>Ga0315289_10015179_pt1 | contig 10699 bp, 5 predicted proteins | sample YL17G11_40_MG_FD_203452 | JGI IMG/M metagenome (GOLD analysis project Ga0315289, IMG submission 203452) | Sediment microbial communities from Yellowstone Lake, YNP, Wyoming, USA - YL17G11_40 | ecosystem: Environmental > Aquatic > Freshwater > Lake > Sediment | place: USA: Wyoming | collected...
GCGATGCTCACTGGATCTGTTCCAACGTTTGTGAAGGCAAGCTTGTAACATGTGTAGGCTGAGAAGTCATATGGACCGGCGAAGCCGCTGCCGTAGTCCTTCCACGCGCCGTTGGCAAGTGAGCTCATTGGGAAGTTATCTCCAACGATTGTGCCTGTTGACGGGTTTAGGCCGGTGAAGTCAAAGCGAACACCAGGACCAGATATGTCAGTGACGCCTGAAAGAGTTCCAGGACCAAGTTCTTTCGCAAATTCAGTGCCAAGCTCGCTGTCTGAAAGACTGAATGGCACGTCGACGAGTCTGGATACGACCACTGAGCCTGCTCCTGTGCCTAACACTTGGAAGCCTATGTCGCTTACTTCGTCAAGCCTCCATATGGCTACACCTGAAGTGCCGTCAGCATAGTGAGTAAATTCAGGATCGTCAACGGCATTGTATACTATAGCGTTGTTGAATTCCAGAGTCACGGTCACTGTGGATTTTGCTCCGACGTTGGTCCATGGGCTTTGCCAGTATGTGTCTCTTGTCGCGTCAGGCACGGTCCAGCCTGTGTTCATTTTCAAGCAGACCATTATAGGGTCAGTTCCCGGGTTTGTGAACATCATGCTGTATCGTGAGTATATGCGAAAGTCGCCATAACCACCAATACCGTCGAGTCCTCCGCTGGCAAGTTGGCTTACGGGATATGCGTCTCCCAGTGTTGTTCCCGTTGAGGTGGTGAGTCCTGTGAAGTCAAATTCGACGCCTGGACCAGCTATGTCAGTCGTTCCTGTGAGCGTTCCTGGGCCGTATTCTTTCGCGAATTGCGTGGCCATTTCGTTGTCTTCCAGCGTCAGCGTCAGGCTCGGCGTCACGGAAGAAACAACGACGGATGCAGTACCGCTGCCTGTCACTTGGAAGCCGATGTTGCTTACTTCACTCAGCCTCCAGATGGCGACACCTGATGTGCCGTCAGCATAGTGAGTGAATTCAGGATCGTCAAGGGCGTGGTGTACGGTTGCCATAGAAAAGTCCAGTGTTACGACTCTGCTTTTTGAGGGTTCAACGTAGACCCACCCGTTTTCCCAATACGTGTCTCTTGTGGGATCTGGGTTGGTCCAGCCTGTGTTCATAAGCAGGTTTATTGAGACTGGCGAGGTTCCGACGTTTGTGAAAATGAGTCGGTATTGCGTGTATCGTCTGAAGTCGCCGTATCCACCGATGCCGTCGAGGTCTCCGCCTGCCATTTTGCTGACTGGGTAATTGTCGCTGACCGCTGTTCCTGTAGATGTCAGGCCTGAGAAATCGAATCTTACGCCTGGCCCAGGGACGTCGGTTATGGCCGTGACTACTCCGGGGCCAAATAGTGGGCCGAATTGTGTGCCGAGTTCACTGTCTGTTAGGGTCAGTGTGGTCTCCTTTTTTGCAAATGAAAATGCTGTCAGAATACCTGTTGAAAGTGCAATAATCATTATTAGGGCTAGGATTTTCTCTTTCATTTTTCCTCATCCTTTCTCCTTTAGTTTACGATGTAATCATTCTCTGCATACCTTATATAACTTACGAAACCTTGTTCTATAACATTTAAGCGAATTCAATGTGGTTCATGCGCTGTATCACATGCAAACATATTTGCGACAATGTTCATCGCAACTACAGATATATCTTGAGGTTAAGCGTGGTTCCGTGTTCGAGATTTTTCATTCGACAAAAAAACATAGGTGAACCATGGATGAAACAATTCAGGGAACGCTTTTGCCGAAGTTGTTTGCGAGAGATATCGCATCGAATATGTCAACAATGCCATCACTATTGATGTCGGCGTTTGGATTGTACTGAGGATTACCAACGGTCTTCAAGAACGACCCAGCCAACAGCACAGCATCGAAAATGTCAACGTTCAGGTCGCCGTTGATATCTCCCGGCAAAGTAAGAGTCACAGTGACCTGCATTGAGTTGTCAGCAACGTCTGTTTCAAATGGAAGAACTGACACAGTCGCATCCAAGACATACTTTCCTTTCAAAAACCCAGTGGTATCCCACACCAAAGTGATCATCTGATTGAGCGCAGGATCAAGAGCAATTGTTTCTGCATGGATCAGAGTCGAGTTGGCATAAACGGTGAGGTTGAAAACTTCTTGGTGTGCTCCTTGATTTGTAACAGAGACATTCATCGAAGACGAATGGCCTTCACTGACGATGCTGGCACAGGTCAAGTCTGTGACTGCAATGTCTGGCACGTCTGGTGGGTCATGGTATGACTGGTTCAAGATGTCTTGTGCTGGCTTGTTTTGTGGAGTGTAATCTTTATCGGTTGGTCCGCCTGCGTTAGGGTTTGTTTCCCAAGTCCACCAGAACCAGCCTAGGAACCAGTTTCTGCCTGCGAAAGACTCAATTGCAGCTTTGTAACAGTCTGCTTGCTCTTGGAGGTCGAGAATTCCAGAGGGATTCCAGTTGTAGGGTTCCCTGTTTGTGCCATCTTGGCTGGTGTACCCGATTTCTGTGAAAATTACTTGCTTTCCCGTCTGCAAGTACGTGGTGTAGATTTCGTTCGTCCAATTTCTTCCGATGTACCCGGATCTAGCGCATGAAGACCATGCATTCTTGAGTTGTGCAACACTAGGGCTGTAAGATTCAGTGAGCGGAAAATATGCGTCTACGCCCACGTAGTCTAACGCGTCCCAAAATCCTATGCTGCTTGTCCCATAGGAATCCCAGTTTGCCGCGTATGTAATGTTGCCAAAGAAGCGAGTTCGTACTTCGGTTATCACGTTTCGCCATTCTGTCGTGCGCGACTGTGACGACCTCAGTTCGGTTCCGACTGTGAACATTTCAACGTTGTTTATTTGAGACAAGTTTGCATAGTATTTGATGAATTCCCGATAGTTCTGGAACCAAAGAGTCCAGTTTGTCGGTGCGATCGTTCCCCTCCAAGACCCGTCTGCTACATCGACCATCGGCTTTAGCACGACCTTCATGTTGAGTTGATGTGCTTTTTCAATGGCGTGAAGCAGAGACGAATCGGAGGCAGAGTAAAGTTCCAGTCTTTGACGAATCATATTGTCTGATGGAGTATCCATGAACCAGAATACTGTTAAAGTGACCCACGTAGTGTTTAGGTTAGCCAGATTTGTGATCGATTGGTCAAAGTCGGTGGAGTTGTATGCCTCTGCGCTCCAAGCGTTGACCGTCATTCCTTTCATCGGTGGCATTTGCGGCGCAGGGTCTGCTGAAACAGTTTGCAGAGGTAAAGAAAGCAAAGTCAGTTCAAGTAAGATCAAGAGACAAATGGTGATCGTAATCTTCAATCTTTGAGTCAAAATTCACTTCTCCATAAAGTCTGATATGTGGTTCTGTCTGTGATCGAATTGTTCAGAGGTTTTCATCGTTCTTAAGGCTATGTGGTACATTGTTCTATCTTTAACAATGCAAGATAAGTGGTTGACAGTAAATCACGCTGCCGCTAGATGTGTTTGCTGAAGTTGTTTGCCAAGAGTATGGCGTCGAAGATGTCGACGATTCCATCGCAGTTGAGGTCGGCGTTCGGGTTCCAGTTGGTAGCAGAGGGGTTTCCGTTGAATGAGTTTGACAGTAGTATCGCGTCGTAAATGTCGACTATTCCGTCCCCGTTTATGTCTCCAACAATCGTTAATGTTATTGATGCGCCGATTTTTGTATTATCGGCAGTATTTGTTTCGTTAACAACGGGCCAAGCGTACGCGCTTGGGACGTAAGTTCCGTATCCTGAGCTTGCTGTGTTCCATGTGAATATGGTAGAAGTGTACTCTCCACTGAGTAGGGTCAATTCTCTTGTGCTGATGTCCGTTGCATTCAAGCGGAACGTGACATTGAAGGTTTCTGTGAAATCGCCGTTGTTCTGAACGGTCACGGTGATGTTGTCCGGGAACCCTTTTCCAACTGCTTTCTTGAGGGGTACAACGTTGACTACTGTGAGATCGTGCATTTCTCCACCTGGTCCGACTCGCACGCGACCACCAAACGTGTCGTGAGGTATTGACTGCGAATTAATGTTGCTCAACTTCGTTTCCTCCAGGTCAAGGTTGGTGTTGCCATTTGCCGTTGCGTTGAAGGTGAGTGTGGCTAGAACTCCAGAACCACTGACAAACTTGCCGGCTCCCAGGAGTGTACAGGCTGCGAGGGCGCGTCCATACGTGCTGTTATAGTTGTTCGTGATGTTTAGGAGGAATATTGTGGTTCCGGCAGAACGTAGGAAAGGGCCTTCGGTTATAGCTGTGCAATTGATTATCGCGTTGAGAAAGTATAGTCTGAACTCCCAAGCATAGAGGTTGCTCACATCTGTCACGGTCACGTTTATGTTGAAAATTGTTCCAACATTCACGTTTGTTATTGAAGGCGTGACTTGAACAGTCGTAGAGGCAGCGCAGACAAGCCGTTGACAAAAGGCAATCCCTAGAGTGAGCGTAATAGCGACTATTATGACGAAGAACTTGGAAAATACCCTGACCATAGACATCGTGTCTCCTATCTCCCCCAGTTTGCACTTAGATAGAATAAATGCAAGATATTTAAGAATTCAGGAACATTATTCTATGTAAGAAAACGTTTTGAAACAAAAAAAAGGAGGGTAGATTCGTTATTGTTGTCATGGAGCTGGGGGCGTGTATTCGTACCAGAAGTTGCCTGCGATGACAACAAGGTCAAATATGTCTATGATGTCAGTGCCCACTAAGTTCATAGTTGGGTTGGTTGCATCGAAGAAGCTTGCTTCCCAGGAAAGGTCGCTTATGTCGACTTTTCCGTCGTTGTTGAGGTCGCCGCGGATTGGTGCGTATGTATAGGCAAAGTCGGGGCCTACGTAGATTCTGCCGCCTCCTCCGCCTCCTTTGGTGTATACAATGTCAGGTAGACTTGTGTAGTGAAGGGTGATTGATTGGAAGTATATGCCTGTAGCGCTCGGGAAGAGATTGCTCGATTGTCCAGTGCTGGGGTCTCTCCAGAATCTCTGGAAGGATGGGTCAGACTTGAATCTTATGGTTGCTAGTGTGAATGTTCCTGTTCCGCTTCCAGTCAGCGTGCCGGTGACTTTTCCGCCGGTTTCGTCGATTGTTATGCTTCCTGTTCCCCAATCAATCGTGTAGCTTACACCGTTTATCATTGAGGTGTCAAAGTCTATTTCGAAATCGGAGCCAGCCAAGTTGACGGCGTCGGATATGCCTACTGTCACTATGAATTCTTCGTTGATTTTTCTGCAGGTTCTGCTGTTACCAGCTGCGTGGGTCAGGTCAAGGGTTGGTGCTCCGCCCCATATCTCGTAGGTACCGTCGGTTGTAGTATGCACGATAGATTGAGCGTCAGAGTCACTGAGCTTGTCGTAGCTCGCATCAAAGTGCAACTGACACGTTTTCTTTGAGTTTGTCTGGGGATTTAGAACCTTGAACCCTAATATCAGCAGTGCATGTGAGCCGGTGAAACCGTTCTTCAATGAAAAAGCCACCAACCTGTAGAAGTTTGAACCAGCCTGAGCAGTTTGGACTCCATAGTCGGTGTTTTTCGTTGGGCCCCAAATAAACTTCAACGGCGAGGTTGGCGTGTTTTCGTAGTCGACGTGGTCCAGTGACAACAGCGTGTCGTCCCATGACAACTTGAGGTCGAAACCATAGAGGTCGGTTATTTCTTCAACCTTCACGGCTACATCAAAGAAAGTATTCACGTCTGTGATCTCTTTTTGAACTGGGGAGGGATCCACATACAGTCTGGTTGTGCCTGAGGCGTAACCATTTACGAGAAGCGATCCACCATCGCTGCCCAGAACTTCAAAACCGATATTGGTTACTTCATCCAACCTGTGAACAGGATGTGTTTCACCGTTGCCATATACCCACAATGGATTAGGGTCGTCCCCTGCGTTCCAGCATATCGCAGCTGAGAAGTCAAGCGTGACAGCCTTGGTCTCTCCAACTCCCACTGTCACTGAGCTACATTTCCAGAAAGTGTCCCTCGTTCCATCGTTGAACGGAGGACCTGTGTATCCAGTGTTCATGAAGAGGTTGACATCAACAGCGGCAGTTCCCTGGTTCTTGAATTCCAGTCTATAGTGAGTGAACCTGCTGAAGTTTCCATAGTAGCTGAGTACATCCAGATCGCCTCCTGCTAGAGGGCTGACATCGTAATTGTCGCTTACTCCAATGGCTTGAGAAGTGCTAAGATTCGTAAAGTTGAATTCGACTCCAGTGCCAAGTTTGTCAGTGATGAGCACAGCGCTTCCGGTAGGTCCATACGCCTGAGAGAATTGAGTGCCAAGCTCCACGTCTGAAAGCGTCACATACGGAGCTGCCTCGGCAACTTTGACTGCCAACATCGTTAGAATGCTCAAAGATAACAATAGTATCAAGATTGTTGAAAAGAGCCTTTTTTGCATTTTGTTTCTCCTCTCTCCTTTAACTTGCAGTTGAACAATAAGCGAGGACGCTATATTTAACAATTTGGGAACTTTGTTCTATTTCTTTATCATACAAAACAAAAAAAGGGAATGGATAGAGTCGTTTGCGACTTCTATGGTGGAGGTATTGTATGCTCGTACCAGAATTTGCTTGCTATGACGACTAAGTCAAAGATGTCAATGAGATCGGTTGTGCCGACCAAGTTGTATTCAGGATGATTGGTTGTGTCATATAAGATAGCAACCGTGCTGAGGTCGTCAATTTCCACTTTGCCGTTGTTGTTAATGTCTCCTTTTATTGGTGAGAACGTGTAGCCGAAATTAGCTCCGATCGTGATCTGGCCGGGGTCATGAGTATCGCCCCTATCGTAGACAAGCTTTGGCAAGCCTGAGTATGTCAATTCAGTCTTCTGAATAGAGATTGCACTGCTGACTTCGTTTGTCCAACCACCGATGATTTTCCATATGCGGTGTACGATCGAATGGAATACTATTGTGACAACAGTCACTGTACCGCTCTGGGCTGTTGCGGGACCTACAGATCCTGTGATCTTTCCATTAAGGTCATCAGCTATTGTTCCAGTTCCCAAAGCTCCCCAAACGACATCATGATAGCTTACATGGGTTTTATCGTAGTGGACCTCAAATGTGAAATCTGTAACGCTGGCAGCGTCAGTAACTATTAGTTTCACGTTGAATTCTTCATCGTACATCATGCATATTCTTGTATTGCCAGTTCCAGCGGTGTCCTTCGTACTGAGAGTCGGTTTCAATCCCCACACAACGTATCTTCCGTCGGCACATGCATGTGCCAAGGTGTTAGAGTCTTTGTCACTAAGCTTGTCGATCTCAAAATGCAACGGTATCTCCATGCCAGAGTTGGTTAGTGGATTCAGGACTTTGAACGTCAATTTCAGCAGATGAGCAGAGGCACCTGTGTAGCTGGTGTAGAATGATGTAGCGACCAACCTGCACATTCCGGGTGTAAGCCAATCAGTAGGGAAACTAACTCCATAATCAGGATCCGTATGCCCTGAATATTCCCATATGACCTTCAGATAAGTATCGTAGTCGTGGCCAGTCAGTTCCAACAGTGAAGAATCCCATGTAACCTTTAAGTCAAATCCATAGAGTCCTGGATCTGCAACGTTCTCTACATCCACGAACACGTCAAAGAAACTGTCTACGCCTGTGTAAGTCTTCTTTGTCGTTGATGGATTCGTTTTCAGATAGGTAGAAGCGCCTACTGCGGAAACGACAAGCTCTGCATTTCCGCTGCCGCATACTTGAAAGCCGATTTTGGTTACTTCGTCTAGTCTCCACATGGCGACACCAATTGTTCCAGTAGCATAATGTGTGTAGTCAGGATCATCAGCTGCGTTGTCCACCTTTGCACTTGAGAAGTCCAACGTTAGGATCTTGCTTTCTCCAGCGTTGATGTCAATCCATTCATCTTCCCACCATGTGTCCCTGCGCGAATCAGAACCTGTGAAGCCAGTGTTCATGAATAAGTCGACAGTGACCGTTGTGGTCCCCACGTTCTTGAACAGCAATCTATAATGAGTTTTTGCCGTGAAGTCTGCATTATGAGGACCTGCACCGCCTGCCTCTGGGTCAAGTTCGTAACCGTCGCAGGTGGCAGTTCCTGATGTTGTAAGCCCAGTGTAAGTAAATCGAACACCTCCACCGGGTTCAAGAGTCCTTACTAAAGTAAGGTATGCCGGACCCCAGCCTTCGTTGAATTTAGTCAGTAGCTCAGCGTCTGAAAGATTTACGTTAGTGTCTGCCCTTACAATGCCGATTTGTAGAACTGCTAGAATGCTTAATGATAGCAAGAGTATCATAGCTATACTAAATAGTCTCTTCAATTTGATTTTTCTCCTCTCTCCATTAATCTGTGTGCAAACTATCATTTGCCGAATATTTAAGACTTCAGGAAAATACTTCTATTTGATATCCCCTATGACCTGAGAATGAAGCATATGAATCATCACGAATGACCATATTGAATCTAATTGTTGCAAATGAAAAACCGCGTGCACGGAGGAGACCAATTCTGCTCTGAATCGAAACCGATGTTTATGGAAAACCAAGGAAACATCTTTTGAATGATACACAGGAGCATAACTGCATTGGCAATTGAGAATAATAGAAGAATTATCCATATGAGTTAAATATGCAGTGGTGTAATTTAATAGACGAGGAGGGAGGGGTAAGTCTGAAACGTAGACTGGGGGCTCTCACCCTAGCCGAAATCATACTCATATCGACTCTGCTCTTAGTTAACCAAGGAGGTTTCTTGCCGCCAAGGGTGGAAGCTGCACCAACAACGATTCAAGTAACCCCAACAAATTCCACAGGTTACCTCAACGAGACGCTATACGTCAACGTGACTGTAACAGACGTGACCAACCTGTTTGGATGGCAGTTCAAACTTTATTTCCTCAACTCCATCTTGAAGTGCACAAGCATAACCTCAGGCCCATTCCTGACAAGTCTGGGCAGCACATTCGACATCTTTGACATCGTAAACGATTTCAACAGCACCCACGGACGAATACTGGCAGCATCCACTTTGATGGGTGGAGGCAATTCAGCAAACGGCACCGGCGTAGTGGCTATGCTGCAATTTAATGCCAGCAACTTGGGCGTGACTCCATTTACGTTTGAAAGCACAAAATTAACCGATAATCAAAGCCCGCCTCAGACGATACCTCACACGCCTATAGGTGGAAACGCAGTTGTAACTGAGGCGCCAGTGCAGGTCATAGATGTTTACACTCAACGAGGAGGAACAGGAGGAAACAAGAGCAGTGATGCCTTCGCTCCGGGAGAAACGATATTTTTCAATGCTTCCTTGAAATATCAAGGAGCACCTGTGCCAGGGATAATCGTTCAATTCCTTACTTACGACCCGCATGGCACTCCGACAGCTCGAACAGCCGTGACAGGCGCAGACGGCATCGCCAGCTTAAACACGACTCTTCCATCAAACCCGTTGTTCGGCACCTACTTGACCTTTGCTTCGGCCAATACTCATGGAAGCGACTACAACGACACGGTCGACTACAAAGTCGGCTGGATAGTAAACATCATACAAGTAGTCACCTGCAACTGCACAGGATTCACACAAACACAATTTCCCAGAGGAACCTTGGCATACTTCAACATCACGCTGGAAAACCTGTCATTCAACAACAAGCAGTTATTCATGCTGCTGGGGGCCAATGATGGATTCGGAGCAACGATCGCTCAGGAATGTATATGCTTCGCCATACCTTATGGCCAAACCAGCATACTGTTTGGCTTCCGAATTCCACCATGGACTCTTCCAGGAGTTGGCCAAGCGTTCGTGGGCGCCTACAACAACCCACCATGGAACGGCGGAATAGCTTACTGCCCAGGACACTATTTGCCCCTGTCAATAACAGGCGGTTGAAATGACCAAGTGCCATAGAAGAACAATATTCAGAACCGTGCTTCTTTTTCTAACGGTCACTCTGGCAGCCGGGCTGATCAGCAGTTCAAATTGCGCTAACATTTACTTAACACTCAACACGACCAAAAGCGTATACGGCATAGGAGAAGAAGCCAGCATCTGGGGAAACGTGACTTTCTCCGCAGGTCTAGGAGGAGGCTTAATCCCAGATGCATTAGTCGCAATCGAAGTAGACAACCCCCAAGGAATCCCCGTGATTTTGAGAACAAAGACAACTGGTCAACTGCCTGCCGCATCTAACATCACGATCCTCAGCCTAACCCCCAGCGACCAGTCAGGAAACCCACTCTACACGTTCAGAAGAGGAACACTCTCCTACTTCAAAGCATCGTTGAGCAACACAGCAGCTTCAAGATACGTTCAGATCACTCTCAATATATTCGACGCAAGAAACGTTGCGTACGAATCCTTCATCACGTTCGCAGGACTACTGTACAATGGAACAACGACCCTCATCATCTCTGACCCAGTCCCTCAAGACATATCGCCGGGAAACGCAACAGCTTACTTGAACGTCTTCACCGCTCTGCCCGGCGTTGGAGGATACGCGTTGTGCCCCGAATCCTCAGCAGTTTTCTCCATAATCGACGGCAGTTCCCCGCCACCCATAAGCGAAGAACAGCCGCCTCTCGGATTCTACAACCTCACATTCCACATAGACAACTACCAGACCACGAGAATGTTCCGTCCAGGCAACTACAGCGTCTTCGCAAACTGCAAGTACCAAACCGAAGTCTCTAACGCGACTGGAAACTTTCAAATCGTCCTTACCGGCGACATAAACCGAGACGGAATCGTAG
>Ga0315289_10015180_pt1 | contig 10699 bp, 10 predicted proteins | sample YL17G11_40_MG_FD_203452 | JGI IMG/M metagenome (GOLD analysis project Ga0315289, IMG submission 203452) | Sediment microbial communities from Yellowstone Lake, YNP, Wyoming, USA - YL17G11_40 | ecosystem: Environmental > Aquatic > Freshwater > Lake > Sediment | place: USA: Wyoming | collected...
TCATCGGGCGGCTGAGAGTATGATGAGGCATCCAGCGTCGCCACGCTCACAGATGGCTACAGTGGACGACATGCTTTGGAACGAGTGGACGGCATGCAGTGGAACAAGTGGACGGCATCAGTTGGAATGGGCGGACGACATCGCCGGAATACGCAACCCCTATCCCGCGAGACGACCTAGCACGATTGGGAACTGGAGTGCCACTGCAAGTGGACCAGAGGATGCTGACTGAACGTCGCGCCCGAATGCTCCGGCATCGTGGACTAGCTGGTTGGTCGGCATCATGGACAGCTCCGTGGTCCACGGTCGGTTGACTGCCTGCGACATGTGCGGATCGGCGGAACCGGTCTGCAGTGGGCGTTGACTGGGTTCCCTGGGCCCCTTACAATTGCTCCGTTGCTGCTGATCCACATCCCTCAAGCCCAAGAATGGCTAAGTGGAGGCAATCTCCGATGACCATGCATGCTTCACTAAGAGAAGGTTCTGACGGCAACGTCGTGCTTGTCATGGGTGCCGCATCAGGGATTGGCCTGGCAACGGCCCAGCTCTTCGGAGAGGCTGGTGCGATGCTGGCCCTCGCTGACATCGAGCAAGTCAAGGGAGAGAGAGAAGCTTCGGACATGCTGAGGCATGGTAGACACGCGCGATTCTTCGCCTGCGATGTCCGCGACGCAGGTAGTGTGCAGCGCGTCGTTGACGGGACCGTGAGCGCATTCGGGCCGGTTCACGTCCTTGTCAATGCCGCCGGGGTAGTACATCGAGCGACAGCGCCCGAGACATCGGAGGAGGATTGGGACCACACACTCGACGTCAATCTTAAGGGCACATTCCTTGCGTGCAAGTTCGCGATTCCTGTCATGGTTCTCAACGGAGGTGGAGTCATTGTCAATGTCTCTTCGGGATGGGGCATGGTAGGTGGTCGACGTGCCGCAGCCTACTGCGCCTCCAAAGGTGGAGTTGTCCTACTGACAAGGGCAATGGCCATGGACCACGCCGCTGACGGCATCCGGGTCAACTGCATCTGCCCTGGGGACACTGATACGCCAATGCTTCGCTCGGAAGCAGGGCAGCTAGGCGTGCCGGAAGACAAGTTCCTCGTCGACTGCGCCACAAGGCCGATGGGCAGGATCGGTAGGCCAGAGGAAATCGCGCGGAGCATTCTCTACCTTGCCGGCCCAGACTCCTCCTATGTGACTGGCACCACGCTGGTTGTCGATGGGGGCGGACTCGCCGGCACATGACGGGCACTAGCCGGACCCCAGATACTGCTGACCCCGCGTCATGTCGGCAATGGCCAGACAAGTCGGGGCCCCGGCTGATCACTAGTGAGTGGACCCGCGTTGCACCGACACCACTCCTGCACATAGCCACTCCCACACGCCCATAAACCTAACCTGAACTACAGACATCTCCGCGGCTGCACGCAGCATGCCATATCTGCCACGACCATCCCTCCCATTCCTGACAAGGTGCGCGCATTCCGCTTTCCCTCATTTCGGACCCCCCTCGTCACCAGACGCAAGATACTTTCAACTGCCTATGCCTGTCTCCCCCAAGGCAATGCGCGGCACACCGAGGTTCCTGAAGGCACAAGGGTTCCTAATGCACTTCGAACGGAAATCCCGCGGCCAGCACGAACTGCCAGACTTGGTTCCGTGGAGCGGTACGGCTGCCCCTCCCCCCGAAGCGGTCATTCCCTTCCCCCTGGTTGACATGGCAACCTCCAAGGAAAGCACACGACACGAGGGGCATTTCCGCAAGCCAACTCCTATCCCACCTCATGAGACATCGTCCTGCCTCCAGGCCGCCTCACATTGCGCCCTGTCCTTGCGGAGCCTACCGGGCTCAGCTCATCATCCACATCTCATTGGCAGGGCGCAGTGCCTGATCGAATCAGAAGTAGGCAACCCCTGTCCAAGCGGTCGTAGGTTGCCTTGCAGACACTTGTGCGAAGGACACGCGAAATCCATGGACGGTGTGTGCTCACCATGGCGACCAGATCCGCGTCAACACTTGTCGCCACCATAGCAATCGCATCCGCGACGAGCCCCTGAGCGATCCACAAACCCGCATCGACCCCCGTCTTTCGCAGTCTGTCCTGCGCACGCTCAAGGAGGCGCACCCCCTCCATCTTCTTGCCTTCCTGGTCCTCGTATCCCAACGGCACGGTCGCCCCTGATGTCCCAGTGAGCAATCGGGGCGGCTCAACGACATGCAGGAGAATCACCCTTGCCCCATGGGCAAGGGCGATTCCCGCCACATGCGGGAGTATGTCATCGTTGTGCACCGAGCGACCCAGCGGCACCAAGATGGTCCGTATCATGGTCACCTCCGCAGTGTATGTCGTCAGACCAGATGGGACATCAGGGGCCATTTGCTGAGACACACTTCTCGACCCTAGTATAGCCAATCGGGAGGCAGAATGGCCGAGAAGAAGGAGAGCGTTGAAGCCACCGTTCGGACGATCCGCCGGGTGACGCGCAAGAAGTACTCGGCGGAGGAGAAGGTCCGGATCGTGCTCGAGGGGCTGCGGGGTGAGACCAGTATTGCCGCCTTGTGCCGGCGGGAAGGCATCCCGACCAACCTGTATTACCGTTGGAGCAAGGACTTCCTGGAGGCGGGGAAGCAGCGGCTCGTGGGCGACAGCGAACGCCAGGCAGACAGCCGGCAGGTGAACGAGATGCGGGCGGAGGTAGAGCAGTTGAAGCAGCTCGTGGCCGAGCTGTCGCTGAAGAACCGCGTGCTCAAGAAAAGCTTGCTGGGCAAGGAACCGCCGTGGGACAAATGATGCGGCGCTCCCCAGCCGAGAAACGGGAGATCATCGACCTGCTAGTACTCTAGGGCAAGGTGGGGGGCAATTCAAGCATCCCCAAAGGCCCAGCCCGCCGGGTCAGCCTCAGCGAGAGCCTGTGCGAAAACCCCAGAAGCGCGAATCGCGTTCCCACTCACAGCCCTTCTCGCGCGCCCGCAAGATGAGCCAAACCCACTTCACCGCGACTCCGCGCAAGCGCAACGGGACAGGCCCCCACCGGTCCGACTTTTCACACAGGCTCGCGAACTGTCAGGCACTCCCCCCATAGGGCGACGGAGAGGGCTAGCCTGCAAGAGTCGTGAGGGCCCATTCAATTCGCGTCGCGAGCCGCACCTCAACCGGCCGGAGGATCGCGCGCAGGGTTGTGCCTCTCACAAAGCTCTCCGCCGAGAGGAAAGCGAGGACAAGGCTCAAGCCAGCAAGGAAGTATCGCCAGGCGGCCCCTTTGAGTGGAGGCTCGAACGGGAGGAAGGCCGCAACGCCCACCAGAGCGAAGAGGAGAAAGGCGATGACCTCCACATCCCGGATCACTGCAGATGCTGCGCGCTGTGCTCTCGAGCGCAGCCTCGCCTTGCGCTCGTCCTCCCTTGCCTGTAGCTCTCGCCGTTTGGCTTGGGTTTCGACTAGTTCCGCGCGGACTTCTGCAGTCATCAGATCCCTGACGTGGGCAAGGATCTCCGTGACTGTTGCGCGCGTGAAGACCTCCTCCTGCCCACGTGTTAGGTCCATGAGGGATGACTTTGCCTCCATGGAGTACCGGAGCACGTAGTAGTCTTCTGCGCTGATCTGCTTTGACTGTTCGAGCCGGTCGATCTCGGCAAGGTACTTGGACCAGAGCTGTTCGTCCGGTTGGGTGGCGGCAAAGCAGTCCGCGATAATCCGCTTCCGCGGGAGGGTAGGAGCACTCGTAGGTCGCTTGAGCCAGAGGAGATTGGTGAGGGAGAAGTCAGTGAGGCAAGGAGCGACACCATAAAGCTCGTCGTCACCTCTGAGGAAGAGAGTCGCTTCCCTCGCGAGGGTGGTATTCGTTGTTACAAAGACCGCCCGGGAGTCCTCGACGTAGAAGTATGTTTGGCCGGCCCTCAAACGCATAATGGCTGAGATGGTGTCGACATCGCGTACAAGAGCACGTTCATTGGCGTACTTCATCCGCTCGGAGAGGCGTTGGGTGAGGCCCGGCTCATCGATGAGAAAGTCTTGGCGGTAGGCCGGCTTCTGTTCAATCCGAATGCGAAGATCCTTGAGGCTCTTGTCGACCTTTGAGATGAGGATTTGGAGATCCGATGCTGAGTACCCCCTAGAGAGGAAGTACTCGAACGTGGGGACGCCGGGACCGTAGGTGATGCGTAGGTCTCCTCGGATGATGCGGTTGGCGCATGCGTCCAAGGCACCTCGGATCTCCTCCAGGGTGTGCTGGAAGCAGCGGAGTTCGGCCCCCGTCTCGTACAGGAGATTGATGAGCTCCAAGCATGGGGCCTGCCTTATCTCCCCTGCATATCCGAGTGCGTAGATCAAGAAAGTTGTGTCGAGGAAGACGGTCGTACCGTGGAAGTTGCGCTGGGCCTGAGATGGCTCAGGAAGGAAGACGGCATTTGCGAGCATGTTTCCCTTGGCTACGGTCTCCAGGAAGGCAAAATGGGAAGATCCAGTGGCCTGGAGATGCTTCGCGAAGGCCGCGACGATGTATCGGGCGTCAGGCGAGGGAGGGTCAACATCTGGCAACACCGTGCCACGAACCGAAGCCCGGGTGATGAAGAGTTGGTGGTCCTCGAGGAACGCCAAGAGAGCCGCGTCCGCTTGCTGCTCTGACCAGCTGAGGGCGTATCTCGAGTGGGCAAACTCGCGAAGGGTAGCGAGAAGGGAGTCGTGGCCGGCGAGTACGCTGGCTTGGATTCTGGAGAAGCCTAGCTTGGCGAGCTCGGCGGGCTCGCGGCGGTAAATGTGGTGTTGCAGAGTGACGTATCCGCGCTTGCGGGCTCTTGAGAGCGTCGAGGAGATGATGCTCTGTGGGAGAGTAAGGCCGAATCTAGTCTGGACATCCTCTTGCAGGCCAGGAAGCGAGACAACGTCCTCGTCCGAGAGGCGTATGCACTCTGCAATGAGGGGTACGAAGTTCTCAATGTAGTCCTTCCCGAGTTGATCCCAATTCACCTTCAGGATCGCTAAGCTGGCGATAGCTGACGTAGCCATGTGTCTCCCCCAAGGTGGATCGAAAGTCTGAGGGCTACTAGCTTGCCCGACAAGTGATTCTACGGCTTGGCCTACGGTGTGCCGCCTACCAGCGTGGCCAAGGCGTCGTAGTGCACAGGATGGGGTGTGTACAAGCCACGCCGAGCCAGCGACGCATACCGGCGGGAGAAGCCTGTTGCTTTCATTATGCGACTCAATGGCACGTCCTGTATACGGGGAAGGATGTCCCTCTTGAACCGCTCCTTCTCCTGGTTGACGTCGAGGCCCAGTGCCTTCCATATCGACCGTTCGCGAGCACGCCGTGCGTTAGACGCACCCCGCTTCCGCCCGACCTCTCCGCCATGTGACGGGTCAGCGCCTTCGGCTCTGAGCTTGCTCAGTCTTGCCATGCCCGCCTTGGCGAATCTTGGCATACCGACTTCGGTCTTGTAGGCCTGATAGCACCTTTCCGAGCAGAACCTGCGCGTGCCGGACCGGATTGGCTTTCCGCACTCAGAGCATGCCCTTGGTAGGGCGACCTTGAACGTTGAGGGCTTTGCCTTCCTTCCTCGCGCCGGCGTTGGCCTGCCGGCTGATCTGTTCGCCTGAGTAAGGGGCGTCGGCAAAGCACCCTTGCGCAGCCCCATGCCACGCTTCTGGGCTGTGCCGCGCACAAGCTCAGTAGCGACCCACTCGGCGGCTGGTCCGACCGCCCTTGCCCACACAGAGGCCGTTTCGGCGAGCACGGCAGTGAGGCGGCTGGTGAGACGCACCGTTCCGTCCGGCCGCTCGAAGAAGTCACTCTTGGCAAAGTGAGCAGCCGCCAAGTACCCCAGAAGCCAGGAGTCAACCGTCGGCCTCAACGTCTCCATCACATCACAAGCCAAGGAGTCGCGACTTACTTGGTCCGCATGCATCAGGCCGAGGCCCGGATCCAGGCCTACTGTGAGCAGGGCAACCCTCGTCTCGGCCTCGAGGATGGCGTACAGGTAGTTGAGGATCGCGTTGGCAGGGTTCGCGGCATTCCGGGGTGAGCCCGTGAGGGGAGACTTGCGCAATCCGAACGCGCACCAGTGCTCTGGCACCTTCCGTTCGTCACGCCGCGCAAACCTGACCGGCGTGTCGGCGAGTGCTTCCCAGTAGGCTTGCGCGGCCTTGGATTCGATCCCTGCGACCGCTCCGATGTCGGACGCTTCGCTCAGCCGCTGGACAAGAGCCCGGATCGTCCGGGCGGCGACCAGCTTGCCAGCTCCCTCGGCCACGTCGGCCTGCCCGGCGACTTTATCAGCGAGAAGCCGACGGACAATCCGGATGCCGGTCTCGTTGCCCGCCGCCAAGACCTGAGCCCTGCGCAGATGCGTCAGGCCCTCAGTCAGCGGAGCAGAGGCCAGCACAAGCTGACCGTCTGCGTCGATCTGGACCACGGCTGCTTTGACGTCTCGGAGCCAGCGAAGCGCCTCGAGACTCACGGTCCCACTGTGGCCGAGGATGACCAGTCGCTTGAGACCGCAAGTGGCCTTGCTCAGGCGAACGGATCGTCGCCGAGAGCCCAGGCCGTCAGCGAGGAAAAGACGGCCATGCTCGACGGCCACTTTGAGGCCGTAGCCGGTCAGAACAACGATTCCTTTGCGTGGGGGTATTGACTCGGGGCGCGAGTCAGGCCTAGGATGGCTCTGCATGGGGAAGCTCCTTTCCCTGTGCCATGCCCCCGGGCTGCTGACACAGTCGCGGGGGTTCTTTTTGGAGGGGTCCGATCACCATGATTCTATGTCGAGACGCGGGCTACGGCAAACTCCAGACGTAGGCTTGGCTACCTGAGATCCATTACGCACCAAGCCATTTGCAGCCTCTCTAGGATGGCACTAACATCGAGTCATGCGTCAGGAACTCTATCTGTCCATGAACGTTGAGACCGCGGCCCTCGTCTTGGAAGGGACGCTTGCACAATGGGCCCAGTCTGAGAGGACCACTGAGCAGAACGGCTTGAGGAGCTACCGAATTAGCCACAAGGTCTCGGAGGAGGAGACCTGGGATTGCGGAGTGGTGACCTTGCATCCCCTCGGCCATTTCCCTGAAGTCCTCAAGTCCGTTCTCCCCTCCAGCGTGTCAACCTCTACACTGGAGGAGCATTGGACGCAATGCACGATCTCTCTTCATGACGAGGCCGCCAAGAGTGAGCGCAACCACCTTGAGCTCGTCCTAAGAGAGTTCATCTCCCGCCGAACCCCAATGACGACCATCCGCTCAGAGGGAGAAACCATAGTTCCTCTGGATTCTTCGTCGGATCGGGCTCTCAAGGAAGTCACGACGGTGCTTCGGACTGGCCTTCCCAGCCCCCCACCCAGTATCTTGGATCTCGGTTCTATGCCCGGTTCAACGGATACCAAGCCCGCGCTCCCGCCGATCCCAGCGCACCCTTTGAGAGCCCGCAGGGAAAGAGTAAGGGACCTCTACATTCAGGGGAAATCGTACAAAGACATGGAGCAGGATATCGGTGAGAGCCTGCACGTAGTGAAGAAGGACCTCGAGTGGCTTCGGAAGAAGAAGCTTCTCCCGGCTCGATAGTCAACCCTTAGCCATTCCTTAGCCACATCTTCTCTTCCCTAGTGTCGGATGCCAGCGGTACTCTGAGCTGGCATCTGTTTGTTTTCCGGACGCCGCCTTGTGCACCCGTCCGGGTCATTCGAGGAGGAAGAACCATGTCCCAACGAACTCGCAAGAAGGTAACTGCCTATACCCCGTCCCGTGGCCTGTTTGCCGGCAGGAGATTCCGTACGAAACGGGAGTATCGGAAGGCCCTCACATCCGCCAAGCCAAGGGCGGCCGGGACAATCCGGTCACGAAGAGACCTTGACAGGCTTGCTCAGGCCGAGCGCGAGAAACGCGCCGACGTGCTTGAAATCCTCAACCGGATGCGCCATGGGGATCTCTCCAAGGCAAAGGCCCTCAGGCAGTACAAAGCCGAAAACCCCCAATCCCGGGTGACTGAGTACAGTCTCAGCAAGTACGGTGGAGACGCGCTCTACAAGCACAAGCGCACGCGCCGATGGACCGCCAGGAAGTCCGACAAGCTGCTCCGGCTCATGGACTTCCCGACACGCAAAGGCGTTGAGATCCTTGAGATCCGGGACTCGAGGGTTGCCTCCCAGATCGGTGCCTATTGGAACGCAGTGAAGGTGTATCTGGACACCGGGGACAAGAGCGGGCTGCGGAAGTTCCAGGGGAAGACGATCGCGGTCGGCAAGACCACCCACCGATTCATCACCACACCCAAGGCCTTGGAGCAACTTGCCGAGTTCGGCTTCCTGGAAATCGACACGATCTACGAGCACTCCAGCGGAGCTCACTAGTGGGTAGGTCATGCCAGAAGAGGAGTACCGGAGGGCTCTCCGCCATGAAAGGAAGAGGAGCAAGCTGCCTCGAAGGCGGGGCTGCGCTGTCTGTGGGGAGACCGACATCCGAACCCTACAGGTATCAGGAGGCGAGGTGCTCTGCGCGGACTGCCGACTGGAGCTATCTGGCAGGAGCCCTGTTGAGAGGCACCACCCGGCTGGCAGGCGGAATGATTCTTTCACTGTCGATTTGTCTGGCAACGAACACGCCATCCTCAATGACATGCAAGCGGGATGGCCGCCAATGACTCTCAGGAACCCAAAGAAGAGCCGTCTCCTGGGAAGGGCTGCGACACTGCGAGCATCCCGGGACGTCCTTCTCAGGGCAATTGAGCTCCTGGAGCGCAAGGCTGAGGAGGACGAGAACCTGTACCAGTTCCTCATAGATCGGCTGGGGGAGAGCGGGCCTCTCGAGTTCGAGGAAGCAACAAGGAGGAAGTCAAGATGAACGAGCCTTCTGAACTCGCCATGTTCCTTCGCGCTCACACAATCCGCAAAGGCGAAGATGGCCCAAAGATCCACCGCCGCGGGAGGCCGCGCGTGCGACACTCCGAGTTCACCCTTCTCATCTCTTGCCCAGGCCCTCTTCCGGATGGTCGTTCGAAGATCACAGGGGCCTATCGGGTCACGAGGGGCGGCAGGCTGCTTCACGGTGGCCTGATCTGTGGGGACGGTTCCTCCGATGACGAGCTCGCCGCATACCGGAAAGCACTTCAGGATCGCCCCGGGCGAGGGGAAAGCTCATCTGAACGACTCGCTGTCTTGCGAAGGAAGGAGTTTGTGAGGAAGGTCCTCTTGCCCTCGGCCTTCGACCTGAAGGCGACCGTGATTGGGTTCGACCTTCCCGTCGACCTGAGCAATCTCTCCGTCAATTGGTCAGTCGCCCGGACCGAGCCATACGCGGGGGGTTTTAGCCTCTGTCTCCGGGAGTACAGAGACAAGCAAGGCAAACGGCGGAGTGACAGCTACACTCCTCGAATTGCCGTCAGAGGGATCGACGGCAGAAGGGCATTCATCGGCTTCACGTCCAATCGGCGCGAGCCGCTGTCGAATAGCACAGGGAAGGGACACAAGAAACCTCAGCCCAAACGAGGAACGTTCCTCGATTGCCGGACCCTCGCCTTTGCCCTAACAGGCGAGGACCTGGACTTGGACGAGGCTTGCGGGAGTGTCGGTGTGAAGCTTGAGCTAACGATGCCCCGAAGCAGCGCCATAGCGCAGGCGGCCGATCTCTCACTCCAGCGCCTCACTAAGCTGGAGGCCCTCTACCATGTCCTGGCCGGGCTTTGCGGTCAGGCGTCCCCCAGCATTCCGCTTGAGGCCGTCTACTCGGGAGCGAGTGTCGGGAAGCACCTCCTAGGGCAGGCCGGAGTGCGGATTCCCTCAATGCGCGCGGACCCGGCCCTCAGTCTGTCTCCCGACCAAGTCAACGGGTGGGCAATGGCTTCGTACTATGGGGGTCGTGCGGAGTGCCGAATCCGAGGCGTGACCGTCCCAGTCGTGTATTGCGACTTCAGGAGCATGTATCTCACCGTGTGCGCCCTCATGGGGGTGTGGGATCTCCTAGTCGCAGAGGAGATCCTCGTGGAGGACGCCACTGAAGAGGTAGTACGGCTTCTCTCGGAAGTCACTCCCGAGGACCTGCGCTCCCCGAAGATCTGGAAGGACATGCTTGCACTCGTTGAGGTCGAGCCAAACGGGGACGTCCTTCCCTCGCGGTGCAAGTACGGGAAGAGCTCACACCAAGTGCCGTCCATCGCCGTCAACTACGTCACAAGCCCTTTCCCGCTGGTTTACACGCTGGCCGACTGCCTTGCAGCCAAGCCACTGACCGGGAGAGCGCCTGTCGTGCGAAGGGCCATTCGATTTCGTCCGATCGGCCGGCAAGTGCTCCGGCTCATCTCGATCTGCGGCCTCCCCAAGATGGATCCTTCCAGCCAGGACTTCTTCCGCTGGTTGGTCGAGGCGCGCTACGCTGTGAAGGGGCAGCCGGGGCTTTCTAGTCAAGCGAGGGACGTGCTTGCGGGGTTCCTCAAGAACGTCGCCGCCTCGACAGGCTACGGCATCTTCATCGAGCTCAACAGGATCGAGGATCAACCGACGGAACTGGAGGTCCACTCCCTCGATAGCTACCTGGCCAAGGTGAATAGCCCTGAAGATCCGGGGCCGTTCTACATGCCGGTCGCCGCAACCCTCGTCACAGGCGGGGCGAGACTGATGCTTGCTCTTGCCGAGGAACGCGTGTCACGCCTCGGCGGTGCCTACGCCTTCATGGACACTGACAGCATCGCAATCGTATCCACGGAGGCTGGCGGCCTGATCCCTT
>Ga0315289_10015181_pt1 | contig 10698 bp, 11 predicted proteins | sample YL17G11_40_MG_FD_203452 | JGI IMG/M metagenome (GOLD analysis project Ga0315289, IMG submission 203452) | Sediment microbial communities from Yellowstone Lake, YNP, Wyoming, USA - YL17G11_40 | ecosystem: Environmental > Aquatic > Freshwater > Lake > Sediment | place: USA: Wyoming | collected...
TCCCTCGCTCCTAATCGCTTCCTGCCTTGGCCGTGTCGGGCCGCTTGCTGGCCGCAGCGAGCCAGGGCGATCCCCCGGCGGCGGCAGCAGCGGCGGCGGCGGCGGCGGCGGCGGCGTTGCCTGGCCCAGCGGAGATCGCCGCGCCGGCGCCGCCCTCGCCGCCGCTGCCTGCCGAGGACGACGCCGCCGACGAGGCGCTGGTGTCGCCGCTGGTGCTGCTACTGCTCCCCCTCCCGCCGCCTCCGTTACTGCTGCCGCTCCCGCTCCCGGCAGCGACAGCATCGACCGCGGCGTCCCCGACGACGACGACGTCGTCGACGGCGGCCTCCCCCGCGGCGACGGCGTCCACCGCAGCGTCGCCGTCGTTGTTGCTGCTGCCAGTTCCAGCAGCAGAAGCAGCTGCTGCCGCCGCCGCCGTGGCAGCGGCCGCGGCCGCAGCGACCGCCGCGGCAGCGATCGCAGCGCCTGCGTTGGAGGAGTAGAGCAAAGGAGACGCAGAGGGAGCATCGGCAGCGGCGGCAGCGGCGGCAGCAGCAGAAGAGGAGGGGGGCTCCACGACGACGACGCCGAAGGGGCCGACGCCGCCCCGGGGCGTCGGCGCGCCAGACGTCGAGCCCCCGGGGGCCCTGTCCGCGGGGGCCGAGGGCATCCACGCCGGGGCGGAGGGGGCGAGGCTGCTCCCCGCCGGGTTCCCAGCAGCAGCAGCAGCAGCGGCGGCGGCAGCGGCGGCGGCGGCGGCAGCGGCAGCGGAAGAGGAGGAGGAGCCGGGAGGAGGAGCCAGCTGCAGGCCCCCAAAGGACCCGGCGAGCTGCGCGTCGAGGGGCGAGGGGGGAGGTCCCTCCGGGTCGTGCTGCTGCCCCCCCTCCATCAGATGCTGCGGGGGGTGCCTCGGGGAAGGCGCGAGAGCTCCTCCGACCCCTCCTCCAGCGCCTGCAATCTGCTGCTGCTGCCTCTGCACCTGCTCGTAGTGCGTCAGCCTGTCCCGCGTCACCGAGATCGCCTCGACGCGGAACCTCCCGATCTCGCGGTTGGACCGGGCCGCGGCCGCTTCCGCCGCCCCGGGCGACCCGAAGGTCACGAAGCAGTAGTTCTTCCTGCGGCCGGTGGCCCGGTCCTTGGGGAAGTAGACGTCGAGCACCTGGCCCCACTGACTAAAGTGCGCGCGGACCATCGTCTCCGACACGGCCGTGGGCACGCCGCCCACGTAGACCCTGGGCCCCGAGCCCCTGGGCAGGCCCCCCGGGAGCGCGGCGGCGGCAGCGGCTCCGTGGAGGTCGCCGGAGGAGGAGCCGCCGTCGACGCTCGCTGGGCCGCCCGGGACGCCGCCACCGCCGCCGCCGCTGGCGGAAGAAGCGGAGGCGCTGCCTCCGATGACAAACTGGTGCTGCTGCGGCGGCGGCGGGTGCTGCTGGTGGTGGTGGTGGTGGTGCGCCGCCAGCGGAGGCACCTGCGGCATGCGCGGGCGCGGCTGCAGGTGCGAGGGCTGGTGATGCTGCTGCTGCTGCCAGTAAGGGCTCGGGCCGCCCGCTGCTGCTGCCGGCGGCTGATTTGATCCCGTTGCGGCGGCAGCGGCGGCGGCGGCGGCCGCAGAAGAGCTGCTCGAGGGCCCGTCGAGCGTCAGCGGCAGGCCGTCCGGCCCCAGAGACGTCGGCGTCGTCGCTCCACCGGACGCGCGGGCTGCTGCTGAGGCTGCGGCGGCTGCGACGGCGTTGGCCGCTGCGGCTCCGGACGCGGTGTAGTGTCCCGCGGCCGTCCAGCCCGCCGACGACGAAGGAGGAGCGTTGTTGTTGTTGTACTGGCTTTGGTACTGGTTTGGGTGGAGCTGCTGCGGCGGTGGCTGGTAGTGCTGCTGCTGCTGCTGCGGCTGGTAGTGCTGCTGCTGCTGCTGCTGCTGCTGCTGCTGCTGCAGGTGCAGCTGCTGCTGATGATGATGAGGGTAGCCTCCACTTCCTCCGACTCCTCCAACTCCGACTTGCTGCTGCTGCTGCGAGAACGCCGCGGCGTCGGGGCGCGGGCCGGCGCAGTTGACCTTGCACCTCTTGCCGGAGATGAGGTGCTCGGAGCCGCAGGCGAGCTGGGAGGTTTTTGGGGAGTTGAAATTTTGGGAGGTGGTGAGGAGAAGAGAGTGAGGAAGGAGAGGTTAAAAGGGAAGCAGTGGGCGTCTTTCTTTTCTTTGCTCTTCCTCTTCGATTCCTTTCTCCACGCGCAGGGGGGCGTCTCCAGCGAGGGCGAGGAGAGAGAGTGAAGAGAGAGAGAGAGAGAGAGAGAGAGTCAACTTTGGCTCTTCTTCTTCTTTTCCCTCGACACCTCTCTCTATCCTTTCGCGCCGCACGACATCGAAACTGGGTTTTCGCTCCGCCTTTTTTTCTCTCTCGCTGTCTCGATGAAAGCAGGTAAAGCGAAGACCCATACAGAAAAGAAGCGAATACGAAACCCCCAGCCGCGAGACGAAAAGAGAAAAGACGAGGAGCAAGGAGGTCGAGGTTTTCTTTTTTTTGTATCCTTTTTAGCCACAGCGGCGGCGCCCCGCTGGCAATCCCGTTTCTTTGTCTCGGCGGCGCCCCACGTCCCCTCTCAATTGACCTCTCTCCCTCCTCCCCTCTTTCGCCGCTTCCGCCCGGCCTCTTCCTCTCGCAATTTACCCGCTTCGCTCGCCCAGGGAGAAGCTCAGAGGGTTCTCCAGTGCAGCGCCGAGGGAGCGACACCGAGACCTCGCCCGAGCGCGCCGGGAGGCGGGCGCGCCCGGAGCGCCGCAAGCACACAGCAACAAAGAGTCGACGATGCTTTTTTTTGCTTTTCGTTGCTCCCTCTCTCTCTTGTGCCTTTTCTCTCCCTCTTGCCAGCACCAATCCTTCCAAAAAAACAGCAACTCACCGCCCTCATGAGAGCCTCTTCGGTCTCGAAAGTGACGAAGCCGTAGTTCTTGCGCTGGCCAGTGCTGTAAAGTGGGAGACATCCGCGGCGGAAGCGGGAGTAATTGAAAGGGGAAGAATTGGTGAGTCTAGGAGAGAATTCGACGTCGTGCGACGTGAGACAGGCCTGGGCCCTCTCTGTCTCTCCCTCTCTCATGCCCGCTCCCTCCCTCCCTATCCCCTCCTCTCTCTCTCTCTGTCGAATGCGGCTGGTAGACCAGCACCCTCCTTCCCCAACCACGATGACTCACTGCGCGTCTCGCGGGCAGTACACGTCGACGACGGAGCCAAAGCCCGAGAAGTACTCGTCGAGCAGGTTTTCCGGGATGGCCGGCGCGTGCACCCACAGGCGGTGTCCCGTCCCTCGCGCGGGCGGGGGCAGCTGCAGCTGCTGCTGCGAGGTTCCGGGGCTGCTCCCGAACGCCGACGACGCGCGAGGTGCTGCTGCCGCCGCCGCGGAGGCGTCGACGGCGCCAGCGACGCCGGCGGCGCCTCCTCCTCCTCCTCCGCTCGACAACGGAGGCGCCGGCACCGGCAGAGGCGACGATGTCGAAGAATCCATTTCGACCTTGAAATCAAGCCGGATTACAGGGGTGCGCGCGGTCGATTCGCTGCCGAAAGTGGTTTCTTAGCCCCGGGCGGGCATTCTGCGCTGGAGGTGGGTCGATTCGGGGATCTCCGGCGGTGTCGCGCGGGGAGGGGATGGGATTGGGGAAAGGAGAGGAGAGCAGGAGAGGGAGAATAAGAAGAGCAAAAGTGAAGGCAAAAAAAAAAGGGCGGGAAGAGCGCGGCTCAGCCAAGATTTTTTTTTACTGTTGGCCTCCTGCTCTCCCTCTCTCTTTTCGACCTCGGCACTTTTTACCTCTCGATTCTCGGTTCTCGGTTCTAGTCCTCCTCTCCTTCCGCGGGCACGAGTTCCGGCGCCGCATCGACGTTCTGCGTCGAAAGAGGGTTGGTCGCTCTCTCCGCTCGCGCTGCTGCTGCTGCTGCTGCTGCTGCTGCCACCGCCGCCGCCGCCGACGACGACGACGCTTCTTCCGGCCTCTCCCCTCTTCCTCCTCCTCGCCGTCCTCGTCCTCGTCGACCTCAAAGCCCGTCGGCGCAGATTCCCTCCTTCTCCATTCGGGCGCGGCGGGCCTGACAGCGGCAGTGGTGACCGGAAGCGGCGCCGAAGCGACCGGCGGGTTCCAAAAAGGGAGGAAAGAACAGAGAAGGGGAAAAAAAACTTAGATCGGCGTCTCGTGGGACGATGAAAGCATTGCACCTCAATTGCGGTTGAGCCGACGTAGATAAACCCATTCTATTGCGACCAATCGCTCCGATATATCACGCAGGTTCAACTCATGGACTTAAAGAACGCAAAAATGGGGGAAGAAGGAGAGCCCGCGGTGGCCTGGCGATCATCAAAACAGAAAGGCGTGCGACGACTTTTTCGTTGCCCACCTCGAAGGAAAAACAAAAGCTTACTTAAACCTCTGAAAATTCGATTGTTCCAACTACCGAGTTTGACTTCGGAATCATCACGGTCCTAATCGGCCAGGCGACAATTAACAAGACAATCCAGTTGCTGGACATGTAGCTCAGTTGGATAGAGCGTCCGACTACGAATCGGGAGGTCGCAGGTTCGAGCCCTGCCTTGTTCGCCTCAAATTTTTTTTGCCCCCTTGCACGGGAAGGAGGGAAGAAGGGAAGGAGGGAAGAAGGGAGTGGGAGAGGAGGAGGAGAGTGGGAGGGAGTGGGAGAGGCGACTACCTCTCTCTCCTTCTTTTTGCTGCTTTCCTCCTCCCTCCTCTCTCGAAAACCACCCCAAACTCAACGTCGCTTCTGCCCAATGCCCACGCGAAGCACAGCAACAGCACGCGCTAGAATAAACTGGGGCGGGACAGAGCCGGGCCGCGGCAGCCGCGAAGGAAAAAATGAAGCAAAAAAAGAAGGGAAAAAACTCAACCTCGACCTTTTCGAAGAAAAAAAAAGCATATCTCTCTTCTCCACTCTCTGTCTTTTACACTCTTTACACTCCCTCTCTCCTTCTCCGCGCCAAAGACGCAACGGAAAACACTCCCTGTGTTCTCTCTCAACACGCTGCGCGCAAAAAAACAAATCACACAAGAAAGAAAAAGGAGAAGAAAAAAACGCTTCGCTTTCACTCACAGTAGACTTTGGCGTTCGGGTTTTCCGCGAGCAGCCTCGCTTTGAAGGCTTTGATGTGCGCCCGAAATTTTGAATTGATGTACGGTGAGTTCAGGACCAGATTCACCTCACGCAGGCGGAGGCATCCCCTGATCAAGAAGTCGAGCGGGGCGTCGATCTGTAAGGCGTAGTTATTACAGAGGTCGAGGCTCTCGAGCGACTCCAGCTCGCCGACAAACGCCGGGACGGCGCGGAGGCCGCAGGAGGAGAGGTTGAGGACTCGCAGAGACTCCATCTTCCCGAGCTCCGCAGGGAACGCCTCTCCTTGGGGCGCGTTCCCTAAATTTTTGTTGTACGCGAGGTCGAGTGTCCTCAGTTTCGAGAGCTCGGCGAGCTCTTTGGGCAGTGAAGAAAGGAGGCGGCAGTATCCGAGGCGGAGCTCTTCGAGTTTTTTCAGAGACGAAATCTGGGCGGGAATCGCTGTGATTTGTTCATGGCCTTTCAGCTCGAGGCGCCGCAGCTCCGTGAGGGCGCAGAGGGACTCGGGGAAGCGCGGCAGCCTATACTCAACATTTCCCCAGTAGGAAATATTCAGTACCAGCTCCGAGAGACTCCCTGCGAGCTGCCCGAGGGGCTCGACGTCGGACTCGGAATCGCCGGCTTTCTCGACGACGAGCGAGCGCAGCCGGCCGGCGGGGGCGACAAAGTCCCGCAGCGACTCCCAGAAACGCTTCTTATACTGCTCGTCGAGGCCCCAACCAATCCGAAGTTTGGTTAAAGAAGAGGCCGTGACGGTGACGAGCCTGCCCAAGTCCTCCGGGCTGAAGTCTTTCTGAGCTGGGCTGTATTTCCCCGCGAGGTGCAGAGTGCGCACCGAGCCGGCGAGCCTCTCGGTCCATTGGATGACCCTCGAGGCGTGGAAAATAAGGCGGCCAAGAGGCCCCCTCTGCGTCGTGGCCCCCTCCCTCGCCGCCGCCCCCTCTTTCCAAAAGTCGACCTCGAGCGTCTCGTGCAGAGGGCTCGCGTCCTGCGAGCGGTAGATCTCAGCCCACTCCTTGCAGACCAAGGGGACGGTGTGCCTCACCCAGCGCTGGTCCGCGACCGCAATAAACACCGACACGAGCACATCATTCGGGAGGTCATTGATGGCCTTCGGGCGGTCGTCGATGGGGAACTTGGGGACGTCGTCGCCGAGCGAGGCTGTGAGCTCGCGGGTGTTGAAGGCTTCGGCCATCGTCCTGTTGCTTCGATGCTTTTTAAAAACGCGCGGTCTTTTGCTGTTTTGCTTTTGCATTACCTCGGTGAGGGCGCGCGACGACTTTTGCTGCGCCGCTCGACGGGTCGAAAAGCGGGAAAGAGAGCGAGGGTGCAGGAGGAAAAACCGGGTTTTGTTTTTTGACCCGAAGCGCTTTGCCGTCGAAGACGCGGCGGAAAAAAAGTGAAAACTCTTTTTTGTTTTTCCTCAACCTCAGCCCTCCCAGTCTCAACCTCCCCTGTTACACTCCACACTCTCAGCCCCTCCCGCTCGCAAACGCGTCCAGCTCGGCGTCCAGCGCCGCGCGCCTCGCCGCGGCCGCCTCCGTGGCCCTCTCGGCCGCGAGCTCCGGCCGCACGTAGGAAAAGGAAGAAGCGGAGGATCGCCCTCGGCCCCGGCCCCGGCCTCGCGCGGCGACGGCCGCAGCGCCCCTCCCCCCGCCGCCCCGCCCTCCCCGCCCGCGGAACGCGCTCGAGCCGCGACCCCCCCCTCCTCCGTACCCACCGCCGCCGCCGCCGCCAAGCACCCCCTCCTCCAGCGCTATCCCCGTCGGCCGGGCGGGGACGACGTCGATCTCCCTGCCCTCGAGCGTCGACCCGGCCAGCGCGAGCGCCCGCCTCGCGGCCTCGACCGACAGCAGCGCGACGACGCCGTAGCCCTTCGAGGGGCCCCTCCCGGCCCCCGCGCGGGCGACGGTGGCGCGCTCCACGGCCAGGCCGGCGGCCCGGAAGTGCTCGGCCAGCGAGGCGTCGGTGGCGTCAAAGTGGACGTTTTTGACCAGCACCGTCCTCCCGGCGGCGAGCGAGGAGACGGAAGAGGAGGAGAGGGAGGTGGAGGCGGAGGCCGCGCCCTTGATCGCCTCCTGGCGCAGGCGGACGAGCTCCTCGCGGAGGGCCCTGAGGCGCGCGGGGTCTTCGGCGGCTGTTGTCGTCGTCGTTGTCGGTGTCGGTGTTGGTGCCCCTGCTGCCGTCGCGTCTGCTGCCGCCATCGCGCTGTCGCCTCCTCCTGCTACTGCTGCTGCAGCAGCAGCGTCTGCGGCGGCACCAGCAGCGCCGCCGCCGAGCCGGTCAAACACCGAGCGAGAGCTGCTCGACGCCTTGGAGACGCCCGCAGGTGCCCCTCCCCGTCCTCCTCGGCCTCCTCTGGAAATTCCCAAGAAGCCTCTGCCGCCGCCACCGCGGCCGAGGCCGGCAAACCCCCCTCCTCCTCCTCCTCCTCCTCGTCCCCGAGCGAAGCCTCCTCCGCGCCCTCGCCCGCCGCGAAAGGACTGCTCGCTGACGTTTTCAATGGCAGCCGCAGCAGCAGCAGCAGCAGCAGCAGCGTCGACGTCGGCGTCGGACTGCCCTTCCTCGCCTTGGCCGCCAGCGCCCAGCTGCGCGCCGACACCTCCTGCGTTTCGCGCTGCTTCTCCCCCTCCGACCGCCGCCACCGCCCCGGCCTCGCCGAAGCCGTAGTCGATCGCGTGCTTCCCGACGTGGTCGAGCAGCCACGCGGCAAAGTCCCTGGCGACGGAGGCCTCCAGGAACTCGCAGAAGGACGCCGCGAGCGCTTCGGGGTCGGCGGCGGCGGCGGCGGCGCTTCCGGCGGCGCTGAGCATCGCGACCGCTCTCTGCGCGAGAGCGCCGGCTTTGTCGCCGTCGATCGCGCCCTGTCCGAGCGTCTCCAGGAGCGTCGCCGCGATCTTCGCGCGGAGGGCCGCGGCCCCGGGCGAGTTCGGGTCGAAGAGCAGCTGATTCATGGAGCTCGCCAGTTCTCTTTGATCGGATGTGTTTTATTTTCCCCACCAAAATCAAACCAAAACTTGAAAAGAAAAAAAACGTGTTGACTCGCATCTCGACCGCTTGCGTCCCGCGTTCGATCCAGCGCGAAGCGGCAGGTCTCGTCGCAGGCAGGCCCATAACGAGAGCACTTCGCCGCAGGAACCAAGAGCGCCCAAAGCCCCAGAAAAAAACTGTACTCGTCTCTCGCTCCTTCTTCAATGCCTCAAGAGGCCGCCTCGTCGGGCCTCGTCGACCCCGACTCTCGCCCTCCGCCCCCTCCTCCGTCTTCGCCCCCGCCAGCGCAGCAGCTCTCGCCCGAGGCCCTCCGGGAGCTCGTGCTGGCGTGCGGCAGCGAAGCCGAAGGCGGCAACGAGGCTTCCTCCCCCACCAGGGACCGCCTGCGGGGCCAGCTCGGCTTCTGCTTCGACCCGATGCCCTGGGACCTCGCCGCCGCGGCCGTCGCCGACGGCGGCGTCGCTGCGATGGGAAGGATGGGCAGGACGCCCGAGGGCGTCGCGCGCTACTGGAGGTGGCGGGACGAGGTCTGCGCCGGGGAGTACGCGTCGACGGCGGACTACGTGCGGATAGAGATCATGGGGTGCGAGGCCGCGGTCGCGGGAGGTGAGTCGAGAGGAGAGGTGGTGGGTGGGGGTGGGGGGTGGGGGTGGCATTTTTTTTTCGTTTCGTTTCCGGGGGGGGTCTTCTTCCGCTCTTTCTTTCTCACGTACCTTGCTCTTGCCCCCTGGCTCTCTCTTTCTCTCTCTCGACAACCGAAAAAAAACAAAACGAAAGACGGGAGAAAGGTCGCGGGGGCTCCCCCCGCAGACGCGGCCTCGAGGATCATCTGGAGGGAAAACGTGCGCGTTTTTTATTCTTTCTTTTTCTTTTTTCTTTTTTCCCCTCGTCCGATTTCTCGTCTTCCTCCTCTCCCTTCTTCCTTCCCCTCCTTTTCTCGGTCCTCTCTCAAGGTCCCCTTCGTCTCCTCCCCCCGCCCCCGGCTTCCCACCCCCTCCCTCACTCTCACTCTCACGACAGGACTTCCCCTACAACTTCGAGGCGGGCGTGGAGCATCTCAACGTCTGGGCCTTCTCGGCCCTGGCGCCCGCGCGGCTCGAGCTCCTCGTCGAGGCGCGGAGGCCGCGCGCCGACTTCGAGACGCTGTGGTACGTGAACCCCGCGGCGCTCGCGTCGATCCCGGACGTGTGGCATGCGCACGTGCTTTCGAGGCGGAGGCGGAGAAAGGAGTGAAAGGGAGTCGAAGCGGCGGTTTTTTTTTGGAGAGAAAGAGAAAGAGAAAAGAAAAAAACGGAAAAACTGGACTCTTTTTTTTTTTTTGCTCTTTCTTGTGATTTGTTTCTCTTCTTTTCGTTACAAACTCTCTGCACCCTCGCTCAGAGCAGCCCCTTGGCGCCCAGCCTCTCCTCGATCCGCGCGTCAACGGCGCGCTCCACGGCGTCGACCACGGCCTGCGTCGTCGCGTCCACCTCGACGTTGACGGCGTCGCCGACGCCGACCTCGCCGAACCGCGTCACGCGGAGCGTCTCCGGGATGAAGAAGACGGAGAAGCTGGTGCTCGCCCCGGCGTCCCCCGCACCCTCGCCGCCCGCTCTGCTCGTCGCGACGTCCGGCCCGACGGTCAGCGAGCACCCGTCGAGGGAGACGAACCCCTTCGGAAGGATGTACTTGCCCCACCGCGCCGGTACGCGGAACCGCATCCGGACGTTGCCGCCGTTTTCGTTCTCGTTCCCGGCCTCCTCCTTCCCGCCGCCGCCGCCGCCGTCCCCCTGCCTCTCCACCTCCTCGACGCGGGCAACGCAGCAGACGTGCCCGCTGACCAGGTGGCCCCCGATCTCGTCCCCGACGCGGGCAGCGCGCTCGAAGTTGGCCCTCGACCCCGGGCTGAGGCAGCCCAGCGACGTCACCCGCAGCGTCTCGCCGACGACGTCAAAGTCGCAGACGCTCCGGGCCTCGTCGGCGGCCACCACGGTCAGGCAGGTGCCGTTGACGGCGATGGACCCGCCCGCCGCGACGCCCGCGAGCGCCCCCGGGGGGAACTGCAGCGTGAACTTTGCCGACGACGCCGAGGAGGAGGAGGCCGAGGAGGGGGAGGAGGGAACCCCTCTCTTTTCCACGGACGAGACGGTGGCGGTCCCCTGGACGATGCCCGTGAAGACGGCGACGGGGGCGCAGACGGCAGAGCGGCTGCCGGTGCGGCGTTGTGGGAGGAGGGAGGAGAGGCTTCGAGGCCGAGGGCGGTTCGAAGACGAAAAGGTCGAGGTCGAGGACGAGGGCGAGGTCGAGGTCGACGTCGAGGTCGAAGCAAATGCGACGGCGGCCGACAAAGACGCCGACGTCGTTCGGCGGAGCTGCATTATCTGCGACCTCGCCGAAGCTCTGCTCGCGACGCCTCTGCTCGCGACGCCGCTGCTGTAAGAGCAGCTGCAAGCAGCAGTGGCGCTCGAGCGGGAGGCAGAAGCGCGCATTGAGATTCAAATGAGTGGGGAAAGCTTGATGGTCGAGCGAAGAAATCTGGCCGAGAGTTTCTGAGACAAAGGGGGAAAAAATGCGGCCTCCACTCTCGACCCGCCGCTGCTCTCTCTTTCTCCCCCTCTCGCCTCACTCTCTCACTCGATTGTCTTTT
>Ga0315289_10015183_pt1 | contig 10696 bp, 8 predicted proteins | sample YL17G11_40_MG_FD_203452 | JGI IMG/M metagenome (GOLD analysis project Ga0315289, IMG submission 203452) | Sediment microbial communities from Yellowstone Lake, YNP, Wyoming, USA - YL17G11_40 | ecosystem: Environmental > Aquatic > Freshwater > Lake > Sediment | place: USA: Wyoming | collected...
TTTCTGAGCTGCTGGAAACCGCAGGCTGAGAGCGAGCGGTGTGTCTAGCTCCAAAGCCGAGGCCTGTTAAGCCTAATCCGACATTTTTCATGAAATGACGCCGTGATATGCTCATAAAAACCTCCTTGCATTCTTTTTTATACTAAGAACAGCAGGGCGAATCCTTCTCAATGTCACAGGTAGCTTCTTTTTTCCCTTTCAAGGCGGCAAGCATTTGGGCATAAGCGCAGCCTACGCCGCTTTCGACTATAATGGCGTTTGTCGGGCAGTTGCGCTGACATGCCCCGCATTCCATGCAAGCTTTAGGCCGAATGAGCTGGGCCAAGCGCTCATTCTGAACGAAAACCAGGTGTGGACAGACAACGCTGCACATCCCGCAGCCGCTGCACAAATCAGGATTATATCTGAGCGTGTTCGAGATATAGGCGCTTTTCATCATCCAGCTCCAAAAAGACGGAGAAGAATCGTGATAACCAGGCACAGCATGCCTCCGCCAAACATCCAGGCCATCACCGGGATATAGGTGAATATTTCACGTCTGACTCCGCTTCTGGAAGTAAACGTTGTTGACCCTGTAAAATTTAATGCTATGAACCCGGTAACGGAAGGAAAAGCCGTCAAATAGACCGCAGCCCAAGCAATCTTTTGCCATACCGGCGCCCCCGGCTTCCCGATCAATACTGCTAAAACAAAGGGAAGAGCCACTGCTCCGCCCAATATAAAGCCTTTTGTGCTAAAATTTGGCGAAGGGATCCAAGGGAGTAGAATTGGGAAGAGAACCAAGCCGGCAAGCACAGCTGCGACCCAACCTGCAGAAAGGAGAAAGCCGCCAGCAGCGAAAAAAATAACTGTTGTAATCAATAGCAAAAGCAGAGTGTTAGTTATTTCTACCGGAATGAGGACAAGGCGGTCACGCAGGCTGAAGCGAACCTGTCGCATCTCCTGGGTTGCTTGATGAGTCAGGAGATATTCAGGCAGGTTCTTTGCCCGGACTGGGCCGTACTCGACCTTGAATCCTGATTTCTTCTTGACTTCATGGGCTGCAACTCCTGATGCGCTCAATTGAGGCAAAATCAATGTTCGATGGCTCACGACTTCATGGAGAGAAACTGCATTGATCCTGTTGACAAGCTCTTCTGTGCTGAATATCTCTGCCCCTGCTGAGCACCAGACATTGATTCCCTTGGTGTCGAGGGCAAGGATATAGCCGTCAATATTTCTGAGCGATGAGCGCAGGGCGTCAAAGCTCAAGGTGTAATTGGCTGTGACAAAGACAGGCGATTCTGAAGAGGGATGCCCGATTGAATAAAGCCCCGGGTTGACTCGATGCCATTTCCGTTTATAGCCTATGCGAGCCAAGAAATGATCCCAGCGGTTTTTCAGGGTGATAGAGCTTGAGGTCTGCTGGATGAAGGGTTGAGAAGGAGAATTGTCTTTATGAAGAATCATGACTGAGCCTTCTCTTCCTAAGAAAATTTTTTAACACAGAAAAAGAGAGATGTCAAAAAACAATAATTTATAAAGAAGTTGAATGTTATGCTATCGAACTTTTATCTATTTCATTCTCGAAAGCAATTGATTGATTTTCTGGGCGACAGGGCTTGCGCCTTGGTCATAGTTGGATAGCACGGCTACGATATAGCCTTTGTCTAAGTAGATACTGAGGTTTGAATTGATGCCCTCAAAACCGCCGCTGTGGCCGACAACCTTGCCGTTTGGACCTTCATCAATCCCAAAACCATAGCCATAGCGCTCACCTGAATAATCCTTCCACATGGTCTTCAGAGATTCTTTGGAAACGAGTTTCCCCGCAAGCAAGGCCTCAGCGAAGCGATGCAGGTCGCTGACTGTTGAGAATCCACCGCCTGCAGGACCGCCTTTGATGACGTGCTTGAAGAGATTGTTCTGCCAGCCGTAGGGGCTTTTCCAATCAGGGCTGTAACCAATCGCCAGGTTTTCCACCGGATAATCCATCTCGTAGCTATCCGAGTTCTTCATGCCGGCAGGCTCATAGATATATTTGCGGATATAATCGAAATAACTCTCGCCTGTCACGCTTTCGATCACGACGCCCAGAAGGAGCATTCCTGTGTTGCTGTATCTGAATCGCTTTCCGGGCTCGAAGGCCAGTTTTTCCCCGATCACCAGCGCCTTAAAATCCCCCACGTTCCGGTAAAGCTCGCGCGAGCCTTTTGAGTAAGTCTCGTTAAAGTAGCTGCCCAATCCAGAGGTATGAGTCAGCAGATGATGGACTGTGATTTTTGAAGTCATGTCTTTGGGAAGCCAGGTTTCGTCCATATACTTGCTGATCGGGTCATCGTAAGAGAGCTTGCCTTTCTCCACAAGCTGGACGATTGCCGTGGCTGTAAACATCTTGTTCATCGAGCCCAGGTTGAATTTTGTATCGATGTTATTGGGCACATGATAGCTTTTGCTCGCCTCACCACAGGCATGGGTCAGGAGCACTTTATCGCCCTTGGCAACGAGAAGCGTTCCGGAGAAAACATCTCCCCGGCACAGCCTCTGCATCAGGTCTTTCATCGCTTTGATGAACTGCGCTTCGGTTATATCAGGTTCCTTTACATCTGTGGGCGTGCGGGCAGTATTGAAGTTTAGCCCGGCAACAAGATATTTCTCCGAGCCGTCAAACCTGACAGTGAAAGCCTGCCAGCTTTCAAAATTACGGTCCCTTAGGATGACAACAATCTCGCCCTTCCTTTCCGGAACATAGGTGCGGATGCTGTGAAAATCGACTCCTCCTGTCTGGCGCCGGACGCTGAGAAAAACCTTGATGTGCTCATCGATAGGAGCAAAGCTGCGGAAGCTTTCGGTGCACTCTTCTTCCAAAAAGCGCCGTATTCGTTCAGGATTGTTCGAGTTCAGGGTGTTGATGATGGATTGAATTCGCTCGCCGGCTTTGCCGCCAGGCATGGTCCCTTCATCGTGATAGCTGACTTCACCAGGCTGCTGGCCGCATAAAATCGCCAAAGAAAATAAACCGATAAAGACAATAAGCAAGCTTTTACGCGCCATGAGATCTCCTCCTTTTTTTCGCTATAAAATGAAGAAAGATTTTACTTATAGCGTAATGCATTAGAGTTTACTACTATCTATTACGACTGATTGTAAAAAAAGTTGCAAGTCTTCCTTCCTTGTTGACTTTGTATTTTCTCTGTGCAATCGTATAAAAAGAGAATGTGAGAGAGGACGAGATTGGTCTTTGAAGATGCGCGGATGGACTAGAACAGTCATCTCCTTCAGTATCTTTTCCTCCTTAATCTTTTTCCTAGCGCACGATGTCCTGGCTTTGAACCCCGCCAAAGACCTGAATGAATATCTGCGCAGGTCATGGACCGCTGAATCTGGCCTGCCGCAGAATGCCATCAAGGTGTTGGTTCAAACTCATGAAGGTTATATCTGGATAGGAACGTCGGCAGGCGTTGTCCGCTTTGACGGTGTTCAATTCAAAGTTTTTTCAAGATGGAACACTCCTGCCCTGAAGAACGATAGAGTTCTTGCTCTGTATGAAGATAAGAAAAATGTCCTCTGGATAGGAACTGATGGGGGCGGCCTGTGCTCATTCGATAATGGGTCGTGGAGAAACTATACAACTCAGGAGGGATTATCCAACAATCATATAAACGCCATAACCAGTGATTGGAAGGGAAATCTTTGGCTGGGCACAGATTACGGCCTCAAGCGCTTGGGTCTGGATGGATTTAAAATCTATACGACTCGAGACGGACTGTATGACAACATCATCACTGCCTTAGCATTTGACAACTGGGGGGACCTGTGGATAGGAACCATGAGAGGCGGTTTAGCGCAGTTCAAGGAAAGAGTAATTCGTGTTTTCGGTTACGATGACGGCCTCTTGAATATGACAGTGCTCTCTTTGTCAGCAGACAGGCTGGGCAATATCTGGATAGGAACGCTGGAAGGACTCTATTCTCTAAAGAGAGAGACAGGTGCTGTCAGTTCTGTCTCTGGCACCAAATACACTCCCATAACAGCTATACTCGATGACGAACAGAGCATGTTATGGATCGGCACAATGGCTGATGGCCTGAAACGAATGAGCAAGGGAATTATGCGAGGATTATCATCAAAAGATGGTTTCCCTGATGATTTCATTCACAGCTTCTTGCAGGACCGCGACGGAAACCTCTGGGTTGGAACCGATGCAGGCGGTCTTATTCAGCTCAAGGAGGCCAGGGTTCGAAGCATTACCAAAAGCAACGGGCTTCCTGAGAATTCCGTTCATGCCGTGCTCCAGGACCATGACGGCTCTTTCTGGATAGCGACAAGAAACAGCGGCCTCTGTAAAATGAAAAATGGCAGAGTCGTCGAAATCATCAACAGCAAGAGCGGCTTATCCAGCAACCGAATAAGAGTGCTCTTTGAAGACAATAGAGGCGACTTATGGATAGGAACTGAGGGAGCCGGAATAAACATCCTGAGGAACGGTAGAATAGCCTTATTGACCACAGAAAATGGCCTACCTTCGAACAATATCACGGCTATGATTCAAGACAGTGTGGGAACACTGTGGGTCGGAACAGAAAATGGACTGGTCAGATTCAGCGGGGGAAGGCTTCGCCTGAGCGACAGCAGCACAGGCCTTCCAAACCATTATATCCATGTCTTGCTGGAAAGCCATGAAGGAATCCTGTATGCCGGAACAAAAGAAGGGTTGTTCAAATTCTCAGGCCAGTCTTTCGAGATAGTCCATGATGAAAGTGAAAGCTCTGAGCCTGATGTCATCTCTCTTTATGAAGACAGAGAAGGCGTTCTATGGGTAGGAACAAACGGCAGTGGCCTGAAGCGCTGGTTCAAGGGAAAGATGACCTCCTTAACGGCGAAAACAGGCTTGCTGGATAACTATATTTTCAGCATAGCTGAAGACGAAAGTGAAAACCTGTGGATGAGCACCTACAAAGGTGTCTTCAAATTAAGCCGCAAAGAGCTTAACGATTATTCCGAGCAGATAACCCGTTCTGTTCATTCGACCTCTTATGATGAGGCTGACGGCATGCCCAGCCGGCAGTGTCTGGGAGGCGGCCAGCCTTCATCCTGGAAAACAAGCTCAGGCCAACTCTACTTCCCTACTGTGAAAGGGATTGTTGTCTTCGACCCGAAGACGATGACGACAAAAAGAGAGCCTCCAGAGGTGGTCATTGAAGATGTGTTCGCCGATAACAGCTCAATAATTGGTGAAGAGACGGTTGCTCTTTCCCACAAAGTCAGAATGCTCGAGTTTCATTTCACAGGCCTCGATTTTTCAGCTCCGGACAAAATCCGCTTCAGTTATAAGCTGGAAGGCTATGACCGTGATTTTATCGATGTTGGCCCTGAGGACAGACGAGCCGCCGCCTACCGCGAGCTTAATCCGGGAAAGTACCGCTTCTTCGTAAAGGCTGCAAATAACGACGGCATATGGAATGACCAGGGCGCAGCCTTTGAGTTTGAGATTCTTTCTCCAATTTACAGCAAGCCGGTTTTTTATTTTATCCTCTTTCTTGTCATTCTATCCATAAGCGGCACCAGCTTCTTTATCCTTTATCGAAAGAAATCCAGAAAACGGCTGGAGAAGTATAAGACATCTGCGCTTCATCCGGGAAAAGCTGAAGAGGTTATGCCCAAGCTCCTTCATCTCGTGGAAGAAGAGAAACTCTTTCTGGACCCGGATTTGACGCTGAGAGACCTGTCGCAAAGGCTCAGGATTCACTACAACCACCTCTCGCAAATCATCAATGAGAGGTTCGGGCTGAGCTATAATGATTTCATCAATAGATACAGGATTGAAGAGGCGAAGCGAAAACTGGCCGACCCGGAAGAAAGAGAGAGCTCAATCCTGGACATTCTGCTCAGCACGGGATTTTACTCAAAATCCGTATTCAACGCCGCCTTTAAGAAATTTGAAAGCACAACCCCCTCTGAATACAGAAAGAGGCATCTGCGCTAAATCCCCTCCATATATCTCATGACTGTCTTTCCGAAATTGCAGCCTGTATGAAATGTGAAAAGGCCTGCGGGGCAATCCGCTTCGCAGTGGATAAAGCCGGGATAGGTGTTCGAGATTATAATATCGCACCCTTTTGGCGTACGAGATTTCAATTCCAGACGACAATTATGTTTTGGAACATTAAACTAAGAGTCGTGAATCCTGAAAAATGGAATGAATATCTCAAATTTAAATAGGAGGAAAGGAATATGAGAATTACAAAAATCGCCATTTTTTTAGCCTTGTTTCTCGTCTTGTTTCTGTCCGTTACTCTTTTTGCCGATGGTGAGAAAGAAATGCAAAAGACATTCGGCCCAAAAGAAGAAGTCAGGCTCAAGTTTGCGCTGGGCGATTGCCGCGTCGAAAAGAGCAGTGACGGCCAAATTCATGTCCATCTGGTTTATTCTTATGAGGACGGCGATATCTTCGAGCCAAAGCTTGAAGAAAGAGCACGAGTGCTCTACTTGGAGGAAAAGTTTCATGGAAATAATCCCCGGGGATATTCCAGGTGGACGGTTGCTGTGCCGGACAATACTGAAATTGATTTCAATTCCGGGACTGGAAATTTGATTATCAGCGGCTCGACCGCAAAAATCGACGGCAATACAGGAACCGGCGACATCGAGGTCGATAATGCAAAAGGAAAGTTCAAGGTAAACTCGGGAACAGGAGATGTTGACGTTCATGGCTCCGAAGGCGAGTTTAAATTAAACAGCGGCACTGGCAGGGTAAAGATTGAAAATTCAAAGGGGAATTTTAACGCTAACAGCGGCACAGGAGATGTTGAGGCTCATGGCCTTACAATCGAGTTTGAGGGAGATTTCAACTCTGGAACCGGAGATGTAGAAGTTTCTTTTCCGAAAGGAGAAGACTTTGATTTGACTGCAAGCTCAGGAACTGGCGACGCTGTTGTCGATATGCAAGGGAATCCCATCCAAGGATATTTTGAGTTCAGCGCTCAAGCCAGGCGAGGCCGCATTGTCTCTCCGGTTAAATTTGACAAAGAAGAAGAGTATATGGAAGGAGATCATAGGTATCTGCTGAAATCCTTCACAAAAGGTAAAAAATCGCCTCGGGTCTATATCAAGACAGGAACAGGAACGGCAAAGCTGAAAGAGTAAGAGGTTCTCATTTACTTTTTCCATCCAGCTTGACTTTAAGCTTATCGAGATATATTCTAGATGACGAATTTGACCAGATAAGTTCGACTTAGATATTATAAAAGTTTCTGGATGGATAGTTATACTTTTCAGCTCTACTCTCAAATCCTGAGGACATTCTGGCGTATCTTTCTGATTGTTCTCGCTATCATTGCCGTCGCCATTCTCTTTCCCTTTGTCAAAGATGTCCTGCTCATTTTCATCATCTCCGGGTTGCTTTCCATTTTGCTCAGTCCCTTGGTTGATTTCTTGGAAAGCAGGGGGATCAAGCATGGCTTGGCTATTCTTTTGGTTATGGCTCTCGTTCTTGCTCTTCTTGCCCTTTCTTCCTGGGTGATTATACCGCGCATCATTCGTTCGGTTCAGGCACTCATCGCTAAGCTTCAATCGGGCATGCTCTCTGACTTCAATCAAAAAGTGGAAAGTTTCTTCGATAAACGTTTTCACAACCCTGACCTGGCAAAGAATGTCATTGCCCGGCTGAACGGGCTCGGCGTTCAACTGCTCGGCAGCTTAGAAGGGCTCTTCAAAAGCGTCGGCTCATTCCTGGCCTCAGTTGTTATCATTCCGGTTATCACTTTTTTCTTGATCAAGGATTCGAGGCAGTTCAAAAAAGCCCTTATCTCCAGGGTCCCTAACCAATATTTTGAGCTTTCCTTGAACATTTTTAATAAAACAGGAGACCAGATCACAAAGTATATCCAGGGTCAAGCTATTGCTGCTCTAATTGTTGGAACACTTTCGATTATCGGCCTGTTCATCATCAACAGAGTTTTCCATGACCCTGTCCCCTATTTTGCGTTCATAGCAGGCGTGCGTGGATTACTCAATGTCGTGCCTTATGTTGGACCCATTATAGGCATGATTCTGGCCTTGGCCTTAACCCTCTTGAATAACCCCGCTAATCTGGGAATCGTGCTTCTATGGATTGCTATCGTTTTTATCTTGGTCCAGGCCATTGACAATGTTGTTATTACTCCCCTCGTTGTTTCTAAAAGCGTGGACATGCATCCCCTGACTGTGCTGGTGGTGGTGATTATCGGCGGGAAGATAGCAGGAGCGTTGGGAATGCTCCTTGCAGTTCCCTTTATAGGAGTCATTAAGGTTGTCCTTTCTCAGCTGAGTTGGGGATTAAGGAATTATAAAATTAGCTCGCCTTTCAAAGCTTGAAAAAGTTTCGCCAATAGAGCGAAAGTGAGTCAGAAGAGTAACAATCAAATTGGTATAAAATGGACTCGCGCCCTGTTTTGTGTCGTGTGCTTTTGTCTGCCGCAAATTCTCTTTATCTCTTTTACGCTCAATAAATCAGAGGGAAAGATGCCAGAATCCAAACCTATTCTTCCCAAGACCGTCGGGCTCTGGACAAGGCCCGATTCACCCCGACTCGTCAACGCCAAGAATATTTTTGATTATATGGACGGCGCCGGAGAGATCTACCTCGGCTATTGCTTCGACCACCTTGAAGCTTGGGAGTTCGAGTCTCGAACCCAGAAGGCCATCCTTGTCGAGCTCTATTTCATGAAGACAGCGGACGATGCTTTTGGCCTGCTTTCCCTGGATTGGGGAGGCGAGCCAGTTGATTTGCATCAATCTCCGCAAGAAAATGCAGGAAGCGTAAACTCTTTTTTGCCCAGAGCACTCTACGGCGAGGGGCTGCTTCGTATCTGGTCGGATGCTATCTACGCCAGGGTAATGGCTTACCAGGAAACGCCAGAATCAAAGGAGGCGGTTCTTACGCTCGGCCGCTCCATCGTCAAAGGCCGAAGAAATCCTCAAGCGCCAAACTTGTTCCAAAGCCTTCCAGACTCTTTCGGCTCGGACTGGATGCTGCTCAAGGAAAGAGCAACCTTTTTCCGTTCTCATCTCGTGCTGAATTCTCTTTATTATCTCGGCCAGGAAAACATGCTTGACCTGAGCCTCAGCTCAGAAGCGGTCACCTCTCCCTATGAAAGAAAAGATGCAAAGGGAAAAAAGCGCATCCAGTTCCTTCTGGTGCGATACTCTGATAATAAGCATGCCAGCCAGGCGCTCTCCCATTTCCACAGAGCTTATCTTCCCGAATATCCAATTGCCCAGCAGCCCGTTTCATCTAAGGAAATGGCGAGTGTCTTCTCCGTGGAAGATGGCTGGATGGGATATAAGCTCCGAGATAATGTTATAGCGTTCATTTTTGAATGCCCTGACCAGGAGACTGCTAAGACAATCATTAATCAAATAAAATAGGATTCAATCTAAAAGGAGGTATGGCATGACATTTAAAGGAAAGCCATTGACTCGAAGAAATTTTCTTCAGGGAACACTTGGAGCAACCCTCGGCATGTCCGTAATGGGAAAGCGTTGGCTGAAGGCCGGCCAAAAAGCAGCAGGTCCAAGCCTGGTCTTGATTGTCCGCGACAAAGCGGCCATGGATGCCAGCAACACTGTCAATCCTGAAGTCTTGAAATCCATGCTCGACCAGATTTTGCTCAAATTTACGGGTCAAAAGACAACCAAGGATGTCTGGCTCAGCCTCGTCAAGCCTGACGATACGGTAGGCCTGGTTTCTACAACGCATCTTAACCCAACGCACCCGGAAGTTGTGGGTGCGGTCAAAAGCTCGCTCATCGAGGCCGGAATCCCAGAAAATAAAATCATGGACGCTCAGGGAGGCCCTGATAAACCCAAGGCCTGCACTGCTTTAATTGCGCTCCCTGCACTTAAAGCGCACTGGCTGACAGGCATGGGGACGGTCATGAAAATCTATATCCGCTACTCAGGAAAGCCCAGCGACTACCATGATGAAAACAATGCCAAGCTTGGAGAGACCTGGAGCCTCCCCTTTGTCAAAGGAAAGACACGTCTCATACTTGTCGATGCTCTTCATCCTCTCTTTGATAAAGGGCCACAGGTGGACCCGCGTTACAAATGGGCTTACAATGGCTTGATCGCAGGGACAGACCCTGTGGCTGTGGATACAGTTTGCCTCCGGATTATCACCGAAAAAAGGAAAGCCACGAGAGGAGAGCCCTGGCCGCTCAGTCCTCCCCCACTCTGCATAGAGGCTGCTGATAAAGTCTATGGGCTGGGAACGAGCAACTGGAACAACATCAGGGTCGAGCATTTTGGCTGGGAGGAAGACCTGCTGCTGGGCTAAAAATATCAGCGTAACATTTCAATATTGTGAAGCTCGAATTTAATTTTTGTCTCTATTGACATTCGCCTTTTCCCAAAATATATTTCGTGGCTGATTCTCTATTAAAAAACTCGAATGAAAAAATCTTGGCAATCAAAAGAAAGTCAAACCGACCGGAGAATCTCCATGTATGAATACATGAATAAACAAGGAGGCGATATGAATAAAAAAATCCATCTAGGACGCAGGAGCTTTCTAAAGACGGCTGTTTTGGGGATGATCGGCGGTGGAATGGCCGCAAAAGGCGGATGGGCTGGTGAAAGAGAGGCTGCCGGGAAATACGGCCAGGAAACAAAAGACATAAGTTCTCTTAAAATAAAAGGCTACCGCATCCTCGGCCGGACAGGATTCAAAGTCTCA
>Ga0315289_10015188_pt1 | contig 10695 bp, 9 predicted proteins | sample YL17G11_40_MG_FD_203452 | JGI IMG/M metagenome (GOLD analysis project Ga0315289, IMG submission 203452) | Sediment microbial communities from Yellowstone Lake, YNP, Wyoming, USA - YL17G11_40 | ecosystem: Environmental > Aquatic > Freshwater > Lake > Sediment | place: USA: Wyoming | collected...
CTGGTGGTTCTACTGGTGGGGGTTGCGAATAATAAAAACCTTGAAATATTCTTACTTTAAATAAAATGACAGTAAAAGTTTATATTACTCCAGCTTGTCCTTATTGTTATACCCTGAAAGAATTTTTAAAGGAAAATAAAATAAAATTTATTGAAGTTGATGTTAGCCAAGATGAAAAAACCAAAGAAGAGTTAATAAAAAAATCAGGAAAGATGGAAGTCCCGGTTCTGGAAGTTGATGGACAAATTGTGGCGGGATTTGATAAAGAAAAAATTGTAAAACTATTAAAAATCAAAGAGTAATTAAATATGCCGATAAAAATTGCTATTAATGGTTTTGGCAGGATAGGTCGCCCCGTCTTTAGAAGAATAATGGACAATCACCCAAATTTGGAGGTGGTGGCGATTAACGATTTAAGCGATACCAAAACTTTAGCCCATTTGCTAAGGTACGATTCCATATACGGAGTTTATGCAAGGCCAGTGAAATTTACCGAGACAACCCTTTTGGTCAATGGAACAAAAAGGGGGAAAAGCATTAGAGTTTTTACTGAGACCGATCCGGCAAAATTACCCTGGAAAGAATTTGGGATAGACGTTGTTTTGGAATGTACCGGCGCTTTTACTGATTATGAAGGAGCAAAAAAACACCTCACGGCCGGAGCCAAAAAAGTGATAATTTCCGCTCCCTCAAAAAATTCTGAAAAGATTCCTTCGTTTGTCTTGGGGGTGAATGAACAAAACTTTGATCCGGCGAAAGTTGAAATAACTGATATGGGTTCCTGTACTACCAATTGTTTGGCTCCAGTAGCTAAAATTTTAAATGATAATTTCGGAATAGTCCGCGGGTTTATGACTACTATCCATAGTTATACCAACGATCAAAGAATTTTGGATCTGGCGCACAAGGATTTAAGGAGAGCAAGGGCGGCCGCTCTAAATATTATTCCCACCACTACCGGAGCAGCAAAAGCCATCGGGAATGTTATCCCCGAGCTTAAGGGAAAGTTAGACGGAATTGCCCTTAGGGTTCCCACTCCTACTGTTTCGGTTTTAGATTTAATTTGCCAGGTCAAAAAAAAGACGACCGCTGAAGAGGTAAACTTTGCTTTCAAAAAAGCTTCCCAACAAAAAACACTTCAAGGAATCTTGGGTATAGAAGACGCGCCTCTGGTTTCATCTGATTATATCGGGAATAGTTTTTCCGCTATTGTAGACGCCAATCTAACAATAGCCAATGAAGATCTGGTTAAAATTGTGGCTTGGTATGACAACGAATGGGGTTATGCTTGTAGGTTGGCGGAATTTGCCGAATTTATTGGCAAAAAACTTTAAATTCCACTTTTAAAAGAGCTGCCGAGATTTACCTCGGCTTTTTATTTTGCTATAATAAAAATATGATAAAAAAAGTCTATTCAGAACGAAGTTCTGACGACCCGTCTCGAGCAAAGCTCGAGAAAAGGGGAGATTCATATTTTCCAACTGAAGAATTTAGAAAGAAGGCGTGGGTGAACAATGATAAAATTTATAAAGAGGCGGAAAAAGATCCGGTTAAATTTTGGGAGAAATTTGCCGGAGAGCTTTATTGGAGGAAAAAATGGGAAAAATCATTTGAACATACGCCGCCTTACTTTAAATGGTTTTTGGATGGGAAATTAAATGTTGCTGAAAATTGTCTGGATAGGAATTTAAAAGAAAAAGGCGATAAGATCGCTTTAATTTGGGAGCCGGAACCGATAAATGAAAAACCAAAAACCTTCACTTATCAGCAGCTTTTTGAGGAGGTTAATAAATTCGCCAACGCTCTTAAAAGATTAGGAGTAAAAAAAGGAGATAAAGTAGGAATTTATCTGCCGATGATTCCCGAAGTGATAATTTCTATGCTGGCTTGCGCCAGAATCGGAACGGTGCACACGGTAGTTTTTTCAGCTTTCAGCCCAACAGCACTTCAAACTCGGCTTATAGATTCTGAAGCGAAAATTTTAATTACTGCCGACGGTTATTACAGAAATGGCGGTTTGATTAATTTAAAAATTAATGCTGATGCTGGGATTCAGGGAACGACAGTTGAAAAAATGATTGTGGTGAAAAGAGCAGAAAATAGTGTTAATTGGCAGGAAGGCAGGGATTTTTGGTGGCATGAATTGGTTCAAAATGAATCAGCAGAATGCGAGCCAGAAATAATGGATTCAGAAGACCCTTTGTTCATTCTTTACACTTCTGGCAGTACCGGAAAGCCAAAGGGTTGTCTGCATACAACCGCAGGTTATGCGGTTCAGGCGTACGCCACTTCAAAATGGATATTTGATTTAAAAGATGAAGACATTTTTTGGTCAACGGCTGACATTGGGTGGGTAACGGGACATACTTACAGTTGTTATGGGCCCTTGCTTTGCGGGGCGACATTCGTGATTTTTGAGGGGTTGCTAATTTTTCCGACTCCTGACAGATGGGCGAAAATTATTGATGAGCAAAAAATAACAATTTTTTATACTGCTCCCACTGCCATTAGAATGCTGGAAAAAACAGGTACAGAAGCTTTCAAGGATTGTAAATTAGATACACTGCGGCTCTTAGGTTCAGTTGGAGAACCGATAGATGAATCTGCTTGGTTGTGGTATTTAAAAGAAATTGGGAAAGGAAAATGTCCGCTTATTGATACTTGGTGGCAGACGGAAAACGGCGGAATTTTAATCACTTCCTTGCCCGGTATAGGTCCTTTTAAGCCGTCTTTTACCGGTTTGCCGTTTCCAGGAGTTAAAACCGATATTTTTGATGAAAAAGGAAACTCTTGCGAAACGGGAAAGGCAGGAAATTTAGTTATCCTGCCGCCATTTCCCCCAGGATTATTAAGGGGAATTTATAAAAACCCAGAAAAATATTTAGAAACTTACTGGAGTCAATATAATAATAAAGTTTATTTTACATCTGACGGTGCCCTCAAAGATAAAAATGGATTAATTCGGATTATTGGCAGGGTAGATGACGTGATTAAGGTGGCAGGGCACAGGGTTTCGACCGGCGAGCTGGAAAATGCCATAAATTTGCATCCTGAAATTTCTGAATCAGCGGTGGTGGGAGTCCCCGATGAGATAAAAGGCGAGGTGCCGATTGTTTTCGTCGCTTATGGCGGAGGACGACCCTCAGAAGAGATTAAAAAGGAAGTGGTAGGCCAGATAAAAAAAGAGATCGGCCCCATTGCTCTGCCTAAAGAGGTTTATCTGGTGGAGGATTTGCCAAAAACTCGCAGTGGAAAAATCATGCGTCGAATTTTAAAAAAATTATTTACAAAAGAGGAATTGGGCGATTTAAGTACACTTGCTAATCCGGAGAGCGTTGAGAAAATTAAAAATATATTAGATAAATAAAAAAATGAATAAAAAGCGAAAATATATTCTTTGGTTTGATCAAGTATCAAAAAAAGACATACCATTGGTCGGAGGAAAAAATGCCTCTCTGGGAGAAATGTTTTCTAAATTAACCCAAAAAGGCGTTAAGATTCCAAATGGTTTTGCTTTAACCACTGATGCTTACTGGCATTATTTGAGAATTAATAAAATTGACAAGGAGTTAAAAAAAATCTTTCAGAAATTTAACCCCAAAAGCATTAAAAGTTTGCAAAAAACCGGAAAATTGTCCCGAAATCTTATTCTGAGAGGAAAATTACCGGAGGACTTAAAAAAGGAAATAATTACGGCTTATCGAGAATTGGGGAAAAAATACGGTTCAAATCTTGATGTGGCAGTAAGAACTTCAGGAGTTGCTGAGGACACACTTGGCGCTTCTTTTGCCGGCCAATTCGAGACCTATTTAAATGTTTCCGGAGAAAATAATTTGTTAGAAGCGATAAGGAAGTCTATTGCTTCCACCTTTACCGACAGGGCCATTGCCTATCGCGAAGAAAAAAGTTTTTCCAATCTTAAACTCGGGCTTTCGGTAGGAGTTCAAAAAATGGTAAGAAGTGATTTAGCTTCCTCGGGTATAATATTTACTTTAGATACCGAAACTGGCTTTAGAGACATTGTCTTAATTAATTCTATTTTTGGAGTAGGTGAAATGATAGTTAAGGGGAAAATTACGCCTGACCAATTCTGTGTTTTCAAGCCAGCCCTAAGGCGAGGTTACAAATCTATTATCATAAAAAATTTAGGCCGGAAAACAAAAAAATACGTATTTAAAAAAGAGGGCGGGTTGAAAGAGGTTGGGGTTTTACCGAAGGATCAATTAAGTTTTTCTTTGACTGATAAAGAAATTTTAACTTTGGCCAGATGGGCTTGTCTCATTGAGGATCATTACAAAACTCCCCAGGACATTGAATGGGCAAAAGACGGAAAAACAAATCAGCTATTTATAGTTCAGTCAAGACCAGAGACCGTTTACTCTCAAAAAGTCAAAAATTTTTACGAGGAATATAAAATAAAAACTAAACAACAGCCAGTTTTAACTGGAATTGCTATTGGAAATAAAATTGGTCAGGGAAAAATAAGATTAATTCCTGGTATTTCAAGGATTGGAGAATTTCAAAAAGGAGAGGTATTGGTTACGAAAATGACTGACCCTGATTGGGTTCCGGTAATGAGAATCGCTTCGGCAATTATTACAGACGAAGGTTCAAGGACCTGCCATGCTGCAATAGTAGCGAGAGAACTTGGAATTCCGGCAATTGTTGGCACCCAAAAAGCAACTCAAATTTTAAATACTGGCGAGGTGATAACCGTTGATTGTACTCAGGGATTGAATGGGAAGGTTTTTTGGGGAAAAGTTCCTTTTGAAATCAAAAGATACGACTTAAAAAAAATTCCGAGATTGGAGACAAAAATAATGATGAATATCGGTGCGCCAGAGAACGCTTTTAAATTATCATTTTTACCGAATGAAGGAGTAGGATTAGCCAGAATTGAATTTATTTTGGCTGAAAAAATTAGAGTTCATCCGCTGGCTCTTTATCATTTCAATAAACTCAAAATTCAAAGTAAAAAGCAAAAAAATCTCCAAAAAATTATCAAACAAATCGAAGAAATTACTGTCGAACACAAGAATAAAAAAGAACATTTTATTAAAGAATTAGCCGAAGGGATTGCTCAAATTGCTGCTGCCTTCTATCCGAAGACAGTAATTGTCCGACTATCTGATTTGAAAACAAATGAATACCGGACTTTAATTGGTGGGGAAATTTTTGAACCGGAAGAAGCAAACCCAATGATTGGCTGGCGAGGAGCCTCAAGATATTATGATGAAAAATTTAGGCCGGCTTTTAAAATGGAATGTGAAGCAATAAAAAGGGTCAGAAATGTTTTTGGTCTGAAAAATATTTGGGTTATGATTCCATTTTGCCGGACGGTTGAAGAAGGTGAAAAAGTTTTGAATTTAATGAAAGAAAACGGATTAGAAAGAGGAAATGATGGCTTAATGGTAATTGTAATGTGCGAAATTCCTTCAAATGTTATTTTGGCCGATAAGTTTTTGGAAATTTTTGACGGAATGAGTATTGGTTCAAACGACCTTACTCAATTAGTTTTAGGATTAGATAGAGATTCGGCTTTGGTTTCAAATAGGGGCGATGAAAGAAATGAAGCCGTAAAAGAAATGATTGCCAAGGTCATTAAAGTTTGTAAAAAAAGGAAAAAATATGTCGGCATTTGCGGCGAAGCCCCCTCGGTATACGAAGAATTTGCTGAATTTTTGGTAGAGCAGGGGATAGAATCAATGTCTTTAAGCCCAGACACTGTAATTAAAACAACAATTGAAATCGCTAAGACTGAAAAAAAATTATGAAATACGACATTATTACATTCGGGTCGGCGACCCAGGATATTTATCTAAAATCAAAGAAATTTTCGCCGATTGTGAATAAAACCTTTGACACGACTCGAAGCATTTGCCTGCCGGTTGCTACAAAAATGAAAATTGATGATATCGCTTTTTCTACGGGTGGCGGCGGCACTAATGCGGCTGCCACTTTTGTCAGGCAGGGACTCAGAGTGGCTTATTGTGGCTTAGTGGGCAATGATCATTTCGGAAAATTAGCAATAGAAGAGCTTAAAAGATTGAAAATTGATACAAGTTTAATTCAAAAAACGAACAAAAAACCGACCAATGTTTCAGTGATTTTAAGTCATCCCGACGGAGAAAAAACCATTTTGGTTTACAGGGGGGCAGCGGATATTTTATCTAAAAAGGATATTCCTTGGCAAAAAATAAAAAATACCAGATGGTTTTATTTGGCCCCTTTCGCTGAGCAAATGGCGAAAATTACAGAAGAGTTGGTTGACTTTGCAAAGAAAAATAAAATAAAAACAACTTTAAATCCCGGCTACAATCAATTAACTTTGCCAAGGCCCGCACTGAATAGAATTTTAGCAAAAGTTGATATTCTAATTTTGAATAAAGAAGAGGCTTCTCTGCTTACTAAAATTCCTTACCAAAAAGAAAAAGCAATTTTCCAGAGATTAGACAAATTAGTTCCCGGAATTTGTATAATGACAAAGGGCGCTGATGGTGCAGTTGTTTCAGACGGGAAATACTTATATCAAGCCAAGACTTTAAAAATAAAATTAATAGACAGCACCGGTGCTGGCGATTCTTTTAACTCCGGGTTTCTTTCAGGATATCTAAAAACCAACAATATAATATTTGCAATACAGTTGGGAATTGCAAATTCCGCTTTCAATATCAATAAATTGGGGGCGAAAGAAGGCTTATTAAAAAGGGGGCAGCCATTTCCAAGAATAAAAATTAAAAAAACACCACTATTTTAATGAAAGATTACCAAAAGAAACTGAAAATTTTTAAAAAAGCCCAAAAAGAAGGTTGGGCGATCGGCAAATTCAATTTTTCAACCTTTGAACAGCTACAGGGAATTTTAGCAGCTGCTAAAAAACTCCGATCACCGGTTATCTTGGAGACGTCGGAAGGAGAAAGTCAATTTTTTGGCATAGAGAAAGCGGTAGTAATGAAAAAAGCCTTTTGTGAAAAATACAAAATTCCAGTTTTTCTTAACCTTGACCACGGCAAATCTTTAGAGTATATTAAAAAGGCTATAAACTCAGGATACGATTATATTCATTTCGATAGCTCAGGTTTAAAACTTAAGGAGAATATAAAAAAGACAAGAAAAGTTGTTGGCTTCGCCCACAAAAAGGGAATTTGGGTGGAGGGCGAATTAGGCTGCATAAGAGAAACTTCTGAAGTTCATCGAGGAAAATTTAAAATAAAAAAAGAAGATTTAACAAAGCCCGAAGAGGTTGAAAAATTTGTCAAAGAGACCGGGGTAGATAGTTTGGCAATTGCTATTGGCAATATTCACGGGATTTTCACCGAGATGCCCGAACGGCTTGATTTTAAAAGATTAAAAGAAATTAGAAAAAAGAGCAATGTTTTCCTAGTTTTACATGGAGGGTCTGGAATTTCTCCTCATGAAATCAAAAAAGCTATTAAATTGGGCATTACTAAAATTAATGTTAGTACTGAGTTAAGAGTGGCTTGGAGAAAGTCATTAGAAAAATCTTTAAGAGCAAAACCCAAGGAAGTAAAACCCTACAAAATCTTACCTCAAGTGATAGAGGCGGTTCAAAAGGTCGTTGAAGAAAAAATTAAATTATTTGGTTCTGTTAATAAAATTTAAAATTCCTATGAAAATAATTTTAGAAAGAGAAAAATGCATTGGTTGCAGCTCTTGCCATACGTTATGCCCGAAGTATTTTGAATTAATTGAAGATGGAAAATCCCATTTAATTGGCTCGAAAAAAAATTCTAAAACTGGAAACGAAGAATTGGAAACAACCAAAGTTGAGTGTAGTCAAGAAGCAGCCGATATCTGTCCAGTTCAAATCATTCGCATAATAAAGTGACATGTTTACTTTAAAGGCAAAAATCCGCAAGGACATGGGAAGGAAAACGAAAACTCTTCGTAAGGGTGGTGTTTTACCCGCTATTTTTTATGGACCAAAAATGACCTCCGGTCGAGGGAAAAAAGCCCTTCCTCTTGAAATCAACTTAAAAGAATTTGAAAAAATTTATCAACAGGCTGGAGAAAGCACATTGATTTCTTTAGAAGTTGAAGAACAGAAAACGCCGGTTCTAATCCACGAAGTTCAACGAGACCCAATAACCTCCAAACCCATTCACGTTGATTTTTATCAACCAATACTTGAAAAAGAAATTATTGCTAAAGTCCCCTTAGTTTTTGAAGGGCTCTCTCCGGCGGTTAAAGATTTGGGAGGTACTTTAGTAAAAGATATTTCTGAAGTAGAGGTTAGGGCCTTACCTCAAAACCTTCCAAAAGAAATAAAGGTTATAGTGGAAAGCCTGAAGACCTTTGAAGACAATATTAAAATTTCAGATTTGAAAACTCCCGAGGGAGTAAAAATTTTAAAAAAACCAGAAGAAATAGTTGCCTCGGTTTCTCCTCTTGAAAAAGTTGAAGAAGAATTGGTAAAACCAATTGAAGAAAAGGTGGAAGAAGTAGAAAAGGTTGAAAAGAAAGAAAAAGTTGAAGAAAAAGAGGTGATGGAGGAGACAAAAGAGGAAAAAAAGTAATCCTAATTTCTAATATCCAATTAAGGATGTCTTCCCGGATTTCAAAAATTTGTTTATCGTTTCTCTTGTTGGCGGCTTTTATTTTGCCGACCATTTTTTGTTTTGCTCAGCTTTCACCGATTGAAGAACGTAAATTGCTGGAAGATGAATTAAAAAATTTGGAGGAACAGATTTCTCAGTATGAAGGAGATATCACCAAGACCCAACAAGAAAAGAAAACTCTTCAAAACCAGATTTCTATTTTAAAGAAAAAAATTGCAAAGTTAGATCTCCAAATTCAACAAAGCAACGTTATGATTAAAGACCTATCTTTTCAAATTAATGATACCGAAGCTTCTATTGGGAAAACTTCCTTAAAAATCGAAGATTCTAAAGAAAAGTTATCTTATATTTTAAGAACTATTTACGAAGAAGACCAGAAGTCGTTAATTGAAATTTTGCTTTCTGAGCCAGAAATTTCTGATTTTTTTGATAACCTGGTGGCCTTGGAGTCACTAAGTACTAAAAACCAGGAGCTTTTAGAAAATATTAAAAGCTTAAAATCATACTTAGAAAGCCAAAAACAATCTTTGGACGAAGAAAAAGATGATTTGGAAAAGATACTGGAAATTCAGCTTCTTCAAAAACAGGAGAGCCAGACCACTAAAAAAGAGCAGGAATCAATTTTAGAAAAGACCAAAGGCAAGGAGTCAGAGTATCAAAAATTGCTAACCGAAACCCAAAAGAAAGCCCAAGAAATTAGAGCTCGAATTTTTGAGTTGATTGGCGTACCCAAGGCTCCTACTTTTGGCGAAGCCTATGAAATTGCAAAATACGCAGAAGCCCTTACCGGCGTTAGACCTGCTTTTTTATTAGCCATTTTAACCCAGGAATCAAATATAGGAAGAAATGTTGGTCAATGTTATTTAGTTAATACTAAAACCGGAGAAGGAATCAGGATTCAAACCGGAAAAAAAGCGCCCAAAACCATGAGTCCAACCAGAGATGTTCCTTATTTTTTGTCAATTACCCAAGAGTTAGGAAGAGACCCTTTTAATACTCCTGTTTCTTGTCCAATGGAATATGGCTGGGGTGGGGCAATGGGGCCGGCTCAGTTTATTCCCTCGACTTGGATGAGATACCGAGACAGAGTCAAAGCAATTACGGGAAAAGCAGCTGATCCCTGGGATATTAAAGATGCATTTTTGGCTGCCTCTTTATATTTATCAGATTATGGAGCTGGAGCAAAAACACGAGATGCCGAATGGAAGGCAGCTATGATTTATTTTTCTGGTACAGTAAATACAAAATACCGATTTTACGGAGATTCGGTTTTGAATCTTGCCAGTCAATACGAAGATGATATTGAAGCAATAGAAAAGGGAAGTTTAACCCAGCGTTGATTTTTTAAGAGTTTTGATAATTGGTTCCACCTCGCCGTTTAAAATTTTTTCTATTCCGTGCCAGCTTTTTTTTATCCTATGGTCGGTAACTCTATCTTGGGGGAAATTATACGTTCTGATCTTTTCAGCTCTTTTCGCCCCGCCAATCTGAATTTTTCTTTTGTTACCCATTTTTTCCGTCTCAATTATTGTTTTTCTTTCCAAAAGTTTAGCTCCCAGAATACTCAGTGCGTTTTCCCTATTCTGTTGCAGATTTCTTTCCGTTTGAGAGGTAACAGCAAGTCCTGAAGGTAAATGAGTAATCCTAACAGCTGTCATTCTTTTATTTACATATTGGCCACCGGGACCGGAAGACTTATATACGTCGATTTTCAAATCATTAGGGCCGATTTTAATTTCCGTTTCTTTAGGTTTGGGCAAAACGGCGACGGATGCAGTTGAGGTATGAATTCGCCCCACTTTTTCGGTTTTGGGAATTCTTTGAACCCGATGAACTCCGCCTTCATATTTCATTTTTGAGAAAACATCACCGTTTTTTAACTCGAAAATAATCTCTTTAAAACCGCCGATTTCGCTAAGCCGAGAATCTAGGGTTTTTTGTCTCCATCCTTGGGTAAGAGCGTATTTAGAGTACATTCTGAATAAATCACCAGCGAATAATGACGCTTCCTCTCCTCCAGCTCCGGCTCGAATTTCAATGATTACTGCTTGTTCCGTTGGATGCTTGTTATCCAACGAAGGCTGGAGCTTATTTTCTTTCTCTTTCATTAGATTTT
>Ga0315289_10015190_pt1 | contig 10694 bp, 12 predicted proteins | sample YL17G11_40_MG_FD_203452 | JGI IMG/M metagenome (GOLD analysis project Ga0315289, IMG submission 203452) | Sediment microbial communities from Yellowstone Lake, YNP, Wyoming, USA - YL17G11_40 | ecosystem: Environmental > Aquatic > Freshwater > Lake > Sediment | place: USA: Wyoming | collected...
CCTCCCATAAGCAGGACCGCGGAATGCGGCGTCCCCGCCCGCAGGCTTTGCCGGAATGAATATCCGAAATTTAATGTTGACATTTGCGATACCGACCGCGTGATCGGCTCATCCAGGGGGAATACCAGCCGGCCGTATCCCGCGTCAAAAAGGTGGGCCGCACCGCTTTCCGACTCAATAGACAAACGGGAATCAAAGCCGCCGCTGAGGGCGCTGTAGTTGCCGGTATGCTCCATGCCCGCGGGAAGAGAAAAACCGAGATATACGGCAGCGGGCTTGGAAGGAGCGGGCGGCGCCGACTCGATCGGCCGGCTGCGACTGACTGGTTCTTCGCAGCAATCATCGCCATCATGGGAACGAAATACCAGATCCAGAATCCAGGACGAATGAGAATCCTCATCATGATCATCATGCCGCCATTCATGCTCTTTGCGGGAATCGGCAACCTGGCGCGAACCATGGTTATCATCCGACGCTTTGCCGAATGCTTCGCTCAGATTTCCACGCTGCACTTCGGTGAATGAGGCGCAGCCAATCAGGAATGCAGCGATGATGGAAAGAATGACGATTTTTCTCATGGTGTTCCTGCCTTTCCGGAATATGGGTACGGAAATAAAAAACCGCACAAACCATGCCATGCGGGAATTGGGAAATTCAGCGTTTTAAAGGGGATTTTGGGGCTGGCATATCAGGTCGATATATCAAGCGGATTTGGATTCGAGGGGCGTTGGCCGGGGGATGGTGCCACGCGGGGTGGTATTGAATTGCGCAAAGCAGCAAACCTTATAGCAACTCATCCGGTTCCTGCGGCAGAATCGGCAAAATATCATATCCTGTAACTATCCGTCTTCCATCCGGCAGAATCGTATATGCCCATTCCACGCGTTCATTGGCATCCAGCAAAACACCAAGCATGGCGCCGCGGGCGGGTTGAGTATCGGTTGAGGGTGCGGGTACCCAGCGTTTCATATTGGCAGTTCCAGACCTGATTTTTTCAGCGCTTCATCGATTTTTTTTTGCCAGCCTTTCGGGAATTCATTAAGGATCTCTTTAAGCCGTTTTCTGTGCTGTTCTTTGGTAGCAAAGTAATCGAATAAGCCGCTTGCCGCGGCAAGGTCTTTTTCCCTTTTTTCAACTTTTCGCCGTCGTTGGCTGACGATAAGTTTATGCAGGGCGAAAGCTTCCGGTTCAGGCAATCGGATAAAAATATCCCGAAATGGTATCACGAAATTGTATGCAACAGGAATATTCATAAAATGCAGTTCCTGTGCGGTCAGATTCAGATTCTTGAACCTATAGACATTCTCGTCGGCTTTTGCCCCGGCCTCGGTGAGAAACTCAAATTTGAAGTCCTCATGGATGAACTTCATAAGGCCGGAGTGGTGGATGTCAATTTTAAAACCGTTCTGCTCCATGATGGCAGCAATATTAGTGGAGAGTTTGAATTTCATTCTTTTAAGAACGAGTAGATCGGCATCAGTTGTTGTGGCTGCCGGTATTTGGAATGGATTGCCCCAAAGCTGGCGATAAAAATCCTGACACCAGCTTCCGATGAGAATACAATCGCTAAGAACGCCGGCCTTATGCAGGGACAACAGCACGGAGTAGAGCAATTCAAATTTTTCCACGAAGTACTTTCTTTACGTCTTTTAGGTCACTAAGTACTTTTTTCAGCGAAACCTGGTCTTTGCGGCGACGCTTGACTGCGTCCAGTATTTCGGCGGCCTTTTCATTTTGGGCCGGGCCGATATAGTCGTAGACGACTTTGCGACCGTTCCTTCGTTCGAGATACAGGTAATCTATTTTTCCTATGTGCTTAATCCGCGGTGCGCCTTTAACAATCTGGTTGATGCTCTTGCGGTAAACCCGCTCAGCTTCAACCAAACGGTCGTATTCTTCTTTCATGATGTTAAAAATAATGCTCATCTAATTACCCTACATATATATAATATAACCATAAATGTAGGGTAAGTCAATATACTATACCTAACATTATTGCTATAATGCTTTAAAGGTATGGTAAAGCAAACAATAAAAACATAGCAACCCATCTCCCAGCATCAAGCGCTCAAGCATTTACCCTACAATATGCATGAATATCATACCATGTAGGGTAATTTGGCCATTGTCCGAGGGACAGTGCCGCATATCCGGAATGTTGGAATACAAAGGGCCGCCCTTCTCCTGTGCGCTGCAATCCCAGCATTGTTTCGGATTTCGGTATTTGCTTCGGATCTCGTGCTTCGTTCCGCTTCCTCCCGCAAAACCACGCTGCGCCGGCTCGCGTTGCGGATATCGCACTGGATATTCCTCGGTCGCGCGCCCTTCGCCAGCACCGTTTTCGTACTGCTTTTAGCCTGCGCCCAAGGTTTCCGGATAGGCTCTTAATGCCGATGGGGACCTGTCCGCGCGGCGAACGCCCTCCGCCGTATCGTATTTTTAAGCGATGTTTTTCACGCATTCAAGGAATACCTGCTTTCCATGATCACCAGACAGGAAGCTCTCGACTACCACAGTTCCGGGCGTAAAGGGAAGATCGAGGTTATCCCCACCAAGCCCTGCGCAACGCAGAAGGACCTTTCGCTGGCTTATACGCCGGGCGTGGCTGAGCCGTGCCGCGAGATCCAGAAAGATCCTTCCGCCGCGTACGCCTACACCGCCCGGGGAAACCTGGTGGCGGTGATTTCCAACGGCACCGCGGTATTGGGGCTGGGCGATATCGGGCCTCTGGCCGGCAAACCGGTCATGGAGGGCAAGGGAATTCTCTTCAAACGGTTCGCCGATATCGATGTGTTCGATATTGAACTGGATGCGCGCGATCCGGAGGATGTGATTCGCATAGTCAAGGCCATGGAACCCACCTTCGGCGGGATCAATCTGGAAGACATCAAGGCGCCGGAATGTTTTGTAATCGAAGAGCGGCTCAAGGCGGAGATGAAGATCCCGGTGTTTCACGACGACCAGCACGGCACGGCCATCATCTCCGGCGCGGCGCTGCTCAATGCCGCCGAACTGCAGGGCAAGAAGATTGACGAGGTGCGCATTGTCTTTTCCGGCGCGGGCGCCGCGGCCATTTCGTGCGCGCGGCATTACGTGAACCTGGGCGCGCGCCGCGAAAACATCATGATTGTTGACAGTAAGGGAGTCGTGCATGCCGGCCGCACCGAAGGCATGAATGAATTTAAACGCGAGTTCGCAGTCGACACGCCAAAGCGGACCCTTGCCGAGGCGCTCGAGGGAGCGGATGTATTCGCCGGATTGTCCGCGGGCGGGCTGGTGAGCGAGATCATGGTACATGCCATGGCAGCCAGGCCGATTATCTTTGCCATGGCCAATCCGGACCCGGAGATCGGCTACCAGGCCGCGCGCGCGGCGCGGCCCGACGCCATCGTGGCCACGGGCAGGTCCGATTTTCCCAACCAGGTGAACAACGTGCTCGGGTTCCCATTCATTTTCCGGGGCGCGCTTGACGTACGCGCAAAAAGCATCAACGACCATATGAAGCTTGCCGCCACCCGGGCCCTGGCCATGGTGGCCAGACAGCAGCCCGTGCCGCAAAGCGTCTTAGACGCCTATGGGGTACAATCACTTTCGCTGGGCCCGGAGTATATTATTCCCAAGCCCATGGACCCCCGCGTTCTGGTGGAGGAGAGCATTGCCGTGGCCATGGCGGCCATGGAAAGCGGTGTGGCGCAGTTGCCGATCGAGGATTTCGGGACATATCGGAATACGCTCGAAGACCTGGCGGAGCGGATCCGCCGGCGATAGCGCCCGGCATATGGGAAATCCGGGCAAATCCATGCGAACCATTGTCTATGCAACGATAGTCACCGCGGTCGAACGGCTCTGCCTCAAGGCCGCCTGCGAGCTGCCCGGCGATGTCCGCACAGCGATAGAAGACGCCGTGGAAAACGAGCGGTCGCCGCTGGGCCGGTCCATCCTTGAGCAGTGCCTGCTCAACGCCCGCACCGCGCAGGCCGAACGAATGCCCATATGTCAGGATACGGGATTTGCCGTGGTGTTCGTGGAACTGGGGGCGGACGCGCGCATCGAAGGCGGACTATTGACAGATGCTATTGCCGAGGGTGTGCGCAAGGGATACCAAAACGGCTATCTGCGCATGTCGCTGGTGGACGACCCGGTGTTTTCGCGCACCAACACCGGCGACAATGCGCCGCCGTCGGTGCATGTGGAGCCCGTGGCGGGCGATACGCTGACCATCACGCTCCTGCCCAAGGGCGGCGGGTCGGAAAACATATCGGCGCTGGCCATGCTCAAACCATCGGACGGCCGCGACGGCGTGGTAAAATTCGTTGTTGACACAGTGGTAAAGGCGGGCGGTAATCCCTGTCCGCCCGTGATCGTTGGTGTGGGCATCGGCGGCACCGCCGATGCGGCATGTCTTTTAGCGAAAAAAGCGCTGCTGCGGCCATTGGGAACCAGGAATGAAGACGCGCGATATGCCGAGCTCGAGGAGACGCTCCTTCGCAGGATCAATGCATCGGGCAATGGACCGCAGGGCCTGGGCGGAACGACCACGGCATTTGCCGTGCACATAGAGACCATGGCCTGCCATATTGCGTCGCTGCCGGTGGCGGTGACGCTCAATTGTCATGCGGCACGGCGCGCGGCCGTGGTGTTATAAGGCAGGAAGCCTATGCGGATCATCACGCCTCCCATGAATGAAGCGAACGCGCGTTCGTTGAACGCGGGAGACGAAGTATTGATTTCCGGCATTATCTACACGGCGCGAGATGCGGCCCATCAACGGTTTAATGAGATTATAGTCGCAGGCAAGGAGCTGCCCGTCAATCTATCGGGCCAGATCCTTTATTATGTCGGGCCTGCGCCCGCGCCGCCCGGCAAGCCCATCGGGTCCGCCGGGCCGACCACAAGCGCGCGCATGGACGCGTATGCCCCTCTCCTGATTGAAAAGGGCGGATTGCGCGGCATGATCGGCAAGGGCGGCCGCGGCAGTGCGGTGATTGACGCAATGAAAAAGTGCGGATGCGTCTATTTCGCCGCCATCGGCGGCGCAGGCGCGCTGCTGGCCAAAAGCGTGGTCGCCTGCGAGCCGGTCTGCTATCCCGACCTGGGGCCTGAGGCGGTATATAAGTTGACTGTAGAAAAGATGCCGGTCATAGCGGCAATCGATTGCCGGGGGCACGACCTGTATGCCGACGGCCCGGCGCGGTATGCGCGCCGGGCATAGCGCCGGCTAATCGAACGCCGCGGCGATTGCAAGGAGCATTGCGTCTTCGGACGGCGAAATTTTCGAACCGAGCCCCATAATCCCCCCGGACGCCCAGGCCACCGCGCGTGCGTGGTCGAGGATCTCCCGCTTAAGCGACGCCAGCTCCGAGGCGGATAATTGCTCCCGCAGATCGTGTACATAATGCAGCCAGGCGTCCATGAGTTTCTGCGGCGGCCTGCGCATGAGCCATTCGTCAAGAAGATCGTAATCGATGCTGCCCCTGGCGTAGCCCGCCTTTTCCGCGCCTTTAAGGATGGCGTCGCGCTCCTGCTTGTCAACCTTGCCGTCCGCCCAGGCGACTTCGATGACCGGCACCATGGCAAGCGCCGCGGCCATTTCGGGATGGATATTGAGCCCCACCAGTTTTATAAGCACTTCACGGTTTTTGATGCCCGAGGCCTTTTCGAGCGCTTCGATGGTCTCATTCATCTTTTTCATTTCTTTGAGCTTTTCAATCAACTTGCGGTCTTCTTTATGAAAAAACTGGTCTTCGAGCGACAGCGCGCTTTCATCTAATTGGGAAATGGGGTCCGGCATGGGTTCCTCCTGTTTCGGTATTATATGTAAAAGTATATAATGTACGAACCGGAAAATCCATACTGTTGCAGCGCGGATAATCCGCCGGTGAATCCGATGGGTAGTATGCGCAAATTCTTATAATACTTTATGCCGGCAAAACCGATACGAGGTAATAAGCGCTTGTCCCGCATATCAATCGGGCAGCCGCGCATTCCAAACAACCGGGAAAAGAGGTAAAAGCCGGTATTTGCGGATTCATCCTAACTCTTGAATTCACAAACAGATAATGATACAATCCAATGTGCCGGGATAGTGGAAAAGCATCATCGTGCATTACTATGAGCGGCTATCGCCTATGAGATCCGCAATTCGATCCGGATGCATTTTAGCGGCTGTTGCCGGGGCTTCCGCGCACGCCCAATCCGGCTTCGATCAGCTTGCCTGGCGGAATATCGGCTGGGGCCTGGGCGACTGGTGGCTGGTTCTGGTCATACCCATTGTCGGGCTTCTTTTCGGCATGGCCGCGTATCTGATCATCGCGCATTACCACCGGAAGTACCGGGAAAAAGCCATGGTGCGCGAAATGGCGGAAAAGGCATTCACCGGCGCAGTGGAAACCTGCGATCTCAAGACGGACGAGGTGAACGCTATTCGATCATTAGTCAAGCACGATCCCATGGTGCAGCCGCAGGTGATTTTCCAGTCGCTGCCGTTTTTTGAGAAATGCATTCATGCCGAGATGCAGCGGCTTGCCGCTTCGGGAGCGGCCAAGGAAGATATCGCCGACGCGGAATTGCTGCTGACATCGGTGCGCCGCAAAATCGGGTTCCATTATGTGCCCGTGGAAATGCCCCTGGCGTCCACGCGCAACCTTGCGTCGGGACAGATCGGTTCGCTCTTTTCCGTAAACGGGAACACCACGCTCCTGCATCGCGCCGTGGTGGGAAAAAACACCGAGAGCTACTTTACTGTTACATGGGACGCGGAGCATGAGGATCCCGGCCGCCTGGGGCCGGGCATGCGCGTGCGTTTTGCCTTTGCGCGCCAGGGCGACGGCCTGTATGGCGTCACCGTACCCGTGGTGGGTATGGGGCGGCAGGGCGCAATAGCGCTGGGGCACACGGTGGACCTTAAGCGCAATCAGATGCGGCAGTACGTGCGCGTTGAAACCGATGCGCCGTGCAAGGTGCGCCTGGTTAAGACCGCACATGCGGAAAAAAGCGAACTTGCAGTGGGCGCCATGCTAACGGCGCGGATGGTCGATATCAGCGGCGGCGGGTGCTGCTTTTCCGCCGACAAATCGCTCCGGCCCGGCGACATGGTGTCGCTTACCTTCAACCTGGCCGGCGATGCCTTTGCCGGCATTGCGGGCCGGCTTATCCGCATCAGCCTTGTCCAGAAAGAAGGCAAGGAGCCGCTGTACCGGCACCATATACAGTACCTTGATCTCCCGGCCAACCGTCAGGAGCGGATCATCAAATACGTATTTGAAAAGAAACGCATTCTCAGCCAGTGGCGGTAATGATAGTATTTAAAAAGGAACCAACGTATTAACGCGGAGTTTGCATCATGGCAGCGACAAAAAGCGGAATCGACCTGTCAACAATCGTCGGCATAATCCTGGGCATCGGATCCCTGGTAACGGCGATATTCCTCGAATTCAATGAACTCAATCCCGATTTCGGATCGCAGTTCCTGCAGGTATCGGCCCTTATGATCATCTTCGGCGGCACGCTGGGCGCCACCATGCTGAGCCACACCATGGAGGAAGTGGCAAGACTCCCCAGGCTTTTAAGCATTGCCTTTGGCAATGTGCATTTCGATGCACGGGGTTTTGTCGACCGGATCCTCAAGCTGGCCGAACTGGCCCGGCGCGAGGGCGTTTTGCGCCTGGAACAGGAAATCGCCAACATCGAAAAGGAAGACCAGTTTTTGTCCCTGGGACTGCGCCTGGTGGTTGACGGTGTGGAACCTCAGATGGTGGAAGATATGCTCAACAGCGAAGTGGAGACCATGGCCGAACGGCATAAAGTGGGATCCGACCTGTTCACCGATCTCGGCGGCTATGCGCCCACCATGGGCATCGTGGGTACGGTGGTGGGACTCATCGCCGCGCTTGCCAAAGCCGGCGCCGGAGGCGGCGATCCCAATGCGGTGGTGAGCGCCATTGCCACGGCCTTTATCGCAACCTTTTACGGTATCGGCTCAGCCAACCTCTTCTTTCTCCCCCTGGCCGGCAAGCTCAAGGTGAAAAACCAGCATGAAGTATTTGTCAAGCGTGTGGAGATCGAAGCGATCAAGGCGATCCAGAGCGGTGAAAATCCGCGCGTGGTGCATGATAAACTGGCGATGCTCTTCCAGAAGGGCGTGATCGCGGACATGGACAAGAAGGGCGGCAAGTAGCCGCGCAGGCGCCGGCGTTCGTGCCGGCAGCTCACAGCCTGCATAGGGCCATTCGGATTGCAGGAACCTGCTATGGCAAAAAAGAAGGGCGGCGGACATGAAGGCGGCGGCGGCGGCCACGATTCGGCCGGCGGCATGCGCTGGCTTTTGACCTATGCCGACATGATTACGCTGCTTTTGGCGCTCTTCATATTCCTCTATTCGATTTCCGAGGTCAACGCGGCAAAGCTCAACGCTTTCACGACGAGTATGGCGAAGCTTTTCGGCATTGGCAAAGTACCGCAATCGGCCAGTTCCTCCAGCGGCGGCAGCGGCATTCTGCCGCAGGCCAATGCCATCGTGCAGCTCAAAGCCAAACTGCAGCGCGAATTCAAAGACCTTATCGATTCGGGCATGGCCAGCGTTGAAAAAAAGGAGGAGGGGGTCACCCTGCGCCTTAAAGACCAGGTTCTGTTCGATCTGGGCAGCGCCGATCTTTCGCCCAAGGCATGGCCGGTACTTGACGATGTGGCAAAATCCATCCGGAACATGCCCAACCCGGTGCGTGTGGAGGGGCATACGGACGACGTGCCCATGGCGCCGGGGGGCAAATATCCCACCAACTGGGACCTTTCGGCCGCGCGCGCAGCGAGCGTGGCCAAATACCTGATTGATAAATGCGGGTTGGAGCCGCGCCGGCTGTCCATAGCCGGCTACGCGGAGTTCAAACCCATCGCCCCCAACCGGCCGCGGCTGGGCAATGCCGAAAACCGGCGGGTGGAGATCATGGTGCTCAAGAAGCTGGATGAGGAAAGTCTGGAAGCGCTCAACGCGCCGGACACCGCGGCCGCTAAAGACGCGCCGCCATCCGCCGGCGCGGATGATCCGTTCGACCTGTAAACACTCCCGCTCTCACTGCAGGCATTTGAAGCAGCCCGCATGATGGTCGTCCACCATGCCCGTGGCCTGCATATGGGCATAGACAATTGTGGAGCCCACAAAGCTGAACCCGCGCTTTTTCAGGTCCGCGCTGATGGCGTCGGAAAGCGCCGTACGCGGCGGAATGGCCTTCCAGTTTTTACACGGGATCCGGCGCACGAGGGTCTTTCCTCCGGTGAATTTCCAGATATAGCGGTCAAAGGCGCCGAATTCCGCGCGCACCTCGATGAAGCGCCGAGCATTGTTGACCGCCGATTCGATTTTCAGCCGGTTGCGGATGATGCCGGGATCGCCCAGCAGGCGGCGCACGTCGCGCGGCGTGTACGCGGCCACCGCTTGCCAATCCCAATTGTCAAATGCAGCGCGGAACCGCTCGCGGCGCTTGAGAATGGTGATCCACGAAAGCCCGGCCTGAAAACCTTCCAGAATCAGCATTTCGAACAGTTTTCGGTCGTCGTGGACCGGTACGCCCCATTCCATATCGTGGTAGCGGCAGTAGACCGGATCATTGCCGGCCCAGTCGCACCGCCGGACGCCGGCAGATTCCTGATTGTCAATTGCGGATTTTCGCGGCACAAAGGGCCTCGGCCATGGCCAGGTCTTCGGGCGTGGTGATTTTAAAGTTGAGCGGATCGCCCGCGGCAACGCCCACGGCATGGCCGGTGCGCTCCATGAGCATCACCTCGTCGGTGATGGCGGCATCGCTCATGCGCGCAAAGGCATCATGGAGCGATTGCCGGTGGAACAGCTGCGGCGTGCCCACGCGCACCAGCGCCGAGCGATCGAGCGTCTCCACGCTGGTGTCGCCCTTCACGCGCCGCACGGTGTCGACCATGGGCGTGGCGGTGAAGGCGCAGCGGAAACGTTCGCGGAAAGCAAGCAGTGCGTTGATCACCGCATGACTCACGAACGGCCGCGCCGCGTCGTGGACCAGGACCCATTCGGCACTGGCATCGCATGCGTCAAGGCCGTTGCGGACCGACTGCCACCGGTGTTCCCCGCCGGACACAACGGTCGCCGGTTTTGCCGGCGACAGCGTGGCGATGATCGACCGGGCACGCGCATGCATGGATGCCGGCGCCACCAGCACCAGTTCGTCGATCGCCGCGTGCGCGTCGAACCGCCGCAGCGAGTAGACAAACAGGGGCGCGCCCGCCAGCGAGACGAACGCCTTGGGATGGTCCGCGCTCAGGCGCGTACCCGCGCCCGCGGCGACAATGATGGCTGAAGTGCGGGAATTCAAAAGAAAATCCTAAATCCTAAAGTCTAAATCCTGAACAAATTCTAAATATGAAATCCAAAACAATACAAATCGCAAAACAAACGCAAAATCCTCAGAAAAATCCCCCGGGAGCAAAACGCATCTCGCCTTTGCTGAGATCGGTTTCCCTCCGACTTCTGACCTCCGACTTCCGATCACCGGCCTTTCTTCCGCTCCACCATCCCCGCCACCTTCATGGGAAGCCCAAAGAGCCGGATGAATCCGACCGCGTCTTTCTGATTGTAAAGTTCCGTGTCCGTAAAGGAAGCGAGGTCGTGGAGATAGAGCGATTTGTCCGCGGTGGCGCCCGCGGGCACGACATTGCCCTTGTACAGCTTG
>Ga0315289_10015193_pt1 | contig 10693 bp, 6 predicted proteins | sample YL17G11_40_MG_FD_203452 | JGI IMG/M metagenome (GOLD analysis project Ga0315289, IMG submission 203452) | Sediment microbial communities from Yellowstone Lake, YNP, Wyoming, USA - YL17G11_40 | ecosystem: Environmental > Aquatic > Freshwater > Lake > Sediment | place: USA: Wyoming | collected...
GCCATTTCCACGGCGTGTCGAATTGCTGCATCAGCCAGAACGGTTGCTCCTTGTTCGGCAAGTTTAACAAAAAGTATGTGTTTGATTTTTTGAGACTGGGATTTTTGTGGAAAAGACAACAAGTTACAGCATTTACGGATGACCGTCAGGACAAAACATATCGGCCTGCCGAGCCAGCGGTCGATTCGTCGCATTGTCGATATTTTCACCGCAAACTCCCGCGAAGTTTTGTCAAAACCATAGTATTTTTGCCATTATCTGTAATTTTATTTATTATTCAGTGTGGTGTCAAGGCAATAAGAAGGCGATGCTGCAAAGACGCATATAATTTTAGCCCGCATTTCCCATATTAAAGTAGCGCATTTGATATTGATTTGGTAGTATAGAGCTTATGGATGCTGTTCAAGCCAGTTTTGACTGTTCTGATTTGGAGAACCCAATGGGTGAAAGAAGCAAGGATGCTCTGCGAGTCAATTTTGACCGTAAATTGAAGCTCGAATTTAATGGAACCAAAGTTACCAGCGACGCATCGATCAGGGTTATCGTCTAGGATGGCGACGATACCGCGATAATCGGTTTTGAAAAATATCTTCAAAATAAGGCAGACAAATATTTGCGGCTGTGTGAATTTTTTGGGACTGAATCGGTGATTATAGCTGGGCAGGGTATCCTTGGCAATGTGATACGCTACTTGCGCCACTCTCTTTGGTGATTTTGATGCTTTGCTCATTCTCGATTGTATACAACAGTCGAAAACAGAGCGCAAGTTTAAAATAGGTAATTTATGAAAGCTTTTCTACAGAGCAATTGGGATTCGTTTTGTAAATGTTAATAGAATTAACTAAGGAGGTCGAAAATGAACATGAATGAAAACAGTAGATTTAGAGTTATTTGTTTTGTTGGATTAATAGTTCTGTTGTCAAATTTATCAGTGTGTTTGGCTGTGGAACCAGTAATGTGTGTTAATGCCAAAAATTTTGGCGCAAAGGCCAACGGCAAAGCTGATGACACACAGGCAATTCAAAAGGCTTTGAATGCAGCGGTAAATAAGGGCGGGATATGTTTTCTGCCTGCGGGAAGTTATCGTCTTGACGGCACTTTGACTGTTCCTGAAAGTGTTACACTTAAAGGTTCTTACGACGGTGTTCCTCATCCTAAATACCCCATTGGAACTGTGTTACACATTTATGGAGGCAAAGGTAATGCCGATGCAACTCCGACGATTACTCTGAAATTTAATGCGTCGCTCAAGAATTTGATGATCCATTATCCTGAGCAGCAGGCGCCGCCCAAGGTGATTCCATATCCCTGGACAATTCAGATTGACGGAGAGATGTGTCAGGTTGTCGATATTGCCATGACAAACCCCTACATGGCGATCGATTCGGGTACGAATGTTAACGAACTGCATTTCTTCCGCAATGTATTTGCCTGTCCGCTGAAGATCGGCGTTTACATCGATCAGTGCTATGATGTCGGCCGCATGGAAAATGTTCACTTTAACCCGAATCTGTGGAAGCGTATAGGGTTGGAGCCGATGCTGCCGGCGCCGCCAAAAGATTATAATGGCACCGAAGATAAATACTGGAACGAAATTCTCATCCCGTATTTGAAGGAAAACCTTATTGGCTTTAAAATCGGCAAGACAGATTGGGAGTACATAAGCAACTGTTTTGTGATCTTTGCCAAGCAGGGATTTTTGTTTGATGATTTTGGTCACGGCCCTGGAAACGCTCTTGTGACCCAGTCAGGTTCGGATATTGGTCCGGTTGCTGTTCAGGTCAATAAAGTTCAGGAACGCCAAGGTGTTCAGTTTGCAAATTGCCAGTTTATGTCAACAATCAAGATCGGTCCTGAGAATACCGGTTATGTGAAAATTTCAAATAGCGGCTTCTGGAGGGTTCAGGAAACACTTGAGCAGATCATCAATGAGGGTTCTGGTACCGTTATAATGAGTTCATGTCAGTTCACCGATTGGGATATCCCGAAAAAAGGAGCCCCCTGTATCAGAGCGACCAATGGAAGGCTTATTCTGAATAGTTGTGATTTTATGAAGAATAAGAATACAGTGCTTTTGGAAGATAAGTTTATTTCTGGAACGATCACAGGTTGTATATTCAGGAACAAAACGATTGTAAATACTGCTAAAGGCAAGCTTGAAATGGCAGCTAATATTTTTGAGTAAATAAGTGTCTATGATAAGGTTGCCAGCGGTATGATAAACAATCATAATTTGAAAAACAAGTTTCTGTTAGAAAAAAAACAATTGGTTGAAAGTCAAAATGCTAACAAATAAGACTAAAGATACTAAAGAGACTAAACGAAATAGATTACTTATAAACTGTGCATTGATTTCGTTGATAATCAGGTTCGGCTTCAGTTATTTGCCTTGGCTTACAATCTCGGCAATTTTCTGAGACGATTGGCTTTGCCAAAGAGGATAATGGAATGGTCGTTGAGGACTCTCAAAGAGAAGCTGATAAAGATCGGTGCCAAAGTTATAAGGCATTCGAGATATGTGATATTCCAGATGGCAGAGGTGGCAGTGCCAAGGGCTTTATTCTGTGAAATCCTTTACAGGATCAGGCATTTGACGTTGATGGCAATACCATCAGGAGCTGGATAATGCCGAAAATAGCTGAAAATCTTGGGTTTTTGATGAGGAGAACGGTTGAGGTACGTCAAAGAAATGGTAATCAGCCGCCAAATCCGTTTTTTGCAATTATTGTGGCTGAAATATCTCTGAGATAAAGTTAAAAAACTTGATTTTTTAGGACAGGGGTGGTATTATATTGGTTATCTGGCTAAATGGCGTAACTTAGCTGGAATATGCAATTGTTTATGGGAAATTTCAGATTATACTGTATTATATGGGAAATCCCAGATAATAGAGAACTTCCCGGTATTAAACAGAGTGTATGATGGGAAGAATAAAATGAACACTTCAAAATGGGTCTTACTGCTTATCCTGTTTTTATCGGTCCTGTCTGGAAACAGCGTTTTTGCGGTTGAAAGTACGCTGGCCTATTTTGTAGGCGGCCATTTGCAGTATGGTCCGTACGCCAATCAGGGGGAATTGAATCAGGATAACCTGTTGCCGGATTTCTCGTATTGCGGCTATAAAGGCGGCGGTGTGGCCATCCCGGATGTGCCGACGGTTGTTACCGTCTATCCGGGCGCCGGCGACGATACCTCGTTAATTCAAACCGCAATCAATACCGTTTCCGTCCGCACCCCGGACAGCAACGGATTCCGCGGGGCGGTCCTGCTGAAGGCGGGACGATATCAGGTGGCTTCGACACTGACCATTACCGCCAGCGGCGTGGTTCTTCGCGGAGAAGGGCAGGATGTTTTGGGAACGGTTCTGGAGGGCACCACCGCTTCCGATTATGATGTGATAGTCGTCGGCAGCGGAAGCGCCACCTACGGCGGCGGAACCACTCGTTCGATTACCACGTCTTATGTGCCTGTCGGGGCGACCAGCTTTGCGGTGTCCAGCGTCAGCGGCTATGCCGTGGGCAACCCGGTCATTGTTCAGCGTTTGCCCAACCAGTTCTGGATTGACGACCTGGCAATGGGGCAGTGGGGCTGGACATACGATAGCTATGATATTGAACATGAACGCATCATCACCGGCATCAACGGCAATACCATTACGGTAGATGTCCCTCTGGTCGATGTCATTCAGGACAAATACGGCGGGGGACGGATTTATAAGCCCAATACCATCCCGCGCATCAGCAAATGCGGCGTCGAAAATCTCAGGATAGAGTCCTGTTATGTCAGTGATGACGATGAACTTCATCCCTGGGACGCTATTGTATTAAAATATGTTGAAGACAGTTGGGTTTCCGGCGTAACCGCGCAGTATTTCGCTTATTCCTGTGTCACCGCCAGTTCTTATGCGCGTTATATCACGGTTGAAGATTGCGCTTATATTGATCCCAAGTCGGTCCTTGACGGCGGACACAGGTATTCCTTCAATCTTGAAGAGACAGCGACCCGCATACTTTTCCAGAGATGTTTTTCCCAGGACTCCCGGCATGATTTTGTTTCCGGTTCCCGAACGCGCGGTCCGAATGTCTTTGTGGATTGTTATGCGAATCGTGAAAATAACGATTGCGGCCCGCATCATCGCTGGGCAACCGGGATTTTATTCGACAATGTCTATACCACCGATACGCTGTCGGTGGAAAACCGCGCCAGTCTCGGGTCGGGACACGGCTGGTCGGGAGCCAATATAGTCTTCTGGAATTGTCAGGCAGAACTCATACAATGCGATGCTCCAAAGGGAGCGATGAATTTCTGTATCGGCTCAGTCGGGATTAAAACCGAAGGCGACCAGGTACCGGCTGAACCTTTCGGCTGGTGGGAGTCTCCGGGTGTACCGGTCTCGCCGCGAAGTCTTTATTATCAGCAGTTGCTTGACCGGCTGGGCCAGACTGCCTTTGAAAATGTGACCAGGCCAAAACAGCGGACCGAAAGAATCTGGAGCGACCTCCTGGCCTGGCAAGGAAACGGTCAGCTTTTGCCCTATCTGCTCGGCGACCTGAATACCAGCGGAGAAGTGGACCTGGGAGACTTTGCCATTTTGGCCCGCGATTGGGGCAAAACCTCCGGCACATACACGGGCGATATCAGCGGGCCTTCCGGAGTTAAGGATGGAAATGTTGACCTCTATGATCTGATAGCGTTTTCGGAAGATTGGCTGCAATGACAATGGGGTTCCTGAACAGATGGAAAGGACAACAGTGACCACCATTGCGGACCTGCGAACGCGCATCAGTAGCGCAGTACGGGACACAGAGGAACGACGAATTATACGAAAACTGTAACGAGTGGGACGACCGTGACGTTGACAGCACCTTCGACGGCCAGTGGGCAAACATTTACTGGATGGACAGGCGATGTGCCGAGCGGCAGCCAGACTATCTTGTTCTCAATGAACGGGACTAAGACTGTTACAGCGAACTATGCGACACCAAGTTATACGCTGACAGTGAACTCCTCCGGGGCGTCGTCAGTAATTATTGACAGCAACACGGGGCATGGCGGCATGGCGGTTTATTAAGTACTATGTTTGTACATATCTCTGTAAAAACTGATTAGATTATTTTATAGTATTCTCAAAATCGCTTTTGCAGCTTTCGTATCCCCCTCAAGCGCCCGTATGACGGCACGAAACAGAATCGTGTTACTGTTTATCTTAGGACCCGCGCCCCCCGGTACGCCGGCAAATGCTGGATTTTCCCATAAAAGGGGGTTAAACGCAATCGTTTCAGTACGGAAATCAACGCTTCCATCTCCAAAAAGCGCATTGACGCCTTTACGACCACCCGATCTATGCGCCAAGGTGTCAAGACTTACAAGCCCATCTGTACTCATTATTCTTTTATTATCAAGCAGAACCGATTTTTTCGCCAGCACAGGAACTCCCAAAGCATCTACTCTATCTTTGGCCTGAGGAACATAGTTGTAACCAATTCTTGTGTTTGGTTTATCTATCGGTGTTGTATCTGGATCGTCATAAAACCATGGCCAAGGATGATTTATGGCATAACTACTATACCGGCGTGTTATATCTTGGGTGCCACTCGGACAATAAAAGGCTTTAGGGTCTTTAATGATGTTTGCATAAAATAGACTACCCGCTCCCCACGAATTGTTCCCGTTATCGGTTGCGAGATAATCGGGAAATTTAAGTGTGGCGTAGCCTGCCTTCTTGAAGTCTACCATGAAGACCATATAAGACCAGGATGGATGAATGTTCTTAGTATCGGGGGTGGGGCCAAAATATGATGCATATCGAATTGGTGGAATTAAATCATCGTTTGATGATGCATACGCAAAAAAACCTACTCCGCACTGTTTTAGTTGAGATGCACAAACTACTTGTTTTGCCTTTTCCCTTGCCTTGTTCAATGCAGGTAGAAGAACTGCAAGCAAAGTCGCAATAATCGAGATTACCACCAACAACTCAACCAATGTAAACGCTCTTTTTTTATCCATAAATATACTACTACTCCCTTCTTGGCCGTCAACTCTTACAACCTAAAATATTTCAAAGACTGGTTTTGAGCCTGAGCACAAGGCTCAGGCTCAAACCATAAATCACATTAAATACTAACTATGGTTCATAAGGAAGTACTGCGCCCGGACATGGATTTGAACCGCCGTAACGCCCGCAGGTCAGCCATTCCTCAGCAAGTACTGCCAAATGAGAATAATTAAACGTAGTTAGCCAATTTTCAGCAAATAATGCAAAATCTTTAAAATCAGCCTTACAGTCACCATTTAAGTCAGTAAAATATCTATTGAGTATACAAATGTAGTTTGGATCATCCTTTATAGCATCTGCCAGGTATTGGTCTGCTATCTCGGTTTTATCCTTCGCATAATTATACAGTTTTACATCATCAATAACGCCTCTGTAATGCTGATTTTGCGAATCTTTGACAAGAATTTTCCCGATAACCATGTTTGCATCTTGCCCGAGTTGCCAATCGTTAAAATTATTAATGGTGCCATTGGCATCATGCAGCCCATCTATATATAAGTGTGCATTATCGTTATTAAACGTAAACGCAACAAAATGCCATTTGCTGTCACCAATCGGGATATTGCTGTCAATACCCTGAGCTTGATCTATATTTGAATCAGGCGCATACTGTTGAAAATGAACGCTGCCTTTCGGGTGAGTGCCCGGCACGCATTCAATAAACAGAAAAGCCCTGTTCGTAGAATTTGATGTTCTGCAAGGTTGACTAAATGCGAAGATGGGCATGTGATTTAAGCCGTTGCTGTCTGTCTTTACCCACGCTGTAACCGTGAACATATCGGGACGATTCATTTTTTTGTTGTCTATAATAATGTATTGGCTATATATACTACTGGCCTCAATCGTATTGAAATCAATCGCATTGCCGTCTTTACCGGATACAAGAGTAACGGGGTTTCCGGCACTCTCAAGGGAGCCATCATAACCATTTCCGGTAGCATCCGTTATGGCCCCGGGTCCTGCTCCAGCCGAATCCAGTTTCCAGTGAGCTAAAAGCATCTTTTCAACCAGATTACAGTCATTTGAAGCCAGATCAGCTCGGCTGCTAACCATACACCAGTAGTATCCGAAATTACCGCCAGCAACCGACCCGATAGTATAGTTGGGATCGGTGTTTTTCGCATTAACCGGAGTGTTTGCATCGCCTGAGCGTCCTTTATACCACCGATATTGCAAAGTATTCGCTCCGGCAGGGTCGCAGGCATCGATAGTAAGGGTTACTGACTCACCGATAGCCGCCGCTCTATCACGAGGTTCATCACGACCAATAGATGGCTTGTTCTTGAATATTTCAAACGACCACTCCGGGCCCACGAGGTTACGCAGATTCCCAGCGATGCAGCTATCTCTCTGTTCTTCTATATACCAGGTTATAACATCGTCATACGCAAATGTAACCGGCCCATAACTTGCATTTGGCTCCGGAGCTCCATTAACTTCATCGACAAAGACAGGAGCGCCATAAGCTCCCGCATTGACCTTGTAATAAAGATAGTGCCCCGTAACACACGGGTCTGTATTACCTGAAAGATTGGCCTCTTTCACTGTATCCCATTTAAACGTAACGCTCAAAGGTTGACTCTTTGCACCATCAGCCGGAGCTGGATTAGTAGCCGTAAAGACTATTGGACAGATCAAATTCTCACCATCAAAGACGTAAATGTCATCGATAACAAGCTCGGGGTCCGGCGGATTTGAACTACTCGTATTGCTGAAAGGAACAGTCAATGCAAATCTCTGTAATCCATTAGCATCATAATATCTATTAGGGTCATTGGTATCAGGATTTCCACTACGACCCATCACTGGAAGCATAAAATTAGCATCTACCACATTAGCATCCGGCCAAAGCAGATCGCTGGAAGTCGCATCGCTCATTGTGGTTTTCGCATATATAGAAACTGTGTGGTTCCCATCGGCAAGGCTATTATTGTCAATTACCATCCAGACATTAAACCAGGTGCTCGCCGGGAAACCTTTGCCCAGTCTGGGAGTTACTTCATAAGAGGGCCGAGTGCTGGTATTCAATACCCATGTTTTGTCCACTCCGGCATAAGAAACCCATATTGGTGTATCACCCGTAGTCGAATGGCACCACACTCTCAATGGTACACAAAAACCTTCACAAGCAGTTTTCTGATTCAAATTATTCGGGTCGTTTGGATCGGGTATCCACGGGAAAAATCCGTTAGGGTCATTTGTTGCTGTGCGGGGAGCAAAACTGCCCATCGCCAAACCCACATAATGCAGTCCCATTCTGATGCCCTCGCGACGGAGACGGAAAAAGAAAGTTTTTTTGTCACCGTCGCGGATCTTCATGTCCGTCGGCAGATCTCTATAAGCGGTCTTAGGATGCGGTCCTGCAGTGGGGTCGAGGGGATCCGTGAATTTTGTATCATCTCTGGGGGTACACAAACTTAGGACCTTAGTATTGGGATTGGGAACGATATTGGGATCGATAGCTGTTGTACTAATCCGAACGCGGGGATCGCCGCTTCTTTTCCAATTGTCTTCATTCATATCTGCAGTACCCCTGGTCTGATCATTCCAGACCCCGACCACACGGTAAATATTTGGGTCACAGGCATCTTGTACAGGGACGCCGTTAGAAGCAACCTTGGCCTGCCAGATCGTGTGGATTACATTTTGCCATTCAAAATCAACTGCATTATAGTCCACCGTGTTCACGTCAGGATAGGATTCAAAATCTTCAAGGAGATTCGGATTCACCGAATAGGCGCACTGAGCCAACAACAAGATAACAGCTAAATATATTAATTTCTTCACCATCGTAAACTCCTTTAATTTCTTAACCTTAATTATGATTATTTACACCGGCCTATTTTCATTTAAAAATAAACTTAAGTCTTTAAACAACAATAAATGATACCACTGCCGACGAAGTCGGCTTTAACTTTCTAAAGAACACAGGCCTAAACATAAGACAACCAAAGGCCCGACAAAATTTACTCAGGGCCGACCCGTAAGGGTCAGCCCTGAGATTAAAACTAAAACTTTTTACTTCCTGCTGCGTCTAATAGCGAGTAAGCCAAGGCTTAACAAAGCAATTGTTGTCGGTTCTGGGATGTATGTCAGTTGAAGAGTATCCGTAGATAAATCGGCATTCGTATCAATCCAGTTAGCCAACCAGCCCGCTGGAACGACACCGAATGCACCGCTGCCTAAAATGTACTTGGTATAGGGCGTGAGTGGATCTGTTGAGACTATCGCATTCGGATCTAAGAACGACCATACATTAAAGGTGGTGTATGCATCCGGAGTATAACCCAGCAAAAGGTCAATACTCAAGGTTGCCCCTGCTGTATTGACAAGGTCTCCGTACGAGATAATCTTATCGAACGAGGATGCAGAAGCAATGTCGAAATTCACGACTCCGCCTGCACCGACAGCATAATCAGTTCGACTTCCGTTGGGTTCGCCATTGTCGGGACTGCCGCCTATGTAAATACGGCTGACAGTGCCAATATTGCCTATTTCCAATGTGGCCAGACCCTGATTAAAGCCCTGACCTGGCTGGGCTACACCATTACCATCGGAAACGCGTCCGAACTTGGTTATCCTGTTCCGGATAACCAATGTTCCGCCAGTGGCAGTGAAATTGGCAGTAGTCATGTTTGAAGTGCCTCTGCTGAGTATCTCTACGTCAAGGAGGCCACCGGACAGATTGTAATTTGCCGTAGATCCTGCTGAAGTAGCACTACCCGAATTAAGCCTTAATTCACCTATGCCGGCGCTTCCGGCGTCCGCCCCGTAGATCCGAAAAGTACCGTCACTGTGGTTGACGGTCATAGTTACGCCGGCAAACCTGGACAGTGAAACGGTTGTAGCAGTCAGGCCTAAGACTGGATTCGTCACATTCGCGCCGCTTTTGATGTTCCACACCATAGGGCCTGCTGTTTGAGCAACTTTAGGTCCTTGAATCTGGGCAAGCGATATTACACCTGTAGCTGAGTTAACTTCACATATGCCGCTCGTGAAGATCCCAGTATCTAAAGCTCCTGATGGCACTATTGGGTTAACCCAGTTAGCCGGAACGTTCCAGTCGCCCGCTCTACCAGAAACCCAAGTCCGATTTGACGCATCGGCTGTCGAGCCAAGCGTCAACAAAAAAGTACATAACATTAATACACCTAAAACTTTTTTCATCTTCTCTTCTCCTTTTCAAAATTAAGGAACACTTCTTCTTTCTTCTTTAAATACGACCTTTAAAAGTTTAACATTCGAACCTGAAACACCATAAAATTTTACAAGACACACATCCAAACTCTGACTGCATTCGGAGCATGTCCTTCACACTCTTTGGCATTCAATCCTTCTTTTCCAATACATTGTCAAAGAACGATTTATTAACAATTTAGACCTAACGCACTTGTAACCGTCACCAGGTATTCTCTTTATTGAGCAACGCACCCAATATCAAGATACCCTTAGTATCCTATTCTCATTTCAATAATGATAGTATTATCAGACAACACGCGTTGTCTTTCTTAGTTTTACTTCAATGGGTAATATTATTGGTTTCCCATCCCAGGGTATTCCGTTCATGATATCCATCAGCAATTTCCCCGCCAATATCCCCATGAATTTTTGTTGTTGCGACACTACACTGCTCAG
>Ga0315289_10015194_pt1 | contig 10693 bp, 7 predicted proteins | sample YL17G11_40_MG_FD_203452 | JGI IMG/M metagenome (GOLD analysis project Ga0315289, IMG submission 203452) | Sediment microbial communities from Yellowstone Lake, YNP, Wyoming, USA - YL17G11_40 | ecosystem: Environmental > Aquatic > Freshwater > Lake > Sediment | place: USA: Wyoming | collected...
ACAGGAGCCTGAAGGCCTACGGGGTCAGGGTGGGTCACACTTTGCTTCTGGGACCCACGCAATACCCGGTGTCAGTCGTCGGTTGGGTGACCGACACCAACTTCCTGATCCAAGGGGGCTTGTGGGGCAACGTCGAGACCTGGCGGGCCGCGCTGGCCTCGGCCCGGCCCGACCAGGTGCTGGCGGCCGGCACTTATCAGGTGCTGACGGTCTCGACCGCTGCCGGCGCGGACCCCACCCGGGTTGCGGCCGCCATCGACGTTGCCACCGGCGGGACGACCCACACTGTGACGCGTTCCTTCGCCGTCGACTCGCTGCCGGGGATCAAGCAGCAACGGTCGACGTTCAACGCGATCATCTACACGACGTTCTTCGTAGCGGCGCTCGTGGTCGCGCTCTTCTTCGCCCTGCTCACTCTCGAACGCATCGGGATGTACGCCGTTTTCAAGGCCATGGGCGCGTCGAGTGGCCAGGTCTTCAGCCAGGTGGTCCTGCAGGCGATCGTGATCGCGGCCCTGTCCTTCGTGCTGGGTGCTCTGCTGGCCTTGGCTGCCCGGGGTGTCATCCCGGCGCAGGTGCCGCTTCAACTCACTGTCGGCCGGGCAATCGAGGTCGCGTTGGGCCTGATCGTCATGTCAACCCTCGGCTCCGCGCTCTCGCTGCGCCGCGTCATCGGCATCGATCCCGCAACTGCCATCGGCTGAGACCAGGAACCCTATGACCGCGCTGCAACTCGAGAATATCCGCAAGGTCTACCAGTCCGGGGAGGGTGAGATCGTCGCCGTCGACCGCGCCTCCCTCGAGGTGGGAGACGCGGAGATCGTCGCACTGGTAGGACCCTCGGGCTCGGGTAAGACGACGCTGCTGTCTATCTCGGGGGGCCTGTTGTCGCCGTCGGAAGGCCGGGTCGTGGTGGCCGGAGACGATATCAGCGGGTACGACCCGAAGCGGCTCACCAAGTTCCGGCGCGAGAACGTCGGCTTCGTGTTCCAGAGCGTGAACCTGGTGCCCTTCCTCACCGCCCGCGAGAACCTGCTGTTGGTTGCCGACTTCGGCAGGCGGGACAAGAAGAAGTCGGCAGCTCGCGCCGATCAACTGCTCGGCGAGTTGGGACTCGCCAAGCGCAAGTCCAACCTGCCCGCCCAACTCTCCGGCGGCGAGCGTCAGCGAGTGGCGGTGGGCCGAGCGTTCATGAATGAGCCCGAACTGGTGCTCATCGACGAGCCCACGTCGGCGCTCGACACCAAACTGGGTGAACAGGTCATGGAACTCATCGTGACCGAGGTCCGCGCCCGCAACACCGCCGCGGTCATCGTTACCCACGACTTGAGGATGACCCACCATGCCGATCGCACCCTCAATATCACCGATGGTGTCCTCTGCGATGCACCCACGTCGTGACCTGGATGTGGGCCCGAGATGACGATGCAGCCAGCGCCTGGTCAAGAGCCGCCCCTCGCTAGCCCCGATATGCAACCATCAACCCCGTGGAAAGCCTGTTCAACACCATCCTCGCCCTCAAAGAACGCGGCCTCCTCCCCGACACCGTCCTGAGAGCCCTGGTGCGCATCATGTGCGCCCAGTGGGTGCGGACGTTCGAATGCGGCGGCGACGTCGAGAAGCAGGCCTCCTACAACGCCCGATCCGAGGCCACCAACACCCACCTGCGGGCATTAACCAAGCGCGCCTAGGGATTCCACAGCCCCGAAGCCTTGGTCGGCATGGCCATGCTCACCTGAGGCCAGGATCGCGGGCGGACCATTGCCCCGATCCACGACCAGCACCCGTGGGCCGTCCTCGGCAATCACCACTCATCGATTGATCATGGACCGGCGGGTTGCCGGCGCCGGCGAAGGGCACGATCGGATAGCTGTACTCGATCGCCAGGCGGGTGAACCGTCCCTCGATTCACTCGGACTCTCACCCGTATCAGATCTGCGCTGCCGGCACTTTGTCGAGCATCTCGGCGAGTTGCCCGGGCGAGGACGCGGTCGCCGCCAGGGACGGGAGCGTCTCGTGGAGGAACTCCTCGATTCCGACCGCCCTCTTGATGGTGGAGACGAGAACCCGCACGTCGTAGATCGGCTCGTAGAGCGGGACCATCGGCTTGTCCAGGCCGGTCAGCCCCCAGACGCCCAGCATGGCCGTGCGCACCGAGGTCTCCACGGTGAAGACGCAATCGCCCGGCAGCTCGACGAACTGGCCCGTGAACGCGAGGTTGACGCACCCGTCCGGAATGACCTTGGGCCGGTCGCTCAACTTGCGCGGCATGAACTCGCTGGTGACGTATGGCATCATCGACGTCGACACGGTGGTGTGCTTGAGGATGTCTCCGATCTTGTCCTCGAGGCCGACGTGGTAGAGCACCTCGGCGAACATCTCGGCCCCGGTGCACTCCTGCATCGGCTTCTTGATGTAGTCGCCCGGCACGTCGCTGCACTGGCCATAGCCCCAGAAGACGTTCACGTCGTCCGGCTGGTCGGGGAAGTACTTGCCGTAGAGCACGAAGCTGATCCTCCAGCTCGAGTCGACGATCGTGACGGCGCCGCCGGTCCCGGCCACGTTTCCCGTCTTTGCCTCCATGTAGTCGAAGAACGTCGAGTCGCCCGTGATCGTCGGGAAGTACGACATCCAGTTCGATTTGTCGACGTCCGAGATGAACGCTGCCGGGTTGCCGAACTTGGGATCCCGGGCTGCAAGCTTCTCCCACAGGGTGAAGCAGCCGCGGTCCGTCGTGTCCCGGTCGAGCGTCGCGATCGTGGTGGTGTCACCCATGGTTGCATTCTGGGTCAGCGATCCGCTCGTGAAGAAGACGAGGTCGTCCCGCGTCAGCTCGAGGTGGCGGCTTCCATCCGAGTCCCGCACCGTCAGGCCGGTGACCACGGTCTCGCCCATCGTGTCCGCGAGGTCCAGGTCCACGACGGTCGTGTCGGTCCGGAACCGGACGCCCAGTCTCTGCAGCCACACCAAGAGCGGCTTGATGACCGAGTCGTACTCGTTGTACTGGGTGTGCAGGATCCCGGCGAGGTGGGTGATGTCAGCGGTGTACATCAGGAAGCGTCCCAAGTACCGCTTGACCTCGATGAGGGAGTGGTACTCGCGGAAGGCGAGCATCGTGCTCCAGCAGTACCAGAAGATGGACGTCGTGAACTCGGGGCTGAACCAGTCGGTCACCGCAAGGCCCTCGAGCTCCTCCTCCGCTGTGAAGACGAGCCGCATCATCATCTCGGCGTCGTGGGGCGACATGAGGGCGCCCGAGGAGTCGCGGAGCCGTCCCTGCTTCTCCATCAGCCGGAAGTGGGAGTAGATGGGCTCGCGAAGATTCGCCCGATGGGTCTCATCGAGGATCGTCAGGCCCGGCGTCCGCAGCGAGGGCACCTTGCTGCAGAGGTACCACAGGCACTCCATGCGAGCCTCGAGCTCTCGCTCGCCACGGGAGGTGTAGCCGCTTGCCGCATCACCAGCGGCATCCATCGCCCCGCCGACGAGTGGGCCCATCTCATACACCGTCACACTGCCGGCGGGCATATGCGCGTCCGTGACGAGAAATGCGGCGGCGGCGAGCCCGGCGAGGCCTCCGCCGATGATGTGAGCCCGCTTGTCCTCGATACCGTCAGGGGGGAGGGCGCTGATCCGGTCGTAGTTCCTCATCGCCAATCCTTCACCTATGTGGCGCCGAGAAGAACGCGCCATGAAGGCGCGCTCAATCGACATTGCGCCCACGGTCCTGACCAGTGGGTCGCGCGCAGCGCTCCCCTCGGACAACCGTAAGCCTGCCCGTCCGATCAGGCAAGCACCCGCGCCACCGGCTCGGACCTCGAGATCCGGACCGGCGACAGCACCACAAGGATCAAATCCGGCCACACCCGACCGACAAGCTGACCGCCGTCAGCGCCGGATCACCACCCCAGGCCCTCAGCCTGAATGCCGATCAACAGAACAGTCTCGAAGCTGCAGGGGGACATCGCGACTGGGGGTTGCGCTACGCCGCCTACGTGAAGGATGTGCACGAATGTGCATGAGTGCCGAGGACATTGAATACACCCTGTTCCGAATGAACGGTCAGCTCGGTGCATTGTGACAACGCGGTCGCAGACAAACCGCCGCGAGATGGAAGTGGTTAAGTTCTACCGCCAACACCACGCCGAGTTTCCCAACGAGGCCATCGACAACGCCTACATCAGATCCACACCATCCCGGCGGGAAACCTCATCGGCGAGATCGGTGATGGCGGTGTGGATGCCAGGGCGGCCCGGCACGCCCGCACAGCGTGGTCCTCCAGGGCCACGGGTGCACCGAAGATGGCCATGATGCCGTCGCGGGTGAACTTATCCAGGGTGCCGCCATAGCGTTTCACCACAGCGGCGGCCCGATCGAGGAGTCCGGCCATGATCTCGCGGAGCCGCTCCGCCCCGACGGACTTGGCGATGACCGCGACCGTCCCCCGTGTCGTCCACGTGAGTATCGTGTCACCGCTGGTCAGCCACCTGTGCCAAATCGGCCCGGCGATTACTTGTGTATGTGCAGCCTCGCCGGTCCGCTTACGCAGACCCCGTGGGCCTTATTCGCCCAGCCTGGAGCCGTCATGCCCGTTTCTCGCAAATTGCTGTGTGCCATCTACGCGGCAATCGCGATTGCCGCGCTGATCGCCACGTGGAGCCAGAATGCAGCGTATTCCAACAACATCGCCGGTTTCTTCAAGGACCCACGACTACAGCGCGTTGGTGATTCGCCCGGAAATCTGGTTGGCGACCGACACGGCGGCCGCCGCCGGTTCGAGTCGGCACGAGCCGACCCGGAAGAACACGTTCTTGACGACGCGAGCTACCTCGGCGCACGGTCTGTCGCCGGGCTCGAGCCAGGTTGTGGCGCTCCCGGTCAGAGACGCGATCGCGACCGATCCGGTCCTGGACAAGGCGCACGATTTGAGGCCGGCAACCAAACCGGCGAAAGCGTCTTCGGCCGCGCCCGGGTCGGGGTAGACGCCGACGGACTGACGTAGGTAGATGTTGCTCCCCGTGATGTCGGCGTATCGAAAGGCGGTCCAGTTCGTTCCGAAGCCGGCCGGGTCGGCTGTGCCGCTGAGGGCGAGTTCACACGGTCCGCCCGGATCGGCTGCCGGAGATGCCGTGGGCTGCTGACTCACGACCGAATCTGAAAAACCGCCGCCTCCCGGGATCGCTTTGATGTCCTCCAACGACACCAGGAGTGTGTCGATGGCGCCGGCGTTGACGAGGCCGGGAGCCGGTGGATTCGCTGGGTCGGCGTGCGACTCGCTGACGGCGCCGCACAACGCGAAGGCGACTGCGGCTCCCACCGCCACTGCAGCAGTGCGCTGGGTGGGCTTCATGCATTCCTTCCCGCAGGGGGCGACCCTGCAAACCCTAGTGACCAGCACCCTCGATAACCAGTGGCCCGGTCCGACACATCCCGGACCACAGCTACCGCGGAGTCGTCCCAGGGTTCCGGGACTGCGGGCGCGGGCACAACGGACGACGGTGGCCTGCCCGGCCGAATCATTCCCGGACCCATGCCGGCCGGAGCGCGCCAGGGCCGAAAGTCAGCTCTCCCGAAGCGTGCGCGCCAATCCCCTGTTGATGGCCCGGAGCGTCGCCACTCGCGCGAACTGCTTGTTGTTGGCGGGGATGACATGCCATTGTGCGCGGTCGGAGGTGGTGCGCAGCACCTTCTGATCGACTGCCGTGACGTACTCGTCCCACCGCTCGCGGTTGCGGTAGTCCTCTTCGGTGATCTTGTGCTGTTTGTACGACGTTTCCTCGCGAGCCTTGAAGCGGGCGAGCTGCTCCTCCGGGGAGACGTGCAACCAGAACTTCGCCACGTAGTAGCCGTGCTCGACCATCTGGGCCTCGAAGTCGTTGATCTCGTCGTAGGCTCGCTGCCACTCCGCCGGACTGGCGAAGCCCTCCAGGCGTTCCACCAGCACCCGGCCGTACCAGGTGCGGTCGAAGATGACAACCCTCCCGGCCGGCGGCAGGTCGCGCCAGAACCGCCACAGGTAGTGGTACTTGCGCTCATCCTCGGTGGGCGCGGCCACCGGGATCACCCGGTAATCCCCGGCCTCAAGCGCCCCGGTGATACGCCGGATCACCCCACCCTTGCCCGCGGCGTCCCAGCCTTCGAAGGCCAGCACCGTACTGACCCCGCGCTCACGGGCCTCGATTGACAGCCGCTTGAGCTTGGCCTGCTCCTTGGCCAGTTGCGCCCGGTACTCCTTCTTGCTCAGCGTCTGAGTGAGGTCGACCCCGGAGAGCACGTTGGCTTGGGCGTCGAAGTCGCCGAACACCGACTCGGCCAGTGCTTGACCCCGGTGTTCGGACTTTTCGTCGAGCCGGGCGGACAGGGCGGCCAGGATCGTCTTGGCCACGGTGAGGTCGCGGTAGCGCGCGTCGGTTGACTCCACGATGGTCCACGGCGCCCCGGGCCCGCTGGTCTCCCGCAGAATGCGCTCGGCGATCGGCAGGACCGGCCCCAAGGTGTCCAGGGCCGCCCAGTCGCGCTGGTCCACCTGCCACCCCGATTCCGGATTCTTTTGGGCCTTTTTGAGCTTCTTCTTCTGCTCCCTGGCCGGAGTGTGCAGAAAGAACTTCAGGATCAGCGCGCCGTCAGCCACCAGTTCGTCCTGCAAGTTGGCGATGTGGCGCAGCCAGATGGAGAACTGCGGCTCGTCGATCTCGCCGTTGGCGCACTGGATCGCGGCCCGCATCAGACCGCCCACGAAGAACGCGGCGCGGCCCTTCGGTGGCAGCGAGCGCCACAGCCGCCAGAGTTGTGGTCGCTGCAACTCCTCCGGAGTGGGGTCGGCGAACACCCGGGTGTCGGCGAACCGGGAGTCCATCCACTCGTTGAGCCGGTTCACCAGTTCATTGGCGGCCAGCCGGTCATCCCCGGCGATCCAGATGATCACCGGGAAGTTCGCGTCGCGGAGGTGGTACTGGGCGTTGATCAGGCTGACTCGAAGGTCGGGGATCGCCGCGACGTAGTCCTCTTTGCTGATCTGGTTGCCGACCTCGCAGACTTCAAGCACGCTTCGACTCCTCCGCTCTTGGGTTAACGCCAGGTGAACACCATCTCATTATCCGGCGGTCCGCGGGGCGGGAATCAGGTTGCGCTGCGCTCGTCGCTCCCCAATGCGTCGAGCACCAGGATGCGGGCACCGATCTCGTCGGACCCCTCGATCGCATGCGCGGTACTGCCCTTTCGCAACAACTCTCGCAGAGCGTCCTGGTCATAATCGGCCGGCGCGGTGGAGTCGATGAAGTCTTCGACGAGGTCGACGAACCGGGCTGGATCGTCGTGGAACGGGAAGTGCCCGGATTTCGGGAAGATCTCGAGCCGGGAACCGGGCATGGCGGCGTGCGCCATATGCGCGTGGCTGACCGGGATCACGGCGTCCTGCTCACCCCAGATGAGTTGCACCGGAACGGATTCAGTCAAATAACATCGATCCAGCATGGTAACCACCTGCCCGCGCCAGTCGACGACGGCGCGCAGTGTGCGGGTGAAGGCCGCCGACGCCGTCGGCTCGGGCAGGTCGGCCAGGATCCGCAACGCGTTGGGGATGTCGCGACCGATGCCGGTCGAGCCGATCACCGTGCCCAGCAGGCGCCCGACGATCTGCAGCGTCGGGATAACCAGGGGCAGGCGCAGCAGGGCCAGAGCCTCTCCGCCGATCGGCAGCGAGGCGAAGCGCAGGGCCACGTTGACGTCCTTGGTGACCCCGCCCGCGCCGATCAGGATGAGCCGGTCCACCAGTTGCGGGAACTGGTACGCGAACTGCATCGCCACCCCGCCGCCCAGCGAATGACCGACGACGGTCACCTTCTCGACGTCCAGCACGCCGAGCAGGTCGCGCATGCCGTTGGCGTAGGCGGCCACCGAATAGTCCGCCCTGGGCTTGGCCGACTGGCCGTGTCCGAGCAGATCCGGTGCGATGACGGTGAACCGCCGCGCCAGCCGGCTGTGTACCGGCTCCCAGGCAGTGGAGTTGTCGCCGATGCCGTGGATCAACAGGACTGCCGGGCCGGACCCGGCGATCCGGACCGCACGCCGGTAGCCGTGGATGGTCCGGAATTGCAGCTCCGGGGTCGGGTCCTGCGCGACCGCCATGGGCCGCGGCTTGGGATTGGGATGTGCCATATCCACCTCGCCGTCCGGGTGACCGCGCTCTCGCGGCGACAGGTGAATCCTAGGCGGGCCGCCGTGAGGCTTCCACTCGAGCGGGCTGTGTCGCGGCTACTCGTTGTCGCCGCCGGTCGCCAGTGTCGCGGCCACCGATCCGCTGACCTGCAAGCCTTCAGCGGCAGGCCACACCCAGTCGCGGACTTCCGGGAGGTCGTCACCGTGCTCGCGGGTGTACTCACGGGCGTGAATGCGCCTGTCCACCATCTCCTGGCGCAGGCCGGCGTACCTGGAGCCCAGGCTCGGCACCCGGTCGATCGTGTCGATGACGAGGTGGAACCGGTCCAGGTCGTTGAGCATCACCATGTCGAACGGCGTGGTGGTGGTGCCCTCCTCCTTGTATCCGCGCACATGGATCCGGGCGTCGTTGCTGCGGCGGTAGACCAGCCGGTGGATGAGCCATGGGTAGCCGTGGTAGGCGAAGATCACCGGCTTGTCGGCGGTGAAGATCATGTCGAACTCGCGGTTGGACAGCCCGTGCGGGTGCTCGCTCCCGTCCTGCAGTCGCATCAGGTCCACCACGTTGACGAACCGCACCTTGAGTTCCGGGATGTGCCGGCGCAGCAGGTCGGCTGCGGCCAGCGCCTCCAGTGTCGGGACGTCACCGGCCGCGGCGAGCACGACGTCGGGCTCGCTGCCGTGGTCCTCGGTGCCGGCCCACGCCCAGATGCCCAGCCCGCGCGTGCAGTGCGCGACCGCCTCCTTCATGGTGAGGAAGTTGGGATGCGGCTGCTTACCGGCGACGACGACGTTGACGTACTGGCGCGAGCGCAGGCAGTGGTCGTAGGTGGACAACAGGGTGTTGGCGTCCGGTGGCAGGTACACCCGCACCACCTCGGCGCTCTTGTTGACCACATGGTCGATGAAGCCTGGGTCCTGGTGGCTGAAGCCATTATGGTCCTGGCGCCAGACATGGCTGGACAGAAGGTAATTCAGGCTTGCAACGGGCCGTCGCCACGGGATCGCGTTGGTGACCTTCAGCCACTTGGCATGCTGATTGAACATCGAGTCGATGATGTGGATGAAAGCCTCGTAGCAGTTGAACAGTCCGTGCCGGCCGGTCAGCAGGTAACCCTCCAGCCAGCCCTGGCACTGGTGCTCCGAGAGCATCTCCACCACCCGGCCGGCACGGGCCAGGTGCTCGTCGACCTCGGGGCCGAAGAACTCGGCGTCCCATTGCTTGTCAGTCACCTCGAACACCGGCTGGAGCCGGTTGGAGGCGGTCTCATCGGGGCCGAAGATGCGGAAGTTCTCGGGGTTGAGCCGCACCACGTCGGTCAGCCACTGGCCCAGCACTTTGGTGGCCTCGGACAGGGTCGCACCCGGAGCCGGAACCTCGACGCCGTAGTCGCGGAAGTCGGGCAGCCGCAGGTCCTTCAACAGCAGCCCGCCGTTGGTGTGCGGGTTGTCGCTCATCCGCAGCGTGCCCTCGGGTGCGAGTGCGGCGATGGAAGGGATGAGTTTGCCGTTCTCGTCGAACAACTCCTCGGCCTTATAGGACCCCAGCCAGTCGGCGAGCACCTGCAGATGTTCCGGGGTGTCCCGGGCGCTCGCCAGCGGGACCTGGTGCGCGCGCCAGGAGCCGGTGGTTTTCTTTCCGTCGATGTAGGCCGGCCCGGTCCACCCCTTGGGATGGCGGAAGACGATCATCGGCCAGGCCGGGCGGGAGTCGTCCCCGGCGGCTGCCCGGGCCTTGATCGCGGCGATCTCATCGAGTACGTCGTCGAGCAGTCGCGCGAACCGGCGGTGGTCGTCGAAGTGGTCGCCGTCGTCGGTGGCTTCGAAGAAGTACGGGTTGTGGCCGTAGCCCACCATCAGGCTGCGAAGTTCGTCCTGTGGGATCCGATCCAGCACAGTCGGATTGGCGATCTTGTAGCCGTTGAGGTGCAGGATCGGCAGCACGACGCCGTCGTTCTGGGGGTTGACGAACTTGTTGGAATGCCAGCTGGTGGCCAGCGCGCCGGTCTCCGCTTCGCCGTCACCGACCACCGCGGCGATCAGCAGGTCGGGGTTGTCGAACGCCGCGCCGTACGCGTGGGACAGCGCGTACCCCAATTCGCCGCCCTCGTGGATCGAGCCGGGGGTTTCCGGGGCGACGTGCGAGGGGATCCCGCCGGGGAAGGAGAACTGGCGGAACAGCCGGCGCATGCCCTCGAGGTCTCCGGTGATGTCTGGGTAGTACTCGGTGTAGGTGCCCTCGAGGTAGGTGTTGGCCACCAGTCCCGGGCCGCCATGGCCGGGTCCGGTGAGGTAGATGGCCGACTGGCGGCGGTCCTTGATGGCCCGATTGAGGTGGGCGTAAAGGAAATTCAGGCCGGGGGTGGTGCCCCAGTGCCCGAGCAGTCGCGGCTTGACGTCGTCGCGGGACAGCTCCGTCCGCAGCAGCGGATTGGACAGCAGGTAGATCTGGCCCACCGACAGGTAGTTCGCGGCACGCCACCAGCCGTCCAGCTGCGCGATGACCTCATCGCTCAGTTCACCGTGTGAGCCTGTG
>Ga0315289_10015195_pt1 | contig 10693 bp, 10 predicted proteins | sample YL17G11_40_MG_FD_203452 | JGI IMG/M metagenome (GOLD analysis project Ga0315289, IMG submission 203452) | Sediment microbial communities from Yellowstone Lake, YNP, Wyoming, USA - YL17G11_40 | ecosystem: Environmental > Aquatic > Freshwater > Lake > Sediment | place: USA: Wyoming | collected...
ACCATGTCGGCGCTGCCGTCCTGGGAGGCGTTGTCCACCACCACCACCTCGTACTCCAGCCCCCGCGTGTGCTCGAGCAAGGAGCGCAGGCAGCGCCGCAGATACTCCCGCCCGTTGTAGCCGACGATGACGATGGAGATCTCCACGGCCGCTAGCTCGCCTCCTCCGACGCCTCAACGACCCGGCGGTAAACCTCCACCGTCTGCCGGGCCGCCTTCTCCCAACTGAACCGGGCCGCTCGCTCCAGGCCCCGCTCTCGCAGGTCGCTGCGCAGGCGGTCGTCGCGCAGGAGCCGCTCCATCGCATCGGCCAGTGCCTCCACGTCCAGGGGAGACACCTGGAGGGCGGCGTCGCCCACCACCTCGGGCACGGCCGAGACGTTGGAGGCGACCACGGGCGTGCCGCAGGCCAGGGCCTCGAGGGCCGGCAGCCCGAAACCCTCGTAAAGCGACGGGAAGACGAAGACCTCGGCGGCGCTGTAGAGCGCGGGCAGGTCGGCCTGGGGCACGTGCCCCAGGAAGCGCACCGAGTCCGCCAGGCCGAGGCGCCGGGCCAGCGGCGCTTCGCCCTCGTAGCGCCAGGCCCGCTGCCCGGCCACGACAAGACTATGCTTGAGGCCCCGGGCCCGCAAGCGAGCGAAGGCCTGGAGCAGGCGCTCCCGGTTCTTGCCCGGCTCCAGGCTACCCACGCTGAGCAGGAAGGGCCCCTCCAGCCCGTATCGACGCCGCACGGCCTCGATGGCGACGGCGTCCTGCGGGTGGAAGGCGGGGCCCGCCGCCTCGGGGATGACGAACAGGCGCTCGGGCGGCAGACCGAGGATGCGCATCACGTCCCCCTTGACGGCCTCCGACGGCACGATGACGGCGTCCGCCACCCGCGCCGAGAGGCGGGTCATGGTCTGGAAGTAGAGGCGACGGGTCGTCGGGTAGCGCTCAGGCAGCAGGAAGAAGGTCAGGTCGTGGATGGTGACCACGCGCAGGTAGCCGCACGGAGCCAGGGGCGTCGTGTGGTGCGGCGAGTGGAGCACGTCGATCCGCAGCCGCCGCAGGCGGCAGGGGAGGACGGTCTGCTCCCAGAGGAGGCGCAGGAGCCGCGACGGCGCCCGCACCTTCAGCACCCGCAGGCCTGCCCGTCCGGCAGGCGGGCCGGGGCGCATGGCAGGAAGGTCGTCGAACTGGCTGCCGCGGGCGAAAATGACGTACTCGTTCTCGCTGTCCACGGCGGCCAGGGTGCGGGCCAGCTCGTACGTGTAGACGGCGGCGCCGGCCATCAGGCGCGGCATGGCGGTGGCGTCGAAGGCGATGCGCATCATTTGCTTGGGAAGCCACAGATGGACACAGATAGGCACAGATTGTCCCCCAAACATTCTTCCCCGAGCCTGAAATCTGTGTTCATCTGTGCCAATCTGTGGCTAGCTCAGTTGCAGGTCACAGGTCGCCCACCTCCACGGTACGGCCCATGCGCCCACGATAGTAGTCCAGGACGCCGCGCACCAGCGCGCGCGCCAGCCGGGGTCGCCGCCGCACGAGGTACAGCGCCAGGTAGGCCAGCCGCCCGGCCAGGAAGTAGGCGGTGAAGAGGGCGTAGGCAGTCCGTGAGGACGAGTGCTTCCTCATCAGGTAGAGGCGGTTGCGGGTGGCGTAGTAGTGCTTGAAGGGCGTCATCCAGCCCGCCCCAGGCGGGCCGCTGGAGGCGCTCTCCCGATGGTAGATGACGGCTTCGGGCCGGTAGAGCAGCCGGTAGCCCCGGTCCCGGGCCCGCCGCAGCCAGTCGGTCTCCTCATAGTACATGAAGAAGCGCTCGTCCAGGAGGCCCACCTCGCGGAAGGCGGCGGCGGGCGCCAGGGCGCAGCAGAAGCTGGCCGTCTCCAGCTCACGGGGCGAGCTGGCGGCCGCTGAGTCGGGCCGGCCGTGGAAGGTATGGCGGAAGACGCCGCGCCGCCCGTCGAAGCCGCCGGCGTGGGTGCTGATGAGGCGCCGGTCGTAGTAGTAGAGGATCTTGGGCACGGCCAGCGTGCGCTCGCCGGCGGCGGCCACGAGCCGGTCTAGGAAGTCCTCCGTGAGGACGGTGTCGTTGTTGAGGAGGAGGACGTAGTCAAAGCCGTGCTCCAGGCAGTAGGCGATGCCGCGGTTGTTGCCGGCGGCGGTGCCCAGGTTCTCGTCGGAGCGCAGGAGGACGGCGTCGGGCACGAGGCGCGCCAGCTCGTCGGCGGAGCCGTCGGTGGAGGCGCTATCGACGACGATGAGGCGGAAGTTGGGGTAGCGCACCCGGCGCAGGCTCTCGGCGAACTCGCCGATGAAGTCGGCGCTGTTGTAGTTGACGGCGACAATGCCCACGGAGGGAGCCGCCGCGTCTGGCGGAGAGCCTATCGAACCGGCCTGCGCTGAGCCTGCCGAAGGGGTCATGGGTGGCTGGTTTATCATTGGTGGGAGAACCCTCGACCCCCGCCTGAAGGCGATTAACTGTCTAGATTCATCTCTCAGGGTTGAAACCCTCAGCTTCTGGGAAGCTGCGGATTTCAATCCGCAGGAGTGGTTTGTCTAGCCGTAGCTGCAGACCTTCAGGTCTGCCGAATCCGGAGGGTCCAGCAGGGCTGAAGCCCTGCAGCTACGCTCCACATGGCGGTACGATCTTGGGGTTTGAGGGGGCTGTGGTTCAAGGGGGAGGGGGTCCGCCCCGGTTTGATTGGACCCGCCCGCCCACCCTTTCATCTCGCTCCCCGCCTTCGGCGGGGCCGCTCGATGCGCGGGAGCCCCACGGACGCAGGGCGAACCGGCCGGCTGGTACGGGAGGGTGTTTGCCAGGATTTTGATGGTCGAAACCCGCGAATAGCTTGTCGCAGCGAATCTACGGCAACTGTGGGCCGCCATGGGGCCGTGGCGCGGTGTATAATCTGGGCTGGAGTAGAGACCAACTTCATCTACTGTGGCGACAACCTGGAGGTCATGCAACGCTGGTCGCCGTGAAGGGGCTTCCAGGGCACGAGCGCGTCGCGGCCTAGGCGGGGAGGACGCGACAGTTTGACACTGCCGGTCTGCGCGAGAGTCATCTGATCTGGTTGCGCCTGCTGAGGCGGTGCAGGAGAATCACTCACTAATGGACACTAGCTCTGCAACACTGACGTCATACAATTTCATAGTGGTATTCCGCGAGCTTCGGCTGAATGACATGCTATTGACACATGCTCGTAGGCTCTTGCCCACTCTGCCCAATCCGCTCGTAACCGAAATCCCCAATCAGTTGATTGGCGTCGTCTACCCCGATCACTCGATTCAGTGTCAGTTCGCGAACAGGCGTGTCGAGGTGAGACACACAAGTCGCAGCGGTCTGGTCGGCGAGGCTCCTTTCTGCGACGTCGCGGTTGCCGCAGTGGAAAGAGCCAGGGAGTCCGGCAGCCGAGATACGGTTGCCTATGGATTCAACTACGACGTGCTCTTGGGAAACTACGACAAGCCAGGGCAATACATCACTGCCAGGTTTCTTGCGGATCCAAATCTACTAGCGGCGATCTTCGGAGGAAGTATCGAAGACGCAGCTGTCAAGATCACGGTAGGAACAAGCGACTGCCGAGTAAACTTTGATCTAGAAGGCGTGCCACCCGACGCGCCGACCGTACTCAAGGCACATATCAACTACCACTTCGCTGATCCATCCCCACCCAACGATGCTTCCGAATTGTGTCAGTTGATGCAGCAGAAGCACGGGGACTTCTTTCGGGCGCTCCAAGCACTCCCCGCTTGAAGGTAAAGGGGCTCTACCATGCGAACCACGGTTACGATCCTTCATCGCGACAAAGTCATCGACCTGGACCAAGGGCAAGGCAGATGGATACTCAGCGTAGAGGACATGCTATTCCCCCCTTTCCACGTGGGAACGTACACCTCCTCTATTGATGCGACGAACACAGCTATTCCCTTGGTTGAACCGGAATGGGAGTGGATTCAGGAAAATGAGGACAGCCTTCGCGAGAACTACGCAGGACGGTGGATTGCAGTGCTACTGAATAGAGTCGTGGCTGTTGGTCAGGGCGAGATCGACGTACTGCGGAGTGCAGAAGAACTCGGTTACGATAATGCGTTCACCTTCTACGTGCCTACTCAGTCTGAGCCGGTGGCGATGGCTGGTTGCTGCTAGGGTTCAATGCCGCGCACAATACACTACAACTATGAATACCAATACCGACCTACCCAGACTCGAGGCGGTGAGTGGGTCTGGGAGCCGTACATAGACGCCGTTTTTGCCTTAGAGGAAGGTAGCAGGTCGCGGCGGGGTATGGCTCTTGTCGATAGTGGTGCGGCCTGGTGCGCCATGCCGAGGTCAATCGCCGTAGACTGGTTCGGTATCGACGTTGGCGCTTGCCCCCTAGAGGATCTAGAGGGCATCACCGGCAAGGTAGGAGTGCCCTACGCTAGCCTCCGAGTAAAGGCATTCGGCCTTTGGGCCACCTGCAGAGTCCTGCTGATTGAGAGCGGTCTATACCTCATCGGGCGAGTGCCCTTTTTCAGCCTTGTCGGCGTTGGATTCCTCGAGGATGAGATCAACCGCTCAAACAACCGCATCCTGTACACCTAGAGTTGATCCTCATTCCACTCGCAGCTTGACCACGCGGTGATATGCGGCTACCTGGCATTCAGAGGAACGGCAACGGTGCTGCTATGACGGGCCGACTCCGCGCGGGGCTGTAGCCCCCTACTCCGCCTGCTCTAAGTACTCCCCCAACGCCTCCCGCCACGGCCGCATCGTGATGCCCAGGCGGGCGGCGGCCTCGTTGCGGAGGGCGGTGAAAGGCGGCTTGGGCGGGCCGCCAGCGTAGTCGGCGGAGGTGATGGGGCGCAGCGCCACGTCCGCCAACGGCGGACCGGCCAGTCGCAGCACCTCGGCCGCCCACTGGAAGCGCGAGCAGTAGCCGGCGTTGGTCAGGTGGTAGACGCCGTAGGCAGGGTGAGCGGCCAGCCGGATGATGGCCGGCGCCAGGTCACGCGCCCAGGTGGGAGTGGCCACCTCATCCGTCACCACCGAGAGCTCCCGCCTGCCCGTCCGCGAGGCGGGGCGGCCCTCGGCGGCGCGCAGGATCTTGGCCGGGAAGTTGTTACCGCCCTCGGCGTAGAGCCAGGACGTCCGCACGACGTAGTGGCGGGGCAGCGTCTCCCGCACCAGGCGCTCGCCCTCCAGCTTGGAGCGCCCGTAGGCGTTGATCGGGTGGGGCTCATCGGACTCGCCGTAGGGCTCGCCGCGGGCGCCGTCGAAGACCTCGTTGGTGCTGACGTAGACCAGGGCCGCCCGGGCGCGGCGGCAGGCCTGCGCGACGTGCAGCGACCCTTCGGCGTTGACGCGCATCGCCAGGGCCGGGTCCTCCTCGCAGAGGGACGTGTCGGTGAGGGCGCCGGCGTGGATCACCAGGTCGGCCTTCGCCTGGTCCAACGCCCGCTCGACGGCGTCGGCGTCGGTCACGTCCAGCTCGGGGAGGTCGGTCGCCAGAACTTCGGGGGGTTCGCTCTGGAGGGAAAAGGCCCACTGGAGCTCGCGGCCCAGTTGCCCCTGGCCCCCGGTGATGAGCACCCGCATCGGCTTCAGGATGCGGGCCGGCCCCGGGCCAGGCGGTCGCCGTACAGGCGGTCGTAGTACTCGCGGAAGTCGCCGGAGCGCACCTTCTCCCACCACCGGCGGTTGTCGACGTACCAGCGCACGGTCTTCTCGAGGGCAGCCTCGAAGGCGTGCTGGGGCGTCCAGCCAAGGGCGTGGACCTTCGACGAGTCCAGGCTGTAGCGGCGGTCGTGGCCGGGGCGGTCCTCTATGTGGCGGATGAGGCTGCGGGGCTTGTCCAGAAGGTCGAGGATGGCGGTCAGCACCTCGATGTTGGGGCGCTCGTTGCCGGCACCGACGTTGTAGACCTCGCCGGCGGCGCCCCGATGCAGGATGAGGTCCAGGGCGCGGCAGTGGTCGGCCACGTACTGCCAGTCGCGCACCTGGAGGCCGTCGCCGTAGAGCGGGATAGGCTGGTCGGTGAGGGCGTTGGTGATGAAGAGGGGGACCGCCTTCTCCGCGTGCTGGTAGGGCCCGATGTTGTTGGAGCCGCGGCTGATGACCACCGGCAGGCCGTAGGTCTCGTGGAAGGCCCGGCACTGCATCTCGGCGCCCGCCTTGCTGGCCGCGTAGGGGCTGCGCGGCCGCAGCGGGTCCTCCTCCCGCGAGGAGAGGCCGGGAGCGATCTCGCCGTACACCTCGTCGGTGGAGATGTGGAGAAAGCGCTCCACGCCGTGGCGGCGCGCCGCCTCCAGGAGCACGTAGGCGCCCAGGATGTCGGTCTTGATGAAGGAGCCCGCCTCCATCAGCGAGCGGTCGACGTGGCTCTCGGCGGCGAAGTTAACGACGGCGTCCACCTCCGGCATGAGGCTGTCCACCAGCCCGGCGTCGCAGATGTTGCCGTGGACGAAGCGATAGCGCGCGTCGCCCTCGATGTCGCGCAGGTTGTCCAGGTTGCCGGCGTAGGTCAGGGCGTCCAGGTTGACGACGTGGTAGTCGTAGGTGGACAGCAGGTGATGGACAAAGTTGCTGCCGATGAAGCCGGCGCCGCCGGTGACCAGTATCGTCTTCACCGTGGCCTCTCTGGGGGAGGCGGACCCGCCTGAAATCGCCCTCCGCGGCAACGGGTCTCCTCCACAGCGCCAGCTATAGTAGTCCAGAGCGCCTATGGCCGCAACTCGTTGCTCCTTGGGGTTGCGCCTGCTATCCTGGCCGAAAGTGCCGTGAGCAAGCCCCCATACGTGACTTTGCCCTCCCCCATGCGCCGCCCGGCGCACCGTCCACTCATCATTGCCCACCGCGGGCACTGGGGAGAGGCCCCCGAGAACACCCTGGCGGCGGTGCTCGCTGCCCTCGAGCACCCACTCGAGGGCGTGGAGATCGACGTCCACTGCACCGCCGACGGCGTCCCCGTCGTCATGCACGACCACGAGGTCGACCGCACCACCGACGGCCACGGCGGGATAGCCGACCTCACGCTGGCCCAGGTGAGGTCGCTGCGGGTGCGCGCCAGCGACGGCACCGGCTTCTCGGACGAGCGGGTCCCCACCCTGGAGGAGGCGCTAGCGCTGACCCGCTGGAGACGCCTGCTCTGCGTGGAGGTGAAGCAGCCCGGCATCGAGAGGACCGTCCTGGAGGTCATGCGCGCCTGCGGGGCCGAGGAGTGGGTATGGGTCTGGTCGTTCGTCAACTCAGTGGTGCGGAAGTTCCATGAGCTGGCGCCTATCATCCCCGGCGCCTACCTGAGCGACTGCTTTGCTACCTGGCCGGCGGACCTCTTCCTGCCCGAAGCCATCGCCATCGGCGCCCGCGCCGTCTCCCTGGCCTGGCAAGACGTCACGCCCGAGGTGGTAGCCACCTGCCACGACATGGGCCTGGAGGTCTACACGCTGGCCCCCGACGAGCCCGCCGCCTGGGACCACGCCCGCTCGTCCGGCGTGGACGCCCTCGTCACCGAGGACGCGCCGGGGGTGCTCGCCCACTGGGGGGCGTGAGGCGCGATCCAGAGGAGCCCGCTCTTTCCCCCATCTGCGCCTTCTAGGAACCCTGCTGCATTGTTGAAGGCGCCCACCTTTCGAGGTTGCCTCGATGCCCAACTCCCGGGCTGAGCACCCGAGTCTGTTGTGCAGCTCCGTAGGCCAGGCTTTCGAGCCTGGCCTGGCGGGGGACGCCGAGGCTCGAAAGCCTCGGCTACAGTGTTCTGCAACCGGCCCGGCAGCCGCCCGCACTGACCTTCCGGTCCACGGTGTCACCCGCCGCTTGGGCTTGCACTGCCAGCCCGGTAGTCTTCAGAGGTGGTGGCCCCCCTCGGCCTGAAGGCCGGGCTTACCTGCCCGCCGCCAGGCGGGAGCCTGGCCTTCACTGCTAGCGAGAGGCGTTCGATGGTTTCGCCCCGGGGGGCGTGGGTCGAGGCCGCGTCCCTGCGGTGGCTACTTGCGACCTATGGACTCGATGTCCAGACCGGCCACCTGCTGCACAGGCGCAATGGCGTCCAGGGCCTCTATCGTGGAAGAGTCCAACTTCAGGTCCACGGCCTTGAGCGCCTCTTCCAGGTGCTCCGGCCGTGTCGTCCCCACGATGACGGATGTCACGCCCGGCCGCTGGAGGAGCCAGGCTATGGAGAGCCGAACGGTGGTGGTGCCGCACTCCTGAGCCACCTTCTTCACCTGCTCGACAGCATCGAACAGCCTGTCGTGCCAGTAGCGCTGGCGGAACAGCGGCCCGGTGGGAGCGCTGAGGCCAAAACGAGTGTCCTCCGGCGGCGGCTGGTCCGCACGGTACTTCCCCGAGAGCAGGCCGCCGGCCAGCGGGCTGTAGGTTATAACCCCGACACTTTCCAGGCTGCACAGGGGTAGCAGCTCCCGCTCGATCTCGCGGGCGAGCAGGCTGTAGGGCGGCTGAACGCTTTCGAACCGGCTCAGGTTCAGGCGGTCGCTGACCCAAAGGGCCTTGCAGAGACGCCAGGCCTCGAAGTTGGAGCAGCCGATGTAGCGCACCTTGCCCCAACGCACCAGGTCGTCCAGGGCGCGCAGGGTCTCCTCGGGAGCCACCTCAGGGTCCGGCCAGTGGACTTGGTAGAGGTCGATGTAGTCGGTCTGGAGGCGGCGCAGGCTGGCGTCGGCCGCCTCGAGGACGTGCTGCCTGGACAGGCCGGCGTCGTTGGGCCCGGGCCCAACGCGGACGCCGCACTTGGTCCCCACCACGACCTGCTGTCGCCTGCCTCTGAGCCAGCGCCCGACTATCTCCTCTGTCCGTCCCGCCGTCTCGAGGGTGCCGGGCCCAGGGTAGATGTCGGCCGCATCGACGAAGTTCACCCCAGCGTCCAGGGCGCGGTCGAGGATGGCGTGGGCGACCTGCTCTGGCGCCTGATTCCCGAACGTCATGGTACCCACACAGATCTCTGTCACTCTGAGGCCGGAGCGGCCCAAGCGCTTCACCTGCATCTGCATACCCTCACCGTTTCTACATGTGCCGAACCGCGGTCAGCCTAATTCTACGCCGAGCGGCCACCAGCGCAACTGTGATGGACGTTGTCCGCGCTCGGTGTCACCCGCCGCTTCGGGCTGGATTTCACATCGAGTAGCCTTCATTCATGGTGGCGGTCTTCACTGGCAAGTGGGTGTGGGTGTGGAACTGGCGGCGCTGCCTGGGCGGCGACCCGGCGCGGGTGGCGCGCCGCCTCCATGAGGCGGGATGCGCCGGCGCCCTCGTCAAGAGCGACGACGGCGGCCACCCCTTCGACCAGGGGCAACCGCTGTGGGAGATCATCCACGCCCTCCAGCAGGAGGGGCTGCGTGCGGGCTGCTGGGGCTACGTCTACGGCTGCGACCGGCCTACCGTCATCTACGGCGACCTGAAGTACACCTGGGCCGAGGAGGCGGCCATGGCGGCTCGCTTCATCGGCGAGAGGCCGTCGCCGTCGTACCGGGGGCCGGACGTGTACGTGGTGGACGTGGAGGCGGAGTACGAGCGCCAGCCGTCCGACCCCCTCGCCACCGCCGAGCGCTACCTCCAGGCGGTGCGGGCGGCCGTCGGGCGTGACTTCCCCCTCGCCTATGCGCCCCTGCCCCAGCCCGATTACCACCGTGGCCTGCCCTACGCCGTCTTCCAGCGCCACTGCCAGGCCGTCCTGCCCCAGGCCTATCACAACGCCATGGGCGTCTCCCCCGAGCGCGCCCTTGCCCTCTCCTACGACGCCTTCGCCCGCGAAGGGCTCCTCTCGCTTCCCATCGCACCGGCAGGGGGAGCCTACGGCAGCGTCACGCCGGACGAGCTGCGGCGCTGGGCGGCGGAGGCCATGCGCCGGGGAGCACGCATGCTCTCCTGGTGGAGCTTCGAGCACATCGAGAACGAGCAGCCGGCGTTATGGGAGGCCATCGCCGCCGTGCCGCTGCCGCCGGTATCAGATGAGGAGGACGAGATGATCCGCTGGGAACGCCGAAGCCGCCTTGGCTGGGCCGTCGAGGCTCCTTTCGCCCCGGGCGAGTATAACGCCAACGCCCGCGCCGACTATGAGGTGCCGGTCGAGGCCCGCTCGCTGCTGCTCTACGTGGAGGTGAGGGAGCTCTCGCCCGCCGACTATGGGGACGCCGACCGGGGAGGCGTCGACCTCTACAACGGCGGCAGTCAGGGGGTCGACGGTCTCGTGGACCGCCTGTTCACAGAGGGAGACGAGTACCGCGGCCGGCAGGCGCGGGTGTGGCTAGACGGGGATGGCGGCTACCGGCTGCGCGTCTTCGGCGCCACCATCGGGCTCAACATCAGGTGCCTGGCGTATGGGACGTGAGGCCTTTGCTGGACGCCTCCCGCTCCCTCCTGTAAGATGGCTCTCGCCCGCCGCCGACGGCCCATGCGTTCGGCTGGCGCCTCTCACCATGAAGATCTGCTTCCTCATGTACCAGGGGAACATGTTCTCCGGCGGTCAGGGGATATACCTCTACTACCTGACCCGTGAGCTGGCACGCCTGGGGCACGAGGTGCACGTCATGGCCGGGCCACCCTACCCCACGCTGGATGAGGGAGTCATCGGCCACAACCTGGAGACGCACAGCTTCTGGAGCTACCACCACTACAAGCGCAACTTCCTCTTCGAGCGGCATCCGCTCACTCACTTCCACCCGGTGAACCTCTACGAGCTGGTCTCCACCCGCATCGCCCTGTCGTCCCTGCT
>Ga0315289_10015196_pt1 | contig 10692 bp, 10 predicted proteins | sample YL17G11_40_MG_FD_203452 | JGI IMG/M metagenome (GOLD analysis project Ga0315289, IMG submission 203452) | Sediment microbial communities from Yellowstone Lake, YNP, Wyoming, USA - YL17G11_40 | ecosystem: Environmental > Aquatic > Freshwater > Lake > Sediment | place: USA: Wyoming | collected...
TTTCATACTTGCCCAAAAAACCTCATCGTGTAGAAGCCTGATGTAATTTTCGAGGCCCACGAAGGGCTTCTCCGGCGTGATGATGACCCACTCATGGAAAGTCAGGTAGAAAGCAAATAGCAACGGGTAGGCCAGGAAGATTAGGAAATAGACGACGTAAGGAAGTAGGAGCACATAGCTGATCCTGCTCTCCCTTACTTCCTCAAGCAGGTTTTTCAATCTAGTACCCATCTCTCCTCTCCTCTCTTCAACATGTCGAATGAATGATAGTCACTACCCGCTTGCTAGCCGCATGCAGTTCGTTGAAGCTACGGGTGGCCTGTGGGGTGGGCAAGATTTCCACTATCGGGCTGGCCATTCGGATCAGGATGCGCCCTTCCACCTGCACCTGCCCCTCGTAGCCCGTGCCGATGATGACCATCTCGGGGCAGGCATCCGCCCGAGGACCAATCAACTGGTCGAACTCCTCGGCAAACACCCAATGCGCCTTGCTACCACGGATGCCGGGGAGTCCGTTAGCTTGCACCACCATGTCCGCCGCCGGGAAGGGGATGCCGCTGTAGACGGTCAACCCGAAGTGGTAACCGAACCGTTCAGGCCGCGCCCACTGCCAGGACGGTCATCGACAATAGAGGGGCAAGACCGACACTGGCTTTTAACAGGAACGAGAGCGTTTCAAGAACCGTGGGCGGCGACGGGGAAGGCTCCAGGATGTTGCGCAGGGCGCCGTAGGTGAGGCCGGTGAAAGCCACCAGGCCGGCCAGAGCGATTATCACAGCGCCGACTCCCACCCCCTTGGCTACCAGGCTGGTCGGACGGGAAGGCCACAAGAGGACACCCCCCAGGAGCAGGGCCAGACCCAGCGGCAGCTCCCACACAAAGAAGGCCCACTCGTGTATACCGTAGGCCGTCCAACGCCCTTCCGTCTGTACCGACCAGTGGGGCAGCGAGAGCCGGTTCCAGACAAGAGCAGCGATGGCGGCGACGAGGGCGATAATTCCCAATCCCATTGACACCATGGCAATAATCTTGCGCATATTTTACCTACACATATGTAGCGTGGTACACAAACAAGATAAGACGACCCTGCCCCCCTACGATAGCAGGAGCAGGGTCGCCTGTTGTCACTTCACACCCAGAATCGCATTGATATTGGCCTCTGCATCTGCCAAAGCCTGTGCAGGCGTCTTCGAACCCACCACCAGAGCAGCGGAAAGCTCATTGGCGAAAGCAGCGGAGATCTCTAAATTCTTCGGACTCGCAACTGGTAGCCGAATGTAGTTCATCTCCTGTGCACCAGCCATTAGGAAAGGATCCTGATTGAGATACGCAGCCACGTCAGCATAGCTGGTCATATCCTTGAGCACCATGTACATGCCGGTGGTCTCCATCAAGGTGACCGCCTGCTCCGGGCTGCTGATGAACTTCACAAACTCCCAGGCCGCCTCCTGCTGCTTGCTCAGGGAGAAGATCACCAGGTCTCGCTCGTCAGAGTGGGTGATGGCGTGATTGACAGGGCCACCATCTGGGATGGGAATGGGCGCCATGCCAAAGTCCATGGTCGGAGCTGCCTCCTTAATGCGGGGCACCATGTACGTGCCGGCCGTCAGCATGGCCCCCTGACCCTGGTAGAAGGCGTCCTTGTAGCTGGTAATATCCAGAGGGGCATATTTGCTGTAGATAGTCTGTAGAAACTCCAGCGTCTGCAGCCCTTCCGCGCTGTTGACGATGGCCTTTGAGCCGTCTTCAGCGATGATGTCCTTTCCTCCCGAGGCTGAGTAATAAAGTGGGTTCCACAGGAAGAAGGGGCGATACCACTTGTGGATATCCGGATAGGCGACGAAAGCCCATTTATCTATCTTGCCATCCCCATCAGAGTCTCGTGTTAATGCCTCCGCAACCGTAAGGAATTCACTCCATGTGGCCGGCGGCTTCTCTGGGTCAAGCCCGGCAGCTTTGAAAAGATCCTTGTTGTAGAAGAGCATTATCGGGCTCGTCCGCCAGGGCATGGCGTAAACATGGCCGTAGTAGGTCTGGATAGCACCCTCTGGGATGCGCCCTTTCACAGTGTTCCAGTCAGCGAATTGATCTAAAGCCACTGTCGCTCCCCATTGGGCGTACTTGGCCACCTCGGTGGCATTCATCTGGCACACATCAGGGGGCACACCCGCGGCCAATGCCGCTAGGATACCCTCCTCGGCCGTCTCGGTCGAGATGGGGACAACCTCTACGTGGATATTAGGGTAGGCGGCTTCGAATGCGGCTACCTGCTTCGCCGCCAAGTCCACATCCATCACGTCGGGCAAATGCCAATAGGTGATGGTGACCTTTTCGGGCGGCGCGGTGGGCTGAGGAGTGGCCGTTACCACCACAGTCTCTTTTATCGTGATCGTTTCCGGCGTGGGGATCGGTGTGGGGGTCGGCCCGCAAGCTGACAGGATCAGCGAGAGCCCCATCACCAGTACCAAAGGTAGGCATACATTTCTTTTCATTTTTTCCTCCGAAATCAAATTTGTTGTTTGTTCTTGAATTTACAGACAGGTTTCGTTTGGTTTTGATTAATTGCTTTGTCAACTCATTTGGCACTCTCCTTTCAGATTCAAGCTCTCGTTGAGGCAATTCTCCTATAGGTGTGTCGTTTGCCTTTGATCGCAGTGGCAAAAGCCAGGATGTTTTCTGGGATGGCCATACCACCATACCCCCCATCTCCAATCTGGTAGATGTCTGCTCCGGTCAACCGGCTGTCCAATGCCAGGCGGCGCACCGTCTCTTCATCCGCGCTCTCCTGCGAGGTACCAATGGTGATTTCAGCCAGGGCTCCCAGGTCGTGGGCAGCAGCAACCACCTGGGTGATGGCTTCAAAGGTAGCTCCTGGCATGGTTCCCGGGGCAGGTATCATCACCATGTCTGCGCCGGCAGTCACCTGCTTTTCGACCTCCGCGGCATCCAAGAATTCTGGAACACCTTCCCGTGAACCGCCCCAGGGCATGCGGCCAGCGACCAATACAACATCCGGGTCCAGCCCGGCGCGCATGATACGAAGATTGGCGGCCAGCGTGTCTGGAGAATGAACTGGCGTGGCGACCAGTGTGATGTAGGCGGCTCCTTGTTGAATCGCCCGGGCAGCCGTCTCTGGAATGGCCTGGCGGCCGGGGGGAGCAGTGGTTTGATCGAAAACGACTTCCAGGCTTACACCGACCACACGCCCAATTGCAGCTCGCAATTCGTGGATCGTCACGCCTAGGCCCAGGGTTCCCAGAAAACCGCATACGGCATCTTCGATCTCGCCAGTGGGTTCAACCATAAATCCTGTTTTTCCCCAGGCTTTTATCCCTTCCGGGTGAGAAGGAAAGCCAGCAATCTGTGGCTTATTCACATCGTAATGGTTCAGGTGAACAATATCCGCACCCAAAGCGGCTGCCAGGCCGGCGTTGCTGACCCCATCAATGAGCGGGGGGCGGAAGGCCACGATCTCTGCGGCTACGGCACGCCCACCGGCAGACCGGATGCTCTCCAAAAGCGCTCGACCCTGCAGCGTGGTCAATTCATCTGGGCTGATTTCAATGATCCGCTTTGTCATCGCTTAGCCTCTCTCGAATTGGGGCAGGTAGGCCCGGTTCGCTTCCAGGATTCGAGCCATCAATTGCATCGCCACGTCGGCCGTAGGCACCAGTGGGTGAGCTACCAATGCCAGCAGCGCAGTCTGGCGGGAACCTGTCACCGCCGCCTCGACTGTTAGTTCCTCGTAAGCTTTCACCGCCTGCACTAGCCCTCTCACCGCCAAAGGCATTTCGCCGATGACCAGGGGATGGGCGCCCGAACGGTTCACCAACGCTGGCACCTCCACCACGGCCTCGTCCGGGAGACCCTTTAGTGCACCCCGGTTGGTCACATTGACGATATGGACTTCGTTCTTGTGGTTGGCTATGGCGCTGATCAGGGCCACGGCAACGTCGGAGTACCAGGCTCCCCCGCGTTGCTCCAGCACCTTGGGCTTCTCTTTGAGCTCTGGGGCACTGTACAGGTTCATCAGTTCCTGGTCAATCTCCATCACCACTTCTGCTCTTGTTCTCTCCGCTTGCTGCATTTGTTTGAGAACACGATCGCTGTGGAAATAGTAACGCAGGTAGCCGGAGGGAATCATATTCCAGGCGGCGATCAGTTTTTTTTCAAAGTCAAAGTCAAGCAAAGCCGTCTGACCCGGCGACTCCACGATCTTGGCTAATAAGTCGGCAGTGATATCCTGTCCGTCCAGGAGAACCCGCTGTATCCAGGCGAGGTGATTCAGCCCGAAGTAGTCCAGCCAGAGGCGGTCTCCATCTACGCCAAGGTCATCAGCGATGCGGTTGCGCATGGTAATGGGCCCATTGCACAACCCGATACTCCGCACCTGAGAATGCCTGTTTAGCGCCTCGGTGATCAGACCCGAGGGATTGGTGAAGTTGATCAGCCAGCCATTCGGGGAGAGGGTTTCCATCTCGCCAGCCAGGTCGAGCATGACCGGAATGGTACGCAAGGCCATGGCGAAGCCGCCTGGGCCAGTCGTTTCCTGGCCGATGATGCCGAATTCCATGGGGATCTTCTCATCCCTGGCTCGCCCTTCCAGTCCGCCCACCCGCAGTTGGGCGATGACGAAATCGGCTCCCTCCAAAGTTGCGCGTCGTTCGGTGGTCAGGACGACCTCCGTCTCCACTCCGGCTCGCTTCACCATCCGTTGCGCCAGGCCACCGACGATGTCGAGTCTCTCTTTGTTAATGTCCATCAGGGTAATGCGGGAGACGGACAACTCATCGCGCCTCTTGATGAACCCCTCGATCAGTTCTGGCGTGTAACTGCTACCCCCACCGATCACGCCGACCTTTAATTCAGGCATGTATGCACCTCCAAGATAGCTCACCCTTTCAGACCGCTCAGGGCGATGAATTCAACGAAGTAACGTTGGAAGAAAAGATAAACGACTACAACCGGCACGGTGAAAAGAGTAGCCATAGCCATAGAAGCGCCCCAGTAAGTGACATAGGACTGCGAGAAGAAGGCCAGGCCGACCGGCATAGTCATCAGCTCCGGGTGCCCCATCGTGACCACCATCGGCCATAGAAAATCATTCCAGGTATCTATGAAGATGAAAACCCCCGCCGTGACGAAGACCGATTTCTGAAGATATGGCAGGACAAACTCCTGAAAGTGTCGCGGTGACATGAGAGGCCCTTTAGTTCCAGCGAAGTCGTCGCCGGTAAGTAGAACATCTACTCCCGCTTGTGCCATATTATCTAAAAGACGGCCCTGATAACTCCAGGCCACTTCTGCTAACCGCTTTATAAAATCAGGGTTTCCATAATTCATAAATAAATTCTCCATGCCACCCATGAGATACCAGGAGTACTCGAACGCTTCGTGGCCCAAGAAGACTATGGCTTTCTCGCCTTTGAAGCGCTTGACTGCTTCTTTTACGGCCTCGAATCGGTATTCGGCATCAGGGTCGGGGGCCTGGAAGGTATCCAGGTCCTTTTCTGATTTGATTGGGCCCTCGTGGGGGTAGGTAAGCCCATCGGCTCCAATGCGCCAGATGATCCCCCACTCATCCTTATAGGTGTCACTATCTAGCCTCCATTTCTTTGAGTTTGGAAAGACTGTGATGCCGTCGAGTCCCTCACGCTCCACAAATTCCTCATAGGAAATATTCCCATGCAATGCCTCGATCGCTCTACGATCAATCAGCAATTCCCACAACGGCACCCTATCCGGTTGTCCTCGCTTTAATGCCGTCAATATTGGTTCAAGTCCAGTCATGAAAAGCTCCTATTCTTTCAATGCCCCACTAGTCAGGCCTAAGATAATGAATTTTTGAGCAGCGACTGTCAACGCGAGAACAGGAAGGATTATCGCGCTGGCTACTGCTGCAGCCTGTCCCCATTCGATACGCGTGTCGGTAATGAAGGCGGCTACCGCTACGGGTAAAGTTTTATATTTCGACCCGGCAAGGATAGCTGGATAGAGGAATGAGTTCCAAGTAGCTATGAAGGTAAGCACTGCCGTTGCTGCTACCCCTGGCGCAGCCAGGGGTAAGGTAACCCGAAATAGCGCCGCCAATCGAGAGCAACCATCGACCATAGCGGCCTCTTCCAGGTCAGGCGGAATTGATACAAAGTAGCCGTGCAGAACCCAGGTGGCAAATGGAATGGTTAGGGCGGTGAATACCAAGATCAAACCCAAAGCTGTATCCAGAAGCCCCAAGCGGGAGTATAAAAGAAAAAGTGGGATGGCATAAGCGATTCCCGGTATAGTATAAAAAATCAACAACCCCAATAACACCTGAGTTCTGCCAATGAAGCGATATCGAGCTGTGCCATACGCAGCTAAAGCGCTAATAAAGGTTGCGATAACGATGGAGATTGTGGTAACAACCAAGCTATTCCATAAATACCGGTAGTATTCCTTATGAAGAAATGTCAGAATGTAATTTTCCCAGGTAGGTTTGAATACCCAAATTGGTGGCATTGCAAAGGCATCCACTGGATGCTTAATTGACGTGAGAAACATCCAGAAGATAGGAAAAAGAAAAAGCGCCAGAACCACGATTAGAAAGCCATAGTTTAGGCTATTGATAATCAGCGCGTTGAGCTTGGTTTTCACTATCGTTATCCCGACCGAATACTATTCAGGCACCTTGATTGAGCGGATATAAAGCAAGCTAATAATGAGGGTGATGAGAGCCATTACCCACGAGATGGCTGAAGCATACCCCAGGCTGAAGCTGCGGAATCCCTTGAAATAGGCATACACTCCAACTGTCAAGGAACTCACACCCGGTCCCCCTCCTGTCAAGGCGTAAACCTGGTCAAAGACCTTAACCGAGTCCATCGTGCGCATCAAAAGAACGACCAAGATCATCGGTTTCAGCCAGGGGATAGTGATGTGTCTCATTTGTTGAAAAAATGTGGCGCCGTCAATCATTGCCGCCTCATACTGTTCCTTGGGGATGGACTGCAGTCCTGCCAGGAGGAGCAACATGACGAAAGGGGTATATTGCCAGATGTCAACGACAATGCAGGCTAGTAATGCTGTTGAGGGATTTCCCGTCCATACGAATGTGGGAAGTCCAAGACTCTTGAAAAAATAGTTGATAATGCCGAAGTCTGGGTTGTACATAAATCGCCACATGATTCCCGAGACAATAGGCGAGGCCAACATGGGGATAAGAAGAAATGCTCTGACCAGATTTCTTCCAAAAAACTCACTGTTCAGTGTATTGGCAAGGACAAAGCCAAGCACCAGCTCTACTGAAATAGCAGCCGCAGAATAGGTGATTGTATTTCTCAGAGCAATGTGGAATACACTATCTTTGGCAATATCTATATAATTTTGCCACCCAATAAAATTCAGCCCCTGACTAAGAGAATAGGAGAAGAAGCTTAGTCGGGATACATACAATAGGGGATAGACCAACATTGCTACCACGACCAACAAGATGGGAGCCAGAAATTGATAAGCTGATATATGCCGCCGCCATGAGCGCCTGGACATCATAAAAAAACCTTACCCAGAAGGGAGGGGCTACTACCCCCTATAGTGCCTGATATGACAGCAGCCCCTTATGTTGTGCCTCTAGTAATAGCCGGCCTTCTTCATCAAAGCGTCAATGGCAGCATTGGCATCATCCATCGCCTGCTGAGGGGTTTTTATACCTGTCAGTGCAGCCGAGGCTTCTGTAGCCAGAGCCAAGATCATGTCGTGGGTGACTGTAGCGTTGGGCCACAATGACATGTCAGCAAACACATCATTGAGAAAAGGAAATTCCGGATGGGCTTTCACCATCTCTGGATCTGTCAGCACCGCCTTGGAGTTGACGTTGATGCTGGCACCATCGGTGGGGAAGTACTTGAGTCCATCCTTGCCTGTCAGGTAGACCAGGAATCGATAGGCGTCTTCAGTGTTCTTGGAGTGAGCGTCAAGGACGAATCCCCACACGTGGCCGATGACACTGCGATGGATGGAGCCATCGGGCATCTTGTACCCGGGAAGCCTAGCCACTGCGAATTTGTCATAAATCAAGGGAGACTTCTCTTGGCTGGCGAAGTCTCCGTAGGCAGCGTTCCACTGGATACACATAGCCGACTTGCCCTGCTGAAAGGCAGTCAATACCTCGGGGTATTCATAAGTTGGCACTCCAGGAGGGACGACTTTGTATTTCTGCAGCAGATCCACATAATAGGTTAATGCCGCTACTCCCTCTGGGCTATTAACATGAGGGTGAAAGTTTTCATCGAAGAGCACACCTCCAAAGGACCAGAAGTAGTTGATAAAGTCCCAAGAAATCGATTCGGGCAACTTACCAAATAGGGTAGTGCCATACATATCATCCTTGGTGAACTTTTGGGCTACTTCCAGGTACTCATCCCAGGTTTCCGGCGGCTTGCTAATAAGGTCTGTCCGGTAGAATAGGAACTCAGTATCCATGGAGACAGGGAAACCATAGAGCTTAGCCTTGTACCTGTATGCCTCCACTCCGCCAGGTGAGGCCCAGTCGTCCTTATTCGGCTGGGGTAGATTTGAATTCGCCATAAGCTCATCTAGAGGCTGCAGGAATCCACCTTCAGCTAGCTCAGCGATCCACTCAGAGGGCACCCAGAGCACGTCATAAGCTCCAGTGGCGGCTGTAAGGGCGGTGACTTGCTTCTCACGTATAACCTCTCTAGCGATTTCTTCCACGATCACCTTGCCACCGGTTTGCTGTTCGTAGGCCTCGGCGGCTTTCCTTACTGCTGGCGCGTCTGTAACCCAGACAGCAACAGTTATAGGCTTAGGTGGTGGGGCTTTCGTAGGGGGAATTGCAGTCGGCGATGGTATAGGCGGCTTTGCACAACTGGCCAGGGTCGACATGACCGTCAAGACTATGAACATGGTCAATAGCATACGCGCTTTCATTTTTTCCTCCGTAATCAAATTTGTTGTTTGTTCTTGAATTATCAGACAGGTTCCGTTTGGTTTTGATTAATTGTTATTGTCAGCTCATTTGGCACTCTCCTTTCAGATTCACGTACTCGTTGAGTTTTCGCTTTATGATTTCATGAAATCAGAATTTCTCGGTAAATGGCTAAAAAAAACAACAAGTATAATGCTCACCTATCTCCAGTCTTATATCCCCTCCCTTCTAGCAAAGCCAGCGTCTCCACCTTCGAAGGCAGTGCTGTCCCTTTCTCCCGGCTGATACACAGCGCGGCAAAAGCGTTGGCAAAGTCGCTCACTTTTTGCAGGCTCCACCTCTGGAGCAGGCTGTAGGCAAATGCGGCCCCGAAATAGTCGCCCGCCCCGATAGGGTCATAGGCATCCACGTCGAAAGCATCACTTGATAGACTCTCCCCTTGACTCCAGGTCAGGCAGCCTTCGTTTCCCATCTTGACGACCACCAACTGCGGCCCTGATGCAGCCAGGTCTTCAGCCGCTTCGATAGGTTGTGCGTGGCCTGTCAAGACCAGAGCCTCCTTCCGGTTCACGAAGAGAACATCAACGTACCTCATCGTCGCCGGCGCGAGAGCTCTGTCTTTGAAAAGGTCAGGGGGGATGGGTAGGAGCTGGGTATCCAGAGCAATCAGGGTGTGTTGCCCCTTCGCCGCCTCAAACAACCTGGTCAGGGGGCCATCCCATAGCTCAGGATACAGCAGGTAGCCGCCGAAGTAGAGAAGGGCGATTCCTTCCAAGGGGCACTCGAGGATTTCAGGGTCGTGGCGCAGGAAGGGGGAGCAAGCCACAAAGTGTTTCTGCCCACCTTCGCAGATACCAATACATTTGGGAGTTGGCTGCCCGGCCCGTCTACGAACCCTTTCGACGTTGATGCCTTCCTTTCTCAACCTGGTCAGCCAATGATCGGTAATGGCGTCCTCGCCGACTACACCACACAGGGAGACTTCAGCGCTCAAGGCACGGAGGGCTTGAGCGACGTAGGTAGCGGAGCCTCCCAGCCGTATAGTGATATCCTCGGCCCAGATCGGCTTGCCCAGGATAGCCACGCTCTGCGGGTTGTAGACGATAACATCCAAGCACAATTCGCCGAGCACGAGAGCTTCTGGCATCTCTACATCTCCTGGGCTTGTACTTCGGTGACGATCACCTCGACACCATGTTCTTCGAACTCCCGTAAGTGCTCCTTAGCAATACCCATGTCTGTGATTATCTTCATCACTTCTTCTATCCCTGCGATCGGAGCCAGGGTCACTTTTCCAAACTTGCTGTGATCGGCAACGATGAAGACCTCTCTCGCAGTTTTTATCATGGCCTTATACATTGAAGCCTCTAGCAAGTCCAGTGTGGTGACTCCGTGCAAGATATCGATGCCGGTGGCTCCCAGGAAGAGCTTATTGATGTGGATCTGGCTTAATATCGCTTCCCCAAAAGGGCCTACCATGGCGAAAGATCGTTCTCTCAGACTTCCCCCGGTTATAAGCAACTTGATGTTCGGGCAGTTCGCCAATTCCATGGCAACATTAAGTGCATTTGTCACAACGGTGAGATTCTCGACATCGCAGATGTGCTTTGCTACTTGAAATGCGGTTGTCCCTGCACCGATCCCGATTATCTCTCCATCTTTGATCAGTTGGGCGGCAGTTTTTCCGATCCCTTTCTTCTGCTCCGCATGCACAGTTTCCTTTTCAGCAAAGGAGAGCTGAAGAGCAAAGAAATTTGGGGCAACTACAG
>Ga0315289_10015198_pt1 | contig 10692 bp, 6 predicted proteins | sample YL17G11_40_MG_FD_203452 | JGI IMG/M metagenome (GOLD analysis project Ga0315289, IMG submission 203452) | Sediment microbial communities from Yellowstone Lake, YNP, Wyoming, USA - YL17G11_40 | ecosystem: Environmental > Aquatic > Freshwater > Lake > Sediment | place: USA: Wyoming | collected...
ACCGGATCGAGCCGAACCCTGCCCTCGCCGCGACCGACCGCGGGGCGTACCTGGGCGAGATCCTCGCGACCCTCCGGACAGAGCGGCGAGTGCTCTTCGACCTCCTTCCCGAGCCGTGGGACCTCTTCATGGCCCACGTCATGATGACCGACCGGGTGAACCACTTCTTCTGGCAGGACGGGCTCGACCCGAAGAGCGAGTTTCACGAGGCGTTCCTGCGCTTCTACCGCGAGGTCGACGACCTCGTCGGGGAGGTGGACCGCCTCCTTCCCGCGGACGTCGAGTTCTTCCTTCTCTCCGATCACGGGTTCTCTTCGGTCAAAGCGGAGGTCGACCTGAACGCCCTGCTCGCTCAGGAAGGGTACCTCTGCTACGGCGACGGCGGGGCGGGACTCGCCGGGATCGCCCGCTCCTCGCGCGCCTACAGCCTGATCCCGGGCCGGGTCTACCTCGGCCGCAGCGGCGGGAACCCCGGCTCACGCGGAACCGACACCCAGGAACGAGCGACCCGCGAGGACATCCGGGCTCTCCTCTCCCGGCTTGAGAACGGAGGCGGGGAAAGGCTCCTGGAAAGAGTCGTCCTCCGCGAGGAGGCCTACTCCGGGGACTGCTCCTCCCTCGCCCCCGACCTCGTCCTTCTCGGGAGTCCGGGCTACGACCTGAAAGCCAAGACCTCGCCGGGCCCGGTGATGGCCGCGCCGGCCCTCCGGAGCGGGATGCACACCTACGGCGACGCCTTCGCGCTCCGGCGCGGCGGGACGCTCCGGCCGGGCGGGACGATCCTCGACGCGACGCCGACGGTCTTTCGACTCATGGGCCTCCCGATCCCCCAGCACCTCGAGGGGACCTCGCTCTTGCCGAGCCGGAGCCGCCGATGAAGCTCCTCGTCTACTCCAAGGCCCTCTACTCGACCTGGATCTACTACAGCCCCGACCGCATCCTCTTCGACGCCGGGGAGGCCGCAAGCTCGATCCTCGGCAACAAGGCCTTCGCCATCCGCCGGATCTTCCTCTCGCACGGGCACGCCGACCACATCGCCGGGCTCGTCGGCCTCGTGAACATCCGCAACAACGCCATGGGCGACCGCGAGAAGGAGCTCACCATCTACTACCCCAAGGGGAACTACCTCATCTCCGAGATGATGGCCTTCCTCGCCCGGACGAATCGTCACCTCGCCTACGACCTCGAGTGGATCCCGCTCTTGCCCGGAGAGCGTGTCGAGCTCCTCGCCGCGCAGATGCCGCGCTACATCGAGACCTTCCCGACCGTGCACGTGGACAACGAGGAGTCGCTCGGCTACAGCATCGTCGAGGTTCGCCACCGGCTCAAGCCCGAGCTGGCGGGAGCCCCTCAAGCCGAGATCGTGAAGGCCGTGCGCTCGAAAGGGAGGGACGCCGTCACCGAGACCTACCACCAGCGCCTCTTCTCCTACGGCGGGGACTCGGTCGGGATTCGGCCGGCCTTTGTCGCCGAGACGGAGGTCCTCTGCCACGACACGACCTTCCTCGACGAACGCGACCGCAAGGAGTACAAGCACGCGACCCTCGCCGAGGCGATCGCCGTGGCGCGGGCGGCCGGGGTGAAGAAGGAACTCGTCTGCCTTCACATCTCGAGCCGCTACAAGGCGAAACTGCGCGAGATCACCGAAACGGCCCTCGCGAACGAGGACCTCGGTTTCAAGGTCACCCTCGTCCCGCCGGGACGGATCTTCGCCGTCGACTGACCTCGTCGGCCGGTCGCTCCTCGATCCTCCTCGCCAGAAAGAAGAAGCCGACCGCTGCGATGACGCCGAACCCGGCGAGCGCGCCCCACAGGACGACCGGTCGTCCCAAGAGCCGGTCGAGGAGCAGCCCGCCGAAGAACGGCCCCGCGGACCGGCCAAACCCTTCCGCCAGCCCGTAGAACCCAAGATACCTCCCGGTCTTCCCTGAGGGAGCCAGGTTTGCCACCATGGCGTTCGCCGTGGGGGAGAAGAGGATCTCCCCGAAGGTGAGCACGGTCATGGAGAGGTAGAGGTACCCGGCCGCCGGGACGAGGCCGACGGAGAAGTAGCCCAGGGCGTAGAGGAGGCTGGACAGAACGAGGGAAGAGCGCATCCCCAGCCTCTTCGCTGCCGCGGAGGCGGGCCACTGGAAGAAGACGCAGATGAGGCCGTTCAGGGTGAAGAGAAACCCGAGGGCGACGTCGCTCGCCCCCAGAGCCCCGGTGGAGAAGACGGTGAGCGTCGTCGCAAACTGCCCGACGAGGAGGAAGAGGAAGAGGCTCCACACGGTGAAGCCGAGGAACCTCCTGTCGCGGCCAGCGTCGAGGAGCCGGACGAGCGAGAAGGGCTCCTGCTCGCGGGCGGCGATCGATTCCCGTGTTAGAAAGAGGACGAGGAAGGCGCCGACGAGCGTCGCTGCTGCCGTGAGCAGGAAGAGCGAGTCGTACGAGACCGTGAGGAGGAACCCTCCCACGGCCGGCCCGATGGCCCAGCCGGTGTTCCCGCCGATCCGGAGGAACCCGAACGCCTCGATGCGCCGCTCGGGCAGGACGACGTCCGCCACCATGGCGCTGATCCCGGGCTCGGCGGCCGAGCCGGCGAAGCGGACGGCCAGGAAGGCCGAGGCGATCCCCAAGATCGGCGCGTGCCGGGCAATGGTCCACGCCATCGCGAGGAAGAACCCCGTTTGGAGGACCATCGCCCCGACCACCAAGGGTTTCCGCCCGATTCGGTCCGCCAGCTCGCCGCCGAGGATCCTCCCGACGGCGCTCGCCACGGCGGCACAGAGCATCATCGTCCCGACGAGCGTCATCGGGATCCCGCGCTCCTGATAGAGATAGAGGCTCACGAAAGGCATCGCCGCCCCGAACCCGAGCGTGACCACAAGCTGGACGACGAAGAGAACCCAGAGCCTCCGGTCGTAGCGCTCAAAGAGCAGGCGAATCCGGTCGAGGAGCTTCACCGTGTTCCGCTCCTACCCGAGGCGCGCGAGCGCCCAGCCGAGGAGCGGCGCGAGGCCGAGAGCCGGGAGCAGGTTCCCGACCTTGAGGTCGCGGATGCCGAGGAGCTTGAGAGAGAGGGCAAGAAGAACTGTACCGCCGACCGCGTTGAACTCCGTGAGAGCGGGCGACGGAGCGAGCGCCGTCCCGACGCCGGGCGCAACGGCCCAGCGCGCGACCAGGCTGATCCCGCCCTGGTAGAGGAGGACGCTCGCCGCGGAGAGGAAGACCCCCGGCCCGAGGCCCGCCACGAGGCCGATCGACGAGATCCCGTCCATGATCGATTTGAGGCCCAGGATCTGCCAGTCGCCGTACACCCCGTCGCGGATCGCCCCGAGGATCGCCATCGGCCCGACGCAGAAGAGGAGGGTCGCCGCCACGAACCCCTGCGGGATCGTCCCCTTCATCCCGGCCGGGAAGAGTCGCTCGCTCGCCTCGCCGAGATGGCCGAGGCGCTCCTCGATCCGAAGCCACGTCCCGAGTCCCCCGCCGAGGAGGACCGCGAGGAGGAGGACGAGCGGGTTCTCCGTCCCGATGGCAAGCTTCGTCCCCACGACAAGCGTCACGAGCCCGACCCCGACCGTGACCGAGCGCGTGATCCCGTCCGGGATCCGCCGCCCCACGAGGAGGCCGACGAGCGACCCAATGAGGACGGCCCCCACGTTGATCCACGTCCCGACCATGGCGGAGATCCTACCCGCCCCTCTGCCCCTCGACAATCGGATTGCCGCCCCGCGGGCCCCCTCCTATACTCGGGCGCGATGACGAGCGACCTTCTCTCCGATCTGAACGAGGCCCAGCGCGAGGCGGTCACCTTCGGGGAGGGGCCGCTCCTCGTGATCGCCGGGGTCGGGACCGGGAAGACGACGGTCATCACCCGCCGCATCGCCTGGCTGATCGCCGAGAAACGCGCGAAGCCGGCGGAGATCCTCGGCCTCACCTTCACCGACCGCGCCGCGGCCGAGATGGAGGAGCGGGTCGACAAGCTCGTGCCCTACGGCTACATCGAGGCCCAGATCGGCACCTTCCACTCCTTCTGCGACCGGCTCCTGCGCGAGAACGCGATTCTGCTTGGCCTCACGCCCGACTTTCGCATCTTGACCGAGCCCGAGCAGGTCATCTTCCTGAAGGACCACCTGTTCGAGCTTCCCCTGGAACGCTTCCGCCCCCTGGGGAACCCGATCCGGCACCTCGCGGCGATCCTCAAGCTGTTCAGCCGGGCGAAGGACGAGGACGTGACTCCCGAGGAGTACCTCGCGTACGCCGAGGGACTCAAAGCGACGGTCGCCGCCCTGCCCGTGGACGCGGAGGACCGCGCGCTCCTTGAGGCCGAAGAGGTCGACCAGCAGGAGCTCGCGAAGACCTACGCCGCCTACCAGGCCCTCCTCGCGAAGTACGGCTTCGTCGACTTCGGCGACCAGATCACCCTCGTCTTGAAGCTCCTGCGGTCAAACCCGGTCATCCTGAAGCGGGTTCAGGATCGGTTCCACTACATCCTGGTCGACGAGTTCCAGGATACAAACTACGCGCAGTTTGAGCTCCTCAAGCTCCTCGCCGGCCACCGAAACCTCACCGTGTGCGGGGACGACGACCAGTCGATCTACAAGTTCCGCGGGGCGGCGATCTCAAACATCCTTCACTTCGAGGAGCGCTACCCCGACGCCCGCCGCGTCGTCCTCACGGAGAACTACCGCTCGACGCAGGCGATCCTCGACGCCTCCTACCGCCTGATCCAAAACAACAATCCCGACCGTCTGGAGGTGAAGGACGGAATCCAGAAACGCCTCCGCGCCGTGAACGGCCCGGGCACCCCGATCCACCAGGAGCACTTCGAGGCGATCGGCGAGGAGTGCGACGCCGTCGCCGAGACGATCGCCCGCCGCGCCCGCGACGAGAAGCGGCCGTACCGCGACTTCGCGATCCTTGTCCGTTCAAACGCCCAGGCGACGCCGTTCCTCCACTCGCTCAATCTCCTCCAGATCCCGTGGCGCTTCTCCGGGAGCCGGGGACTCTACGACCGCGAGGAGGTGAAGGCGGCGATCGCGTTCCTGCGGCTTGTCTCCGACCCGCGCGACACGCTCTCCTTCTATCATCTTGCGAGCTCCCCGCTCTACCGAGTCCCCGCGGAGGACCTCGCCTTCGCCACGAGCTACGCCCGGCGGAAGAACAAGAGCCTGTTTGAGGTCTTCCGCATCGCGACCAAGGACCGCGAGTTCCTCGACCTCTCGCCGGAGGGGCGCGTCGCGATCACCAAGCTCCTCGACGACCTCGTGGCTCTCCTCCCCCTCGCGACCGAAGCCCGCACGGGAGAGGTGCTCTACGAGTACCTCACGACCCGCACCGGCCAGATCGAGGCCCTCTCGAACTCCGAGGACCCCAAGGACGCAGAGAAGGTGGAGAACCTCGCCGCGCTCTTCGCGATCGTCGAGCGCTTCGCCCAGGTCGCCCGCTACGACCGCGTGCCCTGGTTCATCGACTACCTCGACGCCCTGATCGAGGCGGGCGACAACCCCCCCGCCGGCGAGGCCGACTGGGACGAGGACGCGGTGAACGTGCTCACGATCCACCAGGCCAAGGGCCTCGAGTTTCCGATCGTCTTCCTCGTGGGTCTCGTCGCCGGCCGCTTTCCGCCCGCGCACCGCGAGGACCCAATCCGCCTCCCCGACCCGCTCGTGAAGGACCAGCTCCCCACGAGCGCCGACTTCCACACCCAGGAGGAGCGGCGTCTCTTCTACGTCGGGATGACCCGCGCCAAGGAGGACCTCTACCTCACCGGCGCCCAGGACGTCGGCGGGAAGCGCGCGAGAAAGGTGAGCCCGTTTGTCTCCGAGGCCCTCGACCTCCCGGCCTCCGCCATCAAGACGACGAAGGGAAGCGCCCGCGCCTCGATCGCCCGCCACGGCGCGCCCGCCGCCCCGGCCTCCGACGAGCCCCTCACGCTCGTCGCCCGCGGCGACCAACTCCTCACCCTGAGCCACCAGAAGGTCGACGACTACCTCTCCTGCCCGATGAAGTACCGCTACATCCACCTCCTCAAGGTCCCCATCCGCCAGCACCACACCGTGATCTACGGCTACGCCATCCACCAGGCGATCAAGCTCTGGAACCTGAATCGCCTCGGAGGGACCGAGACGCCGCTCGGGGATCTCAAGGAGGCCTTCCGCCACACCTGGCAGGCCGAGGGCTTCCTCACCCGCGAGCACGAGGAGCTCCGCTTCCAGCAAGGCCTACGCGCGATCGAGGCCTTCCACGCCTACGCCACGGCCGACCCGACCGTCCCCACCTACGTCGAGCGCCACTTCTCCTTCAGCGAGGGAAACGTCAAGGTGATGGGATTCTTCGACCGCGTCGACCTTTCGGACGACGGGGGCAGGATCGTCGACTACAAGACCTCGGAGATCGAGAGTCAAGAGGACGCCGACGAGCGAACGAAGAAGAGCCGCCAGCTTGCGATCTACTCGCTCGCCTTCGAGAGACTCTTCAGCCGGCTCCCGGAGACGGTCGAGCTCTTTTTCCTCACCCCAGACGTGATCGTGGGAACCGCCGAGCCCGACGCGAAGACGATCGATCGGGCCGTGAAGGACATCGAGATCGCCGCCGCCGGAATCCGCGCCGGCCGCTTCCCCGCTGACCCGGCCTACCAGGCCTGCCTCTACTGCCCCTATCGCCCGATCTGCCCGCGGGGCGAGGAGGAGTGACGCGGGCGCATCGTCATCCCGGCCATCACCACGCGGCGGAGATCACGACGGACGCAGACCGAGGCCTTGGGACGCCGTCGGCGGTGCCAGAGGGAATGCGCGCGAGTGAGGAGGGGCAGGTCTTCCCTCCTAACTCAAGAGACAGGACCTGACCATGCGTGTTGCCTCGCGTTGACAAGTCAGAGGCACCAGTATTACACTCGATCTTGCGGGGCGTAGATTGTGGGTGTTGTGGTGACCGTATCCTGAGGAGGTCGGTGTGGGAGCTCGAGTGTGTATTACGAAGTGGCTTGCTCTGCTTGCGGCATTGGCTCTCCTTTCCCTTCCATCGCTTGGAGCGGGAGAGACGGCAGATGTCGCATTCGACCAACGGCCAATCGGTGTCGAATGCCAAGAGACGGCAAGCGTTGTAGTCGTCGTTTCCATCGACCCAGAGGCGGAATTGGAGCCTTCGACGTTCAAGATCACCTTCGACACAACGTACCTTGAGGTGACGAACGTCGAAAGCCTCGTGTCTGGTGACACGGGGGTCCCGTCGTGGAGCAACACCACGGGAATCATCACCCATTCCCAGGCCTGGAGCGGAGCGGGGCCAGTTGGCGGAGACATCGACGTTCTGAGAATCACGCTGAAAGGGAAGGCGGTCACGCCCGCCGGATCTCCCCCCGACCTGGCCTTTGTCGGCGGATCGGGAAACACCGTGATCTACGTTGATGGTGTGGATGCAACTGGAACTCTCACCGACTCCCCCGTATCAGTGGAGGACACAACACCGCCGGAGATCACTCTGATCGGATCGGCCACGATCACGCTGGAGTGTTGTACAGATTCCTACATCGAGCAGGGGGCAGACAGGAACGACACCTGCTGCATCACCGACACTGTCTCAGTTGGGGGAGACGTTGTGGACGAGTGCGTCGTCGGCACGTATGAGGTCACGTACAACGTCTCGGACTGCGCTAGCAATCCTGCGGACGAGGTCGTCCGAACGGTTGTCGTGCAGGACACTATCGATCCCGTATTCACCCACTGCCCGGGAAACCTGCTTCTCGCCTGTGATCATGAGACGAACGGAGAGGATGTTGAGAGTTGGCTGGACTCCGCGACGGCGACAGACACATGCGGGAGTGTCACGATCAGCGACGACTACGCGAGGCTGTCCGGAGGATGCTCGACCAACACCGGCGCAGCGCTCGTCACCTGGACGGCACAAGACGAGAGCGGGAACACCGCCACGTGTCAGGCGACGCTGACGGTCCTTTCGGACACGAGCGCCCCGTGGTTCGATGAGCTTCCGGCAGACCTCCTCGTTCTGGAGAGCGAGCTGTGGTCGGCCGATATCGCTTCCCTCACGGCTTCCGACGTCTGTGACGCGCATCCGCAGGTCCGCTACATGCGGGAGATCGGCGATCGACGGGGCACGAGCTACATCCTTGAGCGTGTCTACGAGGCTCGCGACGCCTGCGGCAACTCCGTTGCACATTCGCAACTTGTCGCAGTCGTTGTGGTTCCCCCCGACGTGGTGGTGACCTCTGGCGACCCGATTGACCCGAGCCACACAGGAACGATTGCTGCACTTGGCGATCAGCGATTCGAGACTTCGGTGGAGTACAGCGACGATTGGATCGCAGGATGCCCGGGGCGGATCCAGAGGACGTGGACTGTCTACGACCAACGCGACCCAGACCGGTCCGTCGAGGCCACCCAGTGGATTACGATACAGGATACGAGCCCGCCGAGTGTTGAGTGGGCTCTTGCAGGGACTGCACAGGCACTCAGCGTCCTGTTGACGGCGAGCGAGCCCTTGAGCGTTGCCCCCTTGGTGACGCTGGACGGGAACACGGTGGACCCCGTCGTCTCTTCGGGTGAGGATCGAAGGATCTACGGTTTTGCGATCCTGGGTGGCTACGAGAACGGGGCGCTTCTTGAAGCCCTGCTGGCAGACGCTTGTGGCAATGCATCTCACGGCAGAGCCTGGCTCTCATCTGGCAGCGTAGATTCAAGCGGCCGTCTTGCAGTTGCCGACGATACCATATCGATCACTCTCGATTTGCTACGGGACTTGGCGGGGGCATCGTACGTGGCAGCCCTCCACCAGGGCGGCGCCGCGGAAGGGGGGAAGTCCCTTGCGCTCGAACTCCTCGGCCCGACGGTGCTCGCTGGTTCGATGGCGCGGGTGTCGGTCGAGGTCCGTCGATCCATCGTAGAACTCCTCCTATCGACCCCACCGCCCACAGTTCTGCCGCTTCTTCTCACGATTCCTGGGCGAGCTAGTCCGGTTGTGTTGCAGTTGTTGTTCATGACCGATTCCGACTCGTACGTGGGTAGCCTGGAGTTCGGGGGGGCGCAATGACGCGACTGTGGCTCGCAGCAAGCGTTGTCGTCGGGCTCAGCATCGGCGCAGTGGGACAGGGAAGCCTGTCCGGCTCACTGGACACGACCCTTGCGTTCGATCTCTCGGGAGGATCGATCGCCCTGCTCGATACGTCGTTGATGTCGATGGCTGTTGGCTACGAAGTCGAGGGTTGGACCTTCAAGAGCACCGCGCAGCTCGACTTTGCCGAGGGTATCAGTCAGGTCGAACTGCTGGCGAATGGCTATCTTGGAGACATTCGCATGGACAACTCTGTCAAGTTCTATCCCATTGGCGAGCAGAAGTCGGGATCGAGCACACGGACACGGCCATCTCACCTCTACAACTTCTCCCAGGGCTACTTCATTGACAGGCTCGAAGTCACCAACGTCAATGCTACCGACGACTGGTATGTGCGCGTCAGCAACGATCTCACGGACTGGACGGACGTGGCCGGCCCATTCCCTGCCTCAGTGCACGACACTGGCATCGTCGCCGTGAGCCTGCTGGCGCGGTACGTTGAGGTCGTGCCCTTGTCAGGTCTTCTGACCTCATCTCCGACGTCTCCTGAGGAGATCACGATCACGTACTCGCGAGCGGTGCTAAGTTCTCGGCTCAAGTACCGAGCGGCTGATGGCATGACCATCTCGACGAGTTTGTCGGCGGCGAACTCGGGCGCGTCGTACTTCCTTATCGAGCTGGAAGGCTCGCGTCGGAGCAAGATGGGGTTCAAGAGTACGCTCAAGTTCTCCATCGTCCGCCCGGACTGTCAGTTCCAGTTTCAGAGAGCGACCGCTACCCTGACGTCTGCCTTTGCGTGTGTCGAAAGGTTGGGGATGGACGTCGCGTTCGACGACAAAGGGTTCGACGGGGCATCGTTCTCTCTGGGGCGGATCGAAATCGGCGTCGATTGGCTTGCGCTGAACGGTCGGATCACATTCGACGTCGACTCGAAGACAGTCAGCTTCACCCCGGAGCTTGTCCTCTTGTCGGATACCTGTGTCAGAGCGTACGGCTCACTGGTGTTCGGTGCGACAAAGACGGAGATCGATGGAGTGAGCATCTACGGCCTGCTCGTCGAGCAGCAGGTCGGTGACGCGACACTTTCCAGCCTGACCTACTTCGACGAGTACCTCTCGGTGCCGGTGCTTGGCGATCAGGACTGCTTCGAATCTCTCTCGCTTTCGCTTGCACGAGACGGATGCTGTGGAGGGTCCAATCAGCTCGGTATCGTCGTGGCATTCGCAAGAGACTCGACGGAGCTCTTCGGCTGGGCGGAAACAGATCTGTCCGCATCCTTCAGCTTTGGCGAATCCCTGTCGACTGCGGTGACTCTGATGGTCGATTGCGATCACAACCTAGAGATCGGTCTGGGATTCCACATGGAGTGGTAGGCGCACTGGAAGCGAGAAAGGCCGCCCTACCTTGGGTCGAAGAAAACCGCAGCGTCAGGAGGTGCAAGCGATCATGAATCAGAAACGGATCTGGGGAATCGTGGGGTGCTTCCTGATTGTCGTCTGCATTGCGGTCCAGAGCGCTGCGGAGTGCACATATGCGCTGACTCCAAATGAGGAACTCCACGTTTCTGCGGGCGGCTCATCGGGCATGAGCATTTTCGCTGCGAGCGGCTGTGCCTGGACAGCGGAGAGTGACGACCCG
>Ga0315289_10015199_pt1 | contig 10692 bp, 13 predicted proteins | sample YL17G11_40_MG_FD_203452 | JGI IMG/M metagenome (GOLD analysis project Ga0315289, IMG submission 203452) | Sediment microbial communities from Yellowstone Lake, YNP, Wyoming, USA - YL17G11_40 | ecosystem: Environmental > Aquatic > Freshwater > Lake > Sediment | place: USA: Wyoming | collected...
CCATACTATCGGCCATGCGATAGAGACTGTTACAGGATACAAGAGATACCTCCATGGAGAGGCGGTTGCGATAGGGATGTGCCATGAAGCAAGGCTCTCCATTATGCTTAAGTTTATTGATAACAACAAGGTATTAAGGATTAAGTCTCTCATTGACTCTTACGGCCTTACATCAGAAATACCGAAAGATTTGAATATGAACAACATTCTTTCATACATGCAACTTGACAAAAAAGCAGTTGCCGGAGAATTAAAATTTATCCTGCCTGAAAAGATAGGAAAAGTCAGGATACATAAAGGGGTTGCCGAGAAGACAATAAGAGAAGCCTGTAAGGTATAACATGGACACATCAAAAAATATTCTTGTTGTTGATGATGAGGTAGATCTCGTTGAACTTGTCTCATACAACCTCAAGAAAGAAGACTTTATTGTTGATTCAGCCTCAGATGGAAAGTCTGCCCTTGCAAAAATAAAGAAAGGTAAATTCGATCTTGTGGTACTTGACCTCATGCTCCCTGGAATTCAGGGTATGGAACTCTGTCGTTTAGTGAGAAATAATCCCGACACAGCGGGGCTGCCTATTATCATGCTTACTGCAAAGGGAGAAGAAGTAGATAAAATACTCGGTCTTGAGATGGGTGCGGATGATTACATCACAAAACCATTCAGCCCAAGGGAGCTTATTGCAAGGGTTAAGGCAGTTCTGCGGAGGTCAGAGAAACACGTTGATACTGGAAAGATCATTATTGATGATATAGAGATAGACAGAGAAACTTATGCAGTGACTGTAAAGGGAAAACCGGTTAAGTTAAGTGCAACAGAATTCAAGCTGCTCCTGTTTCTCGCCGAGAGAAGAGGAAAGGTTTTCAATCGGGAACAACTCCTTGACGCGATATGGCGAGATGAGTCATTTGTTGAACCGAGAACGGTTGATGTACATATAAGCAGGTTAAGGGCCCAGATTGAGGAAGACCCTGCTAACCCAAGATATATCAAGACTATGCGTGGCATAGGCTATTTCTTTGATAAGAAGCAATGAAACGAGTTCTGTTCACGAGAATCCTCATCTATTATCTGGTTATCGTCACACTATTGTTTACTGCTCTTGAGCTTTATCTCCCTCGCTTCATAAAGCATACCTACATCTCTAACCTCAAAGAGGATCTTATCATACAGGGGCATCTGATTGCTGACCAGATACCGCTGTCTTTTATTTACAATCTCGACAATTTCTGTAAAAAATATAAAGAAAAAACAGGGACAAGGATAACTATTATTGATGGATCTGGTCGTGTGGTGGGAGATTCTGACGAACCATCCGAGAAGATGGAGAATCATTTATATAGACCTGAAGTCAAAGAGGCATCTCTAAACAATATTGGGAGCTCTATCCACTTCAGCAATACATTACAAAAGGATTTTCTCTATCTTGCAATCAAATTAAATGGTGATATGAGCAAGGGATTCCTGCGGCTCTCGGTGCCACTTACTGAAGTAGAGAGTGAAGTATCACTCATTAAGAAGGGCATCCTTTTTTCATGGCTTGCAGCCCTGCTCATAGTTACTTTATTCGGACTGCTCCAGATAAGGCGCATTACAAGATCTATTGAAGAGATAACAGCTTTTTCAAAAGAAGTCGCAGCAGGGAATTTCAAAAGGCGACTATTCCTGAAGGAAAAAGATGAACTCGGAGAACTCGGTAAAAATATTAGCAATATGGCTCAGGAACTCAAAACGAAGCTTACACAGAGCGAAGAAGAGAAATACAAGATGGAGGCAATCCTCAGGAATATGTCTGACGGACTCATGTTAACAGATACCAGAGGCAGGATACTCTTATGTAACTCAGCAGTCAAGAACTTTTTCGGAATCGAATCAGACATCGAAGGCCAAGCACTGATAGAAAACCTGAGAAATGAAGAACTTGTGAAAACCATAAATAAGGTGGTCGAAAGTGGAGAAACTCTATCCCATGAGATTGAAGTTGCTCACCCGAAAGAGCTCTATTTGATGACCACTGCTGCACCTTTTTATTCTGTGAGAGAAAAAATGTCAGGGGTTGTTTTGACATTCCATGATATCACCAGGCTTAAACAACTCGAGGAAGTGAGAAAGGATTTCGTAGCAAATGTTTCCCATGAAATAAAGACTCCTATCACGGCAATAAAAGGTTTTGCAGAAACACTTCTTGAAGGTGCAATTGATGATAGGGAGAACGCCTATAAGTTTCTTGAAACTATAAAAAACCACAGTGAACGCTTGAACTCACTTGTGAGTGATCTGCTTACCCTCTCAAGGATAGAGCTTGGAGATATAAAAATTGAAAAGACGGCTGTCAATCTCGAAGATGTAGTAGAATCAGTCTTTGCAACTTTGATAGACAAGGCTCGGAGTAAAGGACTTTATCTCGAAAAGCAACTACCTCATGATTTTCCAAAGGTAATGGCAGACAGAAATAGTTTGATACAGATACTCTTAAATCTTGTAGACAATGGTATTAAGTTTACAGAGGGAGGAGGAGTCACAGTAAAAGTTCAAAGTGAAGTGTTAAAAGTAAAAACCGGAGAAAAAGATTTTATTGAAATTTCTATAGAGGATACCGGCATAGGTATTCCTATAAAGAGTCTCCCCCGCCTTGGTGAGAGATTCTACAGGGTAGACAAGGCTCGTTCAAGGGATCTTGGAGGCACAGGTCTTGGGCTTGCCATAGTAAAACACCTCGTGAAAGCACACGGATGGGATATGGAAATTGAAAGTATACTGGGCAAGGGGACAACGGTAAAAATTTTAGTATCATAAAAATGAGAATGCAAAATTAAGGAATAATTTTCCTCCCTCAGAAATAACAATATCTCTTGTAGTCCCATTCCAGTCTTATCAAAATTACTGACTATTACTTTCAACAGGCCAAAAACAGACGAACTCATTGAAGCAGAAATTTAATATTGTTGTAATAATCCTGTAACATTCGTTCTTTAGAATATATTTAGCTTTAATAAAGGCAAAAGGAGGTTCATTATGTATCGGGATAAAATTTTCTTTCTGTGTCCACACCTCAATGTAAATACTGAAGGGATTATATGCGATGCTGCAAAAGACTTTATAAAAAATATTAAAGACATAAACATAAAAACATGTATGAGCAGGCACTTTGAGTCATGCAATATCTATTTTTCGAACCCCAAAGAGATCGATGCACCTTTAGCATTGTCAAAAGAGGGATGATGAACATTTTGATGAAATGTCCTCATCCCACCCCTACATTTAACATTTCTTAATATTGTCGCAACAATATCTTGTCAAAGAATCTGATCAGAATACCTGATTTTTACATAAAGTTCATCTATGCAAAAGGCAAAGACTCCTATCCAATAGCAGGCTTCACCTACCTCATTCTGAGAAAAAAATGGATAGGAATAAGTTCTCCATAATTTTGAAGTTTATTGAATGGACATTATGATTCAGGATCCAAAGATTATTCCAATAGCAGTAAAGAGAACGTATATTGCAAAATATCTGGAACGTATTGCAGACCATGCAACTAATATCTCAGAGATGGTTATTTATATGTGTGAAGGAAAGATAATAAGGCATATGGAGATCCCGGCAGAAAAACAGGATAATTCTCTTAATTTGCCCTAAAAGGTATCCGATACTCAGACAATACTCCCTACTTAAAATATTGGTAAAGGCTTCTTAGTTTTCGTTTATAATAGATAGTATGGATTGCTTGGTTTGTATAGAAGGGAAACGTTATCTGTGGATCAAAACATAATAGTATTGGGCATAGCCTTTTTGGCAATAATCATCATAATTGTGGCTTACCAGAGGGTAAAATCGGCAGGACGTCTTGAGGACAAGGATAATGAAACTACAAAACAGGATGCAACATATCTGAGAGAAATTCTGTCCAGGGATCAGCTTATCCAGAACCTTCAAAACCGTATTGAAAATCTAAACGAACTGAACAACCGCTACCTGTCTTTTATGCTTAATGTCCCTACTGTTGTTCAGCGGCTTCATGCAACACTCAAATTCGATGAAATTATTTCATCCATTACCGGCCTGGTAAGCACTATTATCGCTACAGACAAAGTCGAACTCTATATATTTGATCCAGAAAATGAGCTCCTTAAGAAAGTTCCTTCTCGGGGTCAGGCACCTGAAGAACAAATTTCCTATGCTCTCGGAGAAGGGTTGGTGGGCATGGCAGCTCAGGATCGGATGGTCAGGCGAAGGGAGCATCTTGATAAAAGATACATAGTACGGAAGGACGACCACCATGACAACTCACCGCTCTGGATGGCAGTTCCGATTAACTTCAAGGAACGCTTGCTTGGAGCCATTGGCATTGGACAAGTCAAAGACCCCATTGGAAATGAAAGTAATCTTATAAAGATGATCGCTGATATAGCAGGCGTGGTACTTCTCAACCATTTTTTACTCGGAGAGGCAAAGCAGAGGGCAAACACTGACCCATTGACAGGACTATACAACCGCAATTATTTCTTCCACATGGCTCAGAACTTTGTGGAAAAATCCATAAGTGATGGGAGCCCTATCTCCATCTTTCTTTTCGATATAGATAATTTTAAACACTATAACGACACAAACGGCCATGACGAAGGCGACAGTCTTTTAAAAGAACTGAGTTTACTTGTTCGTGAGGTTACAAGGAAAAACTCAATTATCGTGAGATATGGGGGTGAAGAGTTCATAATCATGCTCCCGGGGATATCAAAAGAGGATGCCTTTGTCTATGCTGAACGACTCAGAGAAAATGTTGCCAATCATCCTTTTCCACATAGAGAGAAACAACCGCTCGGCTGTATATCGATAAGTGGAGGCATTGCGAGTTTTCCCACAGATGGAGACTCTATCCCAAAGGTAATCAACTTAGTAGATAAAGCCCTTTATCAGGCAAAGTCAGAAGGGAGAAACCGCATTGTCATGTACAAACCATTTCTCTTTTCTGAACCTGAAACCGGGAATCAGAGCACAGAGGATCTACCTTGATTATTGATATTTATTATTAATAGTAATAGATTGGTAATTGTATGGAAAAAAAAGAAGAATTTAAAAAATTAATGGCAGAAATAGGCGATGCCGTTGTTAAAGAAAATGAGAAATCAGACGGTTCAGAATTTAACATCCCGCTCATCACAAAAAACATATTATATATGCTCATAAATCTCAACCAACAAATTGAAGAGCAAGCCGGACATTTTAACGGATTGGAAGAGCAAGTAAAAAAAGTTGAAAAAAAATTTAAACTCTTGGTTAAAGAATTAGAAAAGTTAGGATACCTCAATATAAAAGAAAGAAGAAGTCTCCTGAGGAGAAATATCCTTACTCAAGAGGCGTTGATTAATCTTCTGGAGAAGAGGGGATTAGTTAAAAAAAAGGAAGTGATTGAAGAAATAAACAGACTGAGAAAAGCTTATTACAAAGCAGCCCAAACCAAATGAGCATTGTCCTTTTCAAATAGTATATCCTGCCTTTTATTTATTCGATTTATGAATACTATGGGTGAGGAGGAGTTATGTCAGAGAAGAAATGTCGGTACTGCGAAGCGATGATCCCAAAGGATGCAACAATATGTCCGGATTGCAAAAGAAAAGTAAAAGATAAATTTATCGAGAAATTCGTAGATGGATTCTTTTTTGCAACATTTGGCGGTGTCGCTTTTTTGATAAAACGCATTCTCAATAAATTGAATGAGAAGAAATGATGATTTGTTATGGCTGGCTCAATAGCGTTCCACTTTTATACATAAACTCGAGCTGTCTTGTTTCGGCAGGATCCCAGATAGGTCCTATCCCTTTTCTTGGAAGTATCTTAAATCTTCTTTTTTGACCCTTTCCATATTTAAGAATATAATTTACCGTAACGCTTGCCAGTCCCGGACTGTTATGCTCTTTGCTGAGATGTCCTAACCAGAACTCGGTCTGCGGATTTGGATGGTTAAGGATTATATTTCCTACTACCTCATTGGAGAGGTGACCAGAACACATAATTCTTTTCTTCAGTGTATCAGGATATTTTCCCTGAAGAAGAGAAAAATCATCATAGTTCGAATCAATAATCACTAAGTCTGCATCAGCCATCTCTTTTTTGCTCTTGTCCTCTACCCTACCGGAATCCATGAGATACACAATTTTATGCTTCCCGTACGTAATGGTAAAACCAACAGGTTCAGCAGCGTCATGGTACACAGGAAATGATTTTATTTTCGTCTTCCCTATCCGAAAAACTTCACCAGTAGTAAATATTTCTGTCTCTACTCTAATATTCTTAATAGCATTATTCAGATTTTTAAATGTTGGGACATTCGCGTAAATAGTAATTGGAAATTTTTTGCTAAAGGTACGGATGCCTGTTGTATGGTCACCATGCTCGTGGGAGAGTAACACTGTGGATGGCAGTGAAGAGACCCTGAGAAATCTCAACTTTCGCATAAGATCGCGAAAACCTATACCAAGGTCTATAAAAAAACTTTCCTCTTTTGTCACTATTAAAAAGCAATTACCTTCTGAACTACTTCCCAAAGATACTATCCGAAACTCGGTCATGGGGCAATATACCTTCCAAATCCTTTCCGCCTGAGCCCAGCATCCTTTTAAAGGATAGGGCATTTCTTAAGGCAAAACCAGCGTGGCAATTGTTAAAGAAAGTGTAGACCTTCTGTGCCTTTGAGTTCATCTTCTCTGCTTCTGGTACGAACTCTTTTAATTCTTCATCTGAGTAAAAGTAGTTATATCTTTCGGAAACAGGTGAGTTGAACCAGTGTGGATTTCTCCCATGAAACCTCATATACCCAAAAGAGGAAGTAACCTCATTTATGAAGGGCATGAGTCTTGGAAGTTTTGGCTCATCTACTGCACAGCAACCCAGATTATTCTCCCTCAGAAAAGAGAACGTTTCGTCTCTTGCCCAGTCTTTATTCCTGAATTCTATCACTAACTGACTATCTTTAAGCTGGTCTTTACAAAATAAAATGTAGTCTCTGTTCCTGTGATTATAAGAGAAGAAGACAGGGAACTGAAAGAGCACTGCACCTAATTTATTTGAGTTCCTCAAGGGAGTAAGAGCATGAGAGAATGCATGTAAACTCCTTTTGATATCCTCTTTTGTCGGGAGCGTCTCGAGCCTGTTGTCAAAAGGATCATGGGTTATTCCTTTATACCCCTTTACCACAAATTCAAAGTCTTCTGGAACCTTGTCACTCATAATTTCCATATGTCCTGGATTTGTAAGAGTATAATAGGTAAAATTGATCTCAACCGTATCAAATTTAAGAGTATAAGCGTAATACGATAACATCTCTTTATTTGACAATCTTGCAGGATACACGGTCCCTTTCCAGTCAGGGAAGGAAAATCCTGATGTACCTGTCTTTATCATTTTACGTCATTGATGATTGTATACATTGAAAGAGGAAATAGTTCAATCATAGTATAAGATACCATAAGCACCAATATCATATATGAAACTAAACGTTCTCCTTCTCTAGTGTGCTGCCCCAATTAGTTCTTTACACTTTTTGTAGTGTCATTCCGCACTTGTTGCGGTCTACGACTCGTAGAGAATCCGGTCTTTGTTTTTCTGGATTCCTGCTTTCGCAGGAATGACAGAAATAGTAAAGTTATTTTTGAGATAGCACACTAGCCTCAACAGACAGTGTCCTGCAGAATTTATGACACACTATTCAAAAAACTAAAAGTATGGTAGATTTAAACAAGGAGATACAATTGTCGAAGAGTTATGCAATATGCCATTTCTGTGGGAAACGTGTGGAATACACTGAATGTTCTGACGAAGAGACTGCACCAGAGGATGCACGTTGCGAAATATTAAAAGGCTGGCTTTTAGTAAGGCAATGGAAGGGAATTGGATTAATTGACGATTATGATTTTTGTTCTCTTGATTGCCTTCAAAAGTGGGTAGTGAGCCAGCTCCCAAAAATCCCTGAAGAATACCTGAGAGCCTTTGATGAAGATAAGGATAATGACACTAATCACGTTTAAAAGATTTAATAATGCTTTCTCTGGCCTCGTTTATCCCCTCTGTAAGAGCAATACTTAACCCTTTTGCGAGGCTGAAAAAGTTCCGGTCATCGAGCTTTACCTTTTTTAAGATAGTACTGTGATAGAGCTCTTTGAAGTCTGGTGAAAAGAGGTCAATGTCAAAGACAAGTTCACCAAAGGATTCATTCCCTTCATCATACCTTTCAAATTTCCTCAAATTCATTTTGAGTGAATAAAAATCTCTGGGTATGGTATTGGATACTCGGACTTCTTTAAAAAGATTCGTTTTCGTGAGGAAATCTTTAAAGCGATCTCTCACTATCTCGCTTGGAGGAGCGTCCCACTTTGAATACTTTGAAATTTCAAGCTGGTAAGGCGAATTTCTATAGGCGATATACTGTTGTGTGAGATGCCGTGGAGCATGGATAACTATTGCAATCGAATCATTAGTTTTCGTAGTAGATATATCTCTCTCCATAGGTACATAAATGCTATAAATCCTGGTCTCTGGCATAGTGCATGCGAAGAGAAGAAAAATAGATGGGATAATGAATAAATATTTTTGCATCTTATTCACCTTTTCCTTCCTTGTAAAAGAGGCTCCACGGTTTGTTCTTTATCTCTTGTAAAAAAATCTGCAGCTCTTCTGTTGTTTTAGTCATACTATTGAGAAGGCCGTCGAGATTCTGTGACTGGAGGTCGATAACTTTATTCATGGATTGTGATGTCCTGTCTATACTCTTCGCAGCTTCTTCTATCGTTTTAATCGTATCTCCCGCTCTATCAAGGTCTTCTCTTGCCCTTTTAATCAGTTGCGAAACCTCACCCTTATTATCTCGCACAAATTCCTCTATCTCGTTGAGGACGAGTTCGAGTTTATCAGTGGTGCTCTTGAGAGATGATGCGATTTTATCGAGGTTAGATGAGCCGGAGACTATTGCTCTATTTGTGTTTCCAAAGAGTTTTTCGATTTCTTCTATATTCTTGGGGCTGAAAATCTTGGCTATATCTTTGAGCAGGCTGTCCAGCGACTGAGATATTCCGTCAAGCTTTTTCATGAGCAGACTGAATTGGACAAGCTCCTCAGAGAGGATAATACCTCCAACGTTGATCTTCTCATGAGATGTGTTCTCCACAGAAAGCAAAAGATAGATATCTCCTACAAAGCCTATCTGTGTGATGTATGCCCTCGTCCCTTCGTATAGAGTGGTTTCCTTTTTTATGCCAATTTCTATAGTAACAAATTCTCCTGGTCCCTTCGGGGCCTTAATGTCCAGAACTTTTCCAATCCTCACACCACCAAGTCTGACCTGCGCACCCACTTCAAGACCGGCTGCATTCATTACCTTCACATAGTAGTGGTCAAACTTTTCAAAAAACTGGCTTCCACCAATCAATATAATAAATCCGCTCAGGATAATAAGGGAGGCAATGATAATTAAGCCTGCCTTGAACCCTTCTTTCAAATATGCTGATTTCTTCACACCTTAATCCCCTGCAATAATCTGTAAATAATCATCAGGTGAATAGGTTACGCTTTCTGGTTTCCTCTCAAGAAACATCCGTATCCGCTGATTATCAGATGCCCGTAATTCATCAAGGGTACCTGAAAATATTATCTCACCTTTATCGAGCATAATAACATAATCAGCAACTGCAAACACACTCGGAAGTTCATGGGTTACCACAACGATAGTAATTTTAAATACATCCCTGAGTTTCAGGATGAGCTCATCGATGCCAGCAGCAGTCACGGGATCAAGACCTGCTGATGGCTCATCAAAAAAGAGCAGTTCGGGGTCCAGTGCTAATGCACGTGCAATGCCAGCCCTCTTTTTCATTCCCCCAGAAAGCTGCGAGGGATAAAAGTCTTCAAACCCCGAGAGGCCGACAAGGTCAAGCTTCATACGTACCATAATCTGTATCGTTGATTCCTTTAATTTGGTATGTTCACGTATAGGAATGGCTACATTATCTGCAATGGTCATGGAATTGAGTAGTGCCGCACCCTGAAAGGAGATCCCTATCTTCTTCCTGATCTCATTTAATTCCTCCTCTTTCATTACGGTAATATCTTTTCCATTAATACGTATGTTCCCCTTTGTAGGTTCTAAAAGACCGATGAGGTGTTTCAATAAGGTGCTTTTGCCGCACCCGCTCCCACCGAGTATGACGGTTATATTCCCCTTCGAAATAGAAAAAGAGAGATTTTTAAGGATCTCCCTCTCATCATAATGGGTCGTAAGTCCTGTAACCTCTATAGCCTTTTCCATCTATGTAAAGTAGTAAAAGAGAGCTGTGAAGAAGAGGTCGAAGAGAATGACAAGAAAAATTGATACCACTACTGATGCGGTTGTTCGCCTTCCCACCTCTTCAGCACCTCCCTCAACCTTAAATCCCTGATAGGCGCCAACAATGGTTATTATAACACCAAAGGCCCATGCCTTAATGAGTCCTGTTACTATATCCTTAACAAGCAGTGCCTCAATAGTCTGGCTGAAATAGTTATAAGGATGGAGTTCAAGTGCTGTTACAGAGAGGAGGAAACCACCGAAAATCCCTATGCAGTCAGAAAGAACAGTGAGGGCAGGAAGTATAATCATAAGTGCGATGAGCTTTGGTACAACGAGAAATTGCACAGGATTAATCCCCATGCTGATAAGG
>Ga0315289_10015202_pt1 | contig 10690 bp, 11 predicted proteins | sample YL17G11_40_MG_FD_203452 | JGI IMG/M metagenome (GOLD analysis project Ga0315289, IMG submission 203452) | Sediment microbial communities from Yellowstone Lake, YNP, Wyoming, USA - YL17G11_40 | ecosystem: Environmental > Aquatic > Freshwater > Lake > Sediment | place: USA: Wyoming | collected...
CAGCAAAGAATGTATCAGCCGTTCTTTTGGGTCAGTTGCCAAAGTCCGTTGTGAATCTGGAAGTCATCGGAAGAACTCGAGCTTCCATCTCAGAGGCTTCTCCAGACTGACTAAAATCTTTCAGAAAGGAGGGTCTCTATATGGATCCATGGAGAGTCTATCAACATTGTAATCCAGGAAAGCTGATTTTTGGTCCGAAATCCTTAAATGAAATACCAAAGGAGATACCTACAAAAGAAATTCCCCTCATCGTCACGGACAAAGGGGTTTCAAACTCGGGAATCCTTAAGAAGGTCACAGAGGTCCTCGATGGAGCTTCAATTCGATACCACGTTTTTGATGGAATCGAGCCCGATCCTCCCATGGAAATTGTCGAAGAGGCTGCGACTCTTTATCAACAACGCGGTTGTACGGTGTTGATTGGTTTTGGTGGTGGAAGCTCCATGGATGGTGCAAAAGCTGTCAGTCTAATCGTCTCCCAGAAAGGAAACCTCAGAGAATATGGCATGGGGAAGGCCATTGAGGGCATGCTCGCTCCAATATACGCTATTCCTACAACGGCAGGGACCGGATCTGAAGTCACCGGTGTGGCGGTTATTACAGATCGGGAAAATAAGATTAAAATGGTATTGAGAGGAACGCAACTTGTCCCGAAGACTGTGATCTTGGACCCCGAACTTCTGGCCTCGATCCCACCCAGGGTGGCTGCTGAAACAGGAGTCGATGCCCTGGCCCATGCAGTAGAATCCTACGTTTCGCTGAATAGCCAGGTGATCACGGAAGCTTTTGCCCTCTCAGCGATCAGACTGATCGCTAAGTACCTGCGGAGAATGGTGGCGAATCCTGGGGAGATAGAAACCTCAGGTCAAATGCTCCTCGCAAGCTGCCTGTCAGGCCTAGCTTTCTCGAATGCTGGTCTCGGACTGGTCCATTCGCTCGCCCATCCCGTGGGTGCTTACTTTCATTTGAGCCATGGCCTATCCTGCGCGCTCTATCTCCCAATTGTTATGGACTTTAACCTCCCCACCTGTCCTGAGAAGTTTGCCTCTATAGCGGATGCTATGGGAGATGACGTTCGGCAGCTTTCTCTTCATCATGCTGCGAAACAAGCGGTAACTCATGTGAGAGAGTTACTGACTGATATAGGCATACCCAGAACATTTTCAGAACTTGGGATCTCTTTTGAATTACATCCAAAGATGGTAGATGATGCGTTGGCAGCAGTTCCAACGAAGGTCAATCCGAGAAGAGCAGACAGGGAGCAAATTTCAAAGTTGTTTAAGGCTCCATTATGAATACAGATGCACATGAACGAGACAGAGGAGGTCAATCCTCATATGTCTCCGAAAGCACTGAGGGTGAAATTCTTATATAATCGGCCATGACAATTCATCACACACGAACGATAAGAATTGCCCTTGGGTTAGGGTTAGGAAGCCCATTTGGTTTAGGGGCAAGGGTTAGGGCTAAAGGTTTAAAGACCAATACCATAACCTATTGACAAAACCGGCATCTTTACCCTAACCCTTAAACATAAAACTTTTGTTTTCTAAGCAATAATAAGAAGGAGATGAACTAAGCATGGGTAACACCACTTACCAGGAACTTCTTCAAGACAAGAAAATGAGTTTCGCCATGTCCATCATCAACTCAGCCTATGCCAGCGACAGTCTTGACCGACTGGGCATTCAAAAACCAGGCTCAGTCCACCACTACCTGCCTTTGGAGATTCATTACATCGCAGGGGCGGAACAGGACCCTCAACATCGAGTCTTCGGTGTTGTTCACACAGCGGACTTCTGTATTGTCCGCGATCCGGACTCTCCTTCCTATCGAGCCAATCCCTATGAAGGAGAAATTACTTTCATTCGGACCCTTCAGCCGGGAAACGTCGCTGTCATCAATACGCCCACAGGTGAAGAATTTTCAACCGATGAGGAGAATGAAAAAAAGTGTGGCGGCGTCTGGGGAGGACTCCTTACGGCTCTGTCACTATCTTACGGCGCTCTCGGTGCTGTGATCAATGGGCCCATCCGTGATACCCATCAGATTAACAGCTATTTCCGCGACGAGCCTTTCGATCCCCGTTCTCTTCGATCCCTCGAGAAGGCACTGGGAAACAGGTCCTCGAAAGCAAATATTAAAAAGATTCGATCAGCCCTTCTTCGCCGGCGGAAATTCCCAGTTTTTGGGACGGGGACTCTTCCCACGGATTCGGCTTTTCGTGTGGAAGCCTTCTCTGTTTGCGAACCGATCAAAATCGGAAGCGTTTCGATTCATGACCGTGATTTTATTGTCGCCGACCATGATGGGCAGGTCATCATTCCCAACGAAGCCATCCATGATGTCCTCGAAAAGGTCATCGAGATCGACTCAGGTGATAAAGATGTCTGGGCCGATTCATTGACCCGTCTTGCAGGATTCCACAACAACTCCATCGATGAGATCGTCGCACGCCATGGAGGCCATCTCTAATTCGAATCGGACACTCCTGTTTTTATTCGACACATAAATATTTCGCATTCCTTTGCTGACTTGCTGCACCACGCGCGTTCTGCTATCTCACAGAAAAAACTTTGAAGTTGACAACGGATGGCCCTTTTGATAGATGTTATCTTAATTCAAAAAAGGGGAAAGGAGGTAGGAGGAATGAAAAAGGAAAAAATATTTTTTATGGGACTCGCATTTGCTGTCTTGAGTTGCCTTCTTCTTTCGACACGTTCAGAGGCTCAGACCAAATATCCCACCCGGCCTATCCAATTCATCTGCCCGTGGGGTGCGGGTGGCGGAACAGACCGGGTCGCCAGAATGCTCGGCGTCCTTCTTGAAAAGGACTTGGGCCAACCTGTGACTGTGGTGAATCGAACGGGGGGCGGAGGAGCTGTGGGCCACACCGCTGGGACTACAGCCGCCCCGGATGGCTACACCATGACGATTGTCACCGTTGAGATTACCATGATGCACTGGATGGGATTGGCTCAGGTCAATTACAAAGATTTCAAGCCTGTTGCCTTGGTTAACATTGACCCGGCGGGGGTTAGTGTAAAGGCAGATGCACCCTGGAACACCCTCAAAGAACTTCTTGACTACGCCAAGGCCAATCCAGGGAAATTGAAGGCTACTGGAACGGGCAAAGGAGGCATCTGGGATCTCGCTCGGGCTGGAATGCTTAAGACGGCTGGAATCTCGACCGATGCTATTCCCTGGGTTCCGAGTGAGGGAGCTGCTCCCGGCCTTGCAGAAATGGTCGCCGGTGGCGTTCCGGTGGTCACCTGCAGCCTTCCTGAAGCCCGCTCGATGATCGAGGCGAAAAAGGCGAAGGCCCTGGCCATCATGGCAGAGAAACGGGCTGACATCTTCCCTGATGTCCCCACATTGAAAGAGTTGGGGATCGACTGGACCATGGGTGCATGGCGAGGGGTTGGAGTGCCCAAGGATACACCAGACGATGTGGTAAAGGTTCTTGAGAAGTCTCTTGAGAAAGCAGTCGCCAGTGCGGAGTTTAAGGACTTCATGATCAAAAATGGATTCGGAATTATATGGAAGCCTGCAGTGGAGTACGGAAAGTTTATGGCCGATGGCGACAGAGAGATGGGCATCATCATGAAGGAAGTCGGTTTGGTCAAATAAGGAGATCTGATTCCTTTGACAAGCGGGGCTCTGGAAAAAATGGATTTCCTCAGCCCCGCTTTTTGGTTGTTAAATCCTCTTATATTGTCATTGCGAGCGATCCCGCCTTAGCGGGAGAGCGTGCCTGCACGCCGAAGTGCGTTACGGCACGCAGGCGTGGCAATCCGGCGAAGTCATTGCGAGGGCGAAGCCCGTGGCAATCTCAAGAGTTTCCTTGCTTCGCTCGGAACAAGGCTTCATCACTTCGTTCCTCGCAATGACACCCTACTTATCAATTTTGTTATTGTTATATGAAAAAGAACGACATCATTGGGGGGGGAATCTTTATTGCTCTGGGAATTTTCATCTTCACCCAGACCTGGAACTATCCTTCTCCAGAAAAGGGCCATCCCGGACCAGACCTCTTCCCCAATCTCCTGGCCCTCCTCTTCATCGGCTTCGGCTTAGCCCTTATCCTAAAGGCCAGGAAACTTATTTCTGCCGAAGCAGAAATTGTTCCCGGCCCCAAAAGAATTGCAAACGCCCTCTTTGTCCTGGCTATTGTTGCCGTATATGTAGGGATCGTTAACTTCGTTGGATTTCTTATCACCAGCGCCGTCCTTCTTTTTATTCTTATGAAGAAATTGGGAGTGACCATTCTTAAAAGTGCTGTAGCGAGTATTATCATTACCCTCTTTATCAATCTCATGTTCTCAAAGATCCTCAGGGTTCCTCTTCCCTGGGGAATCCTGGGATGGTGATGGGTTATAAAATTCTGGATTCCCGTTGGAGTTTACCCCGTACTTCATACGGGGCGGGAATGACAGAGGGTTGATTGGAAGTATAAATACTCTCTATTTTGCACTTTGAATTTTTCATTTTGCATTTTGCATTGAGATTTTCTTATGGATACCGTTTTCCAAGGCCTCTCGCTCCTCATCAACCTAAAAGTCATCCTGGTGATCATTATTTCAGCCATCTATGGCCTCTTTGTGGGAGCTATCCCTGGCCTCACCGCAACGATGGCCGCAGCACTTCTCATCCCTTTCACCTTTTATATGGACCCTGTGCCCGCTTTGGTCTCTATCGTTACCATGTCTGCCATGGCCATCTTTGCAGGCGATATCCCTGCAGCTCTCGTTCGCATCCCTGGCACCCCCTCTTCAGCCGCTTACACACAGGATTCTTTTGAACTCACCAAGCAAGGCAAGGGCGAAATGGTCTTAGGCGTGGATGTCGTCTTTTCAGCTATCGGCGGATTGATGGGAGCAGTTATCCTCATGACCTCTGCCCCTCTGCTCGCTGAAATTGCTTTCAAATTTACTTCGTTTGAATACTTTTGGCTTGCAGCGATGGGGCTCAGTGCTACGGTCATGGTCTCGAGAGGTTCTCAGATCAAGGGCGCACTCTCCATGATCTTGGGCCTTTTCTTTTCCACCGTCGGTGTCGACATCACCCTCGGTTATCCCCGTTTCACTTTTGGTGTTGTGGAACTTCTCAACGGCGTCAATTTCATTCCGGCCATGATCGGACTCTTCGGAGTCTCTGAAGTCATCCGAAGCGTCATGCAAGGCGAGCTCGCCTACCCCATTGCCCGGGTTCGCGCTGAAAAGATCTTTTCGGGGATGTGGAAGCTCTTTCGACGATACAAGGTCAATGTGCTCCGTTCTGGGTTGCTAGGTACTTTTATTGGTATCCTTCCTGGTGCTGGCGCTGACATCGCTGCCTGGATTGCCTATGCCGTATCGAAAAGGAGTTCCAAAGAACCGGAGAAATATGGGGCGGGATCGATTGAGGCAATTGTTGACTCAGGAACGGCAAACAACGCCTGTCTGGCTGGAGACTGGGTGCCGGCCCTTGTCTTTGGAATCCCAGGGGATTCGATCACAGCGATCGTCATTGGCGTCCTCTTCATGAAGGGCCTTCGGCCAGGACCCATGATCTTTGAACAGCAACCCGATATCGTCTACGCCGTCTATCTTTCCTTCATCTTGGCCAACCTTCTGATGATTCCCTTTGGCTACCTCGCCATTAAATCCAGCTCTCAAATGCTTCGAGTGCCACGCAATATTCTTATGCCAGGTATTCTCATGTTCTCTATCGTCGGCTCCTTCGCCATCAATAATACTATTTTCGATGTTGGGATGATGATGGTGATGGGTGTGATTGGTTACTTCATGGAAGCGAATGATTTCCCCGTAGCACCGGTTGTTCTTGGAATCGTCCTCGGTCCCATTGTGGAGAAGAACTTCATGATGAGCATGATCAAGACGGATTGGGACGCCACCCAATTCTTTACTCGCCCGGTGAGCGCCATCCTTTGCATCATTACCCTTTTCATCTGGTTCTCCCCCATCTTTATGGCCCTTCTGGAAAAGACAAAAAAGAGAAACAACCGATGAAAAGGTGCTTGTCCCCCTTTTCTTAAAGCGCTGAGAGGAGGCCCCCTTCTACATAGATAATTTGGCCGGTAATATAGTCAGAGGCTCGTGAGGCCAGAAAGATGGCCGCCCCCGCTAGATCGGAAGGTTCGCCCCACCGGCCTACTGGAGTACGCAACCGGACCATGGCATCGAATTTTTGATCTTCTAAAAGGGCTCGATTGAGCTTCTCCTCATTCCTTCCATTTGAAATGATCGTCGCTCCGGCTTGGCTCAAACCTCTGGCGATGCCGAATCCAATCCCTTGGCTGGAGCCAGTGATGAGAGCCTTCTTGCCGGTCAGATCGAAAAGTGAAGTTTCCATGGGAGGACTCCTTAATAATTGGTTGTCGGGTAATTCATCCTTTCACCCCCACCCTCGCCCTCCCCCATCAAGGGGGAGGGGTTACTATGGAAATTCTAACTGGGAGGACATATGGATTCTCGCTTGAACGGGAATGACATTACCACCATAAGGAATTCCCTATGATAAAGGTCTGAGAGCGCTATGTCCATTTTGAGATTAAGTTACCGTCTTGGTCGAAGGGAAATTCGAAAGGTTCGCTGAGGATATCCAGTCGCGGGTTTGATCTGGCTTGATTGAGAAAGGCCACTGATGCAAAGAGATATTCTATTTCTAAGGTATTTTTGATCCAGAGGATCCTAAGATCTTGAGGATCGAATACTCCGGAATTATAGTGGGCAATGGATAAGGCTTCACGGTCCCTTTCGAAGAAGACAGGGACGCGTCCATTTTCCGGAGCCATCCCAGTCATGCAATTGATGCGTGTAGAGGTGTGATCAATCTTGTCCACCAAACGGTTAGTGGTATAGTCGGCCATTCCGATCCCCGTGGCATTCCCATGGGATTCCTCAGTGAGATCTCGAACAAAGATCCTTGTAATTTTGGGTTTATTTGATTTCGTCCCTCCGATAAAAAGATTACGGCCCATCACGTTGGTATCCATCCCCGCACCGCTGATGTTTTTCCCCATTTCATCAATAATCAGAATGTCCATCTGATTGAAGGGGAGAAAGGGAATCAACTCCTTTGCCTTCTTCAAAAGAGCCTTCTCCTTTTCCACTATTTCTTCAGGTTTCAGCAGATCAATCAATGCCGTTTCATCATACTGGTTTTCAATAATCCCCACCCCAAAAAAGATGGGAAGTTTTTCGAGAAGGATAGAAACTACTTCCACGAGAACCGCAGGGAATCCATGCTTAATCGTGAGCCGATGGACCATCAGCGCTCCCTTAGGTTTGCCCATACCGATGACCATCATCTTGATCAATCCGCTTTCAATCTCTCCTTCAAAATCGGTGTGGGGTTTGATACGGTTGACAATAATAATTTTGTCGGCCTTTAAGAGATTTTTATCGATCAAGACGGGCGTTCCGAATCGGGTGTAGCCAATTTCTTCGACCTCTGTCGAAGAGAGGATAGGTGCTCCAACGCTCCTCTCAGTAATGCCAAGGCTTTCCAATACCTCGATCTGCCCCTGGGCTGTCGCTCCTCCATGACCTCCCATACACGGGACCACAAAGGGAGAAGTTCCTAAATTCTTTAACCGGCGGATGATCGTCTTTAAGACCTTGGGTTTATCTTTAATGCCCCGGCTTCCTGCCGTTAAACCGACGCGTTCTCCCTTTCTGACCTTCTTCGATAATTCAAATTGATCTAAAAGTTCGTCCACCCTCTTCTCTACATCTTCCAAATGGGGCGCATCAATCTTCTGGCGGAGTTTGAATATTCTTGGCAGACTTTCCATAGTTAATTACATTTTACAATTTGCAATTTACAATTTGCAATATGCAATGTGCTATCGATTAAAGGAGGGCTCTTTCATCATCGATATCGAACAGGTGTATATTTTCCAGATTGGCCTGAAGTAAGATATCCTGGCGGGGGGTAACCTTCGTCTTGGGATCCACGCTTGCGATCAGGGAATCCTCACCCACTTTCACATCTAAATAGATTTCATTTCCAATGGGCTCGATGATTTCCACGAATGCTTCGATTGTTTCGCCTTCAATAGGAGCTGAGGCTTTTGAAAGGTCTTGCGGTCGAATTCCGAAGATGACTTTCTTATTCACATACTTCTGAAGATTCTGAGACTTTTCCTCCGGTATCCTCAATCGGAAACCGTCTGCTTGAACAAACAGTTTGTTGTCTGAGGCAATGAGCCGGGTTTCTATGAAATTCATTGAAGGACTGCCAATGAAACCAGCCACGAATTTATTCGCTGGATGGAAGTAGAGGTCCAGAGGTCTTCCCACCTGCTGAATGAGGCCGTCTTTCATCACAACGATTCGGTCTCCCATGGTCATCGCCTCCACCTGATCATGGGTGACATAGATGATGGTCGAAGAGAGACGTTCGTGGAGTTTTTTCAATTCCACTCGCATCTGAACTCTGAGTTTAGCATCTAAATTGGACAAAGGTTCGTCAAAGAGGAAGACTCGAGGCTTTCGCACAATGGCTCTTCCAACGGCCACCCGCTGCCTCTGCCCTCCGGATAAGGCCTTCGGTTTTCTTTTAAGGAGTTCTGGGATGTTGAGGATCTCTGCAGCTTCTCGAACCCTCTGATCAATTTCTTCCTTAGAAAATTTACGCATCTCAAGGCTGAAGGCTAAATTATCATAGACTGTCATATGGGGGTAGAGGGCATAGTTCTGAAAGACCATAGCGATATCCCGGTCCTTGGCAGGAACCCGGTTTATCAGTCGATCCCCGATATAGATATTTCCCTGAGTGATCTCCTCCAACCCGGCGATCATTCTAAGAGTCGTTGTCTTTCCACACCCACTCGGACCGACAAAGACCACAAATTCCTTGTCCTCGATCTCTAAGCTAAAATCCTTGACAGCAATGACTTCAATGGCATGTTTGGATACGAAATGTTTGGAGATGTTCTCTAAAGTAACTTTTGCCATAGACCATTTACCCCTTTAATGCACCTGTTAATCCAGCCACGTAGTGTTCAACAAAGAAGGAATAGACCAAGGCCACTGGTACGGACGCCATGAGCGCCCCGGTCATCAAAGGCCCCCAATGATAGACATCCCCACGAACGAGCTCCGTCACCAAGCCGATGGCGACAGTTTTGCTTTCTGTGGTGGAAATGAAGGCCAGAGCGTATAAGAACTCGTTCCAGGAGAGAGTGAAGGCGAAGATTCCAGCGGAAAAGATCCCAGGAAGGCAGAGGGGAATGATGATACGCCAAAATACTCGAAGCCGACTGGCTCCATCGATCATGGCACACTCCTCCATCTCCTTGGGGATCGATTTGAAGTATCCCATCAGTAGCCAGGTACAGAAGGGGATAAGAAAAGTGGGATAGGTCAAAACCAAAGACCACAACGAGTCCCACAATCTGAGGTCAAAGATAATCGTGGCCAGAGGAATGAAGAGAATGGTTGGTGGAATCAGATACCCGAAGAAGATCGCCAGCCCGGTCGGACCGGAGGTCTTGAATTTGAGCCGTTGGATGGCATAGGCCGCAAGCAGACTGGCTCCAAGGGAGATCGCTGTGGAGAGAATCGCCACGAAGAAGGTATTGTACATCCATCGAAAGAAGATGGTGTCGAAGAAGAGGGTCTTTACGTTCGCCATCGGTGCCCATGCCGTAAGACGTGCTCAGATCGAGAAAGGAGAATCTGTCCTGGTGATCGGCGCCGGTCCCATTGGGATGGCTATCATGCAGTCCGTTAGGGAGGCAGGCGTAAAAGTGATGGCGTTGGACATCGTGCAAGAGCGGCTCCAATTTTGCCGGGACAAGCTTCATGTGGATCATGTGATCCATGGGGAGAGAGATCTGGTCAAGGAGATCGAATCGATGACAAACGGAGACTATCCCACCGTCGTATTCGATGCGACTGGAAATGCCAAGTCCATGATGAAGGCCTTCAACTGGGTGGCTCATGGAGGGCGTTTGATTCTGGTCAGTCTGGTCCAGGATCATATCACCTTTTTTGATCCTGATTTCCACCGCCGGGAGCTCACCCTCTTGAGCAGCCGAAACGCTACTCGACAGGATATGGAACACATCGTTCGCTCTCTTGAGGCAGGGAAGATCGATGGAACTTCTTTGATCACCCATCGCGCTTCCTTGGATCAGGTGATCAACCAATTTGAATCCTGGTTGAGACCGGAAACCGGTGTGATCAAAGCTGTGGTGGAAATATAGAAATGTCGATGAAAAGGAGCTTTGCTTGCCCGGAATGACGACTTCCCCCTGCTTTGGAAGCATCTCCAAATCCGTGATGGCAGAATGGACTCCAGAAGGGCAGGCGAACCAGACTCCGAAATCTTTAGGACTGCGGATTGTTAGACGTTTAAGGGAAACGTTCGCCGTCAATGGAAATGAGGTTTTTATTAGTCTTGAAGCGTCTGGAGTTAATCCTTAAGCGGTGCCGCCCTAAATATTTCTCCTCTGGCCAGCCTGCCCCTCTGGATTTGGCATTCCTATAGATTTCCACCACGGGAAAAGAAATGATTCCCCCTGCTTTCAACAGTTTTGCAAGAGACTCTTTGTTATTTATAAAAAAGGTTCGGTAGGAAGAGGACCATTTGCGGCCAATAGGTGCAAATGATCAGGGTGACCAGAAGGGGAATGAGAAATGGGCCGCAGGCGCGGGTGGTGCGCTCAAAGGAGATGTTG
>Ga0315289_10015204_pt1 | contig 10690 bp, 9 predicted proteins | sample YL17G11_40_MG_FD_203452 | JGI IMG/M metagenome (GOLD analysis project Ga0315289, IMG submission 203452) | Sediment microbial communities from Yellowstone Lake, YNP, Wyoming, USA - YL17G11_40 | ecosystem: Environmental > Aquatic > Freshwater > Lake > Sediment | place: USA: Wyoming | collected...
GATTTGGCATATCCAATGGTTTCGCCATAATTTTTTCAATTGTAAGTTCAGAATCGCTTATTGTATTCTTGGCAAAAATTTCTATATTGGATAAAGTGGTTGCTTTGTTTATGGGCAATGAAAGACTTGTGCCCGCAGCTATGACTGTTATGTTCTTTGATTCGATAATTGGCACATAAGGGATTGGTGTAGGTTGAGTTGCTGGACCGCCTCCTGGACTGCCAGTGTTTTGAGTTGAGCTTGCTGCTGTGACTGTCAATATTGAAGAAGTAGTATTTGAGTTGCCTGCTTCGTCTTCTGCAGTACAGCTTATATTTTTGTTTCCAGTTGAAGGTGACGGATATCTATAGGTACAAGGTGAAGAACTGGAGGTGTTCTTAGTGATGCTCTCTATTCTGATTTTTATTTCATTTATGTTTGAATCAGTGGCAGTGCATTGAATGTTTACATCGTCATTTACTGTAACCGATGAAGAAGATAGAGATAATGTCAAAGTTGGAAAGGTGGTATCAATGACCAATGACCAATTGCCTTCATCAGACCAGTTGCAATTACTTGAATTATCACAAACAAATGCATTCCATGTATAATTGCCATCGCTTGAAAAAGTATAAGTCCAGTTTACTCTTGCAAAATTTCCGGTTAGGTTGGTTGAATTTGTGTGCAAAGGAGAGCCCGATGAATAAATGTATAATGTTGCATTTTTCAGAGACACAGCTGTTGCATTTATGCTGAATATCTGGGTTCTATTATTGGAATAAGCATTGTTTGAAGGGGACAATTTATATAAAATAAAGGTGATATCTTGGATTGTAAAAGAATACCATGAAGTCTGATTTATGTTGCCGACTGAATCATTCGCCCACCATCTGAATGTGTAATTTCCGACTGAAAGACTTGTAACATTTGCCATGAAAATATTATTTCCCTGCGAAGATGCGGTGAAATTGTTAGACTGATTTATTTCTACCCATGCTGCCTGAACCTGTGAATTATCAAGCCACGTCGAGTAGAAAAGATAATTTGTTGAATAGGAATAATTAGAAACATTCACCAAAGTATAGTAGGGCGCTGAAAAATCTGCAGTTGAATTTCCTGCAGGATCAATTGTTCCTATGGAGCTTCCTGCTATTTGCATTGTTATTCCTGAATTTGGTATCAAGACATCGAAAATATCATTATTCTGACAGGAAGAAATATTATATATGATGTATAAAATTTTATTAGTGTTGTTTACAACAGAAATTATGTTGCTAAATGTGGCATTACTGTTGGAAAAGTTTGTTTGATTTATCTTCAAAGTTGAATTGCAGTCAATTGCCAAATTAAAATTTGAATTTCCATCATCGCTGCACAAGAAAACTGATGAGATATCTGAATCATTGCTATTTTTGCTTACAATTTTGATTTGAGTAATATTGTCATCCTGGGCTCTATTTGAAATATTCAAGGAGAGTAAACCTATTGACTGATTGCAGTTAGTTGCTATGGGTGCGATATTTGTTCCATTTACGACAACCAAGGAGGTAAGAGAGAAATCTGTAAAATGGTCAATCTGAACTTTTGCTGAATGTTCGGTTGAATTAATTTCTGCAGAAAGCTGGCCGGAAGAAGTAGAATTTTGCCATTTAATCCTAAAAAGGCTCTCGTTGCTTAAAAAACCTTGAGCCAAGGAAACATTATAATAAAATTTGGCGGTTGCATTAAAACTGTCTGCCGTTAGATTGGAGATTATAGTCCATAAATTCTTATTTGCAATCTTCTCGACTGAAAGGTTTGCACTCAAATTAAGATTTGTGAAATTAATCAGCAAGTATTCGCCCGTATCAACTTGATTTTTTTCAAATGTGGAGTCTATAATCCTGTAAAAATGAATGCTTGAAACCGCAGCTAATACATCCATCCTTGAAAAGTTTGTTGCTGAATCTGTGACATTAACCCCTGTAGTTTTAAGAGCATTTTTTATTTCGGTAGCTGTTAATTGCCTATTATTCTTTTGTTTGCTATATTGCTGCAGTAAAGCAACCGCTCCTGCAACATGAGGAGTCGCCATGCTTGTTCCTGTGAGCTGCAGATAACCAGACGAGCTGCAATCTGTGCAGCTGCCAGTTGGAACTGTTGAATTTATGCTGACACCCGGAGCAACTAAAATATTTGTCTTATTCCATCTATTGCCTGTTGAGTAAAAAGAGTCGCTCTTGTTGACTGCGGCTACGGCAGTTGCATTTTCTATGCATGCAGGCCAACTTACTGAGCTGGATTGGCCATTGTTACCAGAGGCTATTACAACCGTGATATTTCTTGATATCGCCTGATTAATCAAATTAGTAACAGTAGAGCTCTCATTATCACAATAATTAGAATAATAATTCCCACCTAAAGACATACTGATTGCTGAAATATTATAAAGAGAAGCATTATTTATGCAAAATTCCAAGCCGCTTATCATATCTTGCTCTACTCCACTTCCAGTCTTATTCATTATCTTAACAGAAACAATATTGGCGCCTTTTGCAACGCCATTTATTCCGCCAGAAGCTGCTGCGATGCCTGCAACATGGGTGCCATGACCCTGGTCATCGCTTGCATTTGTATCCTCGGTCGATCCATCTGGACAGTAAGGGGCAAGACTTTCATAGCAATGCTGTGCAACTATTCTTGAAGAAAATTCTGATTTTGTGTAATCAATGCCCGTATCCAATATGCAGATTGCCTCATTTAAACCGGTTATATTAATTGAATTTATCTGCTTAACCCAAACATCATCCGCATTTATCTGGGGGACAGAATCCTGCAGAGCAACTGAAAAGGATTTTGGATAATAAATGCTCTCTACCTCTGGATTTTTTTCAAGAGTTTCAATTTCATTTTTTGTCAAAGAAGCTGAAAAGGAATTGACAAGAGAATACCTGCGCTTTATTTTTGGACTTATATTTTCTGAAGAAATGACCTCATCCTGGGAAAGTTTGAATGATTGAGATTTTTCCTCAGCTGTCGAGAATTTGCTCTTAGGCTCTTTTAGAACTATTATAACATCGACTGAATCCTTATCCTGCAAAGGGCTCATTTTCTGTTCAAGTTCAAGACTTAATTTTTTTGAGCTCTCGGCCGAGATTGGAACAAGAACAAGCAAAGAAATGCATAAAATTAAAAATATTTTAAATTTCATTTTAAAACAATAGGGTTTATTTTCTTGAACAAATCAACTGCGAAATTTAATTTTTCCTTCGTTTCCGCATAAACTGTTGCGAGATTGTCATCTTTTTTCACCTTGAATCCTCTATGGACATATAGATAAATTCCTGCAGGCTTGTCTGCAGGACAACCAGCGGCTCTTGCAACAGCCGCAATTTTTTTATTATCAATATCCATGACAGAAGAATTCTTTTTTGCCTTTAATTTGAAATTGAATTTGGCAGATATTAATCTGTTCTTTAGATTTTTGATGCTGCCGTTCTGGGCATTTATTATCTCCATGAATTTTTTATATGCCAACTTTGAATCCAAAATTTTTTTAGCTAAATTAAGTCCTTCGCCTTTTTTTGCCTTCCCTGTCATCTCCAAGATGATTGCAGAAAGATCTAATGCCTTTTTTTCTAAATCCAAGGGCCTGTCTTTTGATCTGCTTAAGACAGAAATCACGTCTCTCGCTTCTAGAACAGGACCGATGCCATTTCCTATTGGTTCAGAGCCGTCTGTTAACACTGTTTTCAATTTTAAACCGAAAAATTTTGCAAGATTTTCAAATTTTCTTGCCAGCCTTATAGCATCTTCTTTTGATGATGCTTTTGCTGATTTTCCATAAGGAATATCTAAAAGAACATATTTCGCATTGACTGCCAGTTTTTTTGATAGAATTGAAGCAATAAGCTGGGCTTCAGGGTCTAAGCTTATCAGCCTTTCAACCTGGATTATCTTGTCATCTGCCGGAGCTAACCCAAGAGCACCTCCCCAAACAAGACATGCATTTGTTTTTTTCACTATTTTTTTGATTTCTTCAGATGTAAATTCAACTTTGGTCAAAACCTCCATTACATCCGCTGTTCCTGCTGCTGATGTTATTGCGCGGGAAGAAGTTTTTGGCATTACTAGTCCTGTAGAACTGCATATTGAAACTATAATAGGGGTCGTGCGATTTCCGGCTATTCCTCCGATGGAGTGCTTGTCTACTACATTCTTGATATCCAATTTCTTGCCATTCTCAACCATCGCTTTTATTAGCATCGCTGTTTCATCAATAGTCATTCCGTTGATAAAAATAGCTGAAACGAAATATGCTATTTCTGCTTCAGTAAGCGCATTGTTAACTATATCGGTAATAATCCCGTAAATTTTTTGATAGTCAAGCGTTTTTCCCTTAAGTTTTTCAAGTATATAATAGATGCTCAAAAGTTTTGGCGCTGCTGAAACTTCGATCTTGTCTCTTTCTTTCAATTTAAGATAATTTATAATCTCAGAAGAAAGCGCAGCTTCATTTTCTTTCAGCATTCCTTTTGCAATATCAACAATCGCAATTATTTTCTGTGACTTTGGATGCTTTTTGATACTAATCCTTTCTCCAGGATAAATTGCCAGCTTTTTTGCAGTATTTGCATGCAAAATTGCGACGGGCCTGCCAGCTAGAAGTTTGAGTGATTTTACTTTTAGTATCATGTTTCCTCTTTTATTATTTTATATCAGCTCTTTCAGCTGCTGGGTCCTGTAAAATTCTATAAATATAAGGAGATAGTCAATTATCAATGGTCCGATGATTAGACCGATTATTCCGAAGATTTGCAATCCGCCCAGCATTCCCAGCAAAATAACGATGAGATTAACTTCCGTCTTCCTTCCAATCACATACGGCCTAATAAGATTATCAATTAATGACACCACAATAAAGCCATAAGCAAGAAGAATTATTCCATTAGTTATGTTGCCTTGAGCTATCAAGCTTATTGCTGCCGGAATCCATACAATCCATGCTCCTAGATAAGGAAGAATAGCGGCTATTGTCGCAACAAGTGTCAGAAGAAATACCTGTTTTATCCCAAAAATCCATAAACCGATTCCTGTGCAAATACCCTGTAAAATTCCTATCAGAACAATACCATAAATAACGCCGTTAGTTATGCTTTTAAATCGTATAAAGAATTTTTCTCTTACTGATTCCTTGAATGGAAGCAAATTCTTAAGATATTCAACTATCGAGGCTCCATCTCTTAAAAAGAAAAACATTATGAAAAACATTACGGAAAGCTGCAGTAATAGAGAAGGAATATTCACAATGATATCATTGACCGCATTCACGAGATAAGCGGCTGCCTTCTCTATGCCTGAGTCAATTAATTTTCCAGTCTGTTCAATGAAATTTTGGTCACTGCTCACCTGTTTGAGAATGGATTTCAATGGAGCTGAAATATCATGAGTCTGTGAATATGTATAGAATCCAAGAACTTCCTTTATTGTTATCTGTGCAGCAAACCATACACCCACGATAAACAGCAAGATAAGCAAAACAGATATGATGGCTGCGGTTACATTTGAATTTTTTATTTTTTTATTAATTTTTAGATATACCGGCCTAAGTACATATGCAAAAATAATGGCGGTAAGAATAGCTGTTAAAAATGGTCTTATAAGAAGAAATGTAACTATGAGCAGCAAGATGAAGATGATTAATATTACTATTTTTTTGATTGAATCTTGTTGTAAATCTGGCATAATTAAAATAAAGATGAGTATTTTATAAATGTATCGAGATGAAAAGGTTTATAAATCGAAAAAATAAAATGTTTAAAAATGGTGGCTTTTTTTGTTAAAAAAATTTTCAAAGATGCCGTGGATTACCTGGTGCATCTGCAATTTATAAGATTTGGAAAGGGAAGACTTGAAAACAGGGCGGTTATGAAGATAAACAGGAATGGGAATGTCAAGATTAAAGGCAATTTCGAGATTGCAAATGACCTCGTTCTTTTTGCATTTATGATTTCTAAGAAGTTGAAAGTGAACGGCCCAGTACTCCTGAAGGAATCTGATAGAGGAGAAATGGAAAAAATTCTTGGTGAAAAGGCTGTCAAGAAAAGAGGATCCTGGATTATTAATATAGACAAGGAACTTTCTTTTGAGGAGGCTGAGAAAATGAGAGCTGTTGCCTTTTGCCTTTTGCTTGATTTAGAGGCTCCGGGAATTCAGCTAAAAACTAAGAAAAAGCTTCCTAAAACCGTTAAAAGGGCAGAGAAAATAGATGACAAATTCTGCGTTATGCAGCTAGACAGCAGATATTGGCCCCAAGTAAAGGATGAATTCTTATTTGATGTGCCGGATGGAAAAAAGTTTGAGATAAGCCATACCTTCCTGATAAACGAGATAATCATACCGAAAGGAGAAAGCGATTACAATAAGATAAGGCTGCTTGCCAAAAGAAAATGTAAGATAATAAGAAAAGTAGTCGTCGATGGCAAGGAGTATATATCTGAAAAGGATTTTGCTGCTTAACGTCTGGACGTAAGCTTTATAAACAATCTTTTCTGAAAAAATATAAGGTGTACTATTATCAGAAGAAAGGGGATTCTAAAAGGTTAAAATGCTCTCCAAAAAGAAATGGGACTTCATAGACCAAGACATGGAAGTTTGCAGTTCTGGCCCAGGAAAAGGGCTAGAAAAGAGTTGCCTAGTGTAAACTGGAGACCTCTTGAAAGAAAGACTGTCGGAAGCAAAGGGATTCTTGGCATGATTGGATACAAGGCAGGCATGATTTCTGTTCTGGTAAAGGACAATACGCTCCATAGCCAGACAAAAGGAAAACAGATAGTTATTCCGGCTACTATAATTGAATGCCCAAAAATCAAGATTTTGGGAATTCGCTTCTACAAGGCTGGCAAAACAGCTATAGATATACTGGCAGACGATATTGACAAAGAGCTTAAAAAAATTGTAAAGATACCAAAGGCTGCAGGAAAGGGAAAATTGGAAGGCATCAAGACAGAAAATTATGATAATATAAGGCTGCTCGTTTACACTCTTCCTAAAAAGGTTGAATTCAAAACGTCAAATATCGCAGAGGTGGGACTTGAAGGCAATTTGAATGAAAAATTAAATTTCGCAAAGTCAATTCTTGGCAAAGAGATTAGTATTAAAGATATATTTGAAAAAGGGAAACTTGTGGATATTCATTCTGTAACAAAAGGCAAAGGATTTACAGGACCGGTTAAAAGATTCGGATTGCATCTTAAGGCGCATAAATCAGAAAAGGGTGTAAGAAGACCTGGAAGCCTCGGGCCTTGGCATCCTGCGAGAGTAACATGGAGGGCCCCTCTTGCCGGACAAATGGGTTATTTTACAAGGGTGCATTACAATAATAAAATTTTAGAGATTGATAGCGCTGAAAAAATAGCCCATATCACATTGGACAATTTCGGAAAAATAAAAAATGACTATTTAATTGTCAAAGGAAGCGTCGGAGGACCTGCGAAAAGGGCAATTTTCATGGTTTATGCAGCCAGGCCTACAAAACATACCTCAAAGGAGGCTTTTGAGATTGTTAAAATACAATGAAAGCTGAAATATTAAGCATTGAAGGAACAAAAAAGGGAGAAATAGAACTTCCAAAATATTTTGAAGAGCCAATAAGAGAAGACTTGATTAAAAGGGCATTTATTTCCTGGCAGTCCGAGCAGAGACAGCCTTATGGGGCATTTTGGCTTGCTGGAAAGCAGAAAAGCGCCTCGGGAAAGATAAAGCATGGAAGAAGAAAATGGAAAGGGCAGTACGGCAAGGGGATATCAAGAATTCCGAGAAAAATTATGAGCAGACATGGTTCTTCATTCAATTGGGTTGGCGCATTTGTATCAGGAACAAAAGGGGGAAGGGAAGCCCATCCTCCAAAAGCTGAAAAAATTTGGGAAAAGAAGATAAACAAAAAGGAAAAGAAAAAAGCACTGCATGCCGCACTGGCTGCAACTGCTTCCCAGAAAATAGTTCAGAAAAGATACGGGCTTGCAAAAGAATTAGGAATTGAAAAATTAAAGTTTCCGATAATAGTCGAGGAAAAAATACTTGATGTCAAAAAAATAGATGAATTCAAGAGAATAATTGAGAAGTTGCTTGATGGTTTAATCAAAATAGCATTACCTGAAAGAAGAATCAGGGCAGGAAAGGGAAAAATGAGGTCAAGGCCTTATAAGAAACAGAAAGGCCTGCTTATTGTAACAGCCAAGGATGGCCTGAAATCAGTCGGGAATCTTGGAATAGAAATCATCAATGTCAACACGCTGAATATCGGGAATCTGGCTCCCGGTGGAAAAGCAGGCAGAATCACAATTTATACAGAAGATGCAATCAAGGAGCTAATCAAAAAATGATACTCCAATATCCTTTGACAACTGAAAAAGCAGTCAAGATGATAGAAGCCGAAAACAAGATAACATTTGTTGTAGACAGGCGAACTACCAAGCCTGAAATCAAGAAAAATCTGGAGAAGGAATTCAATGTAAAGGTAGAGGATATTCGAACCGAAATAAGGCAAAACAAGAAGATAGCCTACATAAAACTAAAGAAGGAGTTCAAGGCGATAGACCTTGCTACAAAACTTGGATTGATGTGAGAAAAAATGGGAAAAAGTCTTATTCAACAAAAACGTGGAAAGGGAAGCCCTACCTACCGTGCAAGGGCGAAAGGATACAAGATAAAAATAAGTTATCCTTCTTCTGAAGGAGAAGGAAAAGTCCTGAGATTGTTCAGCATTGCAGGTTTTACAGCGCCTATAGCAATGGTAAAATTAAACAGGGAGATTTTTTTCAATGTAGCGAATGAGGGATTATTTGAAGGACAAAATATTCAGGTTGGAAAAAACGCTGAAATTAAGCCAGGAAATATACTTCCTTTGTGGAAAATACCTACCGGCACTTTGATTTTTAACATTGAGACTATCCCGAATGCAGGCGGTAAACTTGTAAGAAGTTCAGGGATATCCGCTAAGGTTATCAAAAAAGTAGAAAATGGAGTCATTGTCAATCTTCCCTCGAAAGAAGAAAAAATCTTGGATAATAATTGCAGGGCCTCTATTGGATTTATTGCCGGTAGCGGAAGAACTGAAAAACCTTTTGTCAAGGCCGGCAATAGATGGCATCTGATGAAAGCGAGAAACAAACTTTATCCAAGAACATCTCCTGTCAAGATGAATGCTGTTTGCCATCCATTTGGTGGTGGGAGAGGCAAGAATATTGGAAAAACAACTATTGCCCCTAGAGGAGCTCCTCCGGGAAGAAAAGTGGGATTATTAAGGCCTTCTAGAACAGGGAGGCGCAGATAAAAATGGCATTTCAATACAAAGGCAAAACACTCGAAGAACTTCAAAGCATGGATGTAAGGGAATTAGCAAAATATGTCAATGCGCGTCAAAGAAGAACTATGTTCAGGCAATATGATAAAATTGAAAAATTTATCCAAAGATGCAAGAAAAAAATAGAGAAGGGAAGCAAGATCAGAACACATGACAGAGACATGCTGATTATGCCCCAGATTATTGGAATGACCATATATGTTTATTCAGGAAAAACTTTTGAGCCAGTCAAGATCACTGAAGAAATGATAGGCCATTATCTTGGAGAATTTGTATTGACAAGGAGAAAGGTAGAGCATTCCGCGCCAGGGATAGGTGCTACAAGAAGTTCAGCTGCATTATCAGTCAAGTAAAATGGAAGAAAAGAAAAAAATTGATGGAAAGAAAGAGATTGCAGTAATCAGGACACTATTGCAGATATCAAGGAAACAGGCAAGAAGCATTATAAAATTTATCCAAGGCAAAAAAGTGGATGATGCAATCAGTATTCTAAATCGGGTCATCAAAAAGAAGATTGCAGTGCCGATGAAGGGAGAAATTCCCCATAGAAAGGGCATTGCAGGAGGCAGATTCCCCGTCAAGGCCTCTGCCTTATTCATCAAGCTACTTAAAGGACTGAGTGCAAATGCATCTCAAAAGGGAATTGAGGGAGATTTGGTAATAAGCGGGAAGACTGACACTGCACCTAAGGCGATGAGGCCGGGAAGATTCAGGCATCATTTTAAAAGGATTAATGTAGAACTGAGATTGGAGAAAAAATGATTGAAAAAAAGATTATAAATGCAAAGAAAATTCAGCTTGAGGTCAAGGAATTCATAAAACAGAAATTAAGCAGGGGAGAGATTAGCAAAATAAGCATAGAAAGAACTCCTATTGGCGAGAGGATAGTTATATTCACAGGAAAACCCGGATTAATTATTGGGAAAGGCGGCGAGACGATTCAGGAACTGACTACAGATATCAAAAAGAAGTTCGGATTGGAAAATTTAAGGATAGAAATTGCTGAGATTGAGAATATAGAATTTGATGCCCAGATAATCGCAGACCAGATTGCAGCATCGATTGAAAGATTCGGGCCCTCTTCGTTCAAGATAATTGCATACAGAATGCTTGAGAGGATAAAATCCAACGGAGGACTTGGCGCTGAAATCATATTAAGTGGAAAACTGCCTAGCGAACGTGCAAGGAGATGGCGTTTTGCCTATGGATACATGAAGAAAACAGGAGAGATAGATATTGTAAATTCTGCAAAGACAGTTGCGCAAACAAGGCCCGGTATTATTGGGATAAAGGTCTCAATAGTTCCTCGAGATGCAAAAATCCCGGACCGTATAACTGTTGAGCCTGGGAAGATAATAGAAGAGGTGA
>Ga0315289_10015205_pt1 | contig 10690 bp, 9 predicted proteins | sample YL17G11_40_MG_FD_203452 | JGI IMG/M metagenome (GOLD analysis project Ga0315289, IMG submission 203452) | Sediment microbial communities from Yellowstone Lake, YNP, Wyoming, USA - YL17G11_40 | ecosystem: Environmental > Aquatic > Freshwater > Lake > Sediment | place: USA: Wyoming | collected...
TGGTTTGCCTATCGGGTCATCGCAGCCAGAGCGGGGTCACCATCTTGCAAAAGGCCGGATTCACACGCTTCTCCTGCATGAGCGGGGGATTACAGGCGTGGACTGCGGCGGGTTATCCTGTTCAAGGGAACGTCCCTTAAGCCCTGATATGATGTGAACAAGGCGGATCCTTTTTTTAGGGCGGTTTCGCCGCTGCCAGGTGGTCATCCCATTTTTTAAACTGCTGGTTACACTACCTTAGTAGTGATATCAAACCTAGGTGGTTTTTCGAGGTGTTTCTTCACCGCACATAGTTCCGCCGAGCGGATCAGCGAATCGCGGTATTTTTCAGGGAACTCCGTCGGGACCTGGATCTCCAGGTCAATCTTCTCAACCATACCGGTGGATGAGCTGCGGTTTATTCGCTGGACGATGCTGATGCCTTTGATCGGGAGGTTGCGCTGCTTGCAGAAGCCCAGGACATAGATCCCGGCGCAGGTCCCGATGGACGAGAGGAAAACCTCGAAGGGGCTGGGGGCGGTGGCGGCCGGCGGCTGGTCCGTCGCCACGGTAAAGGAACCAAAATGGGCATCCACGCGGGAACCGCCGGGGAAGTCGATGATCATTTCCATGAAATCTGTCTCCATTAATATAGATTTGTTTTCGTAATATCCGCTTTTTAGATGATTGTATCGTAATAAAGTTGCATCACCTAACAACCAGGGCAACCGATTTGAATCGTTGATCGGGTAAATAAAATAGCCAGCAGGCTCGGTGCTCCGCTGGCTATTTTATTCTCTATTTCAAGATAGTTTTACAGCAGGCAACTCAACGAGGCGCCAATAGTAATCCGGGAAACTATCCAGACATTGTTCGCGACCGACCCGTGGACGCTGACCTGCTGACCCACCTGCAGGTCAGAAAAGCCAATCGTGGTGGTGGTTGTGCCATCCCTGGAAAGGTAGCGCGTCTGGGAGGTCACTGTCACAATCACCTGGGTGCCCAGGTACGGTTTGACCAGCTTGTTACCGTGGATCACATCAATCGTGACCGTGTTGGGCCCAATCGCAGCGATCGTACCGCTCATTGCAAAAATGCTACGTGCTCCTTGTTGTCCCTGGCCGCTGCCAGAGCCTGAGCCACCGGAGCCATTGCCAACACCCGGACCGTTTCCGCCGGCAGCAACAGGAATGGTGAAGGCAAATACCATCACCAGGACTACGATCAGAATAACGATTCTTTTCATGATATATTCTCCTTGTTCTTTATGACGTATGGCCTCCAGCTTGGATACGGCTTGAAAACAAGAGAGGGCAAGTCTTTATGAAACCTTCACAATGTCCAGGTTGATTTCTTTTAGATTATGGAAATAATGATTGCCAATCGCATGATTTATTCGTCCGGAAGCAATTGGCCGTATCTCCCCCAGACTAATTGCGTCTCAATCAATGGATAAAGAAGTGCCTTCCGACATTGAACTTCTGGAACTCGCCCTGAATTTTGATAACCAGACCTTGGCACAGATCTATGATACCTACAGCCCGGGATTATACCGCTATTCCATGCGGATGCTGAGCGACCAGGATCTGGCGGAAGAGTGTGTCGCTGAGACCTTCATCCGTTTCCTCCAAGCTTTACAAGCCAAGCGCAGCCCCAGGAGTTATTTGCAAGCTTATCTTTACCGTGTTGCGCACAACTGGATCGTCGACCATTACCGACAAGAGCCAAAGGAGCCGGTAGAATTGACGGAAGAGCACCGTGACGAGTATGCCAATCCCGAAGCGGATACGAGCCGGCATCTGCAGCAGGAAGGGCTCCGGATGGCACTAAGGAAGCTTACGCCAGACCAGCTACAGGTGATTGCGCTAAAGTACTTAGATGGCTGGAAGAACGAGGAGATTGCCCGTTCTCTCAAGAAGCCAGTCGGGGCGGTTAAATCCTTGCAACATCGTGCCCTGGCCACCTTACAAAGGATCTTGAACCGCGAGGAATTCCTATGAAGAATGATGAGTTGGATCCCAAGCTGAAAAATGCTTTCAACGACCTTCAAAATATTCCTCCGCGCGACCCGCAGTCAGCGGCGCAAGGCAGGGCAAATTTCTTGAAACAGGCAGCGGTTTTTCGGCAAGCAATATCCCGGGAAACGGAGCAGCGTCACAACAGGAGGAGCAACACAATATTCCCCCTGTTTCAGAGAAAGGAGCGCCTTCCCGTGTTGAATACTTTGGTCGCAGTTGTTTTAGCTGTGGTCTTCTTCTTTGGTGGGACCGGTGCGACGGTCTACGCTGCCCAGGATAGCCTGCCGGATCAGGCTTTATATCCTGTGAAAACCTGGAGTGAGGATGCCATTCTCTCCTTGACGGGATCTGCTCAAAGGCGCTTGAACTATACGCTTGATTTCTCCGATCGCCGGATGGCAGAAATGTCCGGCTTGCTGGCTGCAGGGAAACCGATCCCGGAGGGAGTTGAGACCCGTCTGCAGGACGAACTGGACCTGGCGCTCAAACTGACTGCCGGCTTGGATGACTCTCAAGCACTACAGCAGTTGGAGCAAGTCCGACAGCGCGCCGAAGCTCAGTACCAGACGACGACGAATCTTATGTCTGGAGCTCCAGAATCCGTAGAACCACTCCTCTTGAGGACACATGCATGTCTTCAAGAGCAAATCCGACTGGCCACCATGGGCGAAACTGACCTGCAAGGGTTCCGTATGCAGATCCAGAAACGTTTCCGGAATAAGGGAGGTTCAAGTGAACAAACCCCCGAAACCGGCAATAATCCCCAAGGCTCCAGCCCGATGAGTCCCACGGATATGCCTGGGCCGTCCGGAACTGGAAACGGTCCCGGTCCGGGCGGAAACCAGCCTGGCGGAACCCAGGGTCAATATGGCTCAGGTTCTCAAACTCCGGACAGGACTCCCCAACCGGGTGGAGGCTCCGGTCATATGCCTTAATAAATATGATTGTACTTTTGAGAGACGACCTCAACGGTCGTCTCTCTTTTTACACTTATGACCCTCAATTTCGGAAAAATCGTTCACAACAATCTTCACAAAAGCTTTACATGCATTTCAAATAGGCTTTAATGAGGCACTCCTTCTGGCTGCGCTAGCTGCTGAGATTGTAGCGATCGTTGTCAGCTTGATTTTGAGCCACAGCGTCATTGCCCCTCTGCACGTCCTGACCTCTACATTTCGGCGTATCGCCGAAGAGCGTTACGATGAGCGCGTGCGGCCCAGTAGAAGGTAGATAGTAGTGCGAATATGAAAGCCTCCGGAGCAACAAATTTGCTCCAGAGGCTTTCTTGGTAACCTGTTTTTGAAATTCTTAAGCTTAAAAACCTCCGCCCGGCTTGATCATTGGAGGTACAAGTCCATCACCTGGCGGAAGTGATACCCATAAATCGCGAAGGTGACCGCCAGCGCAAAGAGTTCCGGGCGGCGGAAGAGGGCCCAGAAGAGGAGCTTCCAGTAATGGACGCGTTCCTTGCCGATAATCCCCAAGTGGAGAACGGAACGAAAGAATGCCCGAATATATTCCCCGTTCAACGGGATAGTGATCCTGGGTGTCTTGTATTCTTTCAGAAAGGTCTTGACGCGCGCATAGTAATTCTTGGGAGCATACAGGGTCTTCACGACGGCCTGGTAACCCTTTTTGAGCGTATCAATATTCATTTCTTTAGGAATGATATTCGTGGCTCCGTCCACGTTATCGCCTGAGAACGACCCGACCAGCCGCCCGGCTTGCTCCATGCGCTTATACAAGCGGGTCCCGACGGGAGCCTGCAACAGGCCGACCATGGCAGTCACGATGCCGCTCTTCTGGATGAAGTCGATCTGTCGTTGGAAAATGGAGGGGGTATCGTTGTCAAATCCAATAATGAAACCGCCCTGGACCTGCAGCCCGGCGCGCTGGATACGTTTCACATCCGCCACCAGATCGCGGTGCAGGTTCTGCTTCTTGTTACACTCGGCCAGGCTGTCATCATCCGGTGTCTCAACGCCGATAAAGACTGTGGTGAAACCAGCCTGGGTCATCATATTCATTAAGGGTTCGTCGTCGGCAATATTGATCGAAATCTCGGTATTAAACGGCATGCCCTTCTTGCCCTTACGCCATTCGATCAACGCCGGAAGCAGGTCCTCCCGGAGTTGCTTCTTATTGCCGATCAGGTTATCGTCCACAAAAAAGACAGACTCACGCCAGCCAAGCTGGTACAACCCGTCCAATTCGCGGATTATTTGTGCGGAGGTCTTGACGCGCGGCTTGTGCCCGAATAGCGTGGTGATATTGCAGAACTCGCAGTCAAAGGGGCAGCCGCGCGAATACTGGATCGACATGGTGGCATAACGTTTCCGGTCCACCAGTTCCCATAACGGGGCAGGCGTTTGCTGGATGTCGGGAAATTCATCGGAGGTGTAAATGCGTTGAGCCTGACCCCGCGCAAGGTCCCGCAAGAACGGGGCGAGGGTCATCTCGGCCTCGTTCAGTACGAAATGGTCCACATCCGGGAACTGCTCGTATTCGGCAGTAAAGAGCGGTCCCCCGGCGACCACTTTCAGCCCGGCAGCTTTACAGCGGGCAATCACCTGGTAGGTGGATTGCCTTTGAACAACCATGGCACTCACGAAAGCAACATCAGCCCAGGCCAGGTCCTTATCTTTGAGCGTCCCTACGTTCAAATCCACCAGGCGCTTTTCCCATTCGGCGGGCAACATGGCGGCTACAGTCAGCAAGCCAAGAGGCTGGGTGGAGGCCTCTTTACGGATAAATTTCAGGGCATGTTTGAAACTCCAAAACGTATCGGGAAATTCCGGGTAAATCAATAGAATCTTCATCGAAACCTCCAAAAAGTAACGCAAGAATGGTTTTGTTCTCGACCAGTTTTCCGCGCTGGGCGAGAACGGGTGTTTCTAGTTGAACGATCAAGCTGATCGGCGAAATCCAACCACCAGGACAATAAGGACGCATGATGCTTAACTTTTCCCCCTGCCACCGATTTCTTATTAAAGTATTACCGAGGAAGCAGGCAATCCGTTCCGGTGACTTTCGTCAAATTTTACCAAACTTGTCCGCATTATACACCAAAATAAAAAAGGCGGCTGGTTTGATAGAGGATGGATAGGTATTTGATAACTTTAACCCCCATCTGGTGGAAAGGTTCTTAATACTCTCGTGATTATTAACTTCGGGGATGTGTGTCATCATGTCCCCAGTCTGGGCGTCAGGTTGGAGGATTCAAGGGTGAGGACAGCTCCCCTAGTTACCTACCCCGATCTCTGGGGATTTGTGTGTTTCCCGGGGTGATGCTATACTCTAGCGATAAGGTCGCAAAACCTCATGAGGAGTTATTCCCTGTTGAGAACCTCTTGCGGGGACGACGCGCTACGCGAAGTAACCAGTTATGCCGCCCGTCAGATTGAATCAGGGAGAATGCTCTGGCAGAGTCGCTTAAACCACCATATCTTCAAAAAGACGAAACGCGCGGTGACTACCAGGTCTGGATCGTGGATGGCACATACGTGCGCGGGCACATCGATGAGGAGTTCACGAATTTCGGCCAACACTACCGGTATGCGTACATCCCCGAGAAGGAATTCTGAATCGACAAGGAAGCCGAACACGATGAGCGCGCGTTCTTTATTGACCACCTGCTGGTAGAGCATGACCTCATGGCGAAAGGCGCATCCTATGGCAATGTGATCACCCAGGCCGACCGGGTGGAACGCAGAGAAAGGCGGCGAGCCGGAGACGTCCGCAAGGTGACACACCAAGGGAAGGAACTGCCGGATGCTGGCACAGTGCACGAGCATCTCTGGAAGAAGCTGGAGAATGGCGTAAGTGTATGGATCGTGAATGGCTGGCTGGTGCGAAGCGCATTCGACATTGACTTCACGGCTGGTGGTCATGACCACGTTTATGAATTCGTTCCTGAGGGTGAGGTCTGGATCGACGATGCCATTGAAGAGAAGGAGCGGGGGTTTGTGCTGTTACATGAGTTGCACGAACGGAATCGCATGGCAGAAGGGCTGCCCTACAGCAAAGCGCACGCCGAGTCCAGCCGCCTGGAATTCTGGTGCCGCCACCATCCGGATGAACTGCATGATGCTCTGGTCGCCGAAGGCTGGGCATGATTTCAAGTTGTAAATAGTAGTAGAATAATTATATGATGAATTCAAATCATACAAACCACCGCACCATCTTGCAGAACATCGCCCACCGGGTAATGCTGGAACGCGGGCTGCTGCCTGATTTTTCTTCCGAAGCACTCGCTGAACTTCAACGCCTCCAGCACCCGGCAGCAACAGATGGCGAGGCTGCCAAAGGTCCCCTTGTGATTCGAGACCGGCGGGATCTTCTGTGGGCTTCCATTGACAACGATGACTCGCGTGACCTGGACCAGTTGACCGTTGCCGAGGGGATGCCCGGGAACAAGGTAAAGATCCTGGTTGCCGTGGCGGATGTGGACTCGCTGGTTAAAAATGGATCAGCCATCGACAAACACGCCCGCCATAATACCACCTCGGTTTACACCGCGGCTGAGATCTTTCCAATGCTTCCTGAAAGGCTTTCCACCGACCTCACCTCCCTGAATTATAGTGAGGAACGCCTGTCGATCGTTGTTGAAATGGTGATCGCTGCTGATGGAACACTTCAGGATTCTAATATCCACCAGGCGCGGGTCACCAATCATGCCAAGCTGGCATACAACAGTGTAGCGGCCTGGCTGGATGGGAGCGGCAGCATGCCGGAGGCCATCGCGGCAGTGCCTGGATTGGATGAGAACCTGCGCCTGCAGGATAGGACAGCCCAAAGGATGAAGTATCTCCGTCACACCCACGGGGCGCTGACTCTGGAAACCATTGAAGCCAAACCTGTATTCGACGGTGATCAAATCCGTGCTCTGGAAATAGAAGAAAAGAACCGTGCCAAAGAAATCATTGAGGATTTCATGGTGGCGGCAAACGGTGTGACCGCCCGCTATCTTTCAGCCAGGAAATTCCCTTCGATCCGCCGGGTGGTACGCATGCCAAAACGCTGGGAGCGGATCGTTGAAATTGCGCGGGAACACAAAATCGGACTCCCGGATACTCCAGATTCAAAGGCGCTGGAGGAGTTCCTCATCATGGCGAAAGCCGCGGATCCTGTGCGCTTCCCTGACCTCTCCCTGGCAGTGATCAAGCTCCTGGGCTCCGGTGAATACGTTGCCGAGCCTCCAGAAGGGAATGTCCCGGGACACTTTGGACTGGCAGTCAAGGACTATGCCCACTCTACAGCTCCAAACCGCCGTTATCCCGACCTGCTCACCCAACGACTATTGAAAGCGGCCATCAACAGCCGGTCTGTGCCTTACCGGATAGACGAATTGGATCTTCTGGCAGCCCATTGCACCCAGGCGGAAGATGCCGCCAATAAAGTCGAACGCCAGGTTGGCAAATCCGCGGCTGCGCTTTTGCTCGAAGCGAGAATCGGAGAGCAATTTGATGCCATCGTCACAGGCGCCTCCGAGAAAGGCACCTGGGTGAGGCTGCTGACAATGCCGGTTGAAGGGAAACTGGTGGGTGGATTCGAGGGGATGGATGTAGGTCACCGGCTGCGGGTACAATTGACATCCCTGGACGTTCAGCGAGGCTTCATCGATTTCAGAAGGATCAATTCATCAAAGCATTGAGATGTAGGCTCCGACTGCCGTCTGCAAATTGAGCAAAGGAGAAATCTTATGAAAAGGCAAGCAGGTCTGTGGATCGATCATCGCAAGGCCGTGATCGTTATTGTTACATAGGCAGGGGAAGAAATTAAGGAAATTACCTCAAACATGAAGAAACACGTCCGCTTTACCGGTGGGACAGCATCCCAAGACGGCTCGACGGAAGATGTGCGGGACCGGCAATTTGGGAACCGTCTCAACAGCTACTACGAGGCAGTCGTCGCTGTTATTCGTGGCGCAGACACAATCCAAATATTTGGTCCCGGCGAGGCCAAAGGCGAGTTGGTAAAACGTCTTGAGCACGAGGGAGTGAAAGAACGCATCCTTGTCATCGAAACAGTGGACAAGATGACCGATCGCCAGATCGCGGCAAAAGTGCGGGAGCGTTTTCCACACTAGAGTAAGGAAATGGGGCGATGGCTGACCAAACGTCAATGTCCAAGGATAAGAGCCCGAAGCTGAAACAGGAACTCCTCCAGCGCGAGGCGGAACTGGCAATCATAAACACTATTCAGCAGGGGCTCGCCTCGCGTCTGGAGGTCCAAGCCATATACGATCTGGTTGGAGACGAAATCCGTGATATTTTCAACGCCCAGGTCGTCATGATCTCCACCTACGACCAGCAGACCGATTCGATCGAACATCGTTACGCCATCGAACGCGGGGAACGCGTGTACGCCCAAGGTCAATTCCCGATCCGCGGCTTTCGCACGCAGATCGTCCAGACACGGCAGCCTGTTCTGGTAAGCACCAACGTTGGCGAACAGGCGGCGCGTCTGGGGCAGCCCACCCTGCCTGGCACGATTACACCCAAAACCTGGCTTGGCGTGCCCATGCTGGTTGGCAGCCAGGTGACCGGCATCCTGAGCCTGCAAAATGTAGAACAGGAAAATGCGTTTACAGTGGCCGATGTCCGCCTCCTGCAAACTCTTGCCGCTTCAATGAGTGTCGCACTCGAAAATGCACGTCTTTTCGATGAGACCCAACGCCTGCTCAAAGAGACCGAACAACGCGCAAGAGAATTGCAGATCATCAACAGCGTTCAGGAGGGGCTGGCTCAAAGACTGGACATGGCTTCCATATACGAATTGGTGGGGGAGAAGATACGCGAGATCTTTCAAGAAGCGGATCTCTCCATTGGGATCTATGATCCTGAAACCGATCTATTAACGGCACCATACCTGGTTGAAAATAATAGGCGGATTCCTTTCAAGCCGTTCAAAGTGGATGGAAAGGGATTTATCGGGCATTTACTTCAAAACCCTCAGCCATTGCTAATCAATGAGAACATGGAGCAGGCAGTCATCCAATATCAAGGTGTGGATGCCACGGGTGCAGGGCTCCCAAAGTCCGCTGTGTATGTCCCGCTAACGTTGGCCGGTTCTTTGCGAGGTGAGATCGTCCTGGTGAATATGCAAAAAGAACATGCTTTCAGCGAGTCTGACGTACGTCTATTAGAAACTCTTTCCAATTCCATGAGTGTTGCACTCGAAAATTCCCGTCTATGGGAGCAGGAGAAAAAATATCTCATGGCGCTTGAACACGAGTTTGAGGTCGGGCGCGAAATCCAAGCGGGATTCCTGCCTGACATCCTACCGCAGCCAAAAGGTTGGGAGATCGCTGCTTCACTCCAGCCAGCCCGTGAGGTTGCCGGAGATTTTTATGATGTGTTCAAACTGCCGGAAAAGAGGATCGGCCTAGTGATTGCGGATGTATGTGACAAGGGCCTGGGTGCGGCATTATTCATGACCCTGTTCCGCAGTTTTCTACGCGCCGTATCCAATATTAATTTTTATGCGCGGGCAGGCGCGGGTGACGGGAGTTCCTCCGCAGAGCGGCTAAAGAACGCCATCTCGCTGACCAATAATTACATCGCGGAAACACACGGCGATACAGGCATGTTCGCCACCATCTTTTTTGGGATACTGGATGTACGCACGGGCGTATTGACATATATTAATGGAGGCCACCTGCCGCCCATGTTGATCAACCAGCAGGGGGTCAAGGAAATCCTGACCCTTACGGGTCCCGCCGTGGGTGGAGACCCCGATGCAGAGTACAAGCTCCGGGAAGTGATGATGGAACCGGGTGACGCGTTCTTTGCCTATACCGATGGTTTGACCGATACAGCCAACCCCACCGGTGAAGTATTCAGCGAGAAGGGACTGATCCCATTATTTGCCGGGAACCAATCCTTAGCCGCGCTGCTGGTGCAGATCCAAAAACAGGTTGAGACCTTCTCTGCCGGCGCAGCTCAAATTGACGACATCACCATGCTGGCAGTGAAGCGTAAGAAAAATTGAGGAGACTCATACATTTATGCTAAACCTATTGGCAAATGGATTGGTGATTGCAGGTGCTTGTGTTTTGGTCGGCGCCCTTTTCCGGGTTCGTCGACTGATCGCTCAACTACCGTCGGGACAAGTGCGCCGCAGATGGTACACATTGATGGGATTGATCGCCCTTTTCATTGTTGGCTACATCAGCTATGCCGCAGCTTTCTGGAGTCATCCTGCGACCTGGCCCGATCTCATCGTTCCTGGCGTTTTCTTCTTCGGAGCCGGCTTCGTCTGGCTGACAGCCGCCCTTTCACTCCAAACCGCCACTGATGTCCGCCGCGTGACAATACTGGAGCACGAGAGTATCAGTGACCCTTTGCTCGGGATCTACAACCGCCGTTATCTGGATCGCCGGCTCGCGGAAGAATGCGCCCGAGCCCGGCGCTATTCGTTGCCACTTTCATTGCTGCTGATCGATATTGACCACTTCAAGCCCATCAATGACGCCTACGGCCATCAAGTCGGCGACCTTGTACTGAACTACCTGGGCAAGCTGGTTCTACAATGTATTCGCGCCTCAGACATTGCCGCTCGTTACGGTGGAGATGAAGTGTTGATCATCGCCCCAAACACAACCACGTCTTATGCCGCGGCGTTGGCGGAACGGCTGCGTCAACATATGGAGACCCATGAGCAGGTATTGACCAATTTATCCAACAAGCCGC
>Ga0315289_10015209_pt1 | contig 10689 bp, 14 predicted proteins | sample YL17G11_40_MG_FD_203452 | JGI IMG/M metagenome (GOLD analysis project Ga0315289, IMG submission 203452) | Sediment microbial communities from Yellowstone Lake, YNP, Wyoming, USA - YL17G11_40 | ecosystem: Environmental > Aquatic > Freshwater > Lake > Sediment | place: USA: Wyoming | collected...
GATCGTGCTAATGCGTTTATAACTAATAGTAAAGGTTCACAAAAGTTGAACATATTAAGTATTACTATTTCACTAATAATGAAAGACTACTTCGAATACGATCAAATTAAATAATATGAAATTACACAGATATAAATCATTTGTAAACGAGAATTTACAAGACACTCACGAAGGAAGACATAAAATTCCAACATATGAAGAATGTGTTGAGATGTGTTCCGGTGATGAACCATCATTCTATGAGTCAAAGATGGTTGTTGATGGATATGATGTATCCGTTTTTAACTATCGCCTTGCAATGTATAAAGACTTCGTTACTCCTATTCCAAGTAAACCAGATGTTAAAGCTTATGAGATGCGTGGATTGACCTTTGTTTTTAATAAAGATGGTTCTCTATTCAATAGATTCATTCTATTAGAGAAGTTCTTTAATATTAATCAAGTTCCTGAGTCAATGTACTCTATTGTTAAAGACTACAAGATTAAGTTTGTTAATAATAAGGAGGATGGATCAATTGCGTCATTCATTAAACTACCAAATGGTAAAATAGTTGGTAAGTCCAAGATGGGTTTTGATAATGATCAAGCTAATGGTATAAATAGAATCTACAAAACAAACCCAGATATTAAAAAGTTTGTTGATTGGACATTAGATAATGATTATGTTGCCGTATTTGAATATGTGGCTCCACATAATAGAATTGTATTGAGATATACTACCGAAGAGTTAATCTTACTTAGACTTAGAGACAACAAGACAGGTAAACATATTGATATTAGAGACCATCTTGATAAATTGGGTTCAATCAAAGTTGCTCCTTTTGAGGATGATTTCAAAGATTTGGATGACCTACTTGAAGTAGTCGCTAAACAGGTTGATAAAGAAGGTTGTATCGTAACTGCTACTGATGAAAATGGTAAAGATTTCTTCTTTAAGCTCAAGACACCTTGGTATTGCGAGAGACATGGTCTATTGACTAATGATCTATACAGAGAGCACGTTTTAATAAATTATATCTTAGATGATAAGATTGATGATATTCTTGGTCAAATTCCTGAGGAAGAGAAAGAGGCACATGAGAGAATTCATAAGATGATATCCATTGTTAGAAATGCCATAACTGATAAAGTTGCTGAAATTAAAAAGTCTTACCAAGTTTTTGCTGATATGGGTGAGAATAGAAAAGAATATGCTCTCAAATATAGAGGTAAGGAACCGAACTTTGGATATGTTATGGCTATGGCTAAAGGAATTGATCCATATGAATTAGCAAAGGATTGGGTTAGTGATAATACTAAGAGGCTAAACATTGCTAGAGAATGGTTGAAGAAAAGAGACCCGTCTTTATTCTTCCAAGACCCAGAAGAAAATGAAGATGATAATTAGTGAAACATTTGAAACCATATAAAGTATTTGAGAAAAAATGGCCAAAAGTATCACTAAAGGATTTTTTTATTGATAAGATAAATTGGAATATACTAGAGGATATTCGAGATATGGCGAGTGATGATATCGACGAATATGGATATGTTGCATATAAGATATATTGTTTTGATGATAAGACTTTTAAGAATACCCTAGTCGCCTACGGTATGTTTGATAATGATGTGAATTCTATTGATGATGGTGTTGTCTTTATGGGTGGATATCTACACCAATACCTAATAGATCCTAGTAAGGATAACATACTATTATATAAATATGTGGTTATAGACAAAGGAAATGATAGAGTATTTGCAGAAGATTCCACTAAGTCTGAAGTTGACATTCTGAGTAGACTAAGTTGTGTTTACCCTAATGAAAAAATAGAAATTGGTCAGTGATAACTAAATATCAACTATTTGAAAAGCTTAATTCTCGTGGATCTAAATCCTTGACAGAATCCGAATTTAATCAAATATTGAAGACTAGTTGTAAGAATTGGACCAAATCAAAGACTTCTTTGTATAGAGGTCAGATTGATTTAGGTCCTTATGTTTATACTGATCCGATTGGTACTCACAGAAAATCAATCGAGGATATTAATACACATATTGAATTGATGTCTAATCTTGAGTCTTGGAGGGATTATCCAAAATATTCCTCGTCTATAATTGGATCAACAAGTAAAGGGGTTGGTGGATATGGTAAGGTATATGAGATAATACCATTTGATAATGTCAATATTGGAGTTTGTCCAGGAAAAGATATCTGGGAATCATTTACTTGGGGTGGTGACTTTGGTCAATTTGGAGAAGACATATATAAAGTGCATCATTTTTTAGAGTATGTTGGTATTAATGCTGATGTGTGGGATCAAGTAGACGGTGGTACAATAGAGTCTAAGTTGAAATCAATGGACTGTATAGATGTGATGAATAATGATGGTGGTCAGGTTAATTTGTTTCTAAAGGAAGCTTCTGTATATCTAAAAAAGAGTGTATCCGATATAAATGGTGATGATTGTTATAGATTTATCAATGAGAAGATTTTTAATCCGGGTGTTAATGGTTTTATGAAATTAAAATATAATATGGGATTTGAAGCACCTTCTAATAAGCAGATGTGGACAGAAGGTCCTGTTTTATTAATATATTCCGAATTGGCTTAATAATTTAATATATACCTTATGAAACATTTGAAGAAATTTAACGAAGCAAGAGAACATCGGGTAGATAGACCTGATGAAGCTAGAGAGGTTCTGTCTAAGATATATGATATCGTGGATTTGGTGAGACTGGGTCCCGATGAAACCGACTTTACTGACTTCTTGGTTCCATTAGATCAATTTATCACATATGCTAATAAATATGATGGATCTATCGCTGGGAATAAATTTGATTCATAGGAGGAATTTAAAAATACACTTGAAGATAAATTAGAGTCAGTCATCTCCTCAATTATTTATATTGCTCCATTTTGGTTTACTAGGTCGGTTAATGACATTCTTAATTTTGGTGATGTTTATTCCGATACAGTTTATATTCAACTAACTGACTTTGTGTCGGACTTATCGAGAGAAGAACAAAGAGTGATTGGTGATAGTGTTGATGCGGATGAGTGTGGTCTTATAAAGTCCGTATCTGGTAAGGTTTATTTAAGAATTTGGTGGGATTAATGAAGATAAAAAAGTATAATCAATTTAATGAAGAGCTTAGAGCTCTTAGTATGTATAAGTGTCCTATATGTAGAGGTGCTTTATATAGAACTGATGCTGGTGGATTATCTGTTACTCTACAATGCGCTTCTGATGAAGCTAAGTTTTGGGATTTTCCAAGAGGCAGTGAGGAGAGTAAGAAGGCTCACGATCATTTTATGAGATCGACAACTATCATATCAAATGAGGATTGGAATAAAGTTGAGAAGGGATAATGAGACATCTAAAGAGATATAATGAGGAAATAGATAAGAGTGTTCATTCTGACATTGATGTTATAGAATCATTTTTAGAGGGATTGGAGGATATTGGATTTACATCCAAAACCGCTGTTTTCCTAAATGTACCTGGTGTTGCTAATCAGGAGAAATTTCAGAATATCTATGATGCTAAGAAATTTATGGATCAAAACCCAACAAAAATAGGCAGCATTTCTTACAATATATCCTTTAATAATCTTGGTATCATATATAACGGATCGAAGGTACCTAAGAAGACTCGAAAAGGAGAACCAGATGACTATTCTAACATGAAAGTGGTGTTGGAGTCTTTTAGAGAAAAGATATCAGAATTTACAAACTGCGTGATTAATAATATTTCAATTAATAACGACACTAAGTATCGAGAAGGAGGGACTTACCGATCGCGATCGATACATGAAATTATTGAAATTAGTGGTGGTATGAATCTATCAAATTCTGCAAAAAAGAGAGTAAATGAAGTACCTAAAGCCATATAAGAAATTCAAGAAGAGAAAGAAGACTATTCTAAGAAAGTCATCCGATTCCAATTATACTTGGAACCCTACTCGTAGTGATATTAGTCCCGCTCCAACCCTGAACGTTGCTATAGCCCCAATTAAAGATTATAACTAATCTAAACTTTTTAATCTTATTATAATATATTATTCATCTATCAAGATAATGTTAATATGACATTTTTGCTTTGGTATGATATTTGTTAAGAAATCAATAAAAAAATAAAATAATATGGCAAAAGACGTAATTATAGGAATTGACCTTGGTACCACAAATTCTTGTGTTGCTGTGGTTGAAGGTGGTGAACCAATCGTCATCACAAACTCTGAAGGTAAGAGAACTACCCCATCAGTAGTAGGATTTACTGATAATGATAGAAAAGTTGGAGACCCTGCTAAACGTCAAGCGGTTACTAACCCTAAAAACACAGTGTATTCAATTAAAAGATTCATTGGTAAAGACTATTCGGTTTGTACTGATGAGGTTAAAAGAGTACCTTATGAAGTAGTTAAAACTGGCTCTAACGTTCCAGCAGTTAGAATTGGTGATAAAAGCTACACCCCACAAGAGATATCAGCAATGATTCTTCAGAAGATGAAGAAAACAGCTGAAGATTTCTTAGGTCAAGAAGTAAAGAGAGCAGTTATTACTGTTCCTGCATACTTCGGAGATGCTGAAAGAACTGCAACAATAGAAGCTGGTGAGATTGCTGGACTTAAAGTCGAGCGTATCATCAACGAACCTACTGCTGCGGCTTTGGCGTACGGTCTTGATAAGAAAAATCAAGATCAAAAGATTATCGTATATGACTTAGGTGGTGGTACATTCGATATCTCAGTTCTTGAAATTGGTGATGGTGTATTTGAAGTTAAATCTACCGATGGTGATACTCACCTGGGTGGTGATGACTTCGATAACATGATTATCAATTGGATGGTTGAAGAGTTTAAGTCTGAACACTCTATGGATCTTTCAAAGGATCCAATGGCTCTTCAACGTCTTAAAGACGCGGCTGAAAAGGCTAAAATTGAACTTTCGTCTACCACACAGACAGAGGTTAATTTACCTTATATCACTGCACAAGATGGATTACCTTTACACTTTGTGAAAACATTGTCAAAGGCTAAATTTGACCAAATGACAACCTCTTTAGTTGATAGAACTATTGCTTGTTGTAAGTCAGCCATCAAAAGCGCTGGAGTTAAAGTTTCGGACATCGATGAAGTTATTCTTGTTGGTGGTTCTACAAGAATTCCTTCTGTTCAAGAAGCCGTAGAAAAATTCTTCGGTAAGAAACCAAATAAATCTGTTAACCCTGATGAAGTTGTTGCACTTGGAGCAGCTATTCAAGGAGCAGTTTTAACCGGTACTATTACTGATGTATTACTTCTTGACGTTACCCCGTTATCTCTTGGAATTGAGACTATGGGTGGAGTGATGACTAGATTAATTGAGGCAAATACAACGATTCCGACCCGTAAGTCAGAAACGTTCTCTACAGCCTCCGATAATCAACCATCTGTCGAAGTACACGTATTGCAAGGTGAGCGTCCAATGGCGAAGGACAATCGTTCACTTGGTAGATTCCATTTAGATGGAATCATGCCAGCTCCTCGTGGTATTCCTCAGGTAGAAATTTCGTTAGATATTGATGCAAACGGTATCCTATCCGTTTCAGCAAAAGACAAGGCTACTGGAAAAGAGAATAAAATCAGAATTGAAGGTGGGTCACAATTGTCTAAAGACGAAATCAATAGAATGAAAGAAGAAGCTGAAGCAAATGCTGAATCTGATAAACTTGAAAGAGAAAAAGCAGATAAAGTTAATCAAGCAGACGCTCTTATCTTCCAAACTGAGAGACAATTAAAAGAGTTTTCTGACAAATTGACAGATGATGATAAAAAGAACCTACAAAGTGCTCTAGAAGAGTTGAAGAAAGCTCACTCTTCTAAAGAAACTGAACAAATTGATGAGGCTTCTAAGAAGATGAATGAGACTTGGTCAGCTATTAGCACGAGGATGTATCAGGAAAATACATCTAATGAATCTAACAACACCAACAATGATAGTGGTAGTCAAGATGGTGAAGTGGAGGACACTTCTTATGAAGAAGTGAAATAAAATAATCCCAGTCAAACGACTGGGATTTTTTATTTAATATATAATTTATAAAAAATAATCCATATTATGAATTTTCAAGATAAGAAAAAATTAGATTTTATATCCAATTCAATAGATATTCTCTACCAAGACAAAGCATTTATGGATTTATCATTATCAGATAGATTAAAAAGGGTTAGTGATGTTTTGAAATCTGCTAGTGAAAAATATAAAGAGTCTGCTAGAGATACTTGGAACACAGAAAACCGAAAGGATAGTCCACATCACTACGATAATAGATTAGATTAATAAAAAAACCCACAATATTGTGGGTTTTTAGCTATCATATCCTCCTCCGGTACTTCTGAGACATTTATCGTAGCTGTTGTCTGAGTCATTTGTTAGTCTATCATAGTTCTCATCCAACATATAGAATGTGTCGAGGTATGGGTAGTATTCAAAGTCTGAGTCTTTTAACTGAATAGTTAGTGATGGGTTGTTTATCGACTCTGTGCCATTTTCCATTACGAAATCATTGTCTGAGTCTTGTGTTCTTTTCCACCAAAATCCATTTTTCTTACCAAACTCCTTGAATAGATCAACATCGGAATCCCTTGAGGTGTATATTCTATCCATAACTTGTCCTTTATTGGTTGTCCATAAAAGACATCTTCCTAAAATTTTATTAGATTTGTATTTACCGGTAGAGACATCAATGTTTCCATCCTCGTCATAAAATATGATTAGCTTACAAACCTCTGGATTATCCACATATATATCAAAATACTTATCACTAACATCAGCCATACAAGAGTTGCCTAAAACTCCTCCTTCTTTAGCATACCTTTTGTGACTATACCAATATGCAATTTGATCACCTTCGACAATATCGAATCTAACTAAAGCATTTGCCATCACATCATATGTTGACTTGTATAAGTTTACAAAGTCTTCGACATCTTTATCTGTAAATGTCTCCTTAGCGGATGTTAATATACTCCTTACTATTCTACCAATCTTAATGTTATTTCTAGAAGTTGACCATATCTTATATGATGACCCTTCATCAGATCTCTCCAATGCTTCTTTGTTTAATACGGTTTGTTTTCCTTCATGTTCGTCAATTCCTTTAAACCAAACGAATATTTTACCACTTCTCGGGCTTACTACCTCCTTGAATATAATACCAAGTGTATCAACCGTTGGCGACCAGACATTGTCTCCTTCTCCCTTTTGATACCCAAGTAGTTCAAATATCTTATCATTAGCTGATGAGTTTGTTAGGTATCTTCCGTCCTCGGTAACCTTATATACTTCAACCTTGTCCTTTTCCAACTCTTGTACTTTCCTATCTGGAGTAAATGATACTGTATCTTTTTCAGATCCGATATCAATGAAGTTGTGTTGAATATTTATATCTTTTGTGTATAGGTCTATTAACTTCTTAGAGATTGGATTGCTCTTCATCTTAGTTAGAAATCCGATAAATTTTTTAGAGTAAACTAATTTAGATTCTAGTAATAGATCATATATGGCTTGTTCGGAAATGTAATCATTATACTTTAGTAAACCCATGTAAATATATTTTTATTGTAGTATATATTATTTATCTAATTTCAAAAGATAAAAATAAAAGATAAAATTGGATAATTATATATATTTTATGAAGAAGAAAATATCACAAATAATAAAAATTTTAGGAATAGGTCTGAGTGAGTTGGTGATCGACATTGAACTTGATACAGTTACCATTAACTCTGTTGAGCTATCACTTTCCGAGAAGAAAATATACTTACACATCTTTAATGATGATATAGATATAGAAATGGACTTTGATGATATGACGAAAGAGAATCAAGAAATAATCCTTAAAAAGCTATCTGAGTTAATTTATAATTAACTACTTTTTAACCTTATAATCAAATATATTATTCGTGCACTCCTTATTTGGAAACATAAACGTGTAGGAGTTTCCTCCTCCAAATAGTATAGTCTTTTTGTAAAATGACGGTATTGCCGCTCCACCACTGGTGTGCTTGGGATCTTTATCAAAAATAACCTCTATGATAACACTTACCTTGGTGGAGTCTGACCATTGTCTTTCTTTTAGTTCTAATATTTTCCAAACTCCTCTATTTAATTTGTAGTGCTGAACAGAGCAGTTAAGATATGAGAATGTTTTTTTAATATCAACACATGATTGTGAAAATGCTTCGGCTGGTGCCATATGTCCTTTGTCATAGTTATTTGATTTATAATCTTTGTCAGAAGATGTAATAATACCACTTTCTTTATAAAAAGAAAGACCATCCCTATCACAATTATGCACTTGTTTACTTAAAGTATAGCTAACTTTAAGTGGGTTCATAAGCTTTTGAGAGTATGTTACCTTATATATACCTTTATCAATTGTAGTATCTCTTTGAGATAAACAAACATTTGATAGCAGTATGATCGTTAATATTAGTATTCTTTTCATTTGTTATTTATTTTTATAGACTATTTAACATTTGAATCATTTCCTTTTGTGGAAAGATGTCATATTTATCTGTTCTAACTTGTGTATGTGATCTTATACCACCATTCTCAAACCATGCTTTATTATACTCAAACCATGCTTCGTTATAGACTCCTTTTTGTATTTCTATTCCCCACCTACTCTGTAAATATATGATTAATTTTCTAGAACTGTCTAGTTGAGCATCTGTGTACTTTTCCCAATATTGAAATCCTCTGAAATTAACTTCAACCACTTCGCTTTCCATTACTGGTTTGTTTACATAGTTAAAGAATCTACCATCTTTATCAAGTCTTAATGATCCATAGTTACAAATTTCAATAGCTATGGATTTTGAGTTTAGATCCTCACTTTTTGTATTTATGCCTAAATGATATGCCCAGTATTTATCATCAAATGCTCTTAATATCTTACCATCCCATAGACTATCGCCAGTTGATGATGATTTCCTACCAATTACATATTGAGTTGCTACCTTTAGTGGAGTAGGATTGCCATCCTTGTCCAATACTGGATTGCCCTTTTTGTCCTTAAGAAAATCTTTCTCCCATCCACCAATTGTCCAATCTGGTCTTGACCCACCCGCTGTGTGATGCATCCATATTGTTTCCTTTCTAACCTCACTCTTAATATATTCATCGTCATTTAATAAACAATCGTATATCATAAATCCGTCTTGTCCAATAAATGATGGTTTGAGTGGTATATCATTTGGTACTGGATTAACTACGGGTGTTTGTGTAGTGGGTTTTGGATTTGAGTCATAATTCAATAGTCTATTCCAAGTCATCATACCGACAACACCGTCCGCTTTTACACCGACCGATCTTTGGAAATTGGAAACGGATATAAGTGTATTTTGTCCAAAGTATCCATCGATCTTATCCTTCGAAAATCCAAGTTCTGCCAGTTTGGATTGCATAAGTCTAACATCTTCACCTGACATATTAACCATTAAAACTCTATTTAGTCTCATTATTATTGTTATTATTTTGGGAGTATCTCTCTCTATTTTTTTGATCCATATAAGCCTTTATATCATCGTAGGTTATGGATCCTGGGTTCTTAGTTAATAAACTCGGGTCCGCTTTCCTTTTATCGACTTCAATTTTCTTTTCTTCTGCATGCTTTATCCTTTCTTCATGTTCGGTTTCTAGATTCTTCATAATATGACCAAGGTAGTGTTCTATGCCTTTATCTCTGAGCATGTTTTTATCATACTCATATATGAACTCTTCTGTATTGTAATACACTGCTAATACATCATCTTTAATATAATGATCAACATAGAACCTTATATCACCGATATTACCTTGAGCTAGAATTGTAGTTTTGTATTGTGTGTTGTAGAAATGAGCAAACTTATCTTTGTCATTTAATAATCTTTCATCACTGTTTTTGACCTCCATAGTTGATGATAGACCGAGATTTACCTTGAAGTATCGACACTTCTTTACCTCAAGAATAATTTTTAAATTGGTTACAATATTATATGCCATAGATTATTTATTAAAATAATGGCGGTTCCTATTTTATAATTACTCAGTTTCGATTGAAAACTCTTCACCTTCTTCACCAAACTTTTCATCAAGTTCGATTTTAAGATTTATTAGGAATTCTTCGTTAATATCTTTGATTTTAACATTCTTTGTTAACTGACCAATGACTTCAAATGTATCTAAGTCATATTTCTTAAATTTAATATAACATTTTTCAATGTCATCATTAGAGAAGTCCTTGTCTGGTTCTTTTGGTAGAGCCTCTTTTAGTTCAATCATTATATAGAGATTATAAGTTGATTCATCATCTGAAAATTTAACTGTTAGATTATCGTATTGTTTAGAATATTTTGATATCTCAGAGCTCTCAAGTCTAACTCCTAAGTCCTTGAATGTCATAGATTTCTCTTTACCTATTCCTTCTTCCTTAGCGTCCTTTGTTGATTTAAACTTTGGTTTCTTTTCTGGTTCCCTTACTTCCTCTTCCTTTTCTTCACCTTGGAATTCAAACATATTATCTATTTTCTTCTTAATTTGTCTAAGAGTACTTTCGATATATGTTTCTGGAGTGTCATTGAACTCCTCATTTATAAAATCTATAAATTTTCTAATCTTCATAGATGTATATATTAAAATATTGATATAGATTTATATTATTTGTGTATTATTCCGTATAT
>Ga0315289_10015210_pt1 | contig 10689 bp, 11 predicted proteins | sample YL17G11_40_MG_FD_203452 | JGI IMG/M metagenome (GOLD analysis project Ga0315289, IMG submission 203452) | Sediment microbial communities from Yellowstone Lake, YNP, Wyoming, USA - YL17G11_40 | ecosystem: Environmental > Aquatic > Freshwater > Lake > Sediment | place: USA: Wyoming | collected...
ACACGCTCAGCAAGTCGTCTCGAGAAAACGGAAGAGCAGCGCCGGGCGGCTGATTAGCGATTTATAGATGCAGTTTAGGACACCGAGGGAAAGGAGGAGGGGGGGCCGGGTCAGGCCCTGGAACTTTCAATTTTCAGGTAGTACAATGAGGGAGGGGCGGGTCAGCCGTAAATACAGCATAGCGGAAATAATAAATGGGGATATTTCATTAAACGCTATAACAAACATTCTGGGTTATTCCATCTTCCGGCAATTGATATCTAGGTACGGAACCGATATACTTATTTCGGATGGGGAAGGGTTACATCCGAGCTTAGACACAGGAGATATTCTGCAGCGCTAAAAGAAAATCATCATCGATAAAAAACTATTCAAGGATATATATTATGACTATTAAAAGACTTTATGGGAATGAAAAATTAGCAGAGGATTATTTCCGAGTTATTATTCCATTTAGTGATTCCCTCGATACGTATGTAACAATTCGCAATACGATTTCAGGCTCTAACGTCGATATCATTTCCTTTTATTCTTCCCACGGAAGTTTAAAAGAATTAGATATAGCGGGTATAGGAGACAATACAAAAATAATCCTCGAATTAATATTAAAAAAAGGCTTTGAAAAAGCCGCAGAAATTGTTCGCGAAAAGAAATGTCTTGTTTATCAAAGAAATCTCGCAGAAATATGGAATGAAATGCCCAGCAAAATAAAGCTGGATAGAGAAACCGAGGATTCTAACCAAATGTTGTGGGGGGATATTATGAAAGCGTTAGAAGAAGAGGATTAAATCGAATAGTTAGTTGTATCTGATATTAGTCAGATTTAGGGGCATATTTGGGAGTGTCAGATATTATGTGTAACCCCCTTTTTTCCATTTAAGCCTATTCCCCAAACGATCTCCAAAGCAGATCATCAGCTACGAGAATATCATAGCCCAGTCCCGGCGGCGAAAGGTCCACTTTTTTGAAGGCTCGTCCTCGGCCAGGAACACCAGCTTGATATGTGGAAAACAGAGGGCGGCGTCGGCGGCTTAATATCTGGATGCAATTTAAGAACATCTTTGGTAAGGAGAAGGGAGCCAGTGGAAATTCGATACGCACATATTAAAAGAGCATAAATTGTTCTTGTCTTGAATACAAAATCTGAATAGAATGAGAAATCTCGGAGGCAATAATGAAAAAAAGTATTAAGAAAGCATCGAATCCTATTCATGAAAAAGTTAAACAAGAAATCAGAGAAATTAAAAAGGATCTGAAAAGATTAAAGAAAAGCAAAAAGCGAATGCAGCTGCTGTGGTACAGAACAAAGAAAGAGCATGTCGCTTTAATTGCTGATCTCGACAAAAGGTTGAAGGCGCTGAAGAAGAGTACGGCTAAGAAGACTAAGCGGGCGAAAAGGGTAGTTAGAAAGGCTATTGGAAAAAAGAATCGCGCGAAAACGTCAATTATAAAACCAATAAGAAAAAAGGCGCGAGCAAGAAAGCAAACCAATTTTGGCTTCTGATTGTGGTTTCATAAGCTGAATCATCGACCACTTCAATCTGACGTTTATAACGGAGAAGCCAGCGCCGTCGTGCGTTATCGAGCAGGTTGTTTTAATGGCGGCCGTGGAGAGGGCGGAATATTTATGATCGTTACTGTCGATTCGTTTTTAGAGCGGAAAAGAGAGGTCTTGTATCTTTTCGGCGATTTCGTGGTCGTTCGAAACGATAATCTGGCCGGACGGTCTGCGTCGCTGCCGTTCCCTCGTTCTTGACATCGACCGACAGCCGGGATTATCATTTTTTTGTGATGGGGAGTATCGATTCCGAGCTTTATGGGAGGGAATGTCGTGCAGCGTATAAAAGCAAACTCCTATCACTTCGTCCCGGGAAGCGAGGCGGATGGACGGGCTTTTTCTTTGAAAGGGGGAAAATTATGAGGATTCTGGTTCAGAGGAAAATATTTTACGTCTTCGAGATAAGCCTATTATTTTTACTTTTTCTTTCCGTTTTCTTGATAGGAACGGCATTGGCCGTTGATAAACCGAAGGGCACGCTGGGCCTCTTCCTTGGCGAAATTACACCGCAAATCAAACAGGCTGCGGGGCTTCGAGAGGTTAACGGGGCCTTGATCCAGCAGGTCTTGCGGGACAGCGCCGCCGCGCGAGTCGGCCTTCAGGCGGGCGATCTCGTCATCGGCGTCGACAATTCTGGCGTAATTGGCCTCATCGACGTGGTGCAGCGCATTGGGAAACATTCCTCTGGCGAGAGCATCGCGTTAGTGATCCTGCGGCCCGATGGGCAAGGTCACGTCCAGCAATTCCGTGTGAATCCGGTTCTCCAGCCTGTAGCCACAGGTTTCATACCAGGTCAGCCGGTACCGCAGCCAAGCCAGGCGTTTTCCAGCCCCCAGTCGAACCCTCTCGCGAACCCCCCGGCGAATCCCCTTGGCTCCCAGTTCAAGCAGAAGCCTCTTTCTACTCCTTCTCCGCTCGGCACCGGGTTTGCCGGGAGTATGGTGCCGGTCCGGACGCTGGTCAGCCAGTACGGCAACTGTTCGGCGGTAGCCCCTGCGAATTGGATCATTTACGGTTCGCGGCGCGAAGGAGACGCTCTCGATATTATAGCGCCAGACAGGAGCATGACTGCAAACTATCTAATACTCGGCATCGCTGGAATAGCGACCCAAATCAATCCTAACCTATATGCCACACCCGAGATCTATCTCCGCCACTATATCTCGTTTGGCGGGAAGCTACCGGTGTCGTACGGCCAGCCGATTCGTGACGACTTCGGGTACACCTGGCTCCCCTACGAAACCGATCCCAATAACCCACGTGGTGGGGCGATGGGAGTAGTCTTCTATCGTGTCTGGCCCATTGCGGGGAACCCGCCCGGGTACATCCTGCTTTTTCGCCAAGCCCAAACGATGAAACAGATTTGGAAAAGTCAGGGCGCGCAAGCGATCGCCGTCGCGCTTTCCATTCGTTGCACCGTGCAACTACGGCCATCTGGCGGCACTGGCGGCCGCGACCGTACCGATGATGACAAGGTGGAGTCGAGCTACAACCAACAACTCGGCATGGAGTACGCGCATGACGCTGCCACGGGCGAAAACTATTGGGTGAGCCCGAGTACTGACTGGCAGAATGATGGCCCCGAGGGGCCGGGTTATTACAAGAGGAGCGGCAACGATCTGAGGAAGCTTTCGCCAGGGCGGAAGTGAGCGACTATTGATGAGCCGCGGCGGGTCGATGATTATTTGACCACCTCCCATTCCGCCAAGGGCAATGGTTTGATGAAGTAAAAATTAGGGGGATATCCTACCAGAAATGGCCTAAATATAGGCAATCATAAAGGAATCGGCAGGTTGCAAATGATAACTATCAATATATAAAAGGCTCATTAGCAAGAATGAAAAAATTTCATCCGGATTTCATCGCCCGGGTGATCTCGCATATCCCCGACAAGGGGCAGGTCATGGGTCGCTATTACGGTCTGTACGCTAATGCCCCTCGCGGGAAGGTCAGAAAGGTAGGGCTGTCGACCGGATCATCGACGGCGGCCGGGGCCCCGGGCTTTGCCCGGGGGTCCACTTCCGCCGTACTCGCCCGTGGATATAAGCCACGGGCGAGTGGCGAGCCGAAGGCTCGTCCCTTGACCACCTCAAGCTGACGTTTATCGCCGAGAAGCCCGCGCCGTCCCCATCCTGCCGGTCGCTATGTCCTTTTGTCAGTCGGAATGTCCAATACCACCCAGGAATTCTGGGCGGCCAATCACAGAGGGCCCGCCACGTCGTGGTCCTTCGCGGGCCAGGCCGCAGCCAACTCCATCGTCAACCACACGGCTTTGGCCATTGTCGATGGCGCCATGGGCGGCCAAGCCGCTAATGTCTGGGTGTCTCCCTCGGCTTCAAATATAATCGCGTCCGGGATGAACAACTCGCCCCGCTCGGCGTGACCGAGGCCCAGGTGCAAGCCATCTGGCTGAAACAGGCCGATATCCAGCCGACCGCTTCCCTTCCGAATGCCAATGCCGATGCCTTCATTTTGGAAAAGGCCTTGGGCGACATCGTCCGAGCTTGCAAGATCCGCTATCCGAATCTGCAAGTTGTATTCCTCTCCAGCCGGATCTACGCCGGCTACGCCACGACGCTCCTGAATCCGGAGCCTTACGCCTACGAATCGGGATTCTCCGTCCAGCGTCTGGTACAAGCTCAAATCAACCAGATGGCCACCGGGCAAGTCGACCCGATCGCCGGAAACTTGAATTACGACAACGGCACAGCGCCTTGGCTCGCCTGGGGGCCTTATCTCTGGGCGGACGGAACGACTCCCCGAAGCGACGGCTTGACCTGGCTTCCCGGCGATTTAGAAAACGACGGCACCCATCCCTCGAAGTCAGGACAGCAAAAGGTTGGGACCATGCTCCTCGAGTATCTGCTTGAATCGCCATTTTCGCGAACCTGGTTCAGAAACTACATCCCCGGAGACATCAATGCCGACGGCACGGTCAATATCCTGGACCTAAAGATCCTCGCGGCGAGCTGGGACAAATCGGCCGGCCAACTAGGTTACGACCTTCGGGCCGACCTGAATGGTGACAATCGGGTGAACGTTTTCGACCTGCAGATCATGGCCGCCCACTGGGGAAACAATTAGGAGAAAAAGGATAATCCCGCGTTGCTCGGAGTCCTCGTCATAAGTGTAAAGTGTAGACGCGACCCCAGTTTATTTATCGAGCCCCGAATCGCCCCGTATTTTTGCGATCGTGGCGAAAACGAGGCCAGGGGGTCGAAGCGTATCCTTGGCTGGTCGATTTGAGAGCATAGAGATAGCCTTGATAATTATCGCCGGCCAGAGTTCCAATGTAGATAGTCCCATCATCGGCAATCGCGGGCGATGACCAGTTGATGCCGTACCGCAGTTGATGCATCCAGTTCAGCGAACCATCCGGATTGATGGCGTAGAGGAATCCCGTTTCCGCCCCGAAATAAATAAGACCGTCGGCGCCTATCGACGGGCTGGAGTAGGAATCGTCAGGCGTCTGGTGGATGTGGGCCAAGGTATATTCCCAGACCTTCTGTCCGCTTGAGGAAAGCGCAAGGAGCTTGGCGGTCAGGCTGTCTCCCCCGGCCTTCGTCGAGATATAAATACGACCGTCGGAGCCAATAGCCGGCGAAGACCGTACGAATCGGCCACCCTCCACCGGATATTTCCATCTTTGCGTGCCATCAGGATTGATAGCATAGACGTTCGAAGAATCGACACTTTGCCAATCTCCTTCGACGCCGAGATAAATGACGCCGTTTTGGTCGATCGCCGGCGAAGCAAAAGACATATCCCATTCATTAGCAAATCTAAACTCCCATCTGAGACTGCCATCGGGATTGATGGCATAAAGTGAATCTTCGCCGATGGTGACATAGATGGTGCCATCCTGACCAATGACCGGCGACGCGATGCATTCCCTGGACGGCCACGTCGTATGGGCAAAGTGCCAGATTCGCTTACCGGTAAGCGGATTCACGGCATAAAGTCCATCCGCGCTGATGTAAAGTGTGCCGTCGGCGCCCACCGCCGGATTTCGCTCTCCCATATCGCGCTGGTAGATATTTTGGTCAAAATCATTGTAAATCCAATTAAGAATTCCCGTGGGAGTAAAGGCATAGACCTTATTTAGATTGTCCTGAATATAGATGATCCCGTCGTTACCGATCACAGGAGAAAAAAGGGCATTGCCGATATAATACGACCATTTGACGACGCCGTCAGGACCGATGGCATACATCGTCCCGGGACGCCATTCGTTGTAGGGCGGGCCGAGATACATTCCCGTGCCGAAGTAAATCGTTCCATCGTCACCAATGGCCGGGCAGGAATAATAGACGCCCTGATCCACGTAATATTTCCAGAGCACGCGCCTGACGCAGGTCCCGACAAGAGCGTGATCGGCATTCATGGCAAACGAACCGGTATCCGAGACCGCGCCACCATCAAGAGTTATCGAGAGATCAGAGTAATCTTCAAGGGCTTGGTAGCCATAATTGACGTCCATCCCGGGGTCATAGGTATAAGTCCCCGTGCGGGGATTCCCATCAATGCCTTCGTCGAGCTTCACGGTCAGAGTGTAGATTTTCTTCTCTGGCTCCTTGGCTTTTGTTTTCTCTTTACACCCTTCAAAGGAAAGAAAGGCAAATATCATGATCAGCCATAGCCATTGCCTTTTTTTCGATATGCGGCGATCAGCCCATCTTATCTTGGAATCGAGGCCTCCCATCGCAAAACGACTATATCGCCGGCCGCCGAACGATGTCAATAAATCGAATATGGACGCGAAGAAGGACGTAAAAATCAAGCCGCGGGGTCGGGATTTTTTTTCGCCGCATCCCGCCGCAGAACGCTGTTCCCGCCCGCGTTGATGAAGCGTTCAAAGGGCCGGGCGGGGTCGAACAGAAACCGGAACGTGACGTGCACTTTCTTCTGGACCGCCCCGATCTGCTCGTAGACCTTGCGCATCCGGGGATTAAAGTCGCCCACCCACGACAGCTCGATCTCCCGATAGTGAGGTCGTTTCTGGACCGACCGGAAAAAATACAAGAACAGGACGCCGATGGCGCCCGAATTCTGGAACTCGGGCACCATCCCGGCCAGGAGGAGGCGATTGCGGGTGATGGTTTTCCCGGATTTCAGGGCCATAAAGCGGAGCGCCTTCCAGAAATTTAGGCGGCCGTCGAACCTGGCCAGCACCTGGTTGATGTCGGGAAACGCGACAATCATCCCGATCGGCCGCTCGTCCTTGTAGGCAACCCAGATGAAATCCTCGACGAGGATGGGTTTGGCGGACTTCAGGATAGGCTCGATGTCCTTCTCGGATACCGGATGGAAATCCTCCATGTAGTCGGCCCACGTCGTGTTGAGGATTTCGACCAGGTCGCGGACGAATTTGGCGGGATTCTTTTTATCGTAATGACGATAGGCGTAGCCGGGCCGCTTCTTCAGGAAATCCGCGAACTTGACTTGACGTTCTGGCAGGGGTTTCAGGACGTCGAGGTGGTACGTATACTGGCGGAAGAACTCCTTGAATCCGTACGTCTCGAACAGCCGGGCGTAATACGGTTTGTTATACGGCATGCCGTAGCCCTGGGGCATGAATCCTTCGACTAGGACGCCCCAATAGTTGAAGTTCTCTCCGAAGTTGATGCTTCCGTCCATCGCCTCAAGGCCTCGGGCCGCCAGCCAAGCGCGGGCGGCATCGAACATCAAGTTCGCCGCGGGCTGGTCGTCGATGCATTCGAAAAAGCCGACGCCTCCGGCGCGAAGGGCTTGGTGCTTGGCTTTGTCATGGTTGACGAAGGCGGCGATGCGGCCGACCGGCCGGCCGCCGTCGTCGCATAACACCCAGCGGACGGCTTCGCCGTTGGCGAAGAGCGAATTTTTGGACGGGTCGAAGATGGCCTCGATCTCCATGTCGAGCGGGGCGATCCGGTTCGGGTCGCCGGCATAGAGCATGCGGGCCGCGTCGTGGAAAATCCGGGAACCTGTTTGAGGCGTGACTTCGATGAGTTTCACGGCATGAAATATAGCCGCCGCCGCCGTACGATGTCAAGGCGGAGAGAACACGAAGCTTACGGGATTGCGTCAAACGTCGTCGCGGTAATTGAAGCCGTACTTGATGGCTTCGATGTTCTTTTCGAGGGACCTCTGGGGAAGGAGGTCCTTGATGTTGAGCAGGAGGATGTTGATCCCGATATACCGTAGGATCCGGCCAAGGGCGATCATGTTGATGTAGATCTTGCTCCCGAAAACGGTCAGAGCCACGTCCTCGAACCCATAGAGAGTTCCCTGGCTGCTCCTGATGCTGCAGGACAGGGCTTGCTCACTGCAAATACTCTCGTCGATGACCAGGGTTTTGGCCGGGAACCATTCCCGGGTCCGGGTGAACTTGATCAAGACGTCAGCCTCATCGATGATGGGATTCTCGATGGGCTCGTCGGAATAGGTCAGGTCGGCGCTGATGTAGCCGCTCCGGACCGAAGCATCGTAGTCCATGCTGAGCGTGACCTCGTTGCCCAGCCCGGCCAGGATCTGAGCCAGGGTAAAGGAGAGGAGCTTGATCCCCTGGCCGGCCTCGCCCACGATCTTGATCTTTAATTCCCGTTTGGACGTATCGGCGGGTCCGAGGTATTTATAGATCGTCTGGATCTTGAAGCCGAATAACGATTTCTCGATGAGGACGCCTTTTCGGAACCCCAGCTTGGAGCAGAAGCCCAGGAACTTGTTGTGCTCAGCGTAGGCGTACATCTCAATCTTGTACACCCCTTTAGCCCGAAGCTGCTCCTCGAGATAATCCAGGAGTTGCTTGACCAAGCCCCGGCCCCGGAACTCCTTCAAGCTGTAGATCCAGTACATGGTGTAGACGTGATGGAAGAGCCAGCCGTAGGTAAAAGCGACCACGCGGCCGTCGTCCGCCTCGACGACATCGAGGAGGGCGTTTTCCTCGGTGCAGAGTTCCGTGAGAGCGCTCTCGGTGAAATTTGCCTTGAGGGCTCGCCGGACCTCGTCACTTTCCTTGGCGTAGATTTCATCGATGAGCATGACCATCAGCCGGTTGACCTCGTGGCAGTCCGGAGGCTTAGCTTGTCTGACCGTCATTTTTCATGACTCCCAGTTCATTCTCCTTGAGAGGGGCCTCCGGGTTGAGGGGAATTTTATAGTCCTGCTTGAGCTTGAGGAGCATTTCGTAGCCGTTGCGGAAGCCGATGCGACGGCCGGAGTTCTCGATGCAGAAGGCCATGACTTCGATGAAGGCAAAGCCCTTCCAGTCGAGGGCTCCGCGGAGAGCTTTCTGCAAGCCGGGAAGATGGTAGGTCGAGGTCCGGGCAAACCAGTGCCGCTTGTTGGCGGTGATGATTCCCTGAATATTGAGGGGCTGGTAGGAGTTGCCGAAAGGCGAGGTCAGGGTTTTCAGTCCCATCGGTGTTGTGGGCGCCATTTGACCGCCGGTCATGCCGTAGATGCCGTTGTTGACGCAGATGACGGTAAGGTCAACGTCGCGGCGGCTGGCGTGGAGGAGATGATTCCCGCCGATGCCGACCAGGTCGCCGTCGCCGCTGAAGACGATGACTTTCAGCCGGTCGTTGGCCCTCTTGATTCCTTCGGCCACGGCAATGGGGCGGCCGTGGGTGGCGTGCACGCTGTCCACATTAAAGTATCCGGCGGCCCGGCCGCTGCATCCGATGCCGGAGACGAGGACGAGTTCCTCTTGGCGGAGGCCTTTGTCGGCCAAGGCAAAGGTCAGCTGTTTGAAAATCGTGCCGATGGCGCAGCCCGGGCACCAGGTCGTGGGCATCCGCTCCCAGCGAATGTAGTCTTTATAATTCATGGAGACGCTGCCGGATCTCGTTGAGGCTGATGGACCCGCCCAGAACGGGAATGCTTAGGACCTCCTGCCGGAGGAGTTTTTGGACTTCGCCCCGGTACTGTCCGTCGTTCATTTCCACGACTACGATTTTTTTGTGGGCATCTGCCGCGGCCCGGATCTCTTTATCAAGGATGGGGAACATGGTGACCGGCTTAAACAGGGAATACTCGTGCCTCAGGGGTAAGACAACACGGTGGGTGATACCGTAGGCGATAATTAGCGTCTCAGCCTGATCGTTCTTGAGGTAATCGTAGAAACGGTAGTTTTGAGCCGCCTGGAGGACCTTGTTTTTGACCCTGGCATACCATTCCCGATAGTACTCAGAATCCTTGGTCCGGGGAATTCCGTCCCGAGCCAGGAGTCCGGTGAAGTGCCTGCGGCCCTGTCCAAGGGGGAGCAGGGTTCGCGCCTTGAGGCTGACCGGCAGGTTCTCCAGGTCCACCGTTTCCGAGAGATGGGCCAGGAATCCGTCCAGGAGAAGGATGACCGGGCTCCGTGACTCCTCGGCGGCGTTGAAGGCTTCGATAGTGTACCGATAGCAGTCCTCGACCGAGCTCGGGTAAAGGACGATGGCCGTGTAATCGCCGTGGCTACCATGGGCCGCTTGAATGATGTCTCCCTGGGAAGGCAAGGTCGGCATACCGGTGCTCGGCCCGACCCTCTGCACGTCCACGATCACCAGGGGGACTTCCATCATCTGCGCCAAACCGATGCCCTCTTGCTTGAGGGACATGCCCGGCCCGGAGGTGCTGGTCATGGCTTTCCGGCCGGCTAGGCTCGCGCCGATGGCCATGTGTATCGAGGCGATCTCGTCCTCGGCGTGGACGAAGGCAATCTCGTTCTCTTTCTCGGCTAGAACGTGCATGATCTCCGAAGCCGGCGTAATGGGGTAGGCCGCAAAAAAAGTCATTCCGGCCCGGAGTGCCCCGCAGGCCACGGCCTCGTTGCCCATGATGAGCGTTTTCATTCGGTCGCTTTCACGGTCTTTTTCTTCTTCGGCTCGACCTCGATCGCAAAATCCGGGCAGTACTTCTGGCACAGGTCGCACTGGATGCATTTTTCCAGAGAAGCCATCTCGTCATTCCTGAACTCAAGGTTCTTCACCGGGCAGATATTGATGCATGTGAAGCACTGCTTGCAATAAGCGGGAGCCCAGGTCAAGAAAGCGTCAATTTTCTTGGGAGGTTCGGCCATCAGCGCCGGCGCGGCTCCCTTGTGATTTCAGGAGTCTGATATAGACCGGCCCGGAAGACCCGGTCCGACTCACGGATCTTGTCCCTCAAAA
>Ga0315289_10015211_pt1 | contig 10688 bp, 4 predicted proteins | sample YL17G11_40_MG_FD_203452 | JGI IMG/M metagenome (GOLD analysis project Ga0315289, IMG submission 203452) | Sediment microbial communities from Yellowstone Lake, YNP, Wyoming, USA - YL17G11_40 | ecosystem: Environmental > Aquatic > Freshwater > Lake > Sediment | place: USA: Wyoming | collected...
CTCAGGGTAGTTCGCTGTTCCTGGGTGAGGCTTGTTGGGCTGACGGCAAAGGAGTTGATTATCGGCGGAGCTGCCGGCTCCTCAGGGATAGATGCTGGCCCCTGCCTGACGATGGTGCTGCAACCGACAGTCGAACCGATTAGGGCAGCAAGCGATATGGCGATAAGTGTCAGGTACCATTTATATTTCATCATCCAGGCCTCTGGTTTTTATGGGCATTATAGATGTGGCTGGAACGTGATGTCAAACCCACATCAGCATTTCCCTTATCCTCTCCCGCCCCACAAATTCCAAATCCTGAGTACCAATCTGGTTAATTTACACATGTAGCCACGAGGTTTTAACCCCGTTAACCAAGTCACACATGTAGCCACGAGGCTTTAGCCTCGTGACCTTGACCCTAAAGGGTCGAGGCTACATTGCTTGTAAGGTCAAGGCTACTTGGTGCTTTGAATTTGGTTGGTATTTGATTCTCGGGATTTAGAATTTCTCAAACATGTAGCCACGAGGTTTTAACCTCGTGTTTATAAAAACATGTAGCCACGAGGCTTTAGCCTCGTTAATCAAGTCACAAATGTAGCCACGAGGCTTTAGCCTCGTGACCTCGACCTTAAAAGGTCGAGGCTACATTGTTGGTAAGGTCAAGGCTACCAAACAGATTCAACATGTAGCCACGAAGTTTTAACCCAGAAAATTTAAATAAATGTAGCCACGAGGTTTTAACCTCGTGACCTCGACCTTAAAAGGTCGAGGCTACATTGTTGGTAAGGTCAAGGCTACCAAACAGATTCAACATGTAGCCACAAAGTTTTAACCCAGAAAATTTAAATAAATGTAGCCACGAGGTTTTAGCCTCGTGTTTATAAAAACATGTAGCCACGAGGTTTTAATCCCGTTAATCAAGTCACAAATGTAGCCACGAGGTTTTAACCTCGTGACCTTGACCCTAAAGGGTCGAGGCTACAGGTAGTGGGAAAGGGTCGAGGCTACATCTGTAGGCAGAAGGGTCAAGGCTACATGCTACCCGATATGTAGCGGAAATAAAAAAGGGAGGTGGCTTAAGCCACCTCCCTTTTTGCTTATCTCAAGCAGGAAGGTATCACACCCGGCGCGTCTTGAAGATGAGCACCAGGGTGACGATGACCAGTATAGCACCGATAGCGATAACAACCCAAACCCACAGTGGGGTTGGAGCTACTGGTGCTGCGCCTGCTGCTTCTGCAGGTTTAGCCTCGGTCTGGAAGCTGAAGGTAGCAGACCAGTCGCTGGGCGCTGGTTCCATGGACATCACGCGCCAGAAGTAATTGGTGCTGAAGTCCAGAGTGCCATCATACTCGTAGGCGCTGGAGCCGACTACTTCGGCCTCTTTGACCAACTGGGTCATACCCGCGTCTGAAGCCAGCTGGAACTTGTACTTCGTGGTCTCCTTGAACGGTGACCAGGAGAAGGATGCTGGCTTGACGGGGCATGCCAGGCAGCCGTTGTTAGGCGCCAGGAGTGTTAGGCCAAGGTACGTGCTTACTACCGGTAAGCCGGCCTTGACGGTGAAGCTCCTGACCTCAGACCACGGGCTGCGGATAACCTGTAGGGTGGCGCACTCGCGGACCTTGACACGCCAGTAATAGGTGTGTCCACACTCGAGGTTGCCCCAGGCAGCTATGGTCGAACCCAGTGTGAAGGCTTCGCCGCCAGCGGGGAAGTAAACGCACGGTGTTTGTAAATCTGCTGGCACTAAGAAGAATTCACAATCGTCCTCGCTTACCCAATCGATGATCTTGATGGTGAAGGCGGCATCCTTGCTGATCTCGATGTCGTAGGCGTTAGCCACGCAGAGCTGCTCCCAGCAAAGGTTGACTTCCTGGGCTCTGCCGGAGACCGGGTCGCAGCCGATGAGCGTCTTGTCCTCGGTTACGAGGGCCGGGCCTCTCTTAGCCATGCAGTCGGTGAATGCCCAGAGCATGCCCTGTTGGGATACCGCAGGTACTACACCAAGAGGATGGGTCCATGCAAGAGTGTGAGTGACGGCTGCATAAGGCGCGTCGTCAATGGCGTACAGCGTGGTATCGGTGTCGAGCGTGCAGCAGCCGCAGGCCTTGAGGGCGGTGGGCTGAAGCGTGAACTCTACACTTAGCGGAGCCCTATCCAGACCTACCTCCAGGTCGTCCCAGGCGATGCCAGGCTTGGGCATACCGGATAGCGGTCCAAAGTTGCCCTTAGCATCCGCGGGAATGGTGCGATAGACGCCACTAGAGTTATCAGTGACAACACCAGCTGTGATGACAGGCTCCCAGTAGGATGAGTACAGGGCACCTCCGGTGAAGCCGAGCACGAGACCGGTCTGCGGGTCGCCGTAGGTAAAGCAGCCCACGGCACCGTTAGCCGCATCCAGCATGTCGGAGTCACTCCACCTGCTTTGAGCCTGCGGGTTGTTGCGATAGACAGAGCCGCCGAGGAGAGTGTAGTTCTCATCGTTGGCGAAGTAGGTGTTGGTGTCGCTGAAGTTGATGTCGAAGGCGACATGGACATCGCCGTAGAACGGTGTTCTGCCGGCGAGGCTCTGCACCGTGAACGACGGGTTGTCGGTGTTGAAGTTAAGTGCGTAGGACACTGCATAGAGTGAGGCATGATATCCAGTAGCAGCGCCGACAAGCACCTTGCCCTCGGGGAAGGCGGCGATGGAATGAGCGCCGTATATTATCGTGTCAACGGTGGACAGCGATGTTGACCAGGCAGTGCCGGTGTACGGCATCTTCTGCACGCCTCCGTCGGGGTTCAAGAAGTACATCACGGTCTGTGATTCAAAAGTGAAGTCTTGAATCGGGTCTCTGACCGTTATGTTCGCCCAGTAGTCGCCGAAGTCAGGTGACCAGGCAGCTATGCCGTGAGCGAAAGTTTGAGTTGGGTCATAGACTCCCCAGGCGACAATCTGGCCGGATGGGTCGGCGCAGTAAGGCACCAACCTCAGCAGCGCACGGTTGGTCTGCAAAGCGAGGCAGGTATCGCTGGTACGCTTGGCGAGCACTCTCTCCCAGAATACGCCTATAGGCAGTGGCGGGTAGGGTGCTACCACGTCATTATTGCTGCTGGAACGCCAGACGCTGTCGAAGCCTGAGCAGGTGGCGTTGGTGTTAACTGAAGCCAGGTAAACGGTCTTGCAGTCCGGCGTCGGCGCCACATCGGTGAGCTTAGAGACTGTGGTGTTGATGAGCGCAATCTGGTTCCAGGTCTCACCGTTATTGCGGCTGACGGCGAAGGCGGACTCGTCATTAGGATTCAGTCCAAGGGCGCCTCCAGCTATCCAACCGCTGAACCACGTGTTAATCGGCATGGTTGGAAAAAAGCCGGTGGCAGCGAAGGCTAACGCGCCGTCAGCCTTCCAGCCCATCAGGGCACTGCCGCTAGCGGTAGCTGCGCAGCCGCTATAGGGGCCGGCAGCGCCGGTGGTCGGCTTCAAAGCCGGATACCAGCAAGGTACCGGGCAGGTGGTCGGCGAATCGGTGAACCATGTCGGCACAGTCGCCGTGCACGGGAAGCCTCTGCGCTCGCCGGCAAGCAGCTTGCCTGAAGCGTAGGTGCCGAAATAGGCGATGCTGTAGATGGACTTGGTCACTACGTTGGAAGTGTCCATCAGCGTGTACACGGTGGTATCGTCGATGCGGAAGATGCCGTCGCGGTCTGAGGAAGCCTTGTTAGGAGCGTTGTAGGCATCGAGGCTGATGTAGGCGCGGCGTAAGGATGCTGCCTGACCCGAGAAGTCAGACGGCAGCTCGATGTCAGCCCTGTTCAGCACGGCAAGGCCGGGTGAAGAGCCGGCAACCCAGGTTGGGTCCTTGACCTCTACTGCTTTAGCAGCCGGGGTCTGGGGGAATGCCCACTCCAGGTGAGTATTTAGGTCGATGTCGCGCAGGCTGATGTTGTAGAAGGTGGCGCCACCAAGGGCGAGGGCAGCTTCGGTAAAGACTACCGCCAGCGAAGCATCGCTGGCATAGCTTGGCGAGAACTTGAGGGCTTCGAAGTCGCCCAGCGGTCCAAGCAGCGCTATGTCGAAGTCTTGGGACCTCCAGCCGGTGAAGCCGGTGGACGAATTCACATAGACATTGCCGCCGCCGGCACCGTCAGTGGTGCCCACGGCGATATCTCGCTTGCCGCCGTAATCAACCGAAATGTCAATGGAGCGGATGACTTCGCCAGCGGACGCACCTCGTCCGGTCTGGTAAGAGTTAAAATTGGTGCACTCCCACTTGCCGCCGGCATTGGTGGTAATCCATACCTCTAGTGGTGAGTAGACTATGGCAGCAGGGGATGCTTGATTGGAGTCGGTGACAATCGCCCAGAAGTTGGGGTTGTCCGGGGCAATGGCTACCAGGTATGCGTTGGGCCAGCGATTAGCAGGCTTAATGTTGAAAAGCGCGTCGTCGCCATTGATACTCCAGTATCTGCCGGCCCAGCTGGTCCACTTTGTACTCGTGAAGCTGATGCCGTTGTTGTTTGACCAGAAGAGGGCGTTGTATATGACGCCGCCAACCGGTACGGTTGGTACGACGGTGTCGGGTAAGAGATATCTGGCTGTAATCAGTACCGTCGCGCCGTCGCCGCCGACCACCATGTCATGTATCTGTGACGTAGTGATGTCATTCTTCAGCGGCAGGCCGCCTGGTCCTAAAACGGTATCCCACTTGCATACGCCGGGGTCAGCCGCTACGCTCGATGGGCTAACCAAACCGGTCGGCAGCACGAAGCTGGCAACCAGCATCAGCGCAGCCAGGATACCGAATATGTTAGGATATTTTGTTTTCATTATACCTCCTAATGTTTCTAAACTCCGAAGATATTGACTCACTTTTCATGTCATTCTGAGACCGAAGGGCGAAGAATCTACCTGATCCTTCGGTTCGCTTCGCTCCCTCAGGATGACACATTGATAATGAGCCTTAGCCTCGGTCATTTCCTCTTGTAGCCTCGGTTACTTCCTCTTGTAGCCTCGGTCATTTCCTCTTGTAGACCCGGTCATTTCCTCTTGTAGACCCGACCTTTTAAGGTCGGGTGCACCCGAGGCTGAAACCTCGGGGCTACATTCAGAAGAAACCACATCCAGGGCTTGTTTCGGAGACCTTCGGCGAAAATTCGACCTCCGCCTCCGGTTTTGGGAACCCTTAATGGGGAAAGTATTCACTTTTTAAAGGTATTTTTACAGCCCGCCTGTACGGGCTACTCCTCATACAACCCAGTCATTTTTTTTGGGTTGGGGCTTTATGTCCCGGAGTCAGGACGTTCTTTGTCTTGCTTCAGCCGGTGTATACCAGCCTCAGCTTCCTGCCAATCTCATCACCTCCTTTACATAGATATTCCAAAGGACAAGGGTTATCCCTTGCCTTAGTACTATTGTACCACGTCTGTCAAGACCCCCCAAGTGTAAAATTTCCGGACTTCGGGCAATAAATTTGTAAAAAATGACCAATCGTTGTCCGTATGTAAACTCGACCTTTGTCCGTCACCTGCAGCCTCGACCTTTGCCACCACCTGTAGCCTCGACCTTTCAAGGTCGAGGTCATGAGGCTAAAGCCTCATGGCTACATGTTATTACTAGACTCAACCTTTGTCCATCACCTGTAGCCCCGACCTTTGCTTCCACCTGTAGCCTCGACCTTTTAAGGTCGAGGTCATGAGGCTAAAGCCTCATGGCTACAATTGTGACTTGATTAACGGGGTTAAAACCCCGTGGCTACGTTTGTAATTTGTACCGGAAATGTAGGTGCGATCTTTTAAGGTCGCACGGGCGGGTTAAAACCCGCCGCTGCAGGAGGAGGTATTCATCATGAGCCCCGACCTTTGCTTCCACCTGTAGCCCCGACCTTCGCTTCCACCTGTAGCCTCGACCTTTTAAGGTCGAGACCATGAGGTTAAAACCTCATGGCTACATTTGTGAATTGATTAACGGGGTTAAAACCTCATGGCTACATGTTATTACTAGACTCAACCTTTGTCCATCACCTGTAGCCCCGACCTTCCCTCTCCTGTAGCCTCGACCTTTTAAGGTCGAGGTCACGGGGTTGAAACCCCGTGGCTACGTTTGCTTGCCCATCACCTGTAGCCTCGACCTTCCCACCACCTGTAGCCCCGACCTTCCCTCTCCTGTAGCCTCGACCTTTTAAGGTCGAGGTCACGGGGTTAAAACCCCGTGGCTACATTTGTGACTTGATTAACGGGGTTAAAACCCCGTGGCTACACGTTTTACACAAACAGCTGGCTGATATCGTTTAATTCTAATGAACCTGAATACGGATGTTGGAGATAATCTGAAACTATTCCTTTTCTTACTGGATTTTCTAAAATATAACGAGCTACTGCCGAAGTAGCCTCATCTGTTCTCAATACGCGGTCGTAATAACGGGGTTGCCACAATCTAAGATTGTAACGACGATGAAACCAGAATGCGGCTTTTTGCTTGAATACGGAAATAAATTTTCTCATGTCGGCGTTCTCTGTCTTGCCTTCAATAAGAAGGTGGAGATGGTCGGGCATAAAACAATATGCCCAGATATAAAAATTTCGCTGTTCGGCTGTCTGGCGCAAAATTTTTAATACAGTGGAGATTAAGCTGTTATCTGCAAAATGTCTTTTTCCGCTATGGCAGCGTAAGGTGATGAAATATCGGTAGTAGCCTTGGTAAGGAAAGTCATCTAACCTCATCAGTTCATTCGTTTTGCATTTTATCACATATGTAGACTCGACATTTGCTCCCACCTATAGCCCCGTCCTTCTCGCCAATGTAGCCCCGAACTTCCCACCAATGTAGCCCTGAGCTTCCCACCAATGTAGCCCCGACCTTTGCTTCCACCTGTAGCCCCGAACTTCCCACCAATGTAGCCCCGACCTTCCCACCAATGTAGCCCCGACCTTTTAAGGTCGGGGTCACGGGGTTAAAACCCCATGGCTACATGTTATTATTAAACTCGACTTATTATTAAACTCGACCTTCCCACTCCTGTAGCCCCGACCTTTCCACCACCTGTAGCCTCGACCTTCGCCATCTACTGTAGCCCCGACCTTTTAAGGTCGGGGTCATGAGGTTAAAACCTCATGGCTACATTTGTGACTTGATTAACGAGGTTAAAACCTCATGGCTACAATTGTGACTTGATTAACGAGGTTAAAACCCCATGGCTACATGTTCACGACTGGGTCTACTTGTAGTATTCGCGGACGCGGCGGAAGAAGGCACGGACGATGAAGATAAAGACGATAACGAAGATGACGGCGCCGCCGGCCAGATACAGGCCGGAGAAAAGGCCAACCTGAAAGGGGTATGGGGAGAGCGACCACTCGCTTTCGTTGCCGGCACCGTCGATGGCTTTAACCCGCCAGTAATAGGTGCCCGGCTCGAGCCTCATGACGCAGTTGGGCTTGCTTAGGCCAGTCTTTCTCTTGCCCGGTTCCAGTGGGAAGAAGCGAAGGCTGTTGTCTATCTCCAGGGAATAAGTGATGCCGCTAGGGTCGGATACCTCGCTCCAGGTGAAAATGACAGGCTGCGAGCCGAACCAGCCGAATCTCTCCTGCGCCGGTGAGATAGGATTCGGTACTGACGGCGCTATGCCTTCCAGGGGCAGGCCGAAGGTGGCGACATTGCCCGCCTTGTCGGTAGCGGTGATGATGTGAGTGTCCGTGGAGCTTTCGGGCACAATGAACTTGTCGGTAAAATTGCCGATGTCATTGGTGGTTGGAGAGTCCGATACGGCAATATCATCGTACTTAATAGCTATTGTGCTCCTGGCGGCGAATCCCCGGCCGGTCAATGTGACCTCGGCGCCGATATCGGGGTGCTCCGGTTGGAGGCTGATGGTCGGGCCGACCTGAAGGCTAGCGGTAACATCTCCGAAGGACAGGTTCTCATCGATAGCTTTGAACTGGTGGTTGCCGGCCATGGTATCGGGTATGGTGAACTCGGCGGTAAAGCTGCCCACATCGCTGGAGATGATTTCCTGGTTGATGTCGTTGCCGTCGAAGCTCAGCTTGATGGTCTTATTCTTGGCCGGGAAGCCGGTGCCGTTGATGGTGACTGTGGAGCCGGGCGAGGCTGATGATGGGCTCACCTTGATGCCGGGCAGCACCGAGAAGGTGAAGCCGTACGGGGCTTCCGGACGCCAGCCGCGCAAAAGCTGGACGTAGTTGACCCCATAGGGAGCTTCAGGGATGGTGAAGGTAACGTCTATCTTCGTGGTGTTTCTGGGCACCTCGCCCTTAGCCACCACAACAAAGTCTACGCCCTCCTGCCCTTCCTCGCCGATAGGCTTCTTGCTCCACCGTATCATGTAGGGGCCATCTACCGGGCGCGAGCCGCCGTCTATCGTTATCCCTGCCGTAGAGCCGACCTGGCCTGTGTTACTGCTTTCTCCACTAACTGTGGAGGAACAACCACCCTCCCCTCAGCCATCGGCTTTGACGGCGCCCGGCACCAGCGACAGCGCCAGCAGGAGAATCAGACCAGCATAACCCAGAAATTTCACGGTATAAATTTTATACCCCCTTGCCTGCGCCTTGTCAAGTCCGAGAGGGATTACAGAGATCATCAACGATTACAGAGATATCGCCGTAATCTCCGTAAATCTACTTAATAAAGTCCACGAGACCCTGGCCTTCCCACCAATGTAGCCCCGACCTTTGCTTCTACCTGTAGCCCCGACCTTTGCTTCCACCTGTAGCCCCGCCCTTTGCTTCCACCTGTAGCCCCGACCTTTTAAGGTCGGGGTCATGAGGTTAAAACCTCATGGCTACATTTGTGACTTGATTAACGGGGTTAAAACCCCATGGCTACATTTGTGACTTGATTAACGGGGTTAAAACCCCATGGCTACATGCTTTTGTTACAGGGTAGATTGGAGCATCCGCTCCAATCGATATCGCCGTAATCTCCGTGAATCTTAATAAAGTCCACGAGACTCTGGCCTTCCCACCAATGTAACCCCGACCTTCCCCCTCCTGTAGCCCCGCCCTTTTAAGGTCGGGGTCATGAGGTTTTAACCTCATGACTACATGTTCTAAAACGGAACGGCGACAAAATAACCTTGAGTAAATAGAACATTAGTGCTAATATAGGGTCATCATGATTGGCAGTGAGCTTGATTTATTACCTGATGAGATTGGGTGGCGGGATGAAGGCTGTGAGTTCTTTCCGTCATGTTTGAATTGTCCGCTGCCGAAATGTGTTGAGGACGAGCCGAGAGGTCTGCAAAGGCTGAGGATGGCGGCGCGGAAGAGACGAATGACGGAATTAAGGCGGATAGGTAAAAGCGTTAAGGAAATAGCCGAGCTTTTCGGCGTCAGCAGGAGAACGGTACAGCGAGCCTTAAAAAATCAGAAATTAAAAGTTATAAATCAAAAAGATAATGCAAAAGTCAAATGATTGGGATTGCATAGATCAGCTTCTCGGATTAAGGATTTAATGATAAGTCTGTTAGTCAGATGGTTTTTAAACATGTAGCCACGAGGCTTTAGCCTCGTGACCTCGACCTTAAAAGGTCGAGGCTACATTGGTGACAAGGTCGAGGCTCATGATGAAGACCTCCTCCTGCAGCGGCGGGTTTTAACCCGCCCGTGCGACCTTAAAAGATCGCACCTACATTTCCGGTACAAATTACAAATGTTGCCACGCGGTTTCAACCCAATTCATTCCAGCAAACGTAGCCACGAGGCTTTAGCCTCGTGACCTCGACCTTAAAAGGTCGAGGCTACAGGAGATGGGCAAAGGTCGAGGCTACATTGGTGACAAGGTCGAGGCTACATTATTGAATTCGCTTCCCGGATGACAAAGAGGAAACGCTCAGGATGACTAACTTTAATATTCAATCACTTGCCCAGCTTGACCGCTCGCGCTTTGCCGGCTACAAGGCAAATCTGGACTTCTACAACGGCGAGCAGTGGGCGGATATTTCGCTTCGCTCTGGCACCAAGAACCGCCAGCTCGTCTTTAACTATGCCAAAATCGCTATTGATAAGCTCACCAGCTATCTCACAGAAGGCCTTAATTTCGCCTGTGAGCCGTGTGGACTATTCCGGAGGAAGTCAAAGCTTATCTTTTGGACCTGCTTGCCGGCGGCGGCATCAAGCTCCACGTTGATTATATCGATATGATTTACCGCTGTTTGCACGACATCAGCGAATCCCCCAGGGCAGCCTATGGCGGCATCGAAAGGGAGCTGTCAGGTGTAGCCCTTGAGGTGGAGCTGCAAGAGGCGGCATTTTCGCCAGGCGGGACTATAGTGGCTGCTTGACCTCTTTGTCCAGGGTGATGAAGCCTCGTTTGATGGCGATGATCACTGCCTGGGTGCGGGCATTGGCATCCAGTTTGCGCAAGATGGAGGTTATATGGTTCTTAATGGTCTGTTCACTGATGTTGAGCTCAAGGGCGATTTGCTTGTTGAAGAAACCCTGAGCCATGTAGTTGAGGATTTCAGTTTCCCTGGGGGTGAGAGGTGAAACAAAGGATTCGGCGCCTTTTCCCCAGGAGAAGTTTTGAAATTGCTCTAGCACCTGATGAGCTACCTTAGGCTGTGACAGGAAGGTATCGTTAATGGGGTGTTCGCCGGCGGCGGCTTTACGGATTGTCGTCAACAACTCAGTCGAGGAGACATCGCGCCTTAGATAGCCAGCTACCCGCGATTTAATTGCCTGGAAGAGCTCATCATCGTTGG
>Ga0315289_10015212_pt1 | contig 10688 bp, 7 predicted proteins | sample YL17G11_40_MG_FD_203452 | JGI IMG/M metagenome (GOLD analysis project Ga0315289, IMG submission 203452) | Sediment microbial communities from Yellowstone Lake, YNP, Wyoming, USA - YL17G11_40 | ecosystem: Environmental > Aquatic > Freshwater > Lake > Sediment | place: USA: Wyoming | collected...
TGTTGTCGCTAGCCACCCGATCGCCGCCCGTGCCGTCGTCGCGCAGCGGCAGCTTGTTCCCGCCGGTGATCCCGGTTCCGGTCGGATCCAGCTCGATCTCGATTTGGCTAGGTTTGCCAACCAGCTTCACTTCCAGCCGCACAGACTGGGTGCTGCCGCTCCGCAGCACAGGCGGCTCCCATTGGTAGTAAAGACTATCGAGTGTCTGGGTCTGGGCCCAAGCCGCAGGGAGAACCAGCCACAAGCACTCCAGACCACGCAGAGCAAGACGCTTGCGCACGTCATCACCTCCCGCCCGCCGGAACAGCCAGGCTGCAATCGCGCCGCCATTCTATCAGGACCCGCGCAAGAAGTGTGGGGTACAGCGAGTTATGGGGCGCCGAAACCGGGCACGACACACCGCCGACATCTTCTCCGTCGCGTACTGGGGAATCACTCGGGGCGCGCGGCCTGCCCCCCAAGTCTCACTCGTACGTCACGCTCTTGCCGGCCAGAATGGTGTAGTAGAAGTAGCCCAGGTCCAGGCCCGTGGCCCGGAACTTGTTGGGCTCCAGCAGCGGCGCGCTGCCCAGCAGCAGCATCCCCGTAGGCACGCCCGTCATGCCGCCACCCGCCTGCGAAGCCGGCAGCGCCGACAGCACCAGCGCAGGCACCGTGAACGAACCCGCCCCAGCGCGCTCCGTGCACAGGAAGGCCGCGCCCACCTCGGCGGGGCGCAGCCCCCCATGTTAGCAGAGTGGCATGGCCATTCGTGCCTCGGGCGCGCCATGGTCGTGTATACTCGACCTCTATGAGTGCGCAGCGATTCATTGTGGCCGGAGCCTGCCTGACCCTGCTGGCCTCCGTCGAGGCCGCCAACGGCGCTTGCGGCAGCCACACCGTGGCGATCTTGGTAGACCCGAAGCTAGTCGCTTCTATCCGAGCCGGCCTCAGCCAGTTTGAGACGGACCTCTGCACCGACGGGTACAACACAGTTGAGCACAGTGCGGGGTTCGCTGACCCGCTGGCACTCCGTGCCCATCTGAAACAACTCTACGACCAGCCGGGGCGAAGCCTCGCCGGCGCCATTCTGATAGGCGCTTTCCCCCACGCCTACCAGTGGGTGACGGCAGCCTCCTCCAATCCCAGTATCCCGTCCACTTCCGAAGAGGCGCTCAGCTTCCAGTACTACGCCGACCTGAACGGCACGTTTGCCAGGTCACCGGGCTACGTCTCCCAGGGCGGTCGCCCCTATTCCTACGACCTCCACAGCGGCGACGTGAACTGGGAGATCTGGGTGGCGGTGCTGCCCTACTACAAGGGCCACCTGGCGCAGACCGCCGATGCCCTCAACCGCTACTTCGCCAGGAACCACGCCTACCGCACGGGCTGGCTGCGGCTTCCGCAGGTCTTCCTCCAAATCAGCGAGCATTACCGGGCGACTACCCGGGCGGAACACCAGCTCTACCTCGACGCGATGCGCTCGGGGCCTTACGCCTGGACGCCCTTTAGCAACGCCCCCGACGCCCGCCTCTACTTCGACAGCCCGCCCGGCGGCCTCTCCGTGCCACAGGGCTATGCCGATCTCCAAGCGGGAGTCGCCGACTTCACCGTAACCGATACGCACGGCTACTGGGGCGCCGGCGGCCAGCTCACCATCGCCGCGGTCGAGACCAACCCGGTCAGGACCATCTTCTTCTGGAGCAATGGTTGCGCCATCGGCGACCTCGATCGCCCCGACAACTTCCTGACCTCGGTCCTCTACAGCAGGGTCAGCGAAGTCTTGATCGCCAAGGGGACCACGAACAACTCGGGAGGCATGGGCAACAACTCGAACGGCTCTTTCGGGCACAACATGGCCGCCGCGCTGGCCTCCGGCGCCAGTTTTGGCCAGGCCATCCTGAGCCACGTCAACGTGCCGCTCATCGTCCCGTAGTCGAGCAGCCGCGAATTCCACTTCGGCACCGCCGTGATTCTCGGCGACCCCACGCTGCCGCGCAAGACGCAAAGGGTCCCCGCCGCCCCGAAGATTGACAAGGTCGTTCACGGCGTAGACTTCCAGGAAGGCATCGTTCCCGGTTCGTGGATGACCATCTTCGGATCGAGCCTGGCCGGGATACCCCGTGCCTGGACCGAGCGCGACTTCCAGGGAGACCGTCTGCCGACGACGCTGGATGGCGTACGCGTGAATGTCAACGGTAAACCGGCGTATGTCTACTATGTGAGTCCGGGCCAGGCGAATGTGCTGGCACCGGACGACAGCGCCACCGGCGCCGTGAAGGTCGAGTTGGTGAATGCCGCGGGCCGGGCCGAAGGCACGGCCACACTGGCGCGGTTCCACCCGGCGTTCTTCTCGTACGAACCGGAGGGAGGCCGGTACGTGATCGCGTTTTCGGCCGACTGGGCGTATCTGGCGAGACCCGGCCTGCTGCCGAATGTAACCACGCGCGCCGCGCGCCCGCGCGAGACCGTCATCCTCTACGGCTCCGGGTTTGGGCCCGCGGATCCCGCGCTTCCGGCCGGCCTGATGGTCGCCGCGGCGCGGCCGCTGGCGAATCCCGTCACGGTCTCGATCGGAGGCCTGATGGCGCCGCCGGTGTGGAGCGGCCAGGTAGGCTCCGGCCTATACCAGATCATGGTGACGGTGCCGGAGCTCCCGGCTGGCGATCATTCCGTGGTCGCCGAAATCGGCGGCGCCCGCTCCGCCGCCGCGCGGATGCTGACTATCCAGCCGTAGGCGTTCCACCGTCGCACCGCCGGCAGGCAGCGCCGCCGGGGCTATTGGTACGTGACGCTCTTGCCGGCCAGAATGGTGTAGTAGAAGTAGCCCAGGTCCAGGCCCGTGGCCCGGAACTTGTTGGGCTCCAGCAGCGGCGCGCTGCCTAGCAGCAGCATCCCCGTAGGCACGCCCGTCATGCCGCCTCCGGTCTGGGACGCCGGCAGCGCCGACAGCACCAGCGCAGGCACCGTGAACGAACCCGCCCCAGCGCGCTCCGTGCACAGGAAGGCCGCGCCCACCTCCGGCGCCGTCTTCATCGACACGCCCACGATGGTCACGTACTCTTGCGCCGCATTGCCGCCCGTCCAGGTCACCCGCAGATCCTGCGACCGGGGGATCGTGGTGATGCTGGCGCGGTTGGTCCAGCGCAGCGGGTCCGGAAGGTTGAGCGTGGCCGTGAACTGCTTCACGTCCGCCCCGCCCGTGCCGGTGGCCGTGTAGGTTCCTTTCACCAGGTACTCATCCTGCGGCGCCAGCGGGTTCGTGCTGCCTCCCAACTCGGCCGAGTAGCGCCCCTTGGAGTCCAGCGTGAACTGCTTGGCGCCCTTCGGACCCGTCAGACTGATGTTGCCGGCGTCCAACCCGGTGGGGCTCACCGGATCGTTGAGGTTGTAGTCCTGGCCCGTGAAGGTGTACACCACGCACTGGCCGAAGGGCGCATAGCCGGAAGCGCCGCGCGAACCGATCAGCTTGCGGAAGCTGTACCGCAGGAAATCGGCCGACCCGCTGTCCATCTTGATGCTCAAGTCCCCGAAACCGGGGATGGACGGCAGGCTGATGTCCGTCTTGGTCAGCATCACCGATCCTATCCGGAAGTCGTCGCCGGTCCTGGCCTTGTCGATGTCGGCGTCCGAGAGGCCCATGGGGTCCGTGCAGGTGCGCTTGCCGGAGGAGATCGACATAGTCACGAAGTTGCTCACCACGCCGCCCACCTTGACCGCTACCGGCACGTAGCACCCTTCCCGGCCCGGGGGTACCCGGAAGCTGATCTGGTCCAGACCCGAGAATCCGGGCGCGCGGCCCCGAAACAGGATCTCCGCCTTCTCGAGACCGACGTACACCTCGACGTCGGAATCCTTCAGCTCCTGCACCGGCGCGCCCTGCCGCTCGTCAAAGCTCACCGGGCCCAGCCCCGTGCCCCACACTGCCATCACCTCGTTGGGCCGCGCCGACCAGGTCACCAGGTTCACTTGGTAGTCGGCATCGGTAAACACCCCCGGGCCGCTGCCCGCCTGGCTGATCGTGGAGATCCCGAAGCTGGCCTTCACCACGGTGATGGACGCCGGGTTGGAGGCCTGGGTGTTGTAGATCACTTGCAGCGTGCCGGTCCCTAGCGGCGTCGCCGAGGGCAGCAGGCAGGCCAGTTGCGCAGCCGAGGTGTAGATCATCAGTGCATCCACGGTCCTGCCGCCCACCGTGACCTTGACGGAGGTCCCCGCCAGCTCCGTGGGCAGCGGGAACCCGGCCCGTTGCAGTGTGGCCGGCCCCATGCTCCGGCCGAACACGTTGAAGATCGAGCCCTGCGCGATCGAGGAGTTGGGCAGTCCGGCCGGCGCGTAGCTGGCGGCATTGACCACGCCGCCGGCGTCGATCACGGGCTGGGCTGCCGCTAACCCGGCCAGCACGGTCAACAACCCCAACAAGTTTCTCAGGCGAATGACCGGCATGAAACGATCTTAGACCATCTGGCGCCCGAGCGGGGGGCTGGATTCATCGCACGCCGCGCGGGTCTACCTCCAGCCGGTGTTCTTCATCGCGCCGACGGCATAGGACAAGAACGCCTGGTCGGTCGTCCCGCCGGCGGTCAACGGGGCCAAGAACACTCCCTGGCCTTTCCCGACGTCCGGGATGGCGGACGCCGACAGGGTGCCAAGGAATAACTGTTCCAGGTTGTTGGATACGGCCGGTAACTGCTGGAGCACGCTCGAAGGCACGGTGAAGCTGCCGGCCGAAGCCTGCGCCACGCAATCGAAAAACGTCGCCTCGTAGCTCGGGCTCTGCTGCGTTCCGCCCGTTTGCCTCAGAGCAGCTCCGGCGATCGTGACCAGACCCGTGCCGCCGCCGGTCCATGTGATCCTCAGGTCCGAACCGCGCGGGATCGGATCTGGGATGGCGTCCCGGTTGGACCACACGAAATCGCCCGGAAGGTCCACGCTGGCCGTGAACGCTCCGATGTCCGTGCCGCCCGTGCCCGAAATCGTGTAGGCGCCTTGTGTGAGAGTCGGACTTCCGCTGCCGCCGATTCCACTGACCCCGCTCGTGTACAACGTGGCGCTGTAATGTGTGGTATTCGGCTGGCGCGGGACCGCCTTGTTCGCGGCATTCGGCCCGTTCAGCAGCAGTTGCGCGCCCGCGTCCAGAGGTACTGGCGGCCGGCTCTGGGTGACCACCTCCGACGTGTCTACGCTCCGGAGGACAAAACACGCGCGGATCTGCACCAACGGGAAATTAGCGTGCCCGACGTTATCGACTGTATACCTGCCAAACGAGCCGGAAACGCTCTCGCTCTTCGAATCGAATGAACCAAATCCCGGGTACGACACTTTCATGGAAGTCTTCACCATGCTCAGATCCCCGATGACCAGGGTTCCGCCCTGATCCAGCCGGCTCAACTGAGACTCCGCGAGCGTCGGATGGGCGCACGAGCTCTTCCCCGGCTCCGCGACGGCGATGGAACCCAGATTCGACAGCCGCCCGCCGGCCCTCACCTGAACACTCACAAAACAACCTGCCGCCACGTTGGCCGGGACCGTGAAGTTGATCTGGTCCAGGCCGGGTGAACCGTACGACCGGCCTGCATACGCCGGTGTTACCTCAATGCCGCCCACTACCACTCTCACCTGACCCGTGGCGGTCTGGTCGGTGGACGATTTCCCGTCCAGGTCCGAGTTCAGATCCGCTCCGAGGCCCGTGCCCCAGAGCACCATCGTGTCGCTGGCCTTGGCCGGGCGAGTGCTAAATGGTTCCAGCCTGCCTGTCGTGAAGCGGTTCAAGTCGAGGCCGCCGTAAGTCGCCTGGGCCGGCCCGGCTCCGTTTTGTGCCTGGGTCGCGTAGCCGAAGTTCCGCTCCACCACCTTCACCCGCCTGGGCGCGCTCGGCTGCCCGCCATAGGTGACCCGGACATCATAGTCGCCAGCCGCTGCCGTGGAGGGAAGCAACGCTGCCAGTTGGTCTGCCCGTGTGAACCACAGCCGCGCGTCCACAGCCGTGCCGCCTGCGGCGGGCGTGAAGCTCACTCTCGTGCCCGAAAGCTCAGTCGGGTAGGGCAAGCTGCCCGGATAAATCGCAATAGTCGCCGGCCCCATCCCGGCGCCAAACACGCCGAACCACGATCCCCGCGCGATGCCAGCAGTGTAGGAGCTGGCGTTCACCACCCCGCCGGCGTCGATCACGGGCTGTGCTGCCGCCGCCACGCAGGCCAGCAGGACCAACAACCCAACAGGCTTGCCCGAGCAAATCGACCGCATAAAGCGATCCTAGATCATCTGGCGCCCGAGCCGGGGGCTGGGTTCATCGCACGCCGCCCGGGTCTACCTCCAGCCGGTCATCTTCATCGCCCCGATGGAATAGGACAAGAACGCCTGGTCGGTCGTCCCGCCGGCGGTCAACGGGGCCAAGAACACTCCCTGGCCTTTCCCGACGTCCGGGATGGCGAACACCGACAGGCTGCCAAAAGACCCGCCGGTCAGGTCGGAGGACACGGCCGGCAACTGCTGGAGCACGCTCGGAGGCACGGTGAAGCTGCCAGCCGAAGCCTGCGCCACGCAACTGAAGAGCGTCGCGTTGTAGACCGGGTTCTGCTGCGTTCCGCCCGTCTGTGCTAGAGCAGCTCCGGCGATCATGACCAGACCCGCGCCGCCGCCGGTCCATCTGATGGTCAGGTCCGAACCGCGCGGGAGCGGATCTGGAAGGGCGTCCTGGTTGGACCACACAAAGTCGCCCGGCAGGTCCACGCTGGCCGTGAACGCTCCGATGTCCGTGCCGCCCGTGCCCGAAATCCTGTAGGCGCCTTGTGTCAGAGTCGGACTTCCGCTGCCCCCGAATCCCGCGACCCCGCTCGCGTACAACGTGGCGCTGTAAGTGTTGGTATTCGGCTGGCGCGGGACCGCCTTGTTCGCGGCATTCGGCCCGTTCAGCAACAGTTGAGCGCCCGCGTCCAGCGGCGCCGGCGGCTTGCCCAGGGCGACCTCCTCCGACGTGCCCACCCGCCGGAAGACGAAACACGCACCCATCTGCACCACCGAGAAACTGGCGCTGCCGACGGCATCCACGGTATACTTGCCAAACGAGCCGGAAACGCTCTCGCTCTTCGAATCGAAGGAACCGAATCCCGGCACCGTCATTTTCGTGGAAGTCTTCGCCATGCTCAGATCCCCGATGACCAGGGTTCCGCCCTGATCCAGCCGGCTCAACTGAGACTCCGCGAGCGTCGGATGGGCGCACGCGCTCTTCCCCGGCTCCGCGACGGCGATGGAACCCAGATTCGACAGCCGCCCGCCGGCCCTCACCTGAACACTCACAAAACAACCTGCCGCCACATTAGCGGGGACCGTGAAGTTGATCTGATCCAGGCCGGGTGAACCGCCCGACCGGCCCGCATACGCCGGAGTTACCTCAATGCCGCCCACCACCACTCTCACCTGGGCCGCGGCGGTCTGGTCGCCGGACGATCCGCCGTTCAGGTCCGAATTCGCATCCGCTCCGAGGCCCGTGCCCCAGAACACCATCGCGTCACCCGCCTTGGCCGGACGAATGCTCCATTGTCCCAGCGTGCCGGTCGCGAAGCGATTCAGGTCGAGGCCACCGTAAGTCGCCTGGGCCGGCCCGGCTCCGTTTTGAGACTGGGTGGCATAGCCGAAGTTCCGCTCCACCACCTTCACCCGTCTCGGCGCGCTCGTCTGCCCGCCATAGGTGACCCGGACATCGTAGTCGCCGGCCGCTGCCGTGGAGGGAAGCAACGCTGCCAGTTGGTCTGCCCGCGTGTACCACAGCCGCGCGTCCACCGCCGTGCCGCCCGCGGCGGGCGTGAAGCTCACTCGCGTACTCGAAAGCTCGGTCGGGTACGGCAAGCCGCCCGAATAAATCGCAATAGTCGCCGGCCCCATCCCGGCGCCAAACACGCCGAACCAGGATCCGCGCGCGATGTCGGCAGTGTAGGAGCTGGCGTTCACTACGCCGTTTTCCGCTCGAATGGCAGGCTGCGCCCAAGCCGCCGCCGGCAACACGATTGTCATTGCGATGCAAAGCAAGATTGTCTTTGTCATGTGTCTTCCCCTAGCCCAGTCCCCGTGAGGGTGTTCTTCTCTGGGATTCGTATCTTCCCCGCCGGGCTTCAGCTAAGTATACCTCCATCTGCCTGCTGCTGCCGGCCGTACACCGGGTTCAGGCCAACCCGAACTCCTTGATGGCCTCTCCCGCCCCGCTCAGGTTGGCCAGCCGCATCTCGGAGTACTTGCGCGACAGCAGCACACCGTGTGCGCCGGCGCGAAACGCCGCCAGCACCGCCGCCCGCGTCCCCTCGGGCGTGCTCTTGCTGCTGGCCGCCCCGGTCGGAATGTCAATGTCGATGCCCGGCCAGATCTGGGTCTGCGTCCCCGCGACACCCTCCAGCGCCCGCCGCGTCTCCCGGTGGACGTAGTCGCTCGAGAGCCCCATCTTCGGAATGTCGCCGTGACCTCGCTCCTGGTAGTTCATGACTCGGTACTCGAACTCCAGCAACTGCTCTTGGGGCACGTCCGCAAACAGCGTGCCGGCCACGCTGTCGATGTAGCCGGCCATCCGCTCCCCGCCGCAGTTGTGGTACATGACCACCTTCAGAAAGTCCGCGTACCTGGCCAGTTCCGGGTAGTCCTGCTCGGCGCGGTAGAGCGGGCTGAACGAGTTGTTGTGCCAAATGTGCCAGCCCACCCCCAGCGCCGGCTTGATGGACTTCGCCTTCTGGTAGATGGCCTGGTAGGTCTGGCGCAGGCTCTCGGTCCAGAACATCTCCCAGGCCAGGATCTCCGGGTAGCGCAGCAGGATGCGCCAGAAGGTCACAAACGCGCCGTCCGCGGGCCGGCGCCGGCCGCGCGTGGCGCGCACGAACTGCTCCAGGGCGCGGTAACCTTCCCGGACGCGCTGGAAGTTGATGCCCTTCTGCCGCGCCTGGCGCTCGCAGAACTGGCAGAAGCAGGTCACCCGGCCCGGATCGCTCGAAGCGCCCCCGTGCTTGGCCCCCAGCGCATTGCCCAGCGCGCCCTGCCGCTCCGAGCCCCACATCAGCCCGTCGATGTCGTAGGAGCGCGCGTAGTCCTCCACCAGCGCGAGCCAGAAGTTGCGCACCTCCGGGTTGTTGAAACACAGCGTCGGGGCGTTCCGCCCGTAGAGATCCTTCTCCTGGGCCTGCTCGATGCCGGGGACATCCTTCCGCCAGACGTCCTCGAACCAGCAGATCACCTTCATGCCGTGCTTCCGGGCCGCCGGCAGCACCGTCTGAAGAATGTCCAGGTCGCCGTGGTCCGGCGCACGGGTCTGCTGGAGCACCGTGTTGGCGTAGTACTCCGGGTGCACGGTGGCGTAGTTGCCGCCGTGGAACTCCGGATCGTACTCCTGCTTGCCGTGGTCCGGCAGCGGCTGCCCCGGCACCTGCCGGCCGGCAATCCCGCGGCCGTACGTAAACGTGGCCAGGAACAGGGTGTTGATCGAGGCCCGCTGCGCCATGAGGTCCAGCACCGGCTCGACGCCTTCATCCACGAAGGATACGGCGCCCACCTGAATGCCGATCATCTTCCCGGCGGCGGGCGCCGCGGCCAGCCCGGCCGCAGCGGTCTTCAAGAAATCACGACGGTTCGGTGCACTCAAGTTCGTCTCCTTTCCATCCGATGGTTGGATCGAGTGCGGACAATCAGAATTGTACTATTGGCGTGGGCCGCCGCGGCGGCGGCGACGCAGACCCCCGATCCCTACGAGAAAGCGCGCGCGGCCCTCGAGCAGTCCATCCGCAAGCAGCGCCAGGCCGCCGAGCAGCAGCGCGCCTCGGTGAAGGCGCAGCTTCAGGCCGCCTCCCAGACCGACGCCTTCTTCACCGCCCCCTGGGCTTCCCCGCTCACCCTGGTGGCTATGCCCGCCACCGTCTCCGCCTGCGACCCGGTCCCGGCGGAAGACCTCGGCCCCCTGGTGGAAGAGATCTCCCAGCGCGAAGGGCTCACGCCGGACCTGTTGCGCGCGGTCATCGAGAAGGAGTCCGCCTACCTGCCCTGCGCCGTCTCCCGCAAGGGGGCCCAAGGCCTGATGCAACTGATGCCCTCGACCGCCGCGGCCCTGGGCGTCACGGACCCCTTCGACCTCGAGCAGAGCCTGAGCGCGGGCGCCAAGTTCCTGCGGCAACTGCTCGATCGTTACGGCGGCGACCTGGCCATGGCGCTGGGTGCCTACAACGCCGGCCCGCGCCACGTCGATCGGCTAGGCCGCCTGCCCCTGTTCCCCGAGACCGTCAACTACGTCTCGGACATCCTCGGGAAGCTCGGCGGTGGATCGACCGCGGAGCCGCCGAGGTAGCCAGGTTCTCCGTCAGAAGTTGATCTTGAGGCCCAACTGGACCGAGCGCGACCCGGTGCCGCCGACCCCTTGATTGGCGATCAGGCCGGCCAGCGTGCCGGTGACCTTCCCGAAGTCCACACTGCCCACGGTGGTATTGGGGTTGCCGAACGCCGGGGTGTTGGTGAAGTTGAGGCTCTCGAACCGGAACTCGCCCTTCACCCGCTCGGTGAGCTGGAACTTGCGGAACAGCGAAACGTCCAGATCGCCCAAGCCGGGGCCGTCGAAGTTATTCCGCCCCATGTTTCCGAAATGGGGCGTCTTGCCATCCGCGTCAAGGGGCGGCTTGAATGGCGCGGTGTCGAACCAGAGAACGGAGCCGCCCGGCCCGGCGATGTTATGGAGAATATTGATC
>Ga0315289_10015214_pt1 | contig 10687 bp, 11 predicted proteins | sample YL17G11_40_MG_FD_203452 | JGI IMG/M metagenome (GOLD analysis project Ga0315289, IMG submission 203452) | Sediment microbial communities from Yellowstone Lake, YNP, Wyoming, USA - YL17G11_40 | ecosystem: Environmental > Aquatic > Freshwater > Lake > Sediment | place: USA: Wyoming | collected...
TATGGTCTCGAAGGATATCAGGCTCTTTTCGATCTCGACAATCGATCCGTCCACCTGGAGGGAGATTGTATCACCGCCCAGATCCTCCGGAGAGAGGGCCTTTAGGGAATCGGCAATTGCCTTAGCCCGGTCCTTGAACCGGGGGCCGAGAGCCTTCATATCCGGTTTGACCACCTGCCTCTTCCTCTTGACTGGCCTATCGAAGGGGACGAAGACCTTGAGGTTCACCTTGCTATGGGCCATATGGGCCTTCAGATCGTAATCTGTCCTGTCGGCAATGCCCACTACCTCTATCCAGCCCAGGCGGTCAAATAAGACCTCGGCATCCCAGCAGTCTGCTGCATAATGAGCCATCTCGTCCGACTTGTGCTGGCGGAACCGCATCTTATCGGGAGATATGCCCACCGCCAGGAGGAACTGGTAAGTCCGGGCCACATAGTAAGCCAGGAGTTCATGGGCGATCACGCCACCCTCAACGGCCTGGCCGAAGGTCATCTCCTCTGTGACCCCCCTCTCCTGGGCGACCCGGGAGTAAAAGCTCATTTTGATGTCCTTTACGTCTTTGAACCGGGGATGGGTCCTGTTCCGCGGATCGATGAAGATCTCCGCCTCGGCCTGAGTGAACTCCCTGAGCCGGATTACCCCCTGCCGCGGCGAGATCTCGTTTCGGTAGGACTTGCCGATCTGTACTGCGGCGAAGGGCAGCCTGTCTCTGAAGTGGCGCAGGAGGCGGGGGAAGTTGATGAACATGCCCTGTGCCGTCTCCGGCCTGAGGTAGCCAGGCACTCTGTTCCCCGGGCCGATCATGGTTTTGAACATGAGGTTGAACTCGTAGATCTCAGAGAGCTCTCCCCCGCACTCCGGGCAGGCTATCTCGTTCTCCTGAATCACCATATATATCTCGTCGTTGGATAGGGCATCGGGAACCTCCACGATGTGCTTGATGAGATGGTCCGCCCGGTAGATCTCCCTGCAACTTTTGCATCCCGTGAGAGGATCTGAAAACCCGCTCAGATGGCCTGAGGCCTGGAATATGCCTTCTACGCCTATAGTCGGAGCCTCGATCTCTGCAAAGCCATCCTCAATTACGAATAACTGCCTCCAGATATCCTCTATTCGCCGCTTTAAGGGAGCGCCCAGAGGGCCGTAATCGTAGAAGCCCGCGGACCCGCCGTAAAGCTCGAAGGCAGGCCAGAGAAATCCCCGCCTCCGAGCGAGCTCGGTCACCTTCTCGTACTTGTCCATGAGAATCCTCGCAGGTTCTAGAGAACGGAAGTTGATTTAACCTTTATCGTATTCTGAGGCCGGGCTATCTCCCCTGGCCGCCCTTTGCTGTCTTGTAAAGCGGTGAAGGCTCATGAAGAGATGGCAGAAGAGAAAAATATCTGGTGCGGTTTCCAGTTGAGTTTGCCACTCTTTACCGACATAATAAATCACATCTCTGCCAAGAATAAGCACGCTCTGGCGAAATTAGGCAATCTTTCTCCGAAAAAGCACCAGAGCAAGAAGAGCGATCTGCAGGACTTCGCCCTTGATCGATCCAGGGATTCTATAATGAAAAATGCTGCTCAAGTTTGCCGTTCTCATTTTTCAGCCCTCTGCCCCGCAGTCATAAAGGGCTGGCGATAAAAAAGGGATGTAAAAGGTCTCCTAGCCCAAGAGGGAGACCATCAGGAGCGTTCCAAAGGCGGCCGCCACTGAGCACAGAAGGATGATGTCATAGTATTTATTTTTGATTAATTTATTCATGTATAACTTAAGCAAATTATTCTTGCCCGCATGCTCTAAATTCGAAACTCCACTCACCCTATTCATATACTTCAGTGTATCATTAACAGCTAAATAGTTAATTTTCATATTGAGGTTTTGTCAGTTCTATATCTTTGGATCCCGCCTCATATGAGATTCATATTACTCTCATGAAGATCCAAAATAAGATCGGAACTGCAGCATATCCTCAGCCGGGAATAGGGCGCAAAAATAAGGAGGGGGAGCAAAAGTCAAAGGATGCATAAGAGGGAGAAAGGACTCTTGACTCTTGCCCAATTAATTTACGACTTTCAACGAATATAAAGTTTTTGGCATTAGATGATCGCCGTTTAAGAGGGGGGCAAAAGAGCAGATCTCGGGCACAAAAAAGAGGATTCCACGCAGCTACTAAGGCATGAAAGAAAAAGGATGGCCAAATCCCCAGCACATTAGGGATAGGCTTTCAGTCTATCTTCACTTCCTTGCCCTTTCGCTTCTCCTTCTTCTCCAGCTCGAGTGTTAGGACTCCGTTCTTGTAGGAAGCCGCGGGAGCTTCGGTATCCACCGGAGACGCCAGGTCGATCATCTTGTAGTACTTCCTCTCGTCCTCGGTTTTGATCTCCACGCTTGACTCCGCCACATCTACTTTGATAGTCTCCTTCTCGACACCAGGGAGCTCCACATAGATCTTGTATCTATCCTTCTCCTCCATTACATCCACCAGAGGCTCGCGACCGAGGCTGGGCTCCAGGCCTTTATATGACGGCCGGAGGTTTCCGAACTCCTGGAAGGTGGGCTCTTTGCCCGGCTCAGCCGTATAAGAGAAGCCGTACACAAAGGGGCCATACCTTCTTACTACGCCGGCGGGCGTCCTCTCCTCGCGCACCAGTTCCTTATACTCCGCAGGCACGGACTCCTCGAACCTCTTGATCATCTCCTCAAAGGGTTCCCGGAACCAATCCTCGTCAGGCATCTCTTTCCTCTCAAAGGGAAAGCCTCGCCAGAAGCTCTCGAAGATATCGAATATCGAGGGATATTTTTTCTCCCACATAGTCTCACCTTTTGATCACTTGTCTATACTAACTTGTAGATAGTACATAGATATAAATTTTTGGTCTCCTGGAAAATAGCCCAATGGCAGTGCTCTAGAAAGCCCAAACTCCTCAGGCAGGCCCTCTTGAGCTTTCATAAAGTTATCCTCATGATAGGGGTATCACTGCCACTGACCTTGGAAATCTCCTGGCAGGCGACATGGGGGATGGTCTTATCGCGGACTCCTCTGCGGTAGCTTCAATGCTTCTAGCAAAGGCCTCTTCTCGGCTTTTGGCCATATTCCATGTCCCAAACCAGACAGCACTGAAATTCAGGAGCCGTAACCATTTTTTGCAGGGATGAGTGACGGGGGGGGGGGGGCCAAGCTTCAAGATCATAGACGCGATGATCATCATCACCTGTCGGCAGTTAGTTCTGCAGGGCGGCATTGATGCAATATGGCAGAAAACATGGTATATTTCGAGGTGGAGATCCAGAGCTTGACTGAAATAAGGTCGCGCGCCATATGGCCAGGCTCAGTTGGACCCTGGATCGATGGAGGCCTGGAAGAGCTTATGATGAACTTCACCTATGCCGCCTGGACTGCCCAATCCCTAGGATGCGCGATGTCGCTGCTGCTGGCCAGCCCAGAAGAGAGCCTGGGGCAGAACGTATCCGATTTGATGACCAAGTTGATTCAGAGCATGGGCGCCCTTCAGCTGGCCGAGATCAGGCTTAGCAGAGATGCTCTGGATGAGCTCAGAAGAACGCGTCTGGAACCTTAGCCAAAATTAAGATAGCCCGGCTAGGATTCGAACCTAGGTGAGGAGGTCCAGAGCCTCCCGTGATTGACCGCTACACTACCGGGCTTCGGGAAAAGCCCATGCCCACAGTTGGTTATTAATCTGTCGATCCACCTCGATGCTGCCTGAGGCTGGCGCTACTCATCCTCCGGCTTTGTAGCCTCCTCTCAAGCCTTAATATAGTTCAGCAGCACTACCCTCAAGCCTTCGACCTTTAGATCGTCCCTGGACACATCTAGGCTGTCAAGAGGTCCTTCATGCTCATGACCTCCCAAGAAGTCCTCTACTCTCCCCAGCCTGAACTTCAGGGCATCAGTTTGGAAATGCATGGGAACGGCTATGCGCGGCTTTAGCTGATGAATCACCTGCCAAGCCTTCCTCCCATCAATGGTGTATATCCCGCCCACCGGGAGAAATAGAAGATCGACGGAGCCTATAATTCCGACTTCTTGATCTCTCAAGATGTGCCCCAGATCCCCCAGATGACAGACCTGCAGACCGTCCAGCTGAAAGCAGAAGATTGTATTTGCGCCCCGAAGCCGGCCGCCCTTTTCGTCATGGTAGGTCTCTATCCCTCTGAACTCCATGCCCTGTGAAACGTGCTTGCCCGGTCCTTTTATCACAGCCGGTCTGCCTTTCACCGCTTTGGAGTTGTTGTGGTCTCCATGGTCATGGCTTATCAGGACTATATCGGCCTGGACATCTGGAGGGCCATATCCAACATCCTTTCCAAAGGGATCGGTCAGAAGAGAGAAACCCTCTGATCCCTCAAGGCGAAAGCAGGAATGACCAAGCCAAGATACTTTCATAAATCTACAAAGGCGATCATTCTAATAATCCCTGTCGATGCGGGCATCTACTACAGCGTGCACAACTCCCGGCGAGAACTTCTTGACCTTAGCGCAATTTACAATCTCCGCTCTGCGGTCCATGGATTTGGCTGCCTCGACGACCTCCTGGATGGCTGCCTGGGGGTAGAGCCAGGAGGGGATAGTCTGGTGATAGTGAAGCGTACCGCCAGGGCGCAGAGCCTCGATTCCCTGGCGGAGATATTTATCAGTGACCTGGACCAGCCCCATCAATACCCTGTCAGCTTCTCCGGATGGCGTTTTTGCTGAACAGTCTCCCAGCACTGGCTGCACAATGTCCTCAACCTTGTTGAGCCTGATGTTCTCAACCAGGTACCTATGAGCCAGGGGATTGAGCTCAATGGCCACCACCTTATGAGGCCGGGAATGGACCGCCATGGGGATAGAAAAGTAGCCAATCCCGGCGAACATATCAACCACCGTCTCCCCCTGCCCGAGAAGGCTCATGCGCATTCTCTCCCGCAAGTTTCCTTTGGAGAACATTATCTTCAGGGCGTCCAGCTTGAAGAGCACGCCGTTCTCGCGGTGGAACGTCTCAGCTATCTCTCCGGCAATGATCTCCCGGACCGGCTCCCTGAGGGGGCCGTCTATCCCGAAATCGCGGACCACCGCCCGGCAGCGAGGATATATGGCCAGAAGTGCCTCCCCGATCGAGCGCTTGAATCCCTCCAGGGCGGGGTGGATCTTCACGACTATCACCTCCCCCAGGATGTACCAACCCCTGGGAAGAAGGCTGAGCTCATCAGAAGACATATCTTTTGCAAGGACTTCCCCCAGCCGGGGTGTGGCGCGGTAAAGCTCGATCTTCTCTTGGGAGGTGGCCTGGTAGCCGTCCAGCCCGGCCTGCACTGGAATCTCCACCCGATCTCCTCTCGCCAGAACCTTGCGCCTTCTGTCCATGACCCCCGTTCTCATCGTCTGACGCAAAGCCGCCTCTGCATCTCCTCTATTCGCTATTATGGCCAGATTATCGCTTGGGGCTGAAGCTCTGCTCAAAGTTCATGCCCTCAGTGGTAGCGTTGAAGCTCAGAAGTATGGTGTCGTCCTTTCTTGTGATCAGGTAGTCCTTGCCGTGAACCTCAACCCAGGAGTCGAATCCCGCGGGAATGTCCAGGCTGAGGGCTATGGGAAGGAATGTCCATCTGACCTGCATGTATATCCTTACGCTGGCATCGCTGCTGGAGTTCAGGCGCACCAGAGTTCTTGCGGCATGGGAGATGGTGACGACCCCGCCGCGAGCGCTAATGCTTCTGTCTATGTCTTTAGGAAGCGCTATCTCCATATCATGGGAGATCCCCTCTGGATTCAGAATATCCAGACCGAAATAGGTCTCATTGCTGGATTCAGTGAGATTGGCAGAGTACTTCACCAGACCCGGAGCCGCCGTCGGCTGGGGAGCATACAGGAAGAAAGCGCCTACGGCAATGAGAATCAGGCCCGCACCGATGGCCACGGCCAGCTGGCTCCTTCTTTCCGTCCCAGACCGGGGCGCCTCGGGAGGGGGGGCCTCTGCTCTTAGGGCGTCAGGCGGGCCGGCGGGCGCTGTCGCATCTGGCGGAGGCTCTTCTGGCTTGGGAAAAGGCTCGGGAATATGGCCGGGGTAATCTGCGCCCGCCGGACCCGCTTCCGCCTCCATAGGCTCCTCTAACCCTGGCCCCGGCTCCTGTTCTGCAGTGGCTTCCTCCCCCGGGGGGGCTTCTTCTGTCACAGCTGCCTTTCTCCGCTTGGGAAGAGTCACCGCCCCCTCCTCAAAATTGAGAAGGAGGTCTGTGTATACCCCTGTTGAATCGATGAATCGCGAGCTTCTAGGGACCAGGTAGGAAACCCCAGAGATCTTCACCTCCTCAAAGAACTCGGTGTTCTTCATCAGCCGGTCCTTGAAGGCATAGACTGCTCCGCTCTCCATCCGGGCATCGATCTCGCTTAGGCTCGGGAAGCGGTCCTCCTGCGCGGCCAGCTCCAGAGTGGCCTTTACATAAGCCTCGAAGAAGACCCGGCTCATTCTGTTGAGCCTGTTAGTGTAGCGCCTGTCGAAAAGAAAGGAAAAGCTAACGCCGGTCAGCTCAAGAGAATCGGGGCGGGAGCGCTGCCAGGCGGAGAAGGATACATCCATCACAGAACCATATCTTCAAACCAAATAAGTATTTTATGTATACCCCCATCGCCTCACAAAGAAAAGACATAAGGACGGCAAGTCCCTGGTGGACCTCATATCAGCCTCGTATGAGAGGTACCTTTAAATCCCGCCAAGGAAGTGATAGATGCCGATGAAGCACTTGGGATTAGTGCCCGTTCTTCTCTTGCTTGCAGCAGGGATGACCTGCCCTCTGGCAGCAGCAGAGCTGACCGCCAGCCAGCAGGTACCTCCAAGAGCACCTGTTGGCCAGACTGTGGTGGTGAATGTCCAGCTTTACAACGGCGGGAGCACCTCCATGGATGTGGTGGTCAGCCCAAATCTTCCTGCCGGGCTTGAGACCGAACCGGGATCGTGGCCGGCCAAGCTGGATCCCAGAGGCCGCGCCGCAATCAGATATCCTTTCCGGGCCGTACAGAGCGGGAGCTATTGGATCGTCTCTCAGATATCCTACTCCGATGAGGGCACCTGGCGGGACCTATTCCTTGAGGACACCTTCACTGCTATCAGCCCCGTTTCGCCGGGGCCAGAAGGGCCTGCCTCACCGGGCAGCCTGCCCGGGCAGGAAGGGCATAACTCTCCTGGCAGTCTGCCAGGGCAGGATGGGGCTTCCTCTCCGGCCGGGGCGCCGTCTGCAGAGAGCTCTGGACAGCCTCAGGAAGAGCAAGTTCAGACTTGAAAGGTCATATCTTCTAAAAGCGGCGCTCAAAGGCATATCCCGGGCGCTCCATCTCATCTGTTTATTTATCTGTTTATCTTAAGATCGTCTCTTGTGAAGATCGACTGCAGCTTTAGTCCTCTCTTCTCTAGCGCGTCCTTGCCTCCCTCCAGGCGGTCCAGAATAACAAGAGCCTGCACCGGCTGATAGCCTTCTGCCTCGATTCTGTCGATGGCCTTGAGGATGGATGCACCAGAAGTTATCACATCCTCCACTACCGCCACCTTGGTGCCCTTCTCCAGGATGGGGCCCTCCACAAAGCTCATTGTGCCATGCTTCTTGGGCTCTTTGCGGACAATCAAGGCCGGCAAACTCCTCCCCTGGAGATGACCGAGAACTGCTATAGAGACCACAACGGGATCAGCACCCAGGGTCAGCCCGCCCACAGCCTTCACCTCGGGCTTTACCATATCCAGCAGGATCTTGGCCGAGAGGCAGGCGCCCTCGGGGGTTAGAGTCACCCTCTTGCAGTCCAGATAGTAATCGCTCTTCCTGCCTGAAGAGAGTGTGACCTCTCTTTGCTCCAGGGCCAGGGTCTGCAACAGATCCAGAAGACGTTCTCTGTCCTTCAAAACCTCAAATCTCCTTTGAATTCCAATACATCTCTTTTCACGGCAATAACCTTATCTCGTCTTAGCAGAGCGTTGCCTGTCCCGAACCGATCTTATCTCTTCAATCCGGCCCAGGTCCGTGCCGTCCATCAGGTAGGCTCTGGCCTGGCTCAGATCGGCCAAGGTCGGCAATGGCCCGCGCTCTCCTTCTGTCAGCTCGTTCAAGGAAAGGCCGCCGCAGAGACGGTTAAAGGCAGGAACGATCACCAGCTCCAGAGGGGGAATGGCTTTCCCGTAATGACGGCCTCCGGCCTCTGCAGACAGATTCGCCCTGATCCATACGCTACGGGTCTGGGGATGGCCCATGGGATCCATGAGCCTCACTGCCGGATGGAGGTGAGCGGCTATAAGCAAACTCGCCGAGAAGATGGAAGGGTTTGGCCAGGTGTGCCCGTGAAAGTATCCTACGCCATCCAGCATGAATCCCGTTGAGGGGTGGACTCCTGCCGTCTCAGAGGCCATCTCTGCCATGCCTACGTCGTGGTTGCCCAGCGCTATCTCCACCTTTGTTTCCAGAGCGAGGGACTCGAGAAATGATGGCACCTCCTTCCACTCCTGCCAGCTCGTCCTGGGGACATTGTGCTTCACGTCTCCCAAGAGCACCAATCGATCGGGCTTGACCTCTGCCAGCTGCTTTCTCAGATCCTCCAGCATCTTGCCGGTCTGGCTGGGAATGCTCACCCCGCCCAGCCAGAGCTCGTGCTCCAGGCCCAGGTGCAGGTCGGCTGCCACCAGGACCCTCTCTTTGCCTTCTACCAGGAGAAGAGGCTGGCCGTAGATGGGAACTGCTTGCATCCCTTCAATCGAGAATGTCTGCCAGACTGGAGAGCAGCTGGTCAGGACTGTTGACTATGCAAAGACAGCATCTTTCGATCATGGCATTTACGATCGAGCTCTCATGCTCTCCTGCCTTCCGGAAGTCCGTCCTGATTCCAACAATCTTTCTGCCGCGGGCATAATGGTAGCCCATCTCCCAGGCTGTCCCGTCGTCTGCCTGCGGTCCGTCCAGAATGGCTATCATGAGATGGCACTCCTCCAGGTTCTCCAAATTGACACCGAAGATATTCTTCGCTTGAGCAGGAAACTCATGAGGCCAGAGAACCTGAACCTGGCGAAAAGTTGCCTCCACCAAGGCCTTCAATCTTCCTGCCCAGTCCCTCTCCGCCTGGCTGAAGAGAGGGCCGGCAAGGTATATCTTTGTCATTCTGCTCCGGAGGCCTCCATCAGCCTCTCTTTCACAAAGTCCCTGTCCAAGCTGGCCAAAAACCAGCCTACTTTGGGACCCTGTCTATCCCCCAGGAAGGCCAGGTAGATGGCCTGGAAGAACTTCTTTGGGGCGAGTGCCAGCTCCTCGGCCACAGCATAGACCTGGTCGTGGATCTCTTGAGCGCCCTTGCCCTCCAGGCGTTCCGCCAGAAGGCCCATGCCCCGCCGTTCCTCGCCTGAGAGGTTCTTGACGGCAGCGGGAAGATCTTCGCGGAGCTGAAACTTGACAAAACCGGGTGCATACCTCTCCAGCCACACCAACACATTGCGCGCCCGGGAGAGGATCTCCTGGCGGCGGGAGATGTCGTAGCCCGATCTATCCAGGGCTTTGAGGATCAGAATGTCGTCTCCCCGGCCGATCTGAACGGCAGTGACCATATGCCGGAAAGGAACCTCGAAGGGGGTTTCGTGGCCGATGGAGGATAGCTCCATGGATCTCGGGTCTCCTTTTCTCTGGTCGTACTCATCCACCAGATTGATCAGCGGCATGGCTGGATCGAACTCGATATGCTTTTCCGGCTTGTTCCTGATGATGAGATAGCGCAGCACCTCCGGAGGAACGACCTCCAGCATCTCCTGAATGGTAATAACTATCCCAGTAGAGCTGTGCATAGCGCCAACGCCCTTCAGGTGTATCCACTCGTAGACGATTGGGTAAGGGGCTGGATAGCCGTAAATCTCTTCGCTTATCCTCTTGCCGGTATCGTAGGAGCCCCCTGCCGTGGCATGGTCCTTGCCAAAAGGCTCAACTGTAATCTTGAAGATGGGCCAGCGAGCCGGCCAGTCTACCCGCCACACCAGCTTTCCTCCGCCGCGCATAGAGGCCGTCCCACGGCAGCCGCACTGGCACTCGTAATCAACAGTCTCCTTCTCCAGGTCAAAGCCCAGGAGCCTGGTAGTGTTGGTCCGACCGCAGCACTGGCATATGGCATCAAAGGGGCTCCAGGTCGCCGGGACCTCACGGCCCGAGACCTCTCTCAGAATGCGGGCGATCTCGTCCCGTTTCTGCAGAGCTGTCTTGATGGCGTCCAGGTATACACCCTCTCTGTAAAGTTGATCGGCTCTGTAAACCTCAGGCTTAATGTCCAGGCGCTCCATGCTCTCCAGGAAGGGGGTCAAGAAGTGATCAGCGTAGCTCTTGCAGCACCCGGTGGGACAGGGTATCTCCGAGAGCGGCTTGCCGATGTGCTCCTGGAAGCTCTGCGGCAGGAAGGGATAGAGCCTGCGCAGCCTGTCGAAGGTGTCGGCAATGTAGATCAGGCGCGCCTCTACGCCCCTGTCAAGAAGGGCGCGGTAGACGGCGTCTGCGGTCATCACCTCGCGCATGTTGCCGATGTGGACGGGGCCTGAGGGCGTGATTCCCGTGGCTATGGTGTGAGGGCCGCTCTTCTCGAGCCTTTGGGCGATCACATCTGCCCAGTGAATAGTCATGACCTCAGCTGTGAGGCCGGGAGGGGATATTAAGCTTTCCGATGGCTTTTTTCTATCTCATCGCTCAAAAAAAA
>Ga0315289_10015215_pt1 | contig 10687 bp, 9 predicted proteins | sample YL17G11_40_MG_FD_203452 | JGI IMG/M metagenome (GOLD analysis project Ga0315289, IMG submission 203452) | Sediment microbial communities from Yellowstone Lake, YNP, Wyoming, USA - YL17G11_40 | ecosystem: Environmental > Aquatic > Freshwater > Lake > Sediment | place: USA: Wyoming | collected...
CCACCCCGCTCTGAACTCTCTCTTTCTCCTTCACGCCGGGAGGGAGGTAAAGGCCATGGGCGGTCCGGTCTGAATCAGAATCTGGTGCGACCATCACCTTATCCCCCACGAGGAGGATTTTCTTCCGGGTTTTTATCTCCATGGCTCCTCTAGCTGCCAAATGATACGAAAGTATTGCTCTGAAGGCAAGAATCAGCGAGAGGTTTTCAAAGTTTGAGCTCCTCACTTATCCCCTTAAACTGCTCCAGCGCTGCCTCAAGGTTGTCCGCGATTTCCGTCGCGAGAACATCAGGGTCTGGTAGGTTTGCGGAATCCTGCAAGCTCTCGTCCTTCACCCAGAAGATGTCTAGGCTCGCCTTGTCCCGCTGGATAAGCTCATCATACGTGAAGCAGTTGAGCCGCTCTGTCTCCTCGCGCTGGTGGCGATTGTCTGCAATGTAGCACTGGATGAAATCCTGAATGTCTCCAGGTTGGGGAATTGCTTCTCTTCCTTATCGAGCTTGTAGCTCTGGCTGATGTAGTCGTGAGTCACAAGGAAGAAACCTCCCGCCCCGCAAGCAGGGACGCAAATGGTGCTCTTAGGCTGCGATTGCAGATCCGAGCAATCCATTTCGGAGATACCGCGCTGATGCCGCGTGAAGCTATTCTGTGAATCAAACCGAAGGCTGACTTTCAATCCAATCTTCTGCGGATGGTCGTGAAGCTTCGTTGCTTAACGAAGAAAGCCTCTGTTTGCTCTTATGCCCCAAATGCTCCAAGGCAGTGATATTTCGTAGGTTAGGAAAACGTGCCTGATACAGCTCTAGGAATTATTCCTAACAGCTCTCAATTTTTTTCTACACAGCTCTTGACAATTGGCTTTGGAGCTGTTATATTTGCACTACACAGCTGTAGGGCAATCATTCATCAAAGGGAGAAGAACAATGAAAGTCACATTTCCAGCTATGCGGGGCACGATCGGACAGCGCCAATATTATGCCACAATAATGGCACTGTCTGAAATCCCCCACTTATTCAAGTTCAATGATTGGGAACAGAGTACGCCCGAACTCCGCGCACAGAGGGTCCTGAACAAGTCAAGGGTGCCTGAGATCTCTAAGTACATTCTGGACAACGAGGACGGTTACCTCTTCTCGTCCATCACAGTGTCATACAGATCCGATATCAAGTTCAAAGCTGTGTCTGAGGATGACGATGTTGGCTTCATCGAGATGGAGTTGGAGAACTTGGAGTTTGTCATCAATGATGGGCAACATCGTTGCGCCGCTATTGCCGCAGCACTCAAGGACAATCCAGCAATCGGCAAAGAAAAAATCAGCGTCCTCCTTTTCCCCCAAGAGAATCTCGAGAGACTGCAGCAGATGTTTTCAGATCTGAATCGTTTCGTGCAGAGGACCTCTAAATCTCTCAACGTGCTCTACGATCATAGAGATGAAATCTCCGCATTAACATCGGAAGTCTCGGAGAGTGTTTACGTCTTCAGAGGTATGATTGAAAAAGAAAGGCTCACAATACCCCTCCGCTCGCCCAAGTTGTTTACGCTATCGACTCTGTACGACGCGAACTCAGAGTTGCTCGGAAAAAATGTCGGGAAGAAGGGATCAAAGCAATTCAAAGACAACGTCTCTCTAGCAACTGAGTACTGGAATCAGATTGCTAAAGTGATCCCTGAGTGGGAGCACGTAAAGAGAGGCGAGTTGAAAGCCCCTGCATTACGCCAAGAGAAGTTAAGTACTCACGCGGTCGTACTCCGAGCCCTCGGGGGTCTGGGCAGGGTTCTTTTTGCAGAATCTCCAGACAAATGGAAGTCAAGACTCCAAGTATTGAAAGAAATCGACTGGCGAAAGTCGCAAGGCACCAAAGTGAATCCATTGTGGGAGAATGTCTGCATAACCGCTGGCTCCGTCGTGTCGAATCGTCAAGCGCGGCTTGCGACCCTTGAACTCCTCAAGACAAAGATCGGTGAGAAGATAGCAGCCTAAACCTAGCCTACTATTCAAAACATATACTCACTCGTGGGGTTGTTATGAACGAATTCAAATTGTATGAGCAGCTCATCACTGCTGAGGATGAAGACGAAGTTGAGAACATTCTCAAGAAGGCAGCTTTGCTCTCCGACGATCCTGACCTTTGGGTCCCGTTCAGTGGCAACGAGATGAACTACAACGTCATCGGGAACCAACAAGCGGATGCAACCGCTGCTCTCGTTGAAAAGGTAATCAATGCAATCGATGCAATGCTAATGGCCCAGAGTTACAAGAGAGGGATCGATCCACAAGGCCCTTCCGCACCGAGATCTATGACGCATGCTATAGAAACATTTTTCAACATTCAAAACGGAAAGATCGCAAATCTCACGGCGCGAGAGCAGACAGCACTCGCGGAGAACATCCACCTTGTCGCCGTAGGGTCAAAGCCAGATCCGTCCTATCTTGTCATTGATCGAGGTGAGGGACAGACCCCGCAGTCGTTCCCAGACACTTTTTTGTCTCTCAAGAATTCCAATAAGGAAAGAATCCCTTTCGTCCAAGGCAAATTCTCTTCGGGGGGAACTGGTATCTTGCCTTTTTGCGGTAAGCGCAATTATGAATTGATCGTTTCAAAACGGCATCCCGATTGTCCTACAGCACAAGGTGACAAGTCTAAAGGGTCATGGGGTTTTACAGTAGTCCGCCGCATGTTTCCTGATGAAAACCGAAGGATATCCATGTACGTTTATCTCGCGCCCAAGGGTCGAATACTGTCATTTGAGGCTAATGAGATCGAGGTATTGCCTAGCAGATCCAGCGCGGGAACACCCGCAAAACCATATGCAGTTGGCTTGCCTTACGGAACCTGCATAAAGCTCTACAGCTATAGGTGGAAAGCAAAGGCCGTCGCCACGACAGAAGCACGCTATGAACTAGAGCGCTTCCTGCACTCTCCATGCTTGCCATTCAGGATCACTGAAACACGGGACTACAGAGCGCACTACTACAGTACGACGTTGTCAGGGATCTGGACCACAGTGAGCCAAGACAATGGATCAGAAAACAAGAAGGTCGAAAAGGGTTTCCCTTCCGACGGAATGTTAAGCCTTCCAGATATTGGTCCTTTGGCATACGAAATCGCGCTTTTCCGAGAAGAAGTGGATCCTCGTCACTTTCCTCACGGCATCTATTTTACTTTGAACGGTCAGGTGCATGGTTCATTGCCCTCAAACTTCATAAGCAGTAGCCTGAAGTTCGATTACCTGAGCAACTATTTGCTGGTGTCCGTTGAGTGCTCGAAGATGAACAAGAAAGTCCTTGAAGATTTCTTCATGGCCTCACGCGATCGCATGCGTCGCGACGAGATATACTACGCAATTCAGGAAGGCATCCGAGAGGAACTCAAGAACCATGCTGGACTTCGCGAACACAATGCTCTCCGTAGGCAAAGAGACATAGAACAGGCACTCTCAGACGATAAGGAAACTGTGAACCTCTTCCAAGATTTGCTGAATACTGATCCAGCACTAGCAGCTCTTTTGGGAGGCGGCAGTAGACTGGTCACAACAGCTGGCCCAATACAGATAACCCCGTTCGAGGGAAAGAAGTTTCCTTCGTTCTTTCATCTCAAAAAAGAACCAAAAAGCGGGCTCGTCAAGAACTGCCCACTCAACAGGGCTGTGAGGGTTGAGTTTGAGACAGACGCAGACAACAACTATTTTACACGAGCGGACTCTCCTGGCAGAATCGAATATCAACCTCCCAATTTGTGTCTGAGTTCCCACCTCTGGAACGGGGAATTCAACACTCGATTCCAGATGCCGTGGGATGCAAAAGTTGGCGATGAGATTGAAGTTGTAGTCACCGTTTCAGATGTACAGCAAGAAATGAGGGGAAGGCAGTTTGAGTCGAGGTTCAGACTGAAAGGTACGGGCGAAGTGGACGAGGTGCCTCACCCTGGTGGTAGACCTAATCCAACGAAGTCCGCCAAACAAGCTAACGGCAAGAAGAGAGAGCCTGCGTTAGAGTTACCCCGTGTGATCGAGGTCAGGAAAGAGGATTGGCAAAAACCAATGCTGAAATTCGATGAGTTCAGCGCTGTCAAAATAGCCCACGCCGACGAAGAGGGATACATCTTCTACCTCAACATGGACAATACTTATCTCCTGACGGAACTAGTGAGAGCCAGAGATGAGGACAAGCTTCTCATCAAATTCTGGTACAAGTACGGCCTTACATTGTGCGCGATGGGAATTTTGCGAGAGGAGAAACGAAAACGAAGCGCAACTTCACATGAGGTGACGAAAAACGGCCATCCAGAGCAGGAGGAGTCTTCTGAGGATTTGGACAGGGTATCCCAGTATGCCGCTGGCATTGCGTGCGTGATTATCCCGATCATTCGGCGCTTGTACCGAGGCCCCACGATAGCCAGCACATAGAGCTAATTCTCACTTAGGTCTGTGTATGAGTAAGACTTCGCGTCCAGGATCGTGACATCCTCTCATCTGCGAGTACCACTTTCTGTTCGGCACTTTTCGCCACATGAGCGAACGCTCACCAGATGGGAGAGTGTCATCCAATGCAAAACCCGCGGTCTCCATCGCTTGAAGATAGCGAGGCAATTGCAGCCTCGTGTTAGTGAAAGACAGAAGCTGGATCACCCGAGCGTCTTTACATACTACCCTTCTTATGGAACCAAAGACCAGCGCGATTTCATTGAAGTAGTTCACAATACCCTTCTGAGACCTTCCGCCAAGTGTGTAGAAAGCCTCACCTTGTCCATCTCGGAGTCCTGCTAGCCAGAATGGCGCTGGGGTCTCTCGACGTCCGCCTATTTGCCACCGATGGTACAGGATATGGACTCCTGGATACGGAGGCGAAGTCAGAACGAGTTTGGCCCTTAGATTTCCATCCGCAAACAGAGGATGCTTATCGATTCCTCTCGATGTTCCAAGGAGCAGCGTTCGCCGCTTACCAATTGCTTTCTTCGCAAGACCAGCTTCTTTGCAGGCATCAACTAATTGATCGAGACCGTCCAACATCTCAATCAGCGTGGCTTTGATCTTCTCGTTCAGTTTGTTCACTGAAGGAACAGTTCTGCGACAGTCTAAACCCCATTGTGCGCATTTCAGCAACAAGCATCGCACAAATCCGCGTTGTCGTTGAAATGGCAGCTCATCGACCTTGGATAAAACAGGCTCGAACACTCTCTGAATTCGCCTGGGGAGATTTCGAACACGCGATCCAAATTCGCCACAATCCTCATGAGTGCCCAGTTGATGCTTGAAAACCCAGTCCACAATGTTTACTTTGTCTCCTTCGCTTAGAGGTGTGGTTTTCACCTTCGCAATGAAATGAGCAAGCGGGTTCAGATCAACCCCTATTGAGGTCCGCCCCCCTGCCAAGGATTCGACGATTGTAGTCCCGCTCCCCACAAAGGGGTCGATAATGATGTCACCAGGATTAGAGTACAGGTCCAAAATCGTGCGAACAAACTGCGGTGAAAATCTCGCAGGATATTTATAGAAACCGTGAGTCAATCCCCTTACAGTGGCCGATGAGTTCATTCCAGCGCTGATGAGCTCCATTGCAGCTTGCTTTTCGCCCTGATCAAACCGTACCATACTCGGCGTGTTCAAGATTGATTGCATTTCTGAGTAGTAGCGTCGGTGCACGTTTTCCAGAACTCATCGTGCCCTCTTGCGATCATTGGGGATTATCAGACCACTCGGAAATCGCACCACCGTCACCCAAACTAGTCCAGCTTTTTTCGTCCGTGTGCAGCATGTGGGAGCAGCCAAAAGAATGACTCGCAGTTCGAGCACGACACCCGCGATACCCCTCCTGTGCACTCGAGCCTTGCTTAAAAGCAAGTAGCACTCATCACCCGCCAAACACCTTTCCAATTGCACCCAATAAGACCTGCCAGAAGACACCGTGTTGCATCGCCAAGCCAAATCTGACCAGTAGAGGGGACCTTGCATTCACGCTTAGCTTCTCGTACGACGGGTAAGAGGATAAAAGCAATGACTATTGAAAGAGCAACGCCTGTGAAAGTAAAGGCGACATTCGCTGCATTCCCTGCTTTCCACTGCATTACTGCTGAACTGAAGAGAACCCCCACCACTAGCCCTGCGTATAGGACTATCTGCTCCCAAAGTGGCATTGCGACAGGCGTGGTCGAAGAGGGTTTTTCCTGCTGTTCCTCGCCCACTTTGAGACGAGAGCTTTGAGTATCCGTTTGGTTGCTTACGCGTATACCAGAGGTCTCGAACTCTTCTTCGTCTTTAGGTGAGACGCCTTTTGGTCGATCCTGGTGGATGGGTTTCTTCGTCTCTAAGGGGTCACTCGAACGATCGACTACGCCTCTTGGACTAGACCCTACTCTCCCGTTTAGATCAAAGTACTTCCAGAATGCCATGTGCAGGCCCTTTCTTGTGATATGAGGCAAGCCAATGGTTAACCAGAAGATAGACCTATCTCGTCAACTGTTACCATCGCAGCACAGAAATTATCCTGCCTTTTCCGCATAAGGACGGGGGATGTTTGCGCATTTCACGCAAACGCAAAGCATATCGTCAGTGGTTCCTAAGTCCACCTCGTTCAGACACCCAGGTCTGTCAGCTGGACGGGTCCACACAACAAGTCATTCAAGCTCCTCGGACAAAGACTCGGTCACAGGAGGTGTCCGCATAGGCGTTCAGTCGCCTCAGTGGAGATCGCAACTATGAGCTTTGATCTATTCAGCCTACGAGTTCGCTCCATTTGTGGACGCGCAAGGAACGAATTGAACTGAAAAATTGGGAGTACTACGACCTGGAGTTCAAACGGTGCCAAGCTGCACGCATTTACACCAAGAATGCTGACATACACGACCGTGGGTTCCAGCCAACCACTATTAGCAGACTGGGCGGTTGGAGAAGACAGCTTGAACAGTTTGGCAGGAAGGTCACAAATGCCTACCCTATCTCTCTTTCGATTTGTGTTGCCAACCTTCAAATCGGATATGGGGTAGAATTCTCTTGTGCTGCATCAGAAGCAACGATTTTTCTCTTCCCTGCCGACCCAAGATGCTGCGGTGCTCGCAGAGAAAGAACACGCGGTGTCGCAGTGGACAAGCGCTAAGATGATATGCGGATCTTAGACGCTTCTTCGGTGGAATCGCTGAGCTTTTTCTCTAGCTCTGACTGAATTGGCCGCATCTGAGTGTTGAATTCTTCATAGAGACGGGAATCGTCGAAATTTGGTATTTCGATCTTTCTCGCTCTACTTGCAACTAGCTCAGCAGCCAACTCAAACCGATTTTGGCTTTTCTTAGCCATTGTTGTTATCCCCTCTCAAGTTAGATAGATGCATCGAAAAGGGCTCCATCACAAAATCAATGGGCACGAATTTCCCCCTCTCCACGTGGAAGAAATGCTCTGGCAACGCAACGAAAATCACCGAATCGGCCCCGTTTCCGCCCGATTCAGTCGCATCAAGGACCACCACCCCGAATGCCATTTTTCTTGAGTAGAGTTCAGGTGTGCTAAGTTCCGCGACCCACACGAATTTGGGCAGTAAGATACTCAGGAACATTTCTTTGACATCCTCTTTGATCGCGGGATCAAGTGCAATCTTGTGTTTGAAAGAACGACCAGTTGTCAAGAACATTCTGAGCGTTATACGTTCAAATGGTAGAAACATCGTCACGAAGCTGTACGACAGTAAGTTCGTGATCAGGCTTCTTGCTTTCGAGCCTTCAAGATAGATCCTATGATACAGCGGAACTACGATTGCGTGAAGATCGCATTTTTGAAACTTCCCTGCGCCGTAGTAGGCTGTTGGGTCATCGTATTTTGCCAATTGATACGGCGGGAAATTGTCGTCTACTAATACATATTCTCTATCCGCATCAGCAACGTCTAAAATTTCGATCTTCCTACCCTGATCTTGAACAACGAAGGAAACTGGACTCGCCTCAATCTTATCATCTACTACGCGGGTTCGCCCAATCGCTACTACGGCGTGGCTCACATCGTTGTTCTTGATTGCGGCAATAACTGGAATTCCCGATTCGACATATGTGTAAAACAGCCTCTTGAGATCTTCCTTGTAAATGCTACGAGCGTAGACAATGACGCCAAAGCCAAAAACTTTCAGCGCATGCGAAATTTCCTCAACAGACAGTCCCTTCGTCGGCAACTGTCTTTCGTATGATTCGCCCGACAAAGCCGCAATGATAATCGAGGGAAGCACAGGGCTGTAGTCGGGATACTTGTTGCCGTAGTACTCCATGATTTCCCACACTGTCGTCTCAGCACATTTTATTGTTTCAGAATCCTGTGAGGAATGCGGGAATCCACTAGATATCAGTCTTACGCCGTTTACTGAACACTCTATATTTACTGAGCAATTTGCGAATCTACTGCGCTTGAAAGCCGTTGGTGAAATGACAGACCTACCAATGAGCTTTGGCATGGTTGGCCTGACTACAACAAAGCCTAAGAATGCTTTTGAGAGTGCGGTCTGCAATTCTGGCTTGCGAAAATGTTCTTTGCTGATGGTGTTTTCGAACAAGGATACCCTAATACAATCACGGTCATAGTCACGATGCTTCGTAGAAAAAAAGCTGTAAAAACTATTTCTGTATACCTTGTCTACATACGGGTACTCGACGTAAGCCAACAGATCATCTCTCAACGAACCCAGGTACCCTACAATCTTGCTCTTCGACGCCGCGTTCGTAGGAAACCGATATGTCTCTTCACATATCTCATCAAGCTCAAGCAAGAGCTCGTGAATTGGCAACAGCGTGGTGTGCAGGACCTTCATCGTACAGTGCGAAGATGTAATTAAACTGCGTCGCCCCTGGCTCCCCCAAGAAGAGACTTCCCATTGCGAATGTGCAAAATCACAAGTTCTAATATAGTAAAATCTGCGACATAAGATGCAACACCAACCGCACAGATCAGCAACTCATCGCGTAAAAGCCCACAAATCCTGATGATTCTCATTAGTGCAAAACAAGCCAAGATCAGCCTGATGGGCTTTCCGCTAACTTCCTCCAGGAACACTGGCCTCAATGAGGAAGGAACTGATCTCCTCGTTGAACTGACGTACAGCTCTCGCTCGTTATTCCGTTATTTCAGTCATTGCGTGATCCTGTCTACGACAGGGTGCAGGTCGCTGGCGACGAAGTGCGAGCAAATCCGCGTCGTCTTCACGTCCGCGGGAGCCAGAAGTCGTTTGACTTCGTATATCCTTGTGCCCGCTACTGATTTAATTGAGCGGCAGAGTAATCTTGTTCACCGTCCCGTGCAGCTGCTCTGACTGGAGATGCGAGTATATCTGCGTCATCTCAATTGACGAATGACCGAGGAGCTTCTGGACTTCATAGATAGACACACTTTGCTGCACCAGCCAAGTCGCAAATGTATGTCTCAGGCTATGGAAATGCAACTTCCCGTTCAAGCGAGCAGCCCGCATGTAGTCCCCGAACTTATGTGTCAGATAGCTTTCGTCCACCTTCTTGCCCTCAAACGTGAACACATATTCGCCGTCCTCCCCGCTGCTTCGCTGGCTGAGTCTTTGCACAATCCAGTCATTAAGCGGAATGACTCTCTGCTTTCCCCACTTTGATCTGAATGTGGGAGTGCTGTGAACGTGAGCAAGCTTGCGCTCCAGGTCTACATCGCACCAGCGGAGATTGCAGACTTCGCCTCGCCTCATTCCTGTTAGCACCGTGAAGATCACGATTTCCTTGAACCACTCCTCTTGGATAACAGAGAGAAGAATCTCAAACTGCTCCTTCGTGAAATAGAGCGGCGGCATCTCAGGCACTCTCACGAGCTGCACGCACTTGAACGGATTCTCCTCAATGAGTTTCCAGCGAAGAGCATAGTTCAGGATAGTGCGCAAGCTCCGAAGCTCGATGTTGACACTGACGGGAGATTTTGTCTTGAGCCTATCGGTCTTGTAAAGGTCGACGTGCCTTTGCTCCAGCGCTTGAAGCGGGCAATTACCCGCAATCCTCAGAAGATTTCTGAGACACACCCTGAAAATATCGCACGAGCTGCGGGCGTAGTTGACCTCTGCAAAATCAAGGAACTCCTTTGCAAACTCGTTGATGCGTTTCGTCTGGGGCTTGTGCTCTGGCGGCTCCTTGAGGTCAACAAGCTGAGCGAGCGCTTCACTCTTGAGCTTTCTGCCTGTGGACTTCCAGCGCCTGCGGCCTTGCTGGTCGTAGAGGATATACCAAACGCCGTTGGAGCGTTTGAAGAGGGATACACGCGAAAGAGCCACTGCCAACCTCCGATTGCTGTTAGCAATCTGTTAGCAGCGACTTTTCGGCAACTCAAATTTGCCTTTTTTCGTCGGAACGGCGGGATTTGAACCCGCGACCCCTTGCACCCCAAGCAAGTGCGCTACCGGGCTGCGCCACGTTCCGAGATTTCTCTCCGACTTTCGATCTCTTTCTTCAGCCGCCGCCAATCCGCCCAACCCTTCGGGCATTTGAAGTACCGCTCACGTTTTGCTGCTTCGCTGCGGCTGTCGTACATCTCGCTGTAAACCAGCTCCCAAGGCCTCTTGGCCTTCGTGTAATTCGATCTGCCATTATTGTGGCGCATCACGCGATCAGCAAGATCGTTCGTTTGGCCCTTGTAGTACGAACCATCGACAAGACTCCGCATCACATAGAAATAGAATGGCATGATCCCTCTTCAAGTGCCCTACCG
>Ga0315289_10015216_pt1 | contig 10687 bp, 8 predicted proteins | sample YL17G11_40_MG_FD_203452 | JGI IMG/M metagenome (GOLD analysis project Ga0315289, IMG submission 203452) | Sediment microbial communities from Yellowstone Lake, YNP, Wyoming, USA - YL17G11_40 | ecosystem: Environmental > Aquatic > Freshwater > Lake > Sediment | place: USA: Wyoming | collected...
GAACTGTCAGGATCTTTTTCCATCCGGATGGGGCTTTCCCCGTGCTTGGGTATTTCTCACCCAGTTCATCCATGGCATCTCGCGCATTCTGCAGGAGGTTCACCAGGACCTGTTCGATTTGGTTCGGTTCTCCCCACAGATCTGGCAAACCCTCGGGAACCTCGCGCACGACCTCGACCTGATGAAGACGGAGCTGCTCACCAAGAATCGAGAAAGCTCCGTCAATCACGGTTTCAACCTTGATGGCGCTGAATTTCGAGGAATCAATGTGACAAAAGCCTCGCAAATGGTTGATGATTTTGGACAACCGCGTGACCATGGATTTGATCATATCCAGGTGACCTTGGAGCATTTCACCGGTCAGCTCACTGCGTTTCTGCAGCAGCCGGATCAAGTCCGCGGTGATCGAGATGCCGTTCAGCGGCTGCTTCATCTCGTGGACAATACCGGCGGCCATTTCCCCCAGCGTGGCCAGGCGTGCCGAGTGGATAAGCTGGGCGTCTTTCTTCAGCAGCTCGGCGGTTCGTTCCTCGACCATCTCTTCCAACTGCGTCGTGTATTTTTGAAGTTGCGCCTCCAGCCTTTTTTGAGCGGTGATGTCAACTCCAATTACCAGACGGCCCACGATCATTTTACGCTGACGGATAGGGCTTGTTTGCCAACTGAGAGTCCGGGCTTCGCCGCCCCGCGTACGGATGTCCGCGAGGTAATCTGCAAGCTCGGAGGCCTTGGTCGGATGGAAAAGCTTTTCGAGACTTGAGTCGTTATCGGTGGCGAGCAAAGTCCACGGCTCCGATTCCCGCAATTCTCGCTCGGTGTATCCGCAGAGTTTCTGGGCGAACTTGTTCCATTGCGACGGCTTCCCATCGGCCGGGAAATAGGCGATGACGACGCTCGTAGCATCCAGGAGTCGCTCGGAGAATTCAACGGCGGTCTTGAGCCTTTGGGTGCGTTCTTCGACGCGCTCTTCGATTTCACGCGTGATGCGGTCAAGTTCCCGCTCCAGGGACTTGCGCTCGGATACATCCGAGAAACAGAGCAGGGTCTGTGGAGGGCTCTTGGGAGGAACAAAGCGGGTGCGGTAGACGGAAAGCCAGCGCTCACCAATCTCTAATTCGGCGCGAGCCGGTCGAGACGGAGGGCCGGGAGCTCCCTCGGGAAACCAGGATCCCAGTGTTTGGCAACCCGAAATCTCAAAAATGGGCCGGCCGACAAGCGCCCTTTCCGGGGTGCAAAGCAGTTCTTCCGTATCCCGGGTAATTCCCTGCACGACGCCGCGATCGTCGCACCAGGCGAATCCGAGGGGTAGTCTCTCCAGGAAACCCAACCAACGGGCCGAAAAGGCCTGCACGCGCCGCCGCCCCAGAGCGCGCTGAATGATGTGGTTGAGATCCTCCAGTTGGAAGGGTTTCTCGAGGTAGTCATTGGCTCCCAGGCGGAGAGCTTGGATCGCCAAATCCTTCTCAGAGTAGCCTGTCATCAGGACGACTTGAACCGAGGGATCGCGCCGTTTGACTTCCTCCAGGACCTCAAGACCATCAATGCCCGGCAAGCGGATGTCCGTCAGTACGAGGTCAATGTCTCGCGCGGCTTCGAATTTCGACACACCCTCACGACCATCCGTCGCGGCCGTGACCTCGTAGCCAATCGTGCGGAAATAGCCTTGGATCAGCTGGCACAGGCTCTCTTCATCCTCGATGATAAGCAGGTGAGCTGGGCTCATACAATCAAATGTATAGAAAATCCCATATAAAGTCAAGAGTGATTCTTCGCAGGCGAACCAAGGAGTTACTTCTGAAAGAGAGCGTCAATCTGCTTCTGTTTTTGCTCGGTCGGGGCATATTCCGCGTTGGCGTCGTAAGTTGACTTAATCCCTCGAATGCCCATAGCAGCCTGGGCGACCGGTTTCTGCTTCAATGTCTGGGGAGTAAAGGGCTTCACAATGTAGTTGTTGACACCGGCTCGCATCGCTTCGACAACATCTTCTTGTTGCGATCGCGTCGTCACCATCAAAATGGGGATCGTTGCAGAGTTGCTCTCTTCCTTCACGGTTTTGACGAAAGTCAGGCCGTCCATTTCGGGCATATTCCAGTCGGTAACGATGAAGTTGAATTGTTCCGCATGGAGTTTGTCTAACGCCTCTCTCCCGTTTTCGGCTTCGATGATCTCATCGTAGCCGAGACGCTTCAGAGAGTTCACCAAGATGCGTCGCATCGTCGGAGAGTCGTCCACCAGAAGAATCCTCAAGGAGCTCATGGTTCTCCCTTTCTAAACGAATTTCTTGACCAGAGTATCCAAGGCTTCCAGAGAAAAGGGTTTTTCCAGAAAGCCGTCCGCCCGGGCTGTTTTATCGGCAAAAAACCTCCGGAAGTGGGCAAAACCGGTGATGAAGACGACGGGCATCCCGGGATTGATTCGCTTAATCGCGCTCAGAAGCTGAAATCCATTCATGAGCGGCATATGAATATCGCTGATGACAAGCTCCGGCGCGTCCGAAAGAATGATCTCAAGAGCCTTTTGGCCATCTGGGGCCCCCATGCCGTCGTAGCCGGAGAATCTCAAGAAGTTAATCAGTAAGTTCCGGATGACTTCGTCATCATCAACGACGAGCACTTTCTTTTTCAGTTTTCCCATAGTTCACCTGCCATACTTCACAAAAATTCTTTTGGGCACCTCGTGTGTTTTCACTGCGATGAAGCCAGATCGAGCATTTCAATCCCCTCGATGGAATATTCCTTCACCACGGGTTCGGAAAGGCGTTCGAGCTGGGTCATTATATTCTTGATCTTCTGAACCTGTTTTTCTATCGTCTGGAGGGCTTCGAAATCCTCCGCAGAGAGAGTCGGATTCTTTCGCTGAAGGAATTGGGCATAGCCCAAGATGACGCCCAAAGGGGTATTGACTCGGTCATTGGTCGTCACGGCAAGTTGCGTGATGGCCCGCATCCGTTCGCTCTTGATCAGCTCTTCCTCCAACCGCTTCGCCATGGTAATATCATGCTCAATGACCGAAAATCCGATCATCGTCCCGTGGGAATCCGTGATGGGCGAATAGGTCGCCGTCACGGGGAAGATGGTTCCGTCTTTGCGCCGACGCCAGATTTCTTTTTCCGAGAAGGCTCCTTGATCGTGCAGAATGTGCGCCACATCCGGGGCCTTCCGCTTCTGCTCCGGAGGATCCAGGAAGTCATCAACGATCTGTCCGCAAATCTCCATGGCGGTGTAGCCGTACATCCGCTCGGCCCCACGATTCCAAACCCGGACATGGCCGACTGTGTCGCACGAAAAAATCCCGTCCTCACTATGCTGGACAAGATGGTCCAGATAATCCCGCATCTCTTTCAGGCGGTCTATTTTCTCTTGGAATTGCTCATGGATGCGCAGGAAACAAAACCTGCGATGAGCCCGATGACAGGCATCGAGAATCTCCGAAGGTTCAAAGGGTTTGCGGACATAGTCATCCGCGCCGGCTTTGATGAGGTCCACCAGGCCGTCTTCCTCGCCGGAGCTTGTCATCATGATCACGACCGGTTCCGGACAGATTCGGCGAATATGGGCCAAGACATCCTGGCCGTTGAAGTCGCGCATTCGATCATTCAGCATCACGATTTGCACGCGCTTATCCTGCAGGAGCCGCCACGCCGCCTCTCGCGAGGAAGCCGTCAGCACACGCCATGAATCCGCCTTGAGGATTTCGGTAAGAGAAGCCAGCCCATCGGTGTCATCGTCAATGGCGGCAATGGTTCCACGGAAGGCCAAGGCCGTGGATTCATCGTCCGTGTCCATCCCGGGCTTGAGGGCGCAGCGCATCAAACGAATGAGTTCCACTTCCTTATGGGGTTGCTGCAAATAGGCATAGGCTCCCACATCGCGAGCGACTTGCTCCGTCACAACATCCCGATAGACTGCTGAAGTCAGAATAATCGGAACGCGATTGAATTCAGCAAACTCAGGAGTTCGTAGGATCTGGCAAAGCTGAAATCCATTCAGATGAGGCAGCTCAATGTCGCAAACAATGACATCCGGTTTCTGCACCTTAACAAGACGCAACGCTTCTTCACCATCGGATGATTCCACGACGCGCCCCACTCCGGCGCATAAAATCTGCATCGCCGTCGTCCGCAAAACGGCTGGATCACCGTTGATCAGAAGAACTGTAGGAAGTTGTTTATTATGAGACATCACATCATTCCCGTCAATCTTGGGCAATTCTCATGGCCGACATTTCACCATCGAGTCCATACATCAATTTGAGCTCTGCGCCAGTCAATGGGTCTTGCTCCCACGACACTTTGCACGCTCCGCTCGCTCAACGGCCACCTTCTGTGGCGTTCGGAGCGCCTTGAAGACCACTCGGGCCAGGCGTCCGCTCTTTTCATAGGTCATTTGATCCGTGAGGTATCGGACCAAAAGAATCCCTCTTCGTATCTTCGTTTCTGCAGATTGGGCCGTTTGCATGGTCATGACGCGGCCCAAGTCGAAGCCTTCACCCTCATCTTCGACCTCAACGGTCATCGTTCGATTGGCCAGCGTGGCTCGCACCGTGACGGTCGTGCCTTCTTTGCATCTATTCCCATGCTGAACGGCATTCTGGAGAAGCTCGAAAACCGCCACGGGGATATTGCGGTCGCTGATGATGCGAGGGAAATTCAGGGCGCGCGCCAAATCCCGCAGATAGGCCGGCACTTCCAAAGCGACTGGCCAAGTCGTCGGCAAGCGGAGCTCGACCGTCTGGCGTATGACAGGACTGAGTGCGTGCAACGGTGGCGCGGCACGCCGAATCGTATTTCCCAATTCGATCAGGCCGGAAAGATCAGCCAGAGTAAACGGTTTCGATAAGACGCCGAAGGCTCCACTGTCCAGAGTTTTGCGCAAGAGGTCTATCGAGTGGAGTCCCGTGATGACAATTACGAGCAGGTCGGGTTGTGTCAATTGGAGCTCTTCGAGAACAGCCAAGCCATCCTTATAGGGCATAACCATATCCACGATGGCGAAGTCAAAGGGCTCTTTTTGGGCGAGCGCTACGCCCTCCTCCGCAAAGGTGGCATAGCGCACCTGATGACCCGACATCTCGAGTGCGACTTGCAGCAGTTCGCAGATTTCCTGTTCGTCGTCTATGACAAGTATATTTGATTTCACGGCATCACATTCTGGAGTCTAATTCAGACAAATTCCACGGACTCTTGGAGCGTTACCGCAATAGGGCTAATGACCCCGGTGAGGGGCCGACTCCAGAATGTCTTCGGCAATTTTCATACCAAGGCAGCGAAGTTTGCCTTGGGCGAAATCGGGGAAAACTGTGAATTCGCGTGGGGGACTCAGAGTGCGCCGTGGGAAGGGAAGAGACAAAAATTTCCCCGCATGGGCATTCTAATGCCACGACTAACGAGCAGGAAAGTCCATGACCTTGGCCGCCGTCTCCCGCTCGATTTCCGGCTGGCTATAGAAACCGGAGGCTACTCGCTGGGCGATGAGTGCCCGCCGTCTCTCATCAATATCAATATTTTCAATCTGTTCCGAAGTCGCCAAAGTCGCGTACTGGCGAGTTTTCGTAATCTCAGGTGAAAGTGTCACCTTGTCAGAATCGGAAGAAGCAGATTGAGATTTCTGAGCCGTCGGTTTCTCTTTATCCTCTTGATTTTCAAGAGGATTAAGATTGCTGCGGGTTGGCTGAAGAGGATTTATGCGCATTTTTGTGCACTCCAGTTCGTTTTCATGTCGTTACAGATAAAGCAAGTGTTATGCCATTGTCAAAAAGGTCTTGACCTTTGACATCATCTTGCCAAGACTCCTTGGGATTGCGGCGTCTCGAACTCGGCCAATTGCCCCTGTTTCCGGAGCTTCTCAATGGCTTCTTGCCATCCCATTCGGAGGGTTTTCAGCGATTTCCTTACGGGTTCGAGGAGAGCCGGGTCATTAGCGAAATTGGCCCGGGTAATCTGCGCCGTCATGAAGTCGTACAAGGTCGAAAGTGATGTGGCGATATCGCCACCCTTTTTCATATCCAGCGCCCGGCGCAATTCGGTGATGCACGCGAAAGCAGACTCAATGGCTGTCCCTTTGGCGGCAATGTTGCCTTCCTTCATGTAGGTCTGAGCCTCTGCCATGAAACGCAAGGCTGCATCGTAGGTCATGAGAATGAGCGCGGGCTGACTGGCCGTTAGCGCATCCTTAGCTTTGTAGTGTGCCGATGTATCATTCAATTTCATCCGATGCCTCATCCAAGTACGCTTGCCAAGTAACTGCTTTGGTTTTGGAGTCGTCCCAGGGTAATCTCGAGCTGCGTGAATTCGTGTCGAAGCTGCTCCTCGGTTCTTTCCAACCGCTCTGCCCATCGTTCGATCTGGCTATCAATCGCCTCAATCGAATTATTCAGCGAGTCCTCGGCGAAGGTAATCTCTCCCGTATCCAGATCAGTCGTCAATACGGACTGACTTCCCACTTGAGCCGCGATGCCCAGACCCAGGCGGATGGTCGTGCTGAGGCTCCCGGCTCCCGTTCCGGGGTAGGTGAAGCCCAAACGAAGCCCCTCGGTTGGTGTTCCCTCCGCCCCCACGATGAACATCCCATCAATAACAGCATCCATGCCATTGATTTGCGCCGAGCTGATGTTCCCGTTGTCATCATAGGTGAGGCTTACCGCATACTCGCCGCCATGCGTTTTCTCGGTGCGGGATTGATAGAAAACCCTGGCGTCATCTGTTGAGAAACTCTCACAGAAGAGGTCCACCACATCGTTGAAATTTTCCTCGAGGGCATCCGTCAGAATCGTATCATCAATTGAAAGCAAACCATTCGCTCCCGCTGTGACGCCGACTTGTGCCAGACTGGTCAGGAATGCGTCATCAGGCAAACCCAGGATTCCATCGGCTATGATGGTGCCGAAATCGCCCCGAATGCTTGCCAAGTTGCCGTCGCCAAGAAGCGGAGCGGCGGCTTCATTTTCTTCGTCGTAGCTCGCGTCCGTGGCGATTTCACCCATCAGAGCGTTATACGCGGTGACAAATGCCTGAATTTTTCCTTTGACAGCGGCCGTATCATTGCTGACTGTCACATCCACCGTCTTCGTGGGGTCGGCGCTGAGCAGCGTGAGCGTCACACCGGCAAGGACATCATTGACCACATTGGATGACTTGGTCATATAGACGCCGTCAACCTGGAGCCGGGCATCTTGCGCGCTCGCAAGCGTGGGATGAAAGACATCGAGATCGAAGGTTTCTTCACCTTCGAGAGTGCCGGAGCCGAAAGTGAGCGTAACACCCTCTGCAACGCTGATCTCTTCGCCGCTATACCCATTCGGAATGTTGATGGTGCCGGAATTGCCCTCACTGTCAACCCATTCGATGTCAATCGAATCGGTTCCGACGGCGAAGGTTCCTGAACCGGAAACGGTGAAGCTGAAAGTCTTGTTCACCGTACTTGTGTAGCTGGCCGACGCGCCGACGGCAGGAGAAGCAGAGCCACTCCAGCCCGTGCCGAGTTCAATCTCGTCAATGGCTGAAGTGGCAAAGTTCAAATTCGTCGGATTGGAGGTGATCGAAATCGTACTTTCCGTGCCGGTGGAATCGGCCGTCAGAACCAGGCGATACGGGTCATTGCTCGATCCATCATTCAGGATAGACGCGGTGACCAGCCCGTCATTCTCCGGGTCGTTGTTAATCAGGTTACGAAGCTGCTCGAGCGTCGTCGAAGATGAGAGATCGCCGTCATCAACCGTTATGGTCTCGTCGCCCACTTGGATAACGAGGTTGCCTCCGCTATCGCCAACACCTGTCGAGCTCTTATCGGCCCAGCCTTGGCACGCCATTCTGTGCGCTCGCGCGAGCTGGAGTGCTCGGACCGAGTGGTTGCCGGGCTCTGCGCCCGCATCAGCGATGACGCTCAGAATGGTGCTGTTGGATGTGCTCGCCGACTTGACCGCGAATTCGGCGCCCGTATCCATCCCTTCGCAAGCAGACTGTAATGCCCATACCTTGGCCTGCAAACTCGCCCAGAGGTTGAGCTTCTGTTGAAGCCCCTGCTTGCGGTTTTCGAGCAAGGAAACCGGACGCCGCTCGACGGCCATGAGCTGGGCAATGGTGGTCTCCCAGTCAATGCCGGAAATCGCGCCGGTAACCTGTGATGTTCCAATCGCCATAGGTTCTCCTTACAAAAGTGGTGTCTGGCTTCCCGCGAGACCAGCCACATCAGCCGCAAGCATTGCGCGAGGTCCGTGGCCACTTTTGTAAGGAGTCCCGTTCGAAGCCGTTAGCCGACAAGCTGAGCGATCGTCTGTGGCAGCATGTTTGCCTGAGCCAACATCGAGATGCCGGTCTGCATCAGAATCTGCGCTCGCGTGAACTCGGACATTTCTGACGCGAAGTCCGCATCGCGAACCGTGGACTCAGACGCCGTGGCCGATTCCTCCGAGATCATCAGATTCAGAACGCTGTTCTGCAGACGCTCGACTAAGCTGCCGACGAAGGTTCGCTCTACATCCTTCGAGGTGATAGCCGTATTAATCGTGTCTATCGCGGACTGAGCACTTGCCGTATCCGCGACATGGATGTCGGCGAGTCCCAGCGCCGACGCCGTCATTCCACCTAAGTTGACGTAGTAGTAGTCCAAGCCAACTGTGTTGCTTTCGCCGATGTGGAATTTGATGGCACCAGCGTTTCCTGCTGTGCTGACGAGGTTATAGCCCAAGGCCATGGTGCTGTCCGTGCTGGCGGTATCCGCTGCCCGGGTGCCATCCAGAAGCTTGAAACCGTTGTAGTTCGTCACATTGGCGATCCGGTCAACTTCGGATTTCAGTTGCTGGAACTCGACATTGGCAACCTGCCGGTCCAAGGTTGTCAGGATGCCGTTGGAGGCCTGCACGGCGATCGCTCGCATGCGGATGAGCTTTTCGTCAACGACCGATAACGCGCCTTCGGCTGTTTGCAGCATGTTGATGTCGTAGTTGGCGTTCTTCTGGGCCTCTTGCATTCCTGAAATTGCCGCCCGGAACCTTTCCGAGATGCCCAGACCGGTCGGGTCATCCCAGGCGTAGTTGATGCGCAAGCCGGTAGACAGGCGCTGGACCGCCGTGTCCAGCTCCCGCTGCGTCGTCCAGATTGCGCGTTGCCCTGTCAATGACAGGATGTTGTGGTTGATTCGCGTACTCATTGTTCATCTTCCTCCGATTAGAATGGAAAATTATGGTTTTAAGGTTCTTCGTTTCCAAATAGCGTCGGGAAAACAGGCGCCTCATGCCACTGGTTCAACTTTTCTATCGGCCTTATCCCGTTTGGACTTGAGTTTTTCCTTTCTACGGTACTATGAACACGCGAATCTGCAACGGATAGGTTGTTTTCCAGAAACAGGGCCACGCTTAAAAATTTCCACACCTGAAGCGCAAAGCCCAATCCGCGTCCTCTTTCCATCCATTGCCCCAGAGTCTCTCGATCCATATAATGGAAAAGAGGCTCGCATTCCAAAATCCGTTTCTTGGCGGCTTGTCCCGCCGGTGTTTGGAAGAGACCCTCCAGAGGCACCGGGAAAGCCTTCTTGGGACGCCTGAGGATCGGGGCGGGCACGAGATCTTCGAAGGTTTTGCGAAGAAGGTACTTGTCGGGCTTCAGGCTGCCCTTGTATTTGACTGTCGAGGAGAGATGTAGCACGAAATCCACAAGGTCGTTATCCGTGTAAGGGACTCGACCCTCCACCGACGCGGCCATCATGGCGCCGTCCAGTCGGCTAAGCAGCCCCGGCAAGTGAAAGTACTCAAGAAACAAAAAAGCGCGGTCAAGTGCCGAATGCTGCCAGCCTTTCTCAGAAAATTGTGCAGGAGAGGAGTCAGCTTTTCGGCTCTCCAGAATCTGTGCCGCATGAGGAGTCAAGAGACATCGAAGCTCCTCCGTGGAGAACCAACGATAGACGGAAAGCAGGGACGCCCATTGTCTTTCATCCTTGTCGGGCGATGATGAAATCCCATGGGTGAATTGCGCAAACTCCGGGGCGTGTGGTGCCGTCTCTTGGGCTTCTACAGCCGATAGAAGCCGGGTGTAGCCGCCGAAGAGCTCATCGGCGCCTTCTCCCGTCAGGGCCACTTTAACTTCCGGCGCGATGCGTTTCGCAAGCAGGTAGATCAGCGGTTCATTCGGAACCATGCAGGGAAACTTGCGGAGGTGAATGAGCTCTCGCATTCCCTGAAAGTACTCGTCGGCAGTCACGATGAAGTTTTTATGCCTGGTGCCGAGATCCGACGCGACGATATTGGCGAAATCCGCTTCTTCCTCGTCACCCTCAAGACAGATCGCATAGGTCGGGGGCTTTTCCCCGGCCGCCTGAGCAAGCAGGGCTGCCAAAATCGTGCTGTCCAATCCTCCGGAAAGACAGACTCCGATGGGCACATCGGCGTTCATCTGCCGGCGGATGGTCTCTTGAAGCAAGTAGCGAAGCCGGCTTCGCACGAGAGTTTCATCCTGAGAAGCGCCCACGCCGTATGAGGCCGTTTCCGGCATCCACCAACGCCGCTTCTGCACTCCGGACTTGCCAATCACGAGCTCTTCGCCGGGACCGAGCGTGCGAATATCCCGCAGTAGCGTCTGCTCACCCTCAACCGGCTGGAAGTAGAGCAGAAAGCTCAGAAGCACCTTTGGGTCTATGGCATGGCCAATCCCAGGGCAGCGCAAAAGAGCCGACGGTTCGCTCGCGAAGTAGAAATT
>Ga0315289_10015217_pt1 | contig 10687 bp, 15 predicted proteins | sample YL17G11_40_MG_FD_203452 | JGI IMG/M metagenome (GOLD analysis project Ga0315289, IMG submission 203452) | Sediment microbial communities from Yellowstone Lake, YNP, Wyoming, USA - YL17G11_40 | ecosystem: Environmental > Aquatic > Freshwater > Lake > Sediment | place: USA: Wyoming | collected...
GTTGATTTACGACGATTTGCAAAGAAGAAACCTACTGGATGTTGATAAGAATCCAAACGTATCAGCACTCGATGACTTGAAAAAAATAAAGTGAAAATAAGAGAAACAACGGGGGTGTCTTTTGGGCCACACAACAATAGTACCAATACTCGATGACAACACTATAAATTGTACCTACTATAGGGATTTTATGCCCACTGAAGATACTTCTCCCGTGGATTTATTAGTACATGTTTCACATCGCTATGTGAACTCAGCAAATGTTACCAAAGAAATTACGCTTGAAACCTTCACCGTACCTAAACAGTATCTAGAAACTACTGGGCTAGCCTACTTGTCTGACGTTGAGCAAACGGTAGAGTTTAATATTATCAATCTGCGATATCTCACCAATCTTTTTGTCACCATCAATGAGACGAGGGATGGTAGCCCTATCGTAACTTCAGTGGGTGTTAATATAGGAGATGATCCAACGGTGGAGCCACTCACCGACAACCCGCAAAAAGACCGAGAGAATGATGAGAACATTCCTGAGATTTTGCCTGAAATTGATATATCTGTACCTGTGAGGGAATTTAGTACGGTAATCTATGAGGCAACCGCCGATACTTTAGACTTTATTCAAATAAGTAAAAGAATTTATTATCAAGATGAGAAGTTTTTAGTACAGGAATATAATCAAAGAGAAGATAAAGTTTTTATTGAAAACTCGATAGCTAACGGGCTCCTCAATCCAAGTTTTTCGGCCACGGGAAGTGTGCCAACAAACTGGACGCTAGTCGCACCCTCAATGATAGTTAGCACTAAGGTACTAGCAAGTTCTCCAGATGGTGTTAATATTTGGCAGCTTAGAATAACTAACCCAAATCTATTCAGTGCATTTAATACAGTTACGGTTGCTTTAGACACCCCAGTAGATTTGCTAGCGGGAATTAATGCCCTTAACTTTTCAATGTACTACCGAGTCAAGAGCACTTCAAACACCACACCATTTAGCAACTTCAACGTAAGATTTAGATTCTTTTTAGACCAAAATGAAATAGGCTTTGAGCAAATAACTGTACCAAGAATACCTAGTCAAAACTCATGGAAGCTCCTAACAGCAACACTTCAAGGGTCTCTAATTAACGCGAGTGCAAATAAGGTACTTATTGAGGTAGACATTGCAGACATAGATACCACCGATTTGTTTAACCTAGAATTAATACTACCCCAGTTAGAAGCGACCCCCTTTGCAACCACAAGAACTCTGGATGCTAGGATACAAGATACTTACATAACTGAAGAGTTCCGTTTAGACATTCCGTTTTTTCTTACTTTTAAAACATTTCATAAAATGGGTTCAGGGATTCGTGGTCTATTTAGTAGCACGACTAATTTAAAAGATGGGTTTGAGATACAGGTATCTTCCGATAGGATATTCTTTAAGCAATACAATGTTACGGGGGCGCTAATTGTTAATGTTGCCAGCAATCCCTTCACCTATGTCGATGGCAATATGGTTACCTACGGTGTGTGGATAGATGGAACTAATTTAGAATTTTACTTAAACAACACACTAGTGTCATCGCACGTAGCTAGTGTAACCGTAGACCAAACTAAGCAGTTTATAGTGGGATCTTTAGAACGAGCCAATTCGGCAATAAACAATGAGCTATTAGAGTTTAAGATACTCCGAGATCGATTATAGGGTTAAGGGTTATGTATGGAAATTTTTATTTGCGGGTGTTGTGCTAATAAGCTGCCAACAATACATAGGAATATTCACCACAAGCTGCCAAAAGCATTGGGGGGGAAAGATACCCAAGATAACTTAATTGACTTATGCCCAAATTGCCACGATGCTCTCCATGCCATAGCACATCGCTTAAGGGACAACAGGACATCTAGAAGTCAGATTCTAGATTCAATTGCACTTATCTACCCAAGTAACAAAACGGCCCAAGAGATTTGCCTTGAGTTGGCGCTTAATGTAAGAAATGCCATGATAGCCTCACAAGAGCAAGGTATGGGGCCAAACCACCTTGTCAGCATATCTACAGTGCTTCGTCTATATTATAAGCCAATGATAGCCAACAGAGTTAGGGAATTGAATACGTCTCAAGAAGATTATCTACGGGGCTTGATTTTGTCAGATCTTAGCAAAAGATTTAACCTAGTCATTAGCCCAATGGAAGAAAAAAGAATAATGACGAACATCAAAGAGCAACGAAAAAAGATAATCTAGTACTCTACGGCATCTAATTGTTTCATATAACGAGCTGCGAGGGTTGCATTACCCGATCTAATCGCCAGCATCATTTTTAGTTTTAAAAAAACTTTGAGTTCAGCCTTGGTGCAATTAGTACACTCACGGCTTTTGGAAATTATGGAAACTAGAATATCTTCCGAGGGGCTTGAGGCACTATTTGCATATGCTTTGAGTGCAGTAACCAAATCTTCTGGGTTAATAATACACGAAGGCGAGGTATTCTTAGCTCTTTCCACTTGAGCTATTTTTTCTTTTTCTTGCGGAGGCGCACTAATTACAAACGAGGGAGAGAAAAAATCATCCCAAACCAAGCTAAGGATAAGGCCACCTACAACGATCAGGCCAAATAGAAAAGATATTAGTAATATCCCACGAGACATAGCCACAACCTCCAGTAATGTACGACATTATGGATAGTCTTAGCATATCCCGCCAAAACTGCAACCTTATCCCAAAAAGCTAAGGCAAATTAACGGCTACCACCGCTTCGATGGTTCTTGTTTTAAGGCTGGTCAAAACCGCATCGAGGTTAGTTGCCTCGGTAAAATATTCTTGTTGCCTAAGTTCATTAATAGCTGTCAATATTCTTGGCTGTGCTTTCATCAGCTCATCAAGTGCTAGTCTCATTTTATCGTCTTGGGTGGCCATATTTAAAATCCTCTGAAAAAGGTTAATTTGAAAGTATAAGAGCATACCCTAAAAATAATATGGAGACCCAAAGATGCAGATCGTCAAGCTATTTGACGAGGTTGCTATACTCGGTACTCTCTCTGAAAAAACGATCGAACTGATTCACGCAACCTCCGCCATGGGCGCGATTAAAAAGTTGGTAAGTGCCTATGATATCATCTCACTAAACCTTTCAATTGAAAAAAAATTTAAAGAATACGAGGGAAGCCCACCGTGGGATCTTGCTGCTTTGAAGGATTTGAATCACATCCGAATTGAGCTTGCTGTGTACTATAGATTTAACTTTAAACCAATATCCCTATTCGATCAGTACAACACCAAGCTAGTATCTTTTTTTCGACTACTCCAATTGAAAAACTCAAAATTGGCCCTAGAAACGTAGTATCTTGACAAATATCCCTACTTGTGGTTTCATCGTTTAAAATCACCTGAAGGGATACTACATTAAACATGATACACGATTTGAATTACAAAGATGTTATATTGACGCAGCCAGTAGATCTATTTAACAAATTAGACTGCTTATACAAAATATCGTCTCCTCAGATACTAAAAGAAGTTTACTGGGGTACCAAAAATCTACTTGTAAAGAGAGAAATAGTTCGCATTTGTGACGATGAGGAAATATACCAAAAAGCTTTAGATGAAAAAAATGAAATGCTTAAGATAGCTGTAATCAGAGCTATTCATAAGAAACTTAAAGTTAAATGGGCGCTAGACGATACAGAAGAAGAAAAAAGAAGAGAAAAAGAAAAAGAGAAAAAGAAAAAAGATAACTACATCGAAGATATCGAAGCGAAAAAGCTAAACCAAAGGCTAAAGGATAGGGATCGAAAAAGATCTCAGAGGCAAAAAAAGAAGGCTATAGCCGCCAGTGCTCTTCTCTCCAATTTGGAAGTAACTGTTCCCTATGGGATTACACCCGAACCGGTTCTGTTCGCAATAGAAGCGAATGCGGTTATAGAGACAGCCCCTGCGGTAGAAGCTGCCAAACCAATTAACCTAGAATCCGAGTCTACCCCACCCCAAACTATGGGAGAAATAGAAGTAGCCACGGTTGCTAACACAATAACAAAGAGAATAAGGAAAAAACGGGTTGTTAAAGAAAAAATCAACCCCGAAGTTATTTCAAATATTTTCAATTTGTATACGCTGGTAGCTCTTTTAAAAGAAAGTAGTCCTTACGGCGATGAAGTACACGCCCAGATTGAGCGTGTACTTAAAAGTCAGGAGCAAATAGAAACGTTGCTTAAGATGTGATTACTTGCTGGGTTTAAACCAGCACCTTGGCCTGGCTTGTATATCGTACCCATCCACAGATTTATTAGTACACACATATTTGCTAGACTCTACTTCAGTCTGCGGAATGACGGCATCATCCCACTTTAGACCACAAAGGGTACCAGCCACATAAGTATCGAGGCGACATTGTGCCTTAGGGTGCGAGCTATACGTGCGCTTTACTATAGATTTGTCTGGCGTTGAAAAGGAAACTTTAGTCCCACCAAGAGCACCCAGTAAATTGGCCAAAGAATATCCAGCATTCATTTCACGGTAGCATAAAGCCCTATCTTGATTTGGATCTAAGTTGGTATCGCAAAGCTCTCTTGCCACAGAATCAATCTGCTCGGTGGTATTTTCCGAGTGAGCCCAAAGAGCCTTAGCGCAAGCATGCATTGCGAAGTAATCGCTGGTTCCTTCTGCCGCCGCCCAACTTGACACAAACGGAAACCCGCCAAGATGGTGTCCCATTTCATGACATACTACCATAGCAAAGCCATCAGGGGTTACCTCTGGACGACGAGCTAAGCCACCGAACATGGCAATCGTATATGTGCTACCACTTTGTGACGCATAAGCATTTACGGTGGCGTCCTTCCAATTACGTTCAATGATCAAATCGGCACCATGCCCAGATATAATGGGCTTATAATAGTTTTCAACTTCATCAATAACAGCATTAAATGTTTCTTCTGTCATACCGTTGTCGAACATACCGTCTTGTAGATGTAGATTGTTTTCAGGCATAAATGTGGTTTTAGGTTGGGCGAACAAAACTGTAGACACCAAGAAACACGAAAGTAGCAAAAAGCACTTCATAATTCTCTCCCTTATTTGGTCGGATGGCCAGTTATGTCATAATATAAAGATAGGTAACGTTTACCGGAAACAAAACCCTACCTTTTGGTGTAATTTGTTACTTTCTGAAATTTGTGGATTAAATACTTACAGTTATCCCCATCTTTACCATTACTCAACACCCCTTAAAAAAATTATAAAAAGGCTAAAGTTCCCCCATTCGCACTCCGACAAGATGGATGTGTGGTGAAAGAAGGTTGGCTACAAACCTTTTAAAAGAAAAAATTAAAGTTGTAGTTATCGCATTCCGACAAGAGTTACGTGCGATGAAATAAACCAAGAAAGAAAGGGAAAAACATGAAAAATCTACTTATACTTTTAGTTATGGTCGTTACCGGTTGCGGTACGGAGGCTTTGGTAGACTCGCAAAAAGCCAAGGATGCTTCTACTCCAGCTAGCGATCAACTTTTCGCTAAACCTGTGGACGCTGACGCCATTCCAATTACTGGGTATATTTCCCCCATTAATATCTCGGTCGATGGTGTCTTTTACGTAGACTCGGAAGACTTCTATACTCAAGAAGTTGAAAGACTCAGTAAGATGGTAAAAGAACAATACCCCAAACATAGCTTGTTCTTTGATGCGGAAGTGGGTCTTAGGGACTTTAAGCAAGGGTTGTCGGTATTTATGGTTGCTGCTAGCGGCCAAGGTGTTGCCGATGAAACCATGGTCAATGGTAGGGGTCAGTTTATATTCAATCTTCCGGCTAAAACGGACCTTACTCAAGCTTATATAGTTAGGGCCTATAAGCGTATCGGCATGCGCCTTCAAAAAGATCAGGAAGTAATTTCATGGTGTTATAACCTGTATGCGGAAGAGAATGTGGTACTGGAAAAAGATAAACCCATGATTCTTAGGGACTTTAACACTAAGGTTACCACTTATCAGTGCCAGACACCAAAAACATCGGGCATATCCCTTCCCTACCCCGATATGCCGGGCGTACCCGTTAAAGAGGCTTTTGAGAACTCAGAAACCTACGTGGGCTATGGACCCCTTCCCAAGGCCAAAGCGGCCTCTAAGACCCCTGTGGTCACTCCTAGCGGGGGTGCCGATGAACCAGCAGCGCAAGCCACCGCAGATACTGAAATTTCTTCCGAAAAATAAATATTTAGAAAAGACTCAAGTTTCGGTGCTCGCGCACCGAAAGTAATAGCATGTCTGATGAAAGATAACAAAAAGGGAGTTTTATCATGAAAAGTTTACTTACAATCTTACTGGCGACGATGCTCCTTACGGGGTGTCCACTTCAAAATGCCACCAGCGTAAACCCCGATGCAGTCGTAGCTGCACCTTGTGTCGAAGATACCAACTCTGCGGTTGTTATCGACGACAAAAAAGATACCAAAGTAGCAGCGGACAAAAAAGAGAAAAATACCGAGAATACTAAAAAACTGGGTTTGGTTTGCCCCCCTGCTGTGGATGCTCCCGTGGCAGTAGAAGCAAAATCCACGACAGCAGCAAAAGCACCAGAGACTATTGCAGCCGAGATCCTAGCTACGCCTGTAGTTGGTGATATTATAAGGGCGGTGATAGCGGCCACAACACCAGTAGTGCCCTTGAAATATGCACTAATCACCTTGAGCAAAGAATCCTATGCGTTTAGTGGTATTTTAAATACCGAAAGCCTTATAACGCTAACAATGTCTAATGGCGGGGATGCTGCTGCCACCAAGATATCTCTTTCGGCACTGCAAAGCTCCTACCGCGTAGTAAGTAATGACTGCGGGGATTCGCTTGATGCCGAAAAGTCTTGCGCTATCGTAGTAGGCTATCTTCCTCTCGCCAATGCAGATAGTGCCCAAACACTAACTGTAAGCTACAACGACGGGCAAGATAACAAAAGCAAGGCTTGTGCCTTCACAGGTAGGACCATGCCCAATATCGCTAGCATCAGCCCCTCTGGCAGTGTTGCAACCCAAAGCCTTATTTTGTCTGGAAGTAACTTCACAAGCCAAACAGAAATTAAAATAGGTACGGTCGTTTGCCCTAAGACATCGGTAACCGCTTCTCAAGTGGTTTGTACTCTACCAATTGGCTCGGGATCTCAGGTAGTTTCTGCTGGAGAAGGTGGTAACCTAAGTCAGTATAGCAATTTTACATACCTCGCACCGGCTAATATTTCCTTGTCGAGTGTGAGTCATGACTTCGGTCGCATTCGCAGAAACAATACTGCGTCTTTTAATGTTACTCTTACCAACAATGGCGGGTTTTTGGCTTCGAGTATCGCTATCGTAGCAAACGCCCCGTTTAGTAGCACCGGCTCTTGCACTAGCTTAGCTCCCGCAGCTAGTTGTGAAATTGCGCTTAACTACGCACCAACCACAGTACGTAGTGATTCAGATGACATTACCCTTAGCTACAATACGGGTATGGCTGTGGCGTCTCTGTCCCACAATGTTGCGGGTGTGGCTATTCCTAAAGTAATCCAGCTCGCATCCAATAACAACATTCGCTGTCTTCTTTATAGCGAAGGCAATATCAAATGCATAGGAACCGCAGATTTTCTTGGAATTGCTGGCGTCGTTAACCACGTATATAACTGGAATGACGCTAACGATATTACCGGTATCACTAACGCTACGCAGCTAGCCATAGGTAATGCGATCGCTTGTGCTCGCCTTGCCGATGGTACTGTCAAGTGCTGGCATAATTATCTGCCCCCACTGGTTACAAACTTCCTCGTACCACAAACTATAGCGGGTATTACTACCGCTGCTGAAGTTCGGATAGGTGAAGGCTTTGTGAGTATTAGACTGGATGATGGGTCTTTAGTATCTTGGGGTGTTAACGATTTCTACCCATTGGGGCACCCAACCAGTTCCGTTCCTCAAGCGGTAACGGGTATTCCTGAAAACTATCAGATTACCAGCCATGCCAATGGGGATAATCACTCGGTTGCTATTACCACAGCAGGTAACGTTATTATGTGGGGGAAAAAGATTATTGACCAAGCAGGTTGTCTGAATGCTGGTGGTATCGCGGGTTGTGTCTTTATGCAGCCGATACAAATAAATAACTTGACTAATATCGTCAAGGTATCTGGCGGGTCTAATTTCTCTTGTGCCTTGAATAACACAGGTACCATAAATTGCTGGGGTTATAATCTTGACGGTAGTCTTGGAAATGGTGCATTGTTTGCCGCAGATGGGCTTCCCGTCAACCCATCGCCGGTAGTTAATAGTGCTCTACAAGTTCAAAACGATTTTATTGACATACAAAGTAATTCGACCCAAAGCTGTGCGATCAGATCTAATAAAACTGTAGCATGCTGGGGTGCCAATTCTTGGGGAGAGCTTGGTAACGGTACCCTTACAAAATCACCCTACGCAAGCGAGGTTCTGGGGTTAACAAACGTATCCCAAGTTGCTATGGGTCTTAAAAATACCATGGCGCTGACAGAAACTGGCGATGTATACGTATGGGGCTATCTTATGACCAACCCAGCTTCTCAGCTTCAATTGGTTCCATTGAAATTAACAATTGAGTAAACGGGGATACTGGGGGGGAGTTCCTTCCCCCCGTTTACCCACTAGAGGAACGTTTAACTAATTTATTTAAAGGGGAGAACACTATGTATATCGAATACGTTTTAATTAACCTGAAAGCCATGGGAGCTACCGAAGAACAACTTGAAATCGAAAGAAAAAAGCTAGCGAAAGATATTCAATACCTTAATGCATGTTTGCAAGTTTTCGTTATACATGGTGACAAACTGATTGGTTAACCGAAAGGATCTTTTATGTACGATATCTATTTAACTGAAGAAACCCTATATCTTTTATGCAAAAATGAGTGCAAGCGCCATGGGGTTAATTTTCAATATTTTTATAACAAAATTATGCACCATGATCCAATTCCCCTTACACAAGGACAATGCCTAGATTTATTAGATGAGCTTTTGGCAACAGCCTATTGGAACGATTACGATGAAATGTATAAGGGTATTGAGTACCCAAAATACGCACAATCTCATCGCAAAGTAGCCTAAGATTAGTAGCCTAGAAGAAGTTTTTCCCTAGAGCAACCACTAGTTTGGTTGCTTTTTTGCTTTTTTGCTTTTTTGCTTTTTTGCTTTTTTGTTCTTTTTTGTTCCCAGCGTTAATATTAAAGGTAGAACCCCCAGTCCAATTTACTATTGGCTGGCCCGCCTAGTATAACTACCTAGGCTTACTTTTGAGGACACCCATGATTAACGTAAGATTAAAAAGCACCATATTCAATACCGGTAACCCCTTTCACGGTGAAAACCGTAACCGTGCGGTACTAATTATTGGTACCGGTAGGAATGATCTGGTCATAGGCAAGCGAAATAGTATGCCCGCGTCGTCCTTGAACTACTACGGCTTTCAAACGGGCCTACATATCAACACCAGAGGCCAAGAGTTTGAAGACATCATGCTTGAGACCATTATCAAAAACAACATGTACCGAGCTAGCTACGGTGCCCAGCTTATAGACTTAGTGGAAAGAGATTTTATTGAAGTATGTCAAGATGGCGTGCCTCTGACTGCCGTTGCACTTCGTACCTACACTGCACCTTAAGGGGGATATTTGTTATGCCAGAATTAGAAAACGAAAATACCGAGAGCTTTGAGTTGGATTTTGATACTATTAGTACTCATAGAAAAACGATTAAAGACCATATTAAGGCATCCCATGAGGTGATTGGGGACATCATTCGCCTCGAAAAATAACTTCCCTAACCGTTATTTGATTTTTTTACTCTTTTGGTGTAGGATCTAGAAAAACCAAAAGGGTCTAATTATGCACACAAACAATGAATCTCCCGAGCTAGCTAAAATAAGAGAAACTCTTTTGCGAGAGCTTTGTTTCTTACAGGAAAATATAGAAGAAAACTTGGGTCAAATAAAGAGTGAAGTTATTAAGGATACGCTTTTAAAAATTATAGAGAGGCAAGATAAACTTTTTGCCTACTATATAGATAGCCGAGAGGCGAGCGTAACCGCTATGGCGGTTGCCCACAAATCAAACAAAAACGCGTATACTGAAAGCTTAGACCTACTAGCTAAGCTATATGGTTGAGACTTCATGCTGCACAGGAGCTAGGTTAACTTGTTCATTTTTTTCAAACTCTTTTTGGACAAAGTTAAGGTATATGGCCAAAGCCCCCAGTTCTTCTCGGTCTAACGTCTCTATGGTATCCATGACACGGTAAAATTTACGCTCACCTAATTTGGAACGCAGCCCTTCACCCGTTACCAAAGAAGATTGCTGGACGATATCTTTAACGGTGTCCTTATCATCGGGCAGTAGTCTAATAAGCTCTTTGTAGCTTAGAAACTTACCTTCTTTTGTTACCACGAGATATGCGGGGTTTGAATCCATGGTGTCGGAGATAGCGGAGTCCTCTAGCTTGCCTAAAAACTCAAGAGCAACTCCAACGTCAGGGGCGTAGTATACATCGAGTTCCCCCATCTTTTTACCAAATTTTTGTTCGGCTTTTTGCAGAATGTGATAGCAAAACTCTTTTTTAGTTATCAACGCAAATTCCCCCTAGTTTTTTCAATAGGATAATTTTGACCTGTTGCGGGAGGAATGTCAAGAACTATAACTGGTTGCAAAAAATGGGAAGTGGTTTTCGCA
>Ga0315289_10015218_pt1 | contig 10686 bp, 12 predicted proteins | sample YL17G11_40_MG_FD_203452 | JGI IMG/M metagenome (GOLD analysis project Ga0315289, IMG submission 203452) | Sediment microbial communities from Yellowstone Lake, YNP, Wyoming, USA - YL17G11_40 | ecosystem: Environmental > Aquatic > Freshwater > Lake > Sediment | place: USA: Wyoming | collected...
TGGAACGGTTTTCCGGCGACCGCGCCCGCCTGGGAGGAATCCGCCGGAGTCCGGCCGACGAGGGCCGCGCCGGCGGCGAAGAGGAGAAATACGCCGAGCCCGGTGGTCATGCGTCCGTTTTTCATGAGATCTCCTTTAAAGTATAGGAAATTCTTTTTTTCGCCGGGCGTGGATCTGCCGGCGTCGGTCGAATATCTTTCATGGCCTTCTTTTTATCCGTCAAGGAAAACGAAGCGTTGCGGGTCAGCGGTAGAACTCCAGGCGGGAGACGGCGACATCCGCTTCAAATTCTTCCCCGATAGCCACTACGGCGATCCGCTCGAGGCCCCGAGCGTCCAGTTTGGCCTGCAGATTTTCGGGTTTAAACCCGTCAAACGGGAGGTCGACCGGCCGCCAGCGGGCGGTGGAGTCGAACGCCGCGCTGAAATATTGCCAGGGGAGCCCGGTTTGGGCTGTGCGCAGATGGATATGATAGGTTTTACCGTTGCCGCGGACCCATGCCCTTACTCCCTTGAATTCAGAAGCATCGAAGGGACGGCCGCCCTGGGCCAGCGGAAGCGCGACCTGGATGAAACCTCCGTTATTTTTCAGGGAAACTCGCCCCCGCAGGCGCAGGCAGCGGCGCCCCTCGATGGTTTCTAAACTTGAAGTGGCATCGGAGACTCCGCCCATGACCCGGTCCGTAAAAAGACGCCACTTCGTTCCTATAACGGAGGGCCCCTGTCCACCGGAAAAATCGTCGATCAATAAAGTCGAAGTCGCCTGCATGGCCGCCTCCTTCGCTCTGGAACCGAAGCCGGGATCCCCAGAGACGTTTACCAAAGCCAGGCCGGCGAGGGCCACAATCATCAGGCTCGGCACGGTCCGTGTCAATTGTGTTTCCATGCCTGTCATCTTATCAAAACAACAGCCTTGAATCCACTCTCACCTACCACGTCGTGTCCGGCAAATACATGGCCGCGGATGTCCTGAAGATGAGCTCTTTGAAGAGCGTTCAAGGGCAGAACATCACCATCAGCCTAAAGGACGGTGCGCCGATGGTCGACAACGCCAAAATCGTCAAGACGGACATCGTCTGCTCCAACGGCGTCATTCATGTCATCGACGCCGTGATTCTGCCGAAGTAATCCCGGCACAGTCTGCGTTTCGTTTTTCTGGATTCCTCGAGGGCAGCCTCCGGACCCGGGGGCTGCCCTTTTTTTGCCTAAATGGCCGTTTTCTCGGGGAATAAGATGGCGCGCCTGGAGGGACTCGAACCCCCGACCCGCTGCTCAGAAGGCAGCTCGACTGCCCTGCTATATTATTAGGAATGAATACGTTACATTTTCTCTGTATGAAGATGTGATCAAAATTGTGCACAAGGACGGCCCCGAGAAGGCCTTAATCCCCAGACTATCGGTGTCAGCCGCCCGTCAGCTTCCCCGGAAAAGGGCGCTTCTTTGCCTTTATCGATTATTACTCTTTTTCGTCTTCGAACAGTGTATTCAACTGATTGAGTTGATATTTATTTTACCTCAACGAATACTTCGTTTCGCGTCATCCATGGTGGTGTCCACGGTGCATTGTATCCGGCGTATGCGGTGCTCCCTTCCGCCACAATTCCATCACGAGCAAGCGCCGAGAGTAATTTTTCTTGCATACTTTTAACTCGCGCATCCGAGCGATACCACGAAAACCGCACCACTGCGTATTTCTTGGCAGGAATCATTACGATTTTTACTCTCGGATCATTTGGCTTTGGCAATGTTTCAAGCGTGTAAGAGCGAGGCATGCCGAAAGATATTACCTGCGAGTCGCCCTCGTCCGTCGCCACTACTGGCGCGGTCATAGCAATACGCTCTGACGCCTGAGAGCCCTCTTCTTTTTGGGCGACCACAGGCGCGGTCATAGCGATACTCTCCCTTTTTGTATTCCCACCAAAGATATATCCTGCCACTATTCTAAAACCATTACTCATGGATTCTCCGTAGGAGCCTTGCACAGTCGTCTGCGCCACAATATGCGCCGGATATTCCCGTATTTCGTAGCCGTTCATTGTCTCCACCACGGTATAGTCCGCCTGCTCAACACGAGAACCGAAAATCCCCCCAATAGACCAGAGCGCAATGACGACGACGAGAGCGATGAGTATATAGATCATAGGCTTATGCATTGAGATACGTTATGGTTAATTGTAAACAGGTGGCGAATGTTACCCAGAGAAGATACGGGATGTTGACATAGACCACCCAACGAATCTCGGGCGAGGCGTGCCAGATAGCGTAGAGTGCCCAGATAAGCGTGCCAAGAACGAGCAAAATATCTATCGCCGCCAAAAGATTATTTTTAAGCCCAAATTGCAAGGGCGTAAACGCAAGGTTGAAAATCAGGTTTAGGGCGAAAGGCAATGCTTTAATCAAAGCAATTTCTTTTTTGGCAGCCATCCAAAATACCTTGCCAAAGGAAAGTGCGATTAAAACATAAAGAAAAGTCCATACCGGACCAAAAAGCCACGACGGTGGCGACCATGAGGGTTTGATAAGTTGCGAGTACCAGTTGTATGCGTTCATAGAGTTATTTTAACATTTTTTAGCTTATTATCACCTTCGCCGCCGAATTCAAATTTGAATACAGAGCCCATAACAACGAATCTAGAAATATTGTATCCGATAACCGCATACGAGAGGCGCTTCGAGAAGAAGTACAGGCTTTGCAGTCCTCGGGCGCGAAGCGAATGAGGGCAGGCTTTGCAGTCCTCCGGCGCGAAGAGAATGAGGGCAGGTATTTTCGGCCGGTCGTCCGGGAGGTCGTCGAGCGCTACCTTGATTGCGGCAATCCCCGCTCGGGCTTCGCCCTCATGATCCCTTGCCGGCTCATGAGGACTGCGAAGCGCTGCCCGGGTCCGCTGCCCGGACTGCCATGCTGAACACCTGTTGACGTTCTCCTGCAAGACGCGGGGCTTCTGCCCGTCATGCCGCGCCAAGCACCTGGAGGGAATCGAACTCCCGACCCGCTGCTTAGAAGGCGACAGAAAGGAATGGGCCCAGGCCTGTTTGGCCAGCCTTATGGATCCTGTAGACCGACGATTCGGGCCTGCGCCCGGCCTTCATGACCTCGTTTTTGACATCTGGCCAGGGACGGATTATGCTTTACGCGTGACTTGAAGGGTCGATCTTTCGAAATGAAAACAGAGCTTTTGTCGTTCCACCGAGAGGCGCTCTTCGAGGCCGTGCTGAATACCGTCAGCGATGCCATCACGGTGATCGACAAGGACTTGAAGGTTCTCTTCCAAAACGAGGCCGTCCAGAAGCTCTATGGAGTCAAGGTCGGCGAGACGTGCTATGAGGCCTATCGCGGGCGCCGGGAGCCTTGCGAAAATTGCATCATCCTGGATGTCATTAAAGACGGAAAACCCAAGAGTGCGCTCCGGGATATCCAATTGCCAAACGGAAACATCCTCTGGATGGAGGTCTTTGCCGGGCCCTATGGAGATAAAGAGGGCAAAATTATCGGCGCCGTGGAAGTCGTCCGCAACGTGACCGAACAGATGCGGCTCTCGGAGACCTGTATAACACTCCGCCGGGAGATCGAACGCCAGACTCAGTTCCATAATATCGTCACCCAGTCCAAAAAAATGAAAGCGATCTTCCGGCTCATCGAAAGGGTGGCCTCCACGACGAGCTCGGTTTTGATCACCGGTGAATCCGGGACGGGAAAGGAACTCATCGCCCGGGCCATCGTCTTCAATTCAAATAGAAAAGACAAGCCTTATCTAACGGTCAATTGCGGAGCGATCCCAGAGAACCTGCTGGAGTCGGAGTTGTTCGGCCACGTCCGAGGGGCTTTCACCGGGGCCGTCAGAGACCATCCGGGCATCCTCGAGGCCGCCGACGGCGGCACGGCCTTTCTTGACGAAATCGGAGAGATCCCTCCGGCGGCGCAAGTCAAGCTGCTCCGTTTTATCCAGGAAGGGGAAAGCCGCCGGGTCGGGGATACCAAGGTCAGGAAGCTCGATGTCCGGATCATCGCGGCCACGAACCGGAATCTCGAAGACGCCGTCCGGGACGCGTCATTCCGGGAAGACCTTTTCTTCCGTTTGAACGTCATCCCCATTGTGCTGCCCCCGCTCCGGGAAAGAAAAGAGGATATCCCTCCGCTGGCCGCCCACCTTCTCCAGCGTCTCTGCGATGCGCATTCCCGCAACGTCACCGGGCTCTCGCCGGAAGCCCTGAGGGCGTTCATGAATTACCGTTGGCCGGGGAATGTCAGAGAGATGGAGAACGCGATCGAATATGCCCTGCACCTCACCGACGAGGGGAACCCCATCCGCCCGGAACAACTCCCCCCTAAACTATTCGCGGAAGCGGAGGCCTCTTGGAGCCCGCGCGATTGCGTCTCCATTGAGGAATATACCAAACGAACCATCGCCATGCTGCAGGGGGACCATTCTGAAGAGCAAATCGCGGAGATCCTGGGGATCAGCCGGAAGAACCTGTGGGAGAAGCGGAATCGCTGGGACCTCCAAAGGCCGGGAAAGAATAAATAGGATGAGGCGCCCAAGCGCAAGCCTTCGCGGCCCAAAGTCTTGAGCGGGCCCTGTTACCAAGGGTAGTTCCAGACAAACGCGCACGTTACCTTTGGTAACCTGTCCTTGATTTCCCCTTCTTCTCAGGGTCAGATAGAACGACCCGATTGTTATCTTTATCTATAATATACATCATTTTTTCGCTTTCGGCTTCACCCTGGCATGCTTCCTGCAAAATAGACCTGTGACAAGGTTAAAGAAATGGACGAGAACAAGGATCAGCCGAGAAAGATCAGCACCTGCTTTGAGGGGTCGTCCTTCGCGGAGATGATGCAGAAGATCATGGGCGAAGAAGGGATCGGCTCTCTTTGCGAAGAGATGATGAGGTCATTGACGGAGAGGAGGCGCGAAAGCAAAGAGGAGCCACATGAAGTTGAGAAGGAGGAAGGCCATGGAAGAGAAGAATGATAAGGACCAACTAAACGGGAGGTATGAAATGATCGAATCTCTTATGAAGCTTCACAAGTGCGCCGATTGCCCCATCCGGCGCAAGGCGTCGCGAAAGCCCCGTTCGCTTTTCGCGCGCATCCATCGGTGGCACGCGACCTGGTGGCCCGGCTGGAAGCTTTACCAAGCGGAGCTCGGCGTCCGCAGGGCCAAGGCCGTATCGAACGTCTGATCAATCAAAAAGGGAGGAGCTGAAATGAACACGACTATGAGGGAATCTGGAGCACCCGATCAGTCCGGCGACCGCCGGCACGGCCAACGGCTCGATGAGATCGCCATGGCCCTTGTCTTCATCATGACCGGAGGCTTGTGGCTGGCGCCAAAGGCGATGTTCCCGGAAGGCTCGTGGCTGGTCGGAGCGGGGCTGATCCTGCTGGGGCTCAACGCCGCCCGACGCATCCGCGGCGTCAAGACGAGCGGCTTCGGCATCATCGTGGGCCTCGTCGCATTCGCGGCCGGGATCGGTCGTATCATCGGTCAAGACCTTCCGGTTGTGCCCGTTCTGCTGATCATCCTGGGCATCGGGCTGGTCCTTAGAGCCGCCGCCGGCAAGGAAAGCCCTGCCGGCGTGTCCAAGGCCTCATGAGGAGGGCCGCTATGAATATCATGACCGTTATCGCCCATCCGAACCCGAAGTCGTTTTGCCACGCCATCCTGCGACAGTTCGACGCGGGGCTCAAGGAGGCCGGGCATACCCATGACATCGTCGACCTTTATGCGATCAGGTTCGACCCCGTGTTCAAGACCAGGGACTTTGCCGGCTACATTCATGAGAGTATGCCTCTCGACATGCTGGAGCAGATGGACCTGATGCGGAGCATCATGGACTTTTGCGGCGGCCCCGTGCAGAGGCTCGTGGCCAAGCACTGGCTGAAGGGAAAGAGCCCGCTGGAGCTGGTGAAGATCATCCGGAGACAGACGCCCAAGGACGTCGTCGCTCAGCAGAAAAGGCTGACTCGGGCGCAGGGGCTGGCGTTCATCGCCCCGAACTACTGGATGAATTTTCCCGCGATCCTCAAGGGATGGTTCGAGCGGGTCTTCGCCCCCGGTTTTGCGTACAGCCTGACGCCGGAGGGGTGGCGCGGGGCATCCGCCGGCCGGATACCCCTTCTCCGTCACGAAAAGGCCTTGATCATCAACACGACCCACTTCACCGAAGAGACCTATCAGGGAGAATTCGGAAAAGCGATGGCCAGTACTATCGATAATTGGGGACTCCGGTACCCCGGCGTGAAGAAGGTCGAGCACGTCTATTTCTATGGCGCGGACGTTTCGACTCCCGAGATGAGGCGCGCTTGGCTCGACCAAGCCTATCGCCTGGGAAGGGACTTTGCGGCCAGTTCGACATCCCCAGGCTCGGCGCGAGAGGACTGACTCCCGGGGAATAGGAACGTGCGCCTGGAGGGACTCGAACCCCCGACCCGCGGCTTAGAAGACAACAGTAAAAGCGGCCCGCTGCCGGCGACTGATGTCTGCCCCATCGGAACTACCCGCGCCTTTGAGCTTATTTAAGTGCCATTCAGACTTGACCCATCCTCGCCGAACGTTTTTCGGAGAAGGGAGTCCGGATGAGTGGCGCGGTAGCTTCCTAATTTCTCCGGATCCGTTGGGCCGATTCGTTCAACCGCGACGGAAGCGGCAAGCCAGGGCTTCTCCGATCCCTGCGGATCGAACCAGGCCTCGAGGCAAGTCCGGCCCGCGGCAAGATGAACGGTGAATTCGGCCGCCGGCGTCTCCGGAAGAACCGGGACGGACCGGTCGACGTTGCCGACCCGCAGCCGAGCTTCGGCCGCGCCGACGACCGCGGCGCCATCGCGGGTTTCCAGGATTTTTTTCCCGGACTCGGGGGGCCAACGGAAGGCCCGGAACGCGTATTCCCCCGCGCGCTCCGGCTCAATCACCCAAACCTGCCGCCCTCCTCCGCGGTGCGCATCATGGGCGTGAAGGATCGCCGGGTTCTCACGGCTCGATCCTATCACGATGTCGTTGTAGTCGTCGAACTTCGCGGAAACATCGTTCCACCAAGCTTCGTACCTCGCATGGAGCTCAGCGACCGTCTCCGGGTGCCGGCCGGCAATGTTTTCCCGTTGTCCCGGATCGGTCCGAATGTCGTAGAGCTCGAGGCTTTTCAGGGAGCCGATCTCCGCCGCCGGGGGCACGGCGACCTCCCCGTCTTTCAATGTGGGGCTGACGAGCCGCCAGCGCTCGGTCAGCACCTGGAATTCCTTGTATTTCACCGGAAAGTCGACCCGCTGGTTATGCACGAAAAGAGTACGCTCGGCCCACGCTGTCCCCCGATCACGGAGCAAAGGAAGGAGACTCGTTCCGTCGAATGAGGTCCCGGCCGGCGGCTTGATCCCGCAGCAATCGAGGAGCGTCGGCAGCAGGTCGAAATGAGCGGTCAACCGGTCCACGTCCTTGCCTCCCTCGATCCCGCCGCCCGGCCAGCGCATATAGCAGGGCACCCGGTGGCCGTTCTCGTATCCCCAGATCTTGCCGCCGCGCATCCCGGCGCTATATCCCTCGAGGACATAGCCGTCGTCGTCAATGACGATGCCTCCGTACCAGGGACAGGGGCCATTATCGGACATGAAGATGAAGATCGTGTCGTTCTCAAGTCCCAGAGTCCGGATTTCGGCCGACAACCGGGCCAGGTCTTCGTCGAATTTGGTCAACATGCCGTAGTAGTGCGCCAGGCGGTCAGACACCTGGGACCGGTAAGGCTCGGCATAACGATCATCGACGGTGAGAGGCGCGTGCGGCAGGTTTGTCGGCACATAGCAAAAGAAGGGGCGGTCTTGGTTGGTCCGGATGAACCGGATGGCCTCGTCGAACCAAACGGTGTTGCAGTACCCTTCGTATTTTTGGGCCTTTCCATTCCGGATATACGTGTCATCAAAATAGTCGTTGCCCCAGTGATCCGGTGCGGCGCCGACCGCGCCTCCGCGATGGACGAGCGTCTCCTGGAAGCCGCGGTCTTGCGGCCGGAACGGATAGTTCTCTCCGAGGTGCCATTTGCCGAAGATGCCGGTCCGGTAGCCGGCGGACTGAAAGAGGTCGGCCATGGTCGTCCGGTCCCGGGCGAGCAGCGACCTCCCTCCGATGGTGTGCCAGACGCCCGAGCGGGCCGAGTACTGGCCCGTGAGAAGGGATGCCCGCGTCGGAGAGCAACAAGGGTCGGTGTGGAAATTCGTCAGCCGAACGCTCTTGGCATGGAGGGCGTCCAAGGTCGGCGTTTTGACGGTCCGGTTCCCGTGCGCGCCGATATCGCCGAATCCATGATCGTCCGTCATGACCAGGACCACGTTCGGCTTCAGCCGGGATTTCCCCGCGCAGCCGGTCAGGCCGAGGGTTGAAAAAAGTGCCAGCGACCCCGAGGCGGCCGCGGCCGTACCGGCGTCCTTCAGGAATTGGCGGCGTGTCGGAACGCGTCTTCGGCTCATGATGAATCTCCCATCTTGTGCGCATTGACAATGTATCTTCGGCCGATGGGGCGATAGAGGGTGATCGTATCAACGGACGCCATTCACCCGCTCCTCAAATGGGAGGGGCCGGCTTCGGCCCTCGGCGCGATATTTTATTAGCAGCTCGATCAGCGACTTGGCAATATCCGGGTGTTTGGCCCAAAGGTCGTTTTTTTCGCCCGGGTCTTCGTCGAGGTCATAAAGTTGGCCGGTTTTCGTATCTGCTGAGATCGCCTTAAGGCTATCCAGGGTTCCGGCGACGGCTTTCCAGCGCCCCTGCCGGACGGAGAATTCTCCGTTTCCCGAATCAAAAATCATCGCTTCGTGGAGAGGCCGTCCGCCCGGCTGGCCGAGAATCGCGGGCAGCACATTACGGCTGTCCTCGCCCGCGTCGTCCGGGAGCGCCGTTCCCGTGAGCGCCGCGCACGTCGCCAAGAAATCGATCAAGGAGATGGTCTCAGATGACGTCGTGCCCGGCCGGATCTTGCCCGCCCAGCGCGCGATGAAGGGGATCCGATGTCCGCCCTCATAGACCGAGGCCTTATTTCCCCGGAAATCATTCTCCGATTTGTGACCGTTCTCCCCCCGCATAGCCCCGTTGTCGCTCGTAACGATGAGCAGCGTCTCGTTCGCGAGCCCAAGCTTTGCGAGATGGTCGGCGATCTGTCCGACGGCCCAGTCAACAACCGTGACAAGGTCCCCGCGCGGGCCAGCCTGGCTCTTGCCCTTCATCGCCTCGGGAACCAGAAAGGGATTATGAGGAGAGGACGTCGAGAGGACGAGAAAAAACGGATTTTTGGGATTCTTTTTTAGGTGGCCATCGATGAAGCCCATGGCTTTCCGAGTCAGGGTGAAATCGCAATCCGTCTCCGACCAATCATCGGCCATCGGCCCCGGGACGAAGCCCGGGAGTCCACGCCATTCCTCTCGGCTCGTCCGCGTCGGGACGACCACGGTCCGGTCGTTCTCGATGAAACAGTAAGGGGGATCCGAAGTGCAACACGCCGACGTTCCGTAGAAGTAATCGAAGCCGAGGGCGATCGGACCGCCCCGAACCGGCTTGTTGAAATCGATGATCCATTGGCGTTTTTCGTCCGTCTTGCCGGGCGCCGCCCTGTCTATCGTATCTTCGGCGGGGCTTCCGTTTTTGGTCGACCATTCGAGACCGACATGCCACTTGCCGACCCAAGCGGTCTCGTAGCGGGACCTCTTGAGCAGGGATGCGACCGTCATCCGAGTCGGCTCGATGAGCGGCGGGTCATACGACAGCAAGACATATTTCTGAAGCCGAGTCCTCCAGGCGTAGCGACCCGTGAGGAGACCGTAGCGAGTGGGGGAGCAAAGCGCCGAAGGCGAATGAGCGTCGGTGAATCTCACTCCTTCAGCCGCGATGCGGTCCATGGAGGGTGTGGGGATCTTGGAAGCCTTATTGTAGCAGCCCAAATCGCCGTATCCCACGTCATCGCCCACAATGACCACGATGTTCGGTAGCTTTTCGGGCGATGTCGTTCTTTGGGAAAACGCTTTATCGATGGGCAAAACCAGGGCGGGAGCGGTTAAGCCGAGGGTTTTAAGAAAACCACGTCGATCCATGGGATCCTCTTCACGGTATTTTCATCATGGTCCGGGCTTGGTTTCCTTGAGAGCCCGATCCGCATAAAAGGTTTTGCCTCATCATGGTTGTTCGGGCAGCTCTTCGCCCCAATGAGAGGAGATGACTTCCTCCAGAAGAACGATATCTTCATTCTCGATGCCCTTCATTAATTCCATGTGATCAAAGAATAAGAATTAGCTTTTCCCGAGCGGGTCGAATTCCGCCTCCCGGCATTGGATTTGCCCGCCAAGTCCATGGTGGAACTGTACCCGCGGCTGGACGGCGATGTCAATAGCCGCGAAAACCGCACCCGAAGATCCAATAGGGGCAAGAAACCTCGCAGCAACGCAGCACGACGCGATCTTCCGTCCGCGGTGAGCAGTCATGAAGCGACTCCTGCAGTCCTCGTCAGCTTCATCGCGGCGGGGTGGCCAGGTTGGGCTCCATCACCGCGCTCCGGAACGGGTAATAGAGCGAACCTCCGACCTTTGGATCCGGAGTCCAATGGTCTTTATGCCCGAAAAGACATTTCGCGCACGATAGCATCCAGTCAGTACGGCACAAGCGGCTGGGAATGATGCCCAACATGCCCATTTTCTCGAGGAATAAGAGAGCGC
>Ga0315289_10015219_pt1 | contig 10686 bp, 6 predicted proteins | sample YL17G11_40_MG_FD_203452 | JGI IMG/M metagenome (GOLD analysis project Ga0315289, IMG submission 203452) | Sediment microbial communities from Yellowstone Lake, YNP, Wyoming, USA - YL17G11_40 | ecosystem: Environmental > Aquatic > Freshwater > Lake > Sediment | place: USA: Wyoming | collected...
AGAAATGAGGAGGTCTTAGCCGAGACCAGGCCCGAGGTTTTTGCCGAGGGCACCGCCAAGTGAACCAATCCAATAGGTGACGTGGCCACATATGAAGCCGCCCTGGAGGACATCCGGGGCGGTTTTTTATATCTTCTTGACAGCTGGACGGCAAAGCATTAGATTAACTTGTAGTATCAGCCCACATTGATTCTCAGCGAGGTAACCTTTAGCGCGGGAGGCCTCTTTGGGGCGAGGATTATTAATCGCAATAACAATTGCATGTATCTGTGTGCCTGCCAGGGTATGGGGGCAGAGAATAGAGCCTATCGGAGTGTTAAGGGGCCTGGGGCCGATGCGCGATTTGGCAATTCAAGGAAACTATGCATACCTGGCCTGCGACGACACCAGCCTCTTGGTGGTGGACATTTCGGAGCGTTCCAGCCCCGCAATTGTAGGCAGCTTCGACACTCCGTCAGGGGCACCGGCAATCGAGGTTGCGGGAAACCTGGCCTATTTGCTTGACTTCGAATACGGCCTGTATATTATCGATGTATCGACGCCACAAAATCCTGCTATGATCAGCACATTTAATCCATCGCGATGGTATAAGGGTCTCGCGGTTCGTGGCGACTACGCCTATATATTGGCGGAGTCTCTGCTGGTCATAGATGTATCGGTACCTGCTTATCCAGACGTTATCGCCGGCCTTTGGGAAGGGCAAGACAATATTTTCATTTCTGGAGATTACGCCTATCTTCCGGGAGGTTATTGCGATCTTTGGCGTGGATGCATTGGTGGCATGAGCATCGTGAATATCAGCGATCCCTACAGTCCTGTGGTAGTTCATAACTACATCACCGGGTGGAATCCAGTGAACGACGTTTTCGTAATAGACAATTACGCCTATCTTGCCACAGGCGGCCGCCATATCATGATTGACTTTGGTGACCTGCGAATATTGGACGTTTCCGACCCAACTGTCCCGGTCGTAGTCGGAGGCTTTACCGACTACTCTTATTATGGGTTCACTTTCCATAAAGTATTGGTTCATGAACGCAACGCATTCATCGGCTGGGATATCAATCGAGTTGTCGATTTCTCGGATACTCTTTGGTCGTCTGAATCGATGTATATCGATTCAGGGAGCACGATAGTGAACCTTTGTGTCGACAGCAGTTATTACATATATACTGTTGGCAATCCCTCGTTCACGATATTGCGATATATCCCCACCGGCACCCAGCTATCCGACTCCGCCCCCAGTTCATTCTCACTTTCCCAGAACTACCCTAATCCCTTCAATGCCCGGACGAGCATCCGCTACAATCTCCCGCGGGCCGTGAATGTGACAATTGATATATTTGACATCACTGGGCGGATGGTGGACAGGCTCATTTTGGGATTCCAAGAGGCTGGGGAGCATTCTGTGATCTGGGAGGCGGCCGATGTTTCATCAGGAGTGTACTTTTACAGGATTAGGGCGGGCGAATACGTGAGTAACAGAAGATGTCTTCTCATTAAGTAATCCCCATATACATAGCGGTCAGGTATGGGGACCGCGCTGCACGCTGGCATAGCAGTCAGTTGACGGGACCTGTCCGCACGACAAATCCGGCCATCTTTTATCGAAACATTTGGCCATAGTTTGGGGTATTTTAAGCATGTCCGTTAATGGCAATTCAGATGTATGTTTCCCCATTTATTCAAGGAGAGATCAATGAGACGCCTGGCATACCTTATCGCAATAGCGACCATCACGCTGGCCGGGGTTTTCCTGGTCAATTCCCCGGTTGTCGCCGATGAATCCAAGATCCCCCAGCGAAGCGATATAGACAGCAATCACAAGTGGAATTTGGAAGATATCTACCCCGACTCCAACGCCTGGAACGCCGATTTCGAGCGCCTCAAGGCGCAGTCATCGCTGGTGGAGGCCTACAAAGGGAAGTTAGGGCAAACGGCGGAGAATCTCTATGGATGCCTGGCCTTGCGCGACAGCTTAGACAACATCCTCGACCGCCTCTTCGTCTACGCCTATATGAAAAAGGACGAGGACACCCGCGTCCCCTATTACCAGGAGATTTCCGATCGAGTTTCTACTCTCAGCGCCCAGCACAGGGAGGTAACGTCGTTTATCAGGCCGGAAATAATCTCGATCCCCGATTCGACACTGCAAGCCTTCCTCAACGGCAACGAAAAGCTTAAGGTTTACAGGTTTTATATCGAGAATATCATTCGCCTTAAAGCGCACATCCTTTCCCCCAAAGAGGAATCGATTCTGGCGCTTTCGGCGATCGCCACCCGCGGCCCGGGGAATATTTTCGACATGATCGACAACGCGGATATCAAATTCCCCGCGGTCAAGGATGAGAAGGGGAAAGAGATTAAGCTGACTCACGAGCGGTATTACAAGATTCTGGAATCGACCGACCGCAAGGTGCGCCATGACGCCAGCAAGGCGTACAACGAGACCTACCTGAATTATATCAATACCCTCGGCGCCACCCTCTCGAGCAGCGTCAATGACGACTGGTTTTACGCCCAGGCGCGCGGCTACAAGACCTGCCTGGAGCGCGATTTGGACGGCGACAATATACCGGTTTCGGTTTACGATAACCTTATTAGCACTGTGGATGCCAACCTGGCGCCTCTTCACAAGTGGGTTTCGGTACGCAAGAAGGCGATGAAGCTCGACAAAATCTATCCTTATGACCTGGATGTGCCGTTGGCGCCAGAGCAGAATAAGGACGTGCCGTACGATTCGGCGGAGGCCATCATTCAGAGGGCCCTGGCGCCGTTGGGAAGCACGTACCTGAGCGACCTCAAGAACGGTTTTAACTCCGGCTGGGTCGATGTTTATGAAACCGAAGGAAAGCAGAGCGGGGCCTATTCCTGGGGGGCATATTCGACGCATCCGTATGTGCTTCTGAATTATAATAACTCCTTCGAAAACTTCTTCGCGGTGGCGCACGAGATGGGGCATGCCATGCACAGCTTCTACAGCCACAAAACCCAGCCCTACGTATACGAAAGCTACGCCACCTTCGTGGCCGAGGTGGCATCGACCACCAACGAAGCGCTCCTGATAAATTACCTGCTTCAGAACTCCAAGGACAAGAAACAGAGAATGTATCTCTTGAATTACTACATCGATCAGATAATCGGCACGTTTTACACGCAGGTGATGTTCTCGGAGTTCGAAAAGGCGATACACGACCAGGTGGAGCAGGGCGGGGCGCTTTCGGCGGAAGCGATGAGGAAAATTTACGGCGATATTTACCGCAAGTACTGGGGCCCGGAGTTGACTCTGGAAACGTGGAACGACATCGGCGGCCTCAGGATTCCGCATTTTTACAGCAGTTACTATGTCTTCCAGTATGCCACCAGCTACGCGGCCGCTCAGGCAATATCGCAAATGATACTCAAGGGCGATACGGCCGAGCGCGACAGGTACCTCAACATGCTCACGTTAGGGGGGTATGGATATCCGGTCGACCAGTTGAAATCCGGGGGCGTAGATATGACTCAGCCGGAGGTTGTCAACGCGACCATTGCCCTCTTTTCGAGCCTGGTCGACGAGATGGAGAAGTTGATAAGCGAGAAGTGACGATTGGGCAGGTCGCTTTATTATGGGCGGATTTCATCCGCCCTTTTTTATTCCTGCCGGGCGGGGCAGATTCTGGCGAAAGAGCAGCCGTTGCAGACGAATCCCCGGGTGGCCACAAACTCCGACGAGTTTATTTCGTCGATGATTTCCATTATTTCGGATTTGATTTCATCGATGCGCGCCGGGTCGCAGGTTTCGGAGACGAGGGGGTCATCGTCGCCGAGATACATGTAAGTTACCGCCGAGGGGTATCGACCGAATAAATCACGGCAGGCCATCGAGTAAATTGGAAGCTGCAGATCGTTCTTTGAGTTTTTCGGCTGCTTGCCGGTTTTGTAATCGATGATTTCGAGCCCATCTTGTAAGGTGTCGATCCTGTCGATGCGACCCACAAGATTAGCGACCTCGTTTCCCTCTGTATCCTGCAAGGGAATAGAGAAGGGCTTCTCAAGCTCAAGAGGAAGACCAGGCTTAGTTTCCTGAACGCGAACGAAGCGCTCGAGAATATCATGGCCTCTCTGGCGCAGACGTTCTTTTCGGTCGGGGTCGTCAAGAGATATGCCGCTCCAGCGTTTCTCGAATGCGGCGATGAGCTCGTCAAGAGGCATGGCTCGCTTTTCCCTGAGCGCTCGTCCTGCCTCCTCGAGGATCGAATGAATGACCAAACCCAGAATCATGTTGGGATTGGAAGGGGACGGCAGGTTCAGGACCTTGCCAAAATAGAACCGCAATGGGCAGGCCCGATAATCTTCGATATTGCTCTGCGAAATGTTGTCGATCTTGTAACGCCACGGCGGCTCGGGAATCCCGAACTGGTCGGCGGATATGATCTTCCTGAGAGAATCAAGGCCAGTATCGATCTGGCTGAGGAAATCGCTTTTGAGCTTCTGGAATTCGTCCGGGGTTTTGGCCGAGGCCCTCTGTATCTTCCACAGCTCGAGGAGCGCTCCGCTCAGATTGTCGACAGGCACACGAATCAGCGGCGTCCCCGGAGTATCAGAACGTACGCGGGCGGCCCCGATTCTGGAATCAAACTCCGGTTCCATCGCGCCTATGTTTTCGCTGACCGCGACTTCGGCGAAGACAGGTGATTTCTGAAGCTCGGAGACGAATTGTGAGATTTTGATACCCTTCTTCTCGACTCCGTATAAGTACAGAAGCTCCCGGGCGCGGGTCATGGCTACATAGAAAAGTCGTCTCTCCTCCTGGATATGGAAATCGCCTTCGGGAAGCTCATCCTTGTAAAGCTCTGGGGGAAACTCCAGGAGCGAGTGTCTTTTCGACGTCGGGAAGCGCTTGCCGGAAAGGCCTATAATAAATACCGCCGGATATTCCAGCCCCTTGGAACCGTGAACTGTTTGCAGGACCAGAGGAGCAGTTATCTCTGCTACCTGCTCATTTTCACCGCCTGCTGCCTGCCGCCAATCGAGGTATTCGAGGAATGAGGCATGAGTGGCCGGCTGGTACTCCTCCTGGAAACGCTCGGCCGTTTTCAGGATTTCCGATATTTCCGCTGCCGCCCGGTGATCCGTGACCCGACCGTTCTGAATGACTGAGGCCATAATACCGGCGTCGAAGGCGATCCGTTCCAGGAGTTGTATGGGCGAGCGGTCAAGAAGCGTCTCGAAACGCCTGAGAAGTGAGGCCAGGTCGCGCATCAAGGGCGGAATTTTGTCATTCTCCGTGCTTTCCAGAATCGAAATCGGATCTGATTGCGCTCTCGATATTTTATAATTAATCTCCCGTTCGAGCTGCGGACTCATTCCGGGAACGAAGTGGCTGATAATCGACGGCAAGAGCTCGACGCGGGATCTATCGACGATATAATCATATAAGGCCATCAAGATTTCTGCCTGGGGCGATGCGATTTCCGATACCGTTTTATCGTAATAGAATTCTATGCCTCGGCGCTGAAGGATGCGGACCAGCATATCTTTGTGACGTCGGGCGCGGAAGATGACGGCGATGGACGATGGTTTCTTGTACTCATGATTCTGCAGAAGTTTTTCGATTTCGGCGGCGACGGAGGCGGCCTCGGTGTAATCATCGGCGCACTTGCGGACGATGACCCTGGCATTAGCAGGTATGCCGGCGGCCATCTTCTTGCCGGGATCAAAGCGAGCCTGGGGATCGACCTCAATCAGACCCTGCGCCGCCTTGACGATATTGGCCTGCGAGCGGTAGTTTTCTTCAAGCCGAAAGACCTTCCAGCCGGGAAAGAGGCGTTGGAAAAGCTTGAACGATGCGAAGCTGGCGCCCCGGAAGCGGTAGATGGCCTGGTCATCATCGCCGACAACTGTGACGCCGCAAGTCGGCCCGGTCATTAGCCGCAGGATCTCCACCTGGGCGTAGTTGGCATCCTGGAACTCGTCGACGAGGACGTAGCGGCATCTCTTGCGCACGCTGGCGCCGACTATGCCATCGCCCGAAAGCAGCCTGTGGGCCAGGACGATCATATCGCCGTAGTCTATGCCGCCGGATTTCCCCCCGTCGCCCGATTTTATTCTCTCGTAAGATTGATATATCTTTCCGGCTTCGAGCACTCTGCCCCATTTATCGCGCAGGAGCACGGTGTCGTCGTCGTTGCCATTCGGCAGCTTTGAAAGTTCGGCCTCGGCCCTGGAGATGACCGCATCCGGCGTAACAAGCTCGTCTTTGGCTCTGTCTATGAAGCTCTTTATCTGGTAATAGATATCATTCGGCTTGTTGGTATCCAGCAGGTCGGATTCGGGAAGCTCGCCGATGGCGCGTTTCAGAAATTGCCAGAGGCGATGCTCGCCGGTCTTGGTAACATCGCCCGGCAACCCCAACAGGTGGCCGAATTCGGAGAGGAGGTCCAGGCCGAAGGAATGGAAGGTGCGGATTGCCGGCATGGCGTTTTGCGCCGACAGTTCCGGGGCCATGCGCTCGAAACGCTCCTCGAGCTCGGCCTGGGTCTTGCTGGAATATGTGATTATGAATATGGAGTCGGGCGAATATCCCTTGTCTTTGATAAGGTAGCTGGCCTTGGCCAGGATAACGCGTGTTTTGCCCGAACCGGCCCCGGCCAGAATAATCTGAGGGCCGCCGAGGTAGCGGACGGCCTCAAGCTGCGCTTGTGAAAGCTCCATGGTGGAATGAAGATATATCAGCAGATGCGGAAGGTCAATCGGGGGTTTGGGGGGAGGGACAAACAAGCAATCCTATCGGCACACTCTCCGAGGGCGAGCCGACCTGCTGGTTGGCGACAGAGAAATCACTTGACAAATGGGTTAACTTACATATGTTAAATCGCATGCCGCTTAGGGCATCTGCTTAGCCTGTTTTTTTCTGTTGCGTATTCAGCTTTACAACTGAAGACAGATTGCTTTTCAAGAAGTCACATGACAGTTGGAGTGGTCTCCTCATGGCTACGTCAGATTTCTCGGTAAATTTGCTCATAATCACAGCCTTCGGGCATTTGCGGGCGCCTCCGTTTGCTCAATTAAGAAACTGGTTAACTTCTTTAGATTCAACAAATAAGATGTTTTTCAAGGGGTTCTGACATGACAAAAAGCAAACTATTGTTAACAATGATCTTAACGCTTGCCTTCCTTACGGCAAGCGGATCCATAGGGTCCGTTGCACAGGCGCAGGACGTTAAGACCTCTGCATCCCAGGCCAAAGCGCTAACCGGGGATGAGCCAGCGCCGTACACTGTGCCGGCGCCGTCACCGCCGGGCCTGATCACAGATTCTCCGGGGACTGCCATAGGCACAACTCAGTATGATTACCAGCAAAACGGTTCCACCGGCAACCGGCTGATCATCGACGTGGTTGGAGGAAAGCACTTTTCCTGGATGAACGCCCCAACCTTCCCATCGCCCAGGCATATTTACTACAACTATGTGGATGTCAATAACAATTGGTTAGCGCCCGGAGTAGGTGTCCAGGTCAACGATGGCAGCGGCGCCGGATACACCACAATTTCGGCCTTTTCCGATGATCGCGCCCTCGTGGCCTATCATCAGGCCACCATGAGACAGCTTACCGGAGCTATAGAATCAGCTCCGGGCTCGGGGGTATTCAGTTACTCCGATCCGCCGGACATGCTAACCAGTGCCATTTACTGGCCCTACATCACGATTGATCGTCATGATCGCATTCATATGATAGGCACGGAGCAGCCTTTGCCAGAAGCGGTCGGATACACGCGCTCTTCCGATGGCGGCGTGACATGGACCACGCTCCAGCGGGTCGATACTATCATGGCGCTTTCGACGATAATGATTTCCAGCCTGGTGTCGGACAAAGTGGCTATCGTCTACTCTCATCCCATAAACTTGTCCTACTCTACGGATAACGACATTTACTACGTAATGTCACAAGATGGGGTAAACTGGGATTTCGACAATGGCAAGGTAAACGTGACCGACTATGAGAACGCAGGCACCGACCTGAGAGCTTGGGACGACCTCGATGCTATATTCGACTACAACGACAACCTCCACATTCTATGGAACACCGGTCACTTCATCAGCGGCGGTTATTCTCTTCGCTGCTGGCTGTGGCATTACAATGGCGGCACCGACCAGATCAATTATGTCAGCGAACATCCGGATTCGATCTGGTCGCACAGCGTGGGAGTGTTCAATGAACCGATCGCCAAAATGTCGCTGGGAGTCGGACCGGACAACGATCTCTTCGCCACCTGGACTCGGTTCGACACATCGGATGCGTCATTCACCGGGTACTGCAACGGTGAGATCTACATGTCGTACACCACCGATGGCACCAACTGGGCTCCCGAAACAGACATCACCAATACTCATACCCCCGGCTGTCACGCCGGTGCCTGTGATTCCGACCACTGGTCGTCACTGGCCGAGCAGGTCGATGCCAATCTGCATCTGGTTTACATCGACGACAAAGATGCCGGCGGCATTCCCCAAACCGAGGGGGCGGCAACCACCAACCCCGTCCTTTATCTGGAATACCCTAATCCGGTTTTCGCAGGCGGGGAGCCAGATATGGTCGTCAGTCCTGATCCGGTTGAAGTGACGGTTCATTCTGGAGAAATTATCGGCCTCGACATGCAGATTCAAGACGCCGGAGGAGTTCCGTTGCAGTATGCCGTAGCTGAAAGCGAGACCTGGCTGGCCCTTTCGCATTTTAGGGGAGCAGTGAAGAACGGATCGAACGGGATCGTTGGCCTTACGTTTGACGCCACAGGTCTTGACCCTGGCACATATAACGGCCAAATCGTCATCAATTCCAATGACCCGAATGGCCTCATAGCCACTATCATTCCGGTCATCCTCAATGTGATAGGAGGCGGCTGCAGTTATCTGCCGGGTGATGCCAACGGTAACGGGACAACCAATGGCGTCGATGTGGGCTACATGGTGAACTATCTTAAGGGTTTCGGGCCGCCGCCTCCCGACAGTTGCGATTGCCCGCCTCATGGGTGGATTTACGCCGCCGCGGACGTCAACGGTAATTGCGTCTTTAACGGTGTAGACGTTACATATTTGGTCAATTTCCTCAAGGGTTTGGGGCCCGCGCCAACATCATGCCCCGATTGCCCGCCCATAAGGCAAGCGAGTTCAGATTCAGGCAGTAGTCGTTAGAAAAGGAAAACCGCAGGACCCAGGGGACCTGCGCTACACTAAGGGGCAGACGCCCATAGTGGCGACCCTATGGTCCGGGGAAGTCTGTCGCCCAAGCGCAAATCAGGGATGGGAAGGCCGCCTCTCAGAAAGGCGGCCTTTTGATGGGTGTCAGGATAAAGGCTGTAAAGTCAAAAACCGCAGGTCCCAGGGGACCTGCGCTACAAGATACTCAGGGGCAGAACGGGGAGGCTCGCGCCCAAGACATTCACGGTCGGGTTCGGGGACCCGACCGCACGGGACTGGGAGCGTTGTCATCCCCCCTGATTCCCTTGACTGTCCTGCCGATTAGGGTTAAATTGCCGTGCCTGAGATAATTGACAATATCGACTGTGACGAGACTCTGATATCTTGATGGCCGACTTATGAATTTTCCAAACCTCCTGACACTTTCCCGCATCCTGCTCTCGCCGGTTTTCATGATTCTTATCTTATTCGAAAACTTCTATGTCCGCATGGCAGCCACGGCGGTCTTCATCTTAGCGGCGTTGACAGACATTGCCGATGGATATTTTGCGCGCAAGTTGGGTCAGCCGAGCGGTTTCGGGCGCTTCATGGATCCGTTGGCGGACAAGATCCTGGTCTCGACCGCATTCCTGTCGTTCGTCTCTTTGGGGTACGCCCGGGGCTGGATGGTCATCATCATTGTCGTCAGGGAGTTTCTCATCACCGGGTTGCGTTCCATGGCGGCATACAAGGGGATGGTGATATCGTCGTCGATGCTGGCCAGGTGGAAGACGGTCTCCCAGATGGTGGCAATCTCAGTCATACTTCTCTACGCCAACCTGGAGCCGCTGCTTATAAGCCATTCCAATTCCAACAGCCTGCCAATGTGGATTCTGCCTGTCACGGGCTGGCATTGCAACCTGTTCGATGCCATACTATTCGTGCCTCTTTTTCTGACGGTCTGGACCGGCGTCGATTACCTTGTCAAGTCGGGCGGCCTCTTGAAAGGGATTCTCGGATGACGCAGGAAAATGTCCGAGAAGGCTGGGTTGTAAAACTCCTGGCGACGTTTTTCTATATAGGGTATCTGCCGAAGGCCCCGGGGACATGGGCATCATTTGTAACCGCGGTCATTCTCTACTTCGTCTGGCCGCCGCAATGGTACGTGCAGTTTTTGATCATACTGGCGGTTTACCTGATAGGGGTCGAGATCGGCACCAGGGCGGAGACGCATCTGGGGCACGACGCGCGGGTCATCGTCATAGACGAGGTCGCCGGGCAGATGACGGCGTTATTCATGGCGCCGCGAATGATTGTGCCGTTTGCGCTGGGGTTCCTGCTGTTTCGCCTGTTCGATATAATAAAGCCGCCACCGGCCAGGCAATGGGAATCGCACCGGGGCGGCAGAGGAGTGATGAACGACGATATCGCGGCCGGGGTTTATGCCGCGGTGACCATGCAGTTTTTGCTTGCGCTAATGGATAACTGGGGGGTAAGATATTTCTAGTTGGGTCCAGAAGCAATTCG
>Ga0315289_10015221_pt1 | contig 10685 bp, 6 predicted proteins | sample YL17G11_40_MG_FD_203452 | JGI IMG/M metagenome (GOLD analysis project Ga0315289, IMG submission 203452) | Sediment microbial communities from Yellowstone Lake, YNP, Wyoming, USA - YL17G11_40 | ecosystem: Environmental > Aquatic > Freshwater > Lake > Sediment | place: USA: Wyoming | collected...
CCCCCCCCCCCTCAAAACACAGGCAGACCCGTCCGCCTGGGCATCCGCAGACGCGCTTGCCGTCGCGCTCGGCACCTCGCTCGAGGAAAACCGGTACCGCAAGACGACGGCCGTGCACCTATGGCTGTTCACGTACGAGCTGCCAGGTGAGTAGAGGCTGGATGTGTGGGACGTGAGGTGTTGTGGGGAGGCGGCGACAGCGGGGCGAGCGCATCAACGCGCATTCGTTTTTCTCCTCTTCTCACCCTCTCCTCCCCGCGTCCCCCTCCTTTTTCTTAGACACGATCATGGTCTTCACCAAGACCACCCTGCACGTGCTGACATCCACCAAGAAAGGTAAAGAGTTTAGAGAAAGAGAGGCGACAGGGCGCGACTTTCTCTCTCTCTCCTCCACTTCCGCGCTCTCATCCTCCTTTCTCAACCTTCCATCACCTCCACTCCATTTTTTCACAGTCACGATGCTGGAGCCCTTGGCCCCCGCCGCCAAGGCGGCCGCCGGCGTGGACCTGGCCTTCCACGCACGGGCGAAAGGCAGCGACGGGTCGTCCGAGATTGGCGCCCTGCTGGCCGCCGCCAAGGGCGCAGGCCCGGCGCTGGGTGGCCTGCCCAAGGACACGCCAGTGGGCGCGCTGGGCGAGGCTTGGACCGCGGCTTTGGCCGCCTCCGGCCTCGACCCCGTCGACATTTCGGGCGGCCTGGGGAAAGTGCTGGGCGTCAAGGAGGCGCCCGAACTGGCGGCCGCCCGGGCGGCGGCCCGGGTGGCGGCCGCCGCGGTCGTCCGCTATTTCTCACCAGAACTGGAGCGCCTGCTGGATGAGGGCAAAGCCGCCAAGCATTCCAAGCTGGCCGGCCGCCTGGAGCGCGCCCTGGCCGACCCGGCCGGGCTGGGCATCACCGACATCCCCGCCGACGGCGTGGAGGCGGCCTACCCGCCGACCGTCCAGTCGGGCGGGCGGTGCGAGCCCCGCCTGGCCGCGCCCTCGGACGGGGAGGCGCTCGCCCAGGCGGGCCCCATCCTGGTCGGCGTCGGCGCCCGGGTCGGCTCCTACTGCGCCAACCTGGCCCGCACGTTCGTGGTGAATGGCGGGCCGGGCATGGAGGCGGAGTACCGGGCCCTGGCCGCCGCGCACGCGGCGGCGGTGGGGGCGTTGGTCGAGGGCGCGCCCCTGTCCGCCGCGCGCGCGGCCGCGGCCGCGTCGCTCGCCGCCTCGCCCGCCCCGCACCTGGCCGCCAGGCTGCCCAAGACCGTCGGCGCGGGCATGGGGCTGGAGCTGCGGGAGTCCGGGCCCCTGTCCCTCTCGGCCTCCAACGACACGCCCGCCGCGGCGGGCATGGTGCTGCACGTCTCGATCGGGCTGGCCGGCCTGGAGGCGCCGCCCCCCAAAAATGAGGACGGGAGGGATGAGGCAGCGAAGAAAGCCACCCCGTACGCGCTGTGGCTCGCCGACACCGTCATCGTCACGCCGGGCGGCTCCTCACCGCCCGAGGTCCTGACAGCCGACGCGACGGCCGCCTGGGGCGACGTCGCGTACGAGCTGGACGGGTCGGAGGAGGAGGGCGAGGAGGCGGAGGAGGGCGAGGACGATGAGGATGGGGACGACGACGGCGACGGCGGCCAGCGCGAGGCGCGCACCACCCGGGGCGCCGCCGCCGCCGCCGCCGACGACGGTGCCCCAGCCCCGCCCGCCCGCCGGGGCAGGGGCGGCGACGACGCCCTCCTCCGCCGCATCAACGAGGAGACCCTGCGCCTGCTGACCCGGGGCGGGGCCGGTGGGTCCGGCGGCGGCGCCGGCGGGACCGCGCGCAAGGTTTCGGACGCGGTCGCCTACGCCTCGCCCGCGGAAGTGCCCGCCCCGCGCGAGCTGGCCATCACGGTCGACCCCCGCCACGAGGCCGTGCTCCTGCCCATCTACGGCGCGATGGTCCCCTTCCACGTCCTTGCCCTGAAAGCCGCGACGTCCGCGGTGGAGGGCGGCCACGCGTACGTCCGCCTGGCCTTCCACGCGGGCGGGGCGTACGAGCCGGCGGCCCGCTTCCCGACCGCCGTCATGCTGAAGGAGGTGGCTTTCCGTTCGTCCGACCCCAAGCACGCGGCCCGGGTGGTGCAGGAGGTAAAAGCCCTGCGCGCGTCCGTGCTGGCGCGGGACAAGGAGTCTGCCGAGCGGGCGACCCTGGTCGCGCAGGAGCGCCTGGTGAAAGCCAAAGCCCGCCCGCACGCCCTGCCCGACGTCTGGATCCGCCCGCCCTTTGGCGGGAAGGGCCGCAAGATGGCGGGCGCCCTGGAGGCCCACGCCAACGGCTTCCGCTACTCCTCCCCGCGGGGCGACACCCTGGACATTTTGTACCGCAACATCAAGCACGCGTTCTTCCAGCCTGCGGAGGCGGAAATGATCACGCTCGTCCACTTCAACCTCATCCACCCCATCATGGTGGGCAAAAAGAAGACGGTGGACGTCCAGTTTTACACGGAGGTCATGGACGTGGTGCAGACCCTAGACGCGGGCCGGCGGGCGGCGTACGACCCGGACGAGATCGAGGAGGAGCAGCGCGAGCGCGAACTGCGCGCGCGCATCAACAAGACCTACCAGGCCTTTGTCAAGCGCGTCCAGGGCGAGGTGTGGGCGGACGGAACCGAGTACGCCGCCCTCAACCTGGAGTTCGAGGTCCCCTACCGCGAGCTCGGCTTCTTCGGCGTGCCCCACCGGTCGACCGTGTTTGTGATGCCGACCGTCAACTGCCTCGTGGAACTGACTGAGCAACCCTTCACGGTGCTGACCCTGGCCGACGTCATCGTCGTCAACCTGGAGCGCGTCGGCTTCAACCTGCGCAACTTTGACATGACGCTCGTCTTCAAGGACCTCACCCGAGACGTCGTCCGCATCGACGCCATCCCCATCAAGGCCCTGGAAACGGTGCGCGAGTGGCTGGCGTCGGTTGACATCAAGTGCTACGAGAGCAAGATCAATTTAAACTGGAAGCCCATCCTCAAGAACATCCGGGACGACCCCACCGGCTTTGTGGAGGCCGGCGGCTGGGACTTCCTGGACGTGGAGGGCGGGTCCTCCGAGGAGGACGGCGGCGGGAGCGACGAGGAGGATGAAGAGTTTGCGCCCTCCAGCGCGGAGGAGGAAGAATCGAGCGAGGAGGAATCGTCCGAGGAGGAGGACGAGGACGACGCCGACGACAGCGACGCGTCCGGCGGGTCCGGCGGGGACGGCTCCGACGACGACTCGGACGCCATGTCCTGGGACGAGATGGAGAAGGCGGCGGCCCGGGAGGACCGGGCTAAAGCGGCGGCCGAGTCGGATTCCGAGGATGAGCGGCGAAAGAAACGGCGGGCGGGTGGGGGTGGGGGTGGGGGTGGGGGGAAAAAGGTGCGGCGTTGAGACAGGGGTGGTGGTGGGTGGGGAAGTGTGAGGAGGGTTTGGCGCACTGTGTGAGCATGCATTTCCCTATTTTCTAAGGTGGAGAGACGGGCGGGCGGTGGCGCTCGCGGGGACTGTCTCAACCAGCGAGAGGGCGAGAGGCCGAGAGTCGAGGTCGAGTTTTTATTTCTTTCTCGCTTCATTTTTTCTTATTTTTCTTCTGCGCCCGTGACAACCCACTCAATTGGCCCCACACGCACACACCAACTCTACCCACCCTATGATTCTGCTGGAAGGCTTGGCACCGGTGAGTTGCGTGGGAAGGAGCAGAGCAGGGCAGCGTGCAGGAGAGAGAAAAGAGAGGCAGCCAATTTACAACCCTCTCTATCATCCACCAGGCCGCTGTCGCCATCGCCGCCTTGGCCGCCGCGGCCAAGGCCACCACCTCCCACTGCATTTCCACCTGGGCGTATTGCAGCGCTGCCCTGGCCGCTGTCACCACGCTGGCCCTCGTCCGCGCGGCGGGGCTGGGGCAGGCCGGAGCTCATGACGCCGACCTCAAGCGGATGAGGGCCGCCCAGGCCGCCCTGGCCGGCGCGGTAGTCGAGCTGGAACGGGCTGTCGGGGTTGGAGGCGGAGGTCGAGTGGGTGAGCAGGCAGCGGGCAGCCACCAGCACACGGACTGAGACCACGGACTGTGTTTGTGTTGTGTGTGTGTGTGTGTTTGCGTGTGTGTGTGAGAGAGAAATAGACGTAGCCGCAGATAAATGAGAGCACAGCCGGGTAACAATCAAAGCCCCCGCCGCGCTTTCAACGCCTCCAGAATGACCGTCCGGTACAGTTTTAGCACAAAGTCGGGGGCATCCTCATCCAGGACACCCCCCAGCTCTGCCTCTGCCGCCGTGGCCGGCGTGCGGGACGCCAGCAGGCTCATCACGCCCTCCACAAAGGACGGCTCCGGGCTGCCCAGCAGGGCGGCCGCCTTGGCGCCCACCCAGGCGCTCAGGCGGGCAGTGCAGGCGGGCGACGACAGGGCGCCCCAGTCGATGGGGAAGGCGTACACGGCCTCCCGCTCGACAGGAACCTCTTTAATGAGGGCCATGAGCGCGGCTTTGCGGTCGTCGCCAGCGGGTGGTGGAGGCGGCGGCGGCGGCAGGGCGGAGGAGGCTGGCGCGACCCCGGCCGCCAGTTCCGCTTCTGAATACCGAATCTTCTTCAGCGCCCGCACCCCGCCGCCCGCTGCGTCCCGGCCGCCGCCGCCGCCCTCTTCCTCACCCACAGGCCCGACACCACCACCGACCCCGCCAAAGGCGGCGGTGCGGCGGGCGAGCGGGGCCAGGGTGGTGGCGACGACGACGGGGCGGCGTTGAGGAGGCGGGGGTGGAGGCGGGAGGGGTTGAGGGTGGGCTGCAGCTTGTGATGCCGCCTGGGCCACCGCCTCCCGGCCCGCCCGGTCGGCCACCTCATGCATGGGCGGTGGAGGAGGAAGCGGCGGCGTTGACTCCTTCGCCCGTGCCCCGCCTGCCGCCTCCGCCGCCGCGTCGGCGGCCGCCCGGGCGGCCGCGGCGGCTGCGTCGGCGCGCGCCGCGTCTGCTGCGGCCGCCTCGCCCGCCTCCGCCTCTCTGTCGGCTGCGTCCGCGGCCTCCTCGCCCGCCCGCCGCCGCCGCCGGTCCCGGCCCCGGCGGGTGACCGCGATGGGCCGTCGCCGCCACAGGGCTTGGGCGGGCGTGCCAACGCCGCCGCCGCCGCCGCCCTCGCCCTCTGAGTCAGAGGACGATTCAAGGTCAGCCCGCACGGCCGCCGCACGCGCTGCCGCGGCCGCCGCGCCTTCCTCCGCGGCGCGCGCCACCTTGTCCGCCCGCCGCCGCTCCTCGCGCTCCCAGTCCCGGACCGCGTCTTTGTAGACCCGCTCATCCACTGGGGGTGGGGGTGGAAGGAGGGGTGGAGGAGGGGCGGGCGCGGTGGGGGAAGGGGCGGGTCGAGCATTGGTTGGAGCCTCCTCCCCACCCCCTAACCCCGCCAAGAAATCGTCCGCCGCCGCGGCGGCCGCCCCGTCCGTGACCAGGCCGTGCTCTTTCAGGATGGCCCGGATGGCCTCCTCCCGGGCCGCGGCCGCGGCGGGCGAGGTGGCCGGGTCTGACGACGATGGCGGCTCGATGGACGGGAGGGCTGGCGCGGGTGGGGCCGTGGCGGCCGCGCCTTCCTCGCCCTGCCCTCCCTCCTCTTCCTCCTCCTCCGCAAACGCGCTCGCCCGCACGGCCGCCGCGGACCGGGCCGCCGCCGCGGCGGGCGAGTCCAGCCAGGCCAGGTAGGCGGCCGTCGCGGAGTTGGGCTTCACCATCAGCGCCGGGCACGCGGGCGCCGGGACGAGGCCTGCCAGGGAAGCGAGTGCCGCGCGCGCGCCGGCCGCGCTGCCGTACTCGGCGAAGCCAAAGGCTTTGGGGGCGCCACTGTCCGGGTCGCGCGGGCGTGTCCAGGAGGCCAAGGGCCCGCACGCGGAGAGCAGGGCCTTGATAGCCGGGTCGGGCAGGGAGGGCGGGAGCTTGCCCAGGTAGAGCGTGAGCGCGAGCGGTGGCGGGTGGGGCGGCGCGGTGGACGCGGGCGGTGTCGGGGGAAAGCCGCCGCCTGGAAAGGGTGGGCCGCCGGGCCGGCCGTAGGGGCCACCAGACGGGGCGCCGTAGCCCCGATGGGGTGGGGCTGGGGCGCCGTAGGGGCCGGCCATCGAGTGCGCAGGCCGCGTGTTTTGCTGCCTGCTGCGACGACGAAAGAATCGGCTGTGACAAGTGAATTTTCAGACACTCCCTTTCCATTGCCCGTTTCCGCTGTTTCACCCGCGACCACGAACAGCGCGGGCCCGCGCGGCAGGGAGAACATAACGCGCACGCTTGTGGACGCGCCCAGGCCTCCTCGCCCAGCCCAGCCGCACTAAATTCACGCCACCATGCCGCCGTCGACGCCGCTCCCCGCCCGCTCCGTCGCGCCGCCCAAACCTGGCCGGCCAGCCGCCGCGAGCGCCGGCGGCCTGCAAACTGGGCACCCCGCCCACCCACGCCACCTTGGCAATCGCGGGCCTCACCCAGGGGCGAGGCCTGTGACCGCTGCGGCCGAGGGCGGGGACAAACCGACAGGTAAGAGTGGCGTGGTGGTGGTGGCGGCGGCGAAGGAAAGGGGGAGGCATGCTCTCCACGCCAGCGAACCCGGCCCCCTCCATTTTCTCAACCTCCCCTCCATCCTCTCTCTCCGCAATCAGGCGCCCGCCGCGGCCGCCCGCCCTCCTCCCTCACCCGCGCACCCCCACCCGAGGGAGGTGACGAGACCAGCCAGGCCCCGCTCCCCCCACCCCCGCCCCCGCCCCCCACTTACGCTGATGAGGCGTCCAACCCGGCCCGCTTTCCGTACCACGAGCGCTTGCACGCGGCAGCAGTGTTGGGTGACGCGGCCGCCGCCGACGCGGAGCTGGCCGCCCTGGCCTCTGCGGGCCTGCCCCCCGGCCCGGCCGCCTACCACGCCGCCGTCATCGCGGCGGCCCGGGCGGGCGACGCGGACGGGGCGCTGGACGCGATGCGGCGTGCGCACAGCGCGGGCGTGCACCCCCTGCCGGGCAGCTATGTCGCCCTCATCCGCGCGTTTTGTGCCGTCGGGGACGCGACCGCCGCCCGGGCGGTCATGACCTCCATGAACCGGGCTGTTCCCGACGCCTTGCCTGGATGGCTGGCCTTGTGCAAGGGCCTGTTCGCGGCGGGGATGGACGAGGACGCGGCCGCTACGGCGGAGCGGGGGCAGGCGGTGGAGGGCTGGACCCCAGACGCCGAGCTCTACGGCGCCTTGGTGTCCTACCTGGTGACCCAGGGCAAGCGCGGGCTCGCCCGGGCGGCGGCCGTGGTGGCGGAGGACATGCCCAGGGCGGGCGTGGTGCCCATGACGGCCCACGCCAACATCATCCTGCGGGCAGAGGCCGCCTTCACGTCTGTCCAGGAGGCGGACGCCCTCCTTGCGGCGATGGGGCGGGGGGAGCTGGGGCCGGGGTGCCGCCCGGACATTCATTCGTACAATGCGGTGCTGGCCGGGTTTGTGCGGGCGGCCCCGGCGGGCGACCCGGCGGTTGTGCGCCCCCCCAACGGCGATTTCTGGGCGCCCGCCCTGCCACCCGGCGAGCCCGCGCCCGACGCTGTTTCCGCCCCGCCCGTCCCCTTGCCCTTGAGCCCGTGGGAGTCCGGCCTGCCCCCGCGCACCGACCCGGCCTCCGGAGACCGCATCCAGGAGCTGGTCGGCGAGATCCTGCTGGGCGGGTGCCTGCCGGACGCGACGACACACGCGCTGATGTGTGAGGCCCACACCCAGGCAGGGAGCGGCACGGAGAGGGCCATGCTGGCGTTCCAGCGCATGCTCGCCCTGGGGACGCCCGCGCCCGCACCCGGGACCGCGCTCATGCCCCTGCCCGACGAGCCGACCAACGAGAACGACAGCGACCAGGAGGGCGCGTGGGAGGAGGCCGGGGCGGACGTGCGGCCGCCCTGGGGCACGCCAGGCGCGGCCGGGCACACCGGCCCCTTGCCCGACGCCGCCCTGGCCCTCCTCCTCCGGCGCCTGGTGGAGGGGCCGGCCCGCCCCTGGGAGCTGTTGGAGGTCATGGTCGCCCTGGCCGCGGACAGGCGGACCCCGCCGCCGGGGTCCCTGGCCCCGCTGACCAAGGTGGAGGCCGGGTGCCCGCCCTCGCTCGCGGCGGCCCTCCCGTCCGGGGCGCCGGGCGCCCCCCCCGCCGGCATCCTCGCCGCCCCGCTCTCCGCCCTGGCGGCCTGGGTCCCGGCCGCCCTCGCCGCGGGCCGGTCCGCCCGGCCCGCGGCGCTGGGCTTGATGGACGTGGAAAAGGAGGCGCAGGACGAGGAAAAGAGGGCGCGGGACGAAGAGGAAGAGGCGAGAGCGGGCCTGGCCGCCCTTGACGCGACCGGCGACCCCGTGGGCGGCGCCCGCTACTTCAACGGCGTCCTGCTGGACGAGGCCGGCAACGCCATCACGCCCGAGGGCGACATCATCCCCGTCTCCCGGGCCACCCGGGAAGAGCTGGCCGCCGAGCTGGAGGCCCGGGACCAGTCGCCGTCCGGCACCAAGATCGACATGTACAAGCGCGTCCAGGCCGCCCGGGTCGACGCCCGGCTCATGAGCCGGGACGACGCCCGGCTCAGCGATGATTTCAAGAAGACTGCGGAGGGGGAGCGCAAGGCCGCTGCCCGCGAGATGAAGAAGGCGGAGCGCGCGGCGAAGGACGTGCGCGAGGCGGGCAACGAGGTGGAGTGGGTGGCGGACCGGTGGGTGGACGGTGAACCCGTCCCCCCGCCCGGCTCGGAGGGGTGGGAGGTGGTGGTCCGCGTGAACGGCAGGGTGGTGGGCGGCGACGAGGACAAAAAAAAGCCGGCCACCCTGCAACAGTACGTCCGGGAGGACCGCGCGCCGAGCGGGCGGCTGCTGCGGAAGGCCTATATCTTGAGAGGCCTGCCGCCCACGGGTGAGGACCTCGCGCCCGCCTCGGGTGACGGGCCGGACGGCGCCGCCGCCGGCGCCCGCGGCCGGGACGACGAGGAAGACATGCTCGGCCTGACCTCGCGCGCGTTTGCGGTCCGCTCGGTCGCGCGCCAGGCGGCGACGGATGGCGAGGACGCCGGCGACGGCGGCGGCGGCCGTGGGGGCGGCCTGGACTCCGACTCCGAAGGACTCGACTCCCTGGATGACGTGTCCGCCTTGACCCTGAGCGGCAGGCAGGAAAAAATGCAGGAACAAATGCCCGGCCTGCCCGCGCCCTGGTGGCCGGCCCGGTTGGACAAGCGGCGCTACCCCGGCCTGGCCAGTGCCCGGCTGGCCGGCCCGGGCGCCCCGCCGCCCACGCCCGCCTTCCTCGCCCTGAACCTGCTAAATTGCGCGGACGCGTGCGGCGTGGGCTTGCCCCCGGCCGACCTGGCCGCGTACGCGCGGGTGGCGGCGGCGGAGCGGGACCCGCGCCTGGCAGCGCAGGTTGCGGCCCGCCTGCAGGTCGCGGCCGAGGCCGCGGCCGACCGGGGCGGCCCCTCCCCCGCCGCCCCGGCGCACGCGGCCGTTGCCCTGGCCCGCGACCTGCTGGCCGCGGTGACGCTGAAGCCCGGCGACGACTGGCGGGCGGACGCCGGGCCCGCGCCCGGGGCGGAGGGCGGGGAGGAGGGGGAGGTCGAGGACGAGGCGGCCGTCGCCGCGCGCGCGGCGGTCGACGCCGAGGACGCGGCGTCCGCCCGGGAGGTCGTCCTGGCCTGCCTGGGCGCCCTGGGCCTGGGCGACCGCGTCCCCGCCCTGGACGCGGACTTGGCAGTGTCGGACGCGGCGTACGCGGCGGCGGCAGTGGCGGCGGCGGCGTTGGGGGCGAAGAGGAAGGAGGAGGAGGAGGAGGTAGAACGGAGGATGAAGGCGGCGGCGGCGGCCCGGGCGGCGCGGGAGGAAGGGCGCCTGGAAAGACGGGCGAAGAGCAGGCTGTGAGCGAGGAGCGGAAAACAAGACAAAAAATGACGTGGGACGCAGTCACACACCTTTCGCGCGTTTCTCTCGGGCACCTCCCGTCCCGTCCACACATGGCCGCCGCCGAGCTGGCCGCCCTGGCCATCGGCTGCCAGGTCACCCTGCAAACGACGGTGGAAGAGGTAACAAAGAGAGAAAGAGAGAGACACTGGGTGCGAGACCGGCTGCGTTTTTCCTCTTCCCTCCCCCCCCTCTCACGCCGCGCCTCCACCCTCCCCCTTTCTCTCTAGTCTCCCATCACCGGCGAGGTGTTTGCCTACGACCCAGCCTCCGCCACGCTGGCCCTGCGCCAGCCCGGGTCCGCCCCCTTCAATGCCCGGGTGCGCCTGATTCGGGACGCCGCCATCACCCGGGTCGTCTCGGCGACGCCGCCCGCCGCGGCGGCGGCCGCCACCGACCTGCCGTTCGTGGACCCGGCCAAGCTGGCGGAGCGGGAGGAGAAGGCGGTGGCGGTGAGGCTTGGATGGATGGATGGATGAGGCGACACCGGAGCGGGCGCGGGCCTGAGGAGATAGAGAGCTGCTTTCCCGGCCCGCCCGACCGCTCTCGACCCCGACCTCTCATCATTTTTTCTCTCTCTTCTCAGTTTGCCGAGGCCGAGGCCTTGAAGATCGGCCTGGGCGTCACCCGGGAAGCCCAGGAAGTGTTTGACGCCCTGGCCAAGACCATGCCCTGCCGGTGGGAGGGGACGACCATCATCGTGCTGGACGAGGTACGGGATAAGTGAAAAGAGAGAGAGAGAGAGGAGAGAAAAGCGCGCTCCTTTTTTTTTTTTTCAACCCG
>Ga0315289_10015222_pt1 | contig 10685 bp, 5 predicted proteins | sample YL17G11_40_MG_FD_203452 | JGI IMG/M metagenome (GOLD analysis project Ga0315289, IMG submission 203452) | Sediment microbial communities from Yellowstone Lake, YNP, Wyoming, USA - YL17G11_40 | ecosystem: Environmental > Aquatic > Freshwater > Lake > Sediment | place: USA: Wyoming | collected...
TATCTAAAATGATCGAATCCCCATCTGGATCTGTAGCATGGCTCCCAAAGCTTAATGTCTCCCCTTCATTCAAACTCTTGGGTCCAATGGAGTCCAAGACCGGCACTCGATTAAAGTTGTTGACCGTGATCTGGACAATCTCGCTATCCGCGGTCCCTACCGTATCCGTAGCAATAAAGGTCACATTATAGATTCCTGCCTGGGTGTAATTCGGACTGAAACTAAACGAGCCTGCTCCATTGCCACTATCCGTCCAGGTCGCATTAGCCGGAACATTCAAGGCACTCAAAATCAAACTGTCACCATTTATATCCGTAGCATGCACCCTAAAACTCAAAACTTGCCCCTCATTTACACTCTTCGGCCCGATTGACTCTAACACCGGTGCATTGTTCACATTATTAACCGTTATAACTACTACCTCACTATCTACGGCTAAGGACGGATCTGTAACTTTGAAGGTTACATTATAGACACCGGCTTGCATATAATTCGGACCGAAACTAAACGAACCTGCCCCATTCCCTGAATCAGTAAACGATGAATTAGCTGGTAGATTGGTTGCGGTTAATATCAGAGGATCTCCGTCTGGATCAGTGGCATGAATTCTAAAGCTTAATGCCCCTCCCTCGTTCACACTTTTGGGACCTATCGAATCTAAAACTGGAGCGCCTGTATATAACTGCTCTGATAAAGTGATGAGCCTGGCATCCTTTATATAAACCGGCTGGGCGCCGGTGGTATTTTTGGTAAAGTCTACTTTTAGCGTCTCTTCGGTAGCGCTCCAATTAAATACTCTAAAACCGATGTGAGGAAGATAATCAGTGCTGTCATTCACTACGTCGAAGAACTTGTTCTCTTCTACCCCATTCACCGTCCATCTATGTTCGGGAATAACCGAGGTGTCCGGAATCGATTTTAAAAGGGAATGACATAATACCAAATAGGATCCGGCATTCTTAGGGGTATGAAGATACGTCACCCTATTTTTCCAATTGTCGCCGCCGTTGGTGGTGGTATCCTCACTGGTTTGTTCTGATTGACCGAAATCATTAAACGTTTTGGTTAATCTGATCGCCGAAATTCGGGGTTTGTAGATATCTGTAGATTGACCTTCATCGGAACGAGCCTGAAGCCTTAGGGTATGGCTGGCGGCAGTTAGATTTACCACTCTGGTTGAAAAATATGCTATTTTATCTGAGATGTCCTTTCCCTCCGTGGTAACCAGATCCCAGATGGTTGCTCCATCTAACTGCATCCTTGCTTCTCCACTGGCCGTGGTGGAATTGGGTTTTAGCCCCAAGGATCCGATAATCAAATAATCCCCAGTCGTGGCTGGCGTTATATTGAGCGTAACCACATTAGACCAATTTGTCCCAATATTAATAACATTCAAACCTGTGGCGGTATTATATTCAATTCCAGATAAAGGAATCGAAAGAATTCGGGTTCTTTTTATTCTAGTGGCAAAATTGGGATCGCTGGTGCAATACTGAATTTTAAGGGTATCTCCTGCGGTCAAATTAAGGATTGAATGGAGGGTGAAAGGTCGATAGCGGTTTGTGCCATCAAAAGTCTCTAAAGTAAAATCATCGACTACGGTGGCATTCCACAAAACCCTGGCCAAAGCATAGGAGGTATCTCCCGAATTCCCCAGTTCCCACCCAGCAAAAATTAGGTGATAACCGCCAGAGTTAGAAACCAATTGCACCCTGGTCACCCAAGAGGTGCTGGTGGCAGTGGTCTCCGCTTCGCTCTCCACAGATTGCCAATTCCCAAAAGCTGGGTAAACCTGAAGGAACAGAAAACCAATTAAAAGAAAAATCAGAATAAAAAATTTCTTTTTCATACGCCGCATCCTATTTTGGAGATTTCCAACTTCTTTTTGTAAAAGTATGCCTTTCAGAAATCTATTATTTTCAAAGTCTAAATACTAAATCGACCGATTTCGACTTCACCTTAAAGGATTGAACTTCTCTAAAAGGATCTCCCTATGGGAACCATGGGACAAGCTTTACTGGCGAGTCAGAAAACTCCTGCCCACTTGACTTGAATGCCCAAAGAACATCAATAGAAAAACATAATCCATTTTACCCACCCAGTCCCCCGCCTCTGGCGGGGGACTGGGTGTCAAGCTATTTCAGAAGAACCATTTTCTTGGTTTCACTGAATTTACCGGCGCTTAGCCGATAGAAATATATGCCGGAAGCTACCTGATTGCCTTGATTATCCTTGCCATCCCAGACCTCATAATATACGCCGGGCGACTTCGGTTCATTAACCAAAGTTTTGACCACCTCTCCCAAGACGTTATATATCCTCAAAGTGGTGACCAAAGTCTGGTCCCCATTTGCAACTGAAGGGAGGAAATACTTTATGGTGGTGGTGGGATTGAAAGGATTAGGATAATTCTGGCTCAACTCAAACGCTTTTGGCACCGAAGGCTTTCCATAATCCACGGGTATTTCCACCGCATTCTGATCAGCCAGAACCACATCAGTGATCTCCAGCTTGATTTTATTCATGGCGTTAGGACTCACCCTGGTCGGCAATGACAGGATATTCCCCTCCCCAGGAGAAATCGGATCATTCGATAAGTTATATAAAAGAACGGTCAATTTCCCCTGCTTATCATCCTTGTATTCTGCGATGAAATTATTTGATCGATCCGAAAGCCGTGGGGCTTGAAATGATAGTTGTTTTGGATCATAGTCGATTTTTATCTGCGCCCCTGCCACCGGAACTTCCAAATTAGCCAGGACTTTCACTTCTCCGGCCTCCCCCACTTGCAGATCTCCGTAATCCAATCTGACCAGGGCCATAGGTCCCAAATAAGGTGAGGGGGATGGACCAGACCAACTTCCCAGGATGATCTTTATTACCCCCACTAAATCCGCCACATTTATGGTGTCATTGGGAACCACATCCGCCGCCATGAATTGTCGAGGCGTAAAACCAATATTACCTAATATATATGCCACCACGCTTACTACATCGGCTATATCTACTAATCTATCAGTGTTAGCATCTCCAAACATGTCGATGGTGAACTTCCCATTCACCATGCCTAAAGGCTGGGAAGGATCGCCAGGATTTGTAGCCTCTCTGGCATTTTCCAAAAGAAGTGGAACCTCGACCGGAGGCGCATGGTCGTCCACCGAAAAAGCGGCATAAAGAACGGTTTCCATCCCCGCGGGGATGGTCTGGCTTGCCAATCCAAACACCAAAACGGTGGCTTTGCCTGAACTGTCTCCTAAATTGGTATACATGGAAAACCCTGCGATGGCGTCTGTGCGTGCAAAAGAATCTATATCTACCTTAGTGTGATCCCATCGCAAGGTAAATTGAAATCCATAAATCGGAATGGAATTAGTTAGTAAGATAGGAACCAGCCTTTCATGACTTCCCGGAACCCCTCCCTCGTCGCTGGAGACGATAAGAAAGTCTCGAAGCGTTTCTATGATCCTTATCCTTACCGTGGCGGAGGTCGAGCATGCATGTTCATCTTTAGCTTTGAATTTCGCATAGATCGTGTCCGGACCCTGAGTGAAGGTAGGGTGGAAAGTGAAGGTCTGAGTAACCGAACCTTTCCCTTTTTTGGTGAGGAAACTATAATCATACTGCGACCACCCTGCAGTATCCATGGAAAGAGTTATAGTATCGTTATCCTCATCTGTGGCGGTTACATTGAAGCTTAAAGTGGTTCCTTCGTTGACCTGAGTATCTGAGGGGACGGAGGCAAAGACTGGACAATTATTCGGCGGTGGAGCTCCGCTTTTTACGGTGAAAGTCCCACCGGGGACCCGGACCCGGGGAAAAAAGTTATACGTGCCTGTTGAATCGGCAAAGGTGTTGGGTTTATCGGTAACCCCCGGAAGCGTCGTGGCAAAGTTAATGGCTGTTGTTGCTCCTTCGGAGGCAAATTTCTTCACTTTAAATTTGATTCTGACCACTGGTCCCCTCCCCACAGGAAGATTGGGAGCGTCTATTGTCGCGGCAAAAAATCTTGTGGTATCAAGGTGTTTGTTCTGGATACCCCCCTGCCAATAATACCAAGTCATAGGGTTGGGTGGTACAGTGTCGGTCCTTGCGGTCATTGTATCAAAAACCCCCCAGGAAGTCTCAGGGGCACAAGTCTGACATGGCTTATATATATTGAGCCAATACAGGGGTGCAAGAATTGAAGTATCCCCCACGGTAATCGCAAAAGTGAAACCAGCAATCCTTATGGTATTTTTTATACTAATGGTTATCCACACCTCCGAATCGGGGAAAGCTGTGGTATCCTCGACCCACATGGTATCATTGTAAAGGTAAGAATCAGCCAAAGCCTTTTGAAAGTCGTTCTCAGAGGCAAAAGCTTTTTCCCCATCCAACTTGGATGTGAAAACTAAATCTCCCAGACCACCATGGAAATTCAAAAATGACCCTACCCAGAGAAAGAACAAAAGGAGAAGCCCACTGGCAAATAAGATCCCTGGAATCTTTCCCAACAATTTTGTCTTTGTCATCTTAATCCTCGCCCCTAAAAGTTCTTATATTATGTGCTCCTGTTCGCTTAAGGCCAGTTGACTCAAATGAGGTTGAACTCTTGATCGAACCAGGAAACACAGAATCTTTCCTTCCCTCTAAAAGCAAACCTTATGCCCAACCCCAGGTTTGCTAATTAACCTTCAAATCGTGATAAAAGAACAGCTTACTTTCCGTCAGCGCCTCTCTTATTCCATTTTTTAGCAAATTGTTTCATGGTGTATGCACCCAAGTGCGAATATTTTTTATACCTACACCTAATCATCCTTCTGGTTTCCCGTTCGGGCAGGGGTTCAACCCCTGCCCGAACAACTAATGGTGTATGCACTGAAGTGCAAGTATTTTCATCATCCTGTCTCTGATCGTTTCAAATTCAATCTTTTCTTTCGTTACATCAAGAGTTTATAATATCGAGGCTCCCTGTTCGGGTAAGGTCAGTTGATCCAAATGAGGTTGAACTTCTATCCGAACAAAGATCCCTACATATTATTGTCCTTGCTCTTTCTTCTTATTACCTCTCCAATCCCTGGTCCTTAAGTTCTGGATAAAGGTAAGGATCGGAAAGACCAGCTGTGCATTGGTCAAGCCTTTTATCCTCAAATCCTTTCCGTTTAGCGACTACCCGATAGGTGAAGTGCGCATTGCTTGTTCCGTTATTCAGCTCCACCACATCGAAACCGGAAAGTCTCCTTTTTACTGCAGTTCCTTGACAATTCTCGTCATTTAGTTGAATAAAAACCTTCATGGGGTTTTGCTGGTCAATGGTCACTGTTTCCAAGAATAGTGGGTCTAATTCAATGTGAGCTTTGCCATTTAAAAGCTGCCCTTCCCCAAAATCTTCAAACCAGTTTTCTGGACTTTCCTGACAATACAAAAGGGTTGGACCTTTTGAGGTCTTAACTACACAGGATTTACTTCCTGTTCCAGCCAGACCACCAGAATAATAGACTCCATATGTGCCGGCGGTGCCTGTTCCCTGACCTATTACCCCAACTGACCCGGAGGTGATAGAGTTGCACAATCCCCAAACTCCATAGACCTTCTCCACTCCACTATAAATACCGTAGCCAAACACTCCGGCGGAAGAGATGCCAGGAGCGGTGCAGTAGGAAACCCCGCGAACGCCAAAGCTATACCCCAAGAATGTGGTGCTGGTGTAAGTTGCTCCAGATACCCCGGCTGGTCCGTTAGCGTAGGCGAAGCTCCCCCCTCTGGTCTCCCCGTATACACCAATGCCATAAGTGCTTACTCCGCTGACTCCGGTGCTAGAATTCCATCGTGGAGCATAGCCATAGACTCCGGTAGCATTTAGAGAATCAGCCACCGCATAAATGGCGATCCCGGCTGAATCGGAGTTTTTAACCGTGAACATGGCCCCGTCAGAAATACCTGAAAGTGAACACCCATAGGCTATTTTTGTTCCGGTCACAGCCCTATCTACAATCATCCCACTGCTGATAGAATTTGCCTCACCCAAGTTCACGAATGCGGCATTTAAAGTGGACAAATGAGCAAAATCTAACATATCCGCATTGAGATTGGTATTCACAGAAGTGTTGTTTATTGGAATCTGTCCGGGGGAGTTACCGGCATGGTAGCCATCCAATTTGTCTGCATCTAGACCATTTCCGGAACCGGTGTATAAGACAGAATTCGGAAATTTAGCGGAAGCATCCAAAGGGAAGATATACCCAGGCGTGGGTGAGAGGTTAGCGTGGATGCTATCCAGCATATCTGCATTGCTTACTGCGGGTATCACCTCCGGAGGAAACTTCCCTTCTTGATTCAACGGGAAAAGATGGTTAGGCTCCGGAGTGACCGAGGCGTGAATTGAGTCAACTTGATCGGCAACCAAGTCAGTATTTAAATTCCCATTGTTTACGGAAACTTCTCCTGATGAATTACCAGCATGATAGCCGTCCAACTTGTCCGCATTGTCCGAAAGCCCAGCATTTACCGCATATGAGGCTGTATCTGCATTCACTGTAGATCCAGCTTTTAGTGAGTAAAGAGCTGTATCAGCCCCTTTTGATTTATAAGCATATCCCACGCTCACCATGGCTTTTCGGGGACGCATTTCCGGGTCTTGTCCCACCTTTATTCCTAAATATCTTATAGCTCCATCAAAAACCGAATCGGGAATTGAATACAAACTCCCCAATAAAACGTTGAAGATGCCTTTCTCCACTTTAACTGAGCCTTGGGTTTCGCTCCACAAAGCTACAGGTGTGGTGCTGTCAGCATAAATGGAGAATTGCATAGATACTATCGCATCTATCAAAGCCCCGCTGGGGGTGGTTAGTTTCCCCTGATAGTTAATCAAACTCGGCACCTCCGCACTTGAAGAACCAAACACATAAACCATCCAAAACAAAACCAAGAAAATCGTTATCTTTGCCTTCATGGCTTTTACTCCTTCCTCAAATCCCTCTTTGTCCCCCTTTGCAATAGGGGGAATTTTACTTGCGTCTTATAATCTCCTTTGTCTCCCTTTTATAAAGGGGGATTTTTATTCAGCCTTGCAATCTCCCTTTGTCCCCCTTTACAATAGGGGGATTTAGGGGGATTTTTGTCATTTCATCAGGACCATCTTTTTGGTTTGAACGTAATCGTCTACTCTAAGTTTATAAAAGTAGACGCCGCTTGAAACCTCCTCCCCGTTCTGATCTTTTCCATCCCAAACCACCTGATAGTTTCCAGGGGGCTTCTTTTCATCCACCAGAACTCTCACTGACCGCCCCAAGATGTTATAAACTTTCAGAGTTACTTGTCGGGTAGAATTGTCCGCCGCCTCTGTCTTTTTACTGCCTATGGCATATCGAATGCAGGTAACGGGATTGAATGGATTGGGATAGTTTTGGGATAGCGTGTATCCTGTGGGAAGGTTTGACGGTTCTTCATAAATCTTTTTAACCCCCATCAAATTCCCGTCGTTATCACAAACAGAGATCTCCACAGAATCAAAATTCTCTTCACCCTCCAAGGTAAATAAATGCATGTTACCTGGAGAGATATACTTCCCCTTGGTGCTTACTATCATGGCTGTAAACTCATCGCCATTCCGATGAGTGTAAAGCTCCATGCCCTCAATCTCTGAAGAGAGTTTGACATTTTCGCTATCTAAATTTGTCCCTTTAAACACGAACAATGCTCCGCCTACCTCTTTTTGAGAATTAATAGAAAAAGAGGTTATAGATTCGGTGGAAATCCCAACCTCCACCACTTCCATTTGCGGGTTTGGTTCCGCATAGGGTGCCAAACCCCCTTCCTGGATTCGCATGATCAGATATATCAAATCAGCTAAGGTAGCCCAACTGCCATCCTGATTGACATCCGAGTTCAGCAACTGTTGCTGATTAAGAGACGTCCCATACGTTAAAGAGAGAGCCAGTCTGACTGCATCCCCCACGTCAAATGGTATTCCATTCAAGTTAATATCCCCTAAAAGAGTGTTCTCCGACTCAAGTAAAACACCCCCGTTACTGAAGTTAATCATGTCTCTTGAGATAAATTTACCCCAAAAGTTAGAAAGAGTATTGTCAGTCAAATCGAAATAGTAAAATTCAAGTGGAATCAAAAGTTTAGCAAAGTGTGTATTAGAGGTCATTTTGAAATTAAGATAAGCTATGGGTCCATAACCCGGAGAAAGTGGAGGAGTGGAATGAGCATTTGGAAAATCGGAAATTCCCACTATTTTGATGAGTTGAAACAATCCCCAGGCTCTTTCCCGATAAACGTAATACTCCCAATCCGAAGCTCTGGTGCTATCTTTGGTCAAACTTAAAAAGGTATAGGTCGAAGGATCGTATTGAATTAAAAGCTCAATCCCGCTAACCGGATCCGGATTACTCAGATTTATGGGTATCTTTACTTTCCCAGCTACCGGTGCCTCTTCAATCCCGATGTTCAGGACGTAGTGAGATGGGGGAACCACCCTTATATGCGCCTCTTTTTTATCATTACCTCCGCTTAAATCAGTGGCTTCGAAGGTTACCGTGTGTTGACCGGTATCAGCCAGCCCCGGCGTCCAGCTAAATATGTTTTCTCCACCCAGACTCGCTCCATGGGGAAGATCAAACGCTTTTATGTTTACCTCCTCTTTGTCTGGATCCTCCGCTCTCACCTGGAAGATCAATTCCATATGGGGACCAATGCCTGAAGAATCGGGCAGGATCAATTTGGGAGCTCTATTTACATTGATCACATTCACCATCACTTTCATCAGGGAATTTCTGTCTTGATCCGAGGCCACAAAGAAAAACTCAAAGGGGCTCTGGGAAGAAGACCAGGGACCGATAAATTCTGGCACCCAGCGAAAGCTTGCACTTCCATCTCCATGATCAGAGAATAGAGCATCCGGGGGTGAGTTGAGAACCCAGATTTTTACCGTATTCCCTTCCGGATCCTTTGCATGAAGATTTACATTCAAGGTCTCACCTTCTTTTACATAGCAAGCTCCCACTGGATCAAAGGCAGGAGGGAGGTTTTGAGAATAAGAGAGCCCACCGCTCAGGATAAGCCAAAGACTTACCCATAGCATAATGTTCAAATATTTGAATCTCTTCTTCATCGGTTCTTTGTAAGCTTAACAACCCTAACCCCAGCTAATTCGGCTCGATAAATCGAGTCGCTACATTTTTCTATACACTCAAAAGTCGCCTCTATCCGCCGGGGTTCAAAGTCCAGCAAAAATAACGTTTCCAACGCCTTTTCGGAATGCCATCCCCATCCTAATTAATATAAGCCAAAATCTTGCTTTTACACCACAAGACTTTGCAAAATCTATGCCCGTGGCTTGATTTTGTTCAAAACCTGATCAAAATTATGCTGCTTTGTCAATTAAATAACGGTTGCATCTTTGGGTTTCGTTTTAGGAGGTTACGGCCTCGGTTACGTTCCGTTTTCTGCCTATGGCAGAAGCGTAGCGAACCTAAACACAAACCGTTAACCGATAAACTTAGAAACCTTATTTTGTAGATACGACATTATGCTCTACTTTTAGCCTTTCACCGCCTTTGGCGGGATCCTTCGGAAAGATGGCAGGCTATGATCTTCTTATATTTCATTTATCCTCCTTTGGTTACACATTTTTACCCCTCTCCCTAACCTTCTCCCACAAGGAGACTGTGTCACAATGTAGCGGTGCGATTCATCGCACACAACATATAAAGTCGGATAAATCCGACCGCTACAATATAATGTGCAATTATTTCTCAAAACCAAATTATAACACAACCTCAAGGGAAGAGGGGAGTAAGCATTGATTTTGTGAAGCACCTCATCCCGCCAAAGGCGGGATGAGGTGCGGGATGCTTGACCTACAAAACTTTTTGCTAGTCTGGATTGAGAAATAGGCGGTTGAGGAAAAAAATAAGCCGAAAAGAATATTTCCCGGCTTTTACATGGATTATTCAAGATGGTAGAACTTAAACTCATTCTTTTTAAATTTGATGATTTCATTGCCAAACGAAACCCCTTTATGGGTTAAACTATTTCGTTAGCAATCTTCTTCCTTTTTACCTCCTTCTTCTCGCCCAAATGGGCGGTTACAAATAATTGAAAATTATTAAAGCGGAGGAGTCCCCCCATAGGGGAACTCCTTCGCTTGAAAGAAGCCTATGACGAATTACTTCATCATAACCATCTTGTTGGTCGCAGTGAAGGTGCCAGCGATTAGCTTGTAGAAATAAACACCGCTGGAAACTTCGCTACCAGAATTGTCCTTACCATCCCAGGTGATAACGTTCAAACCAACAAATCCCGCACCATCATAGCTTCTCACCAGCTGTCCAGCTACGTTGTAAATACTCATCTTGTAAGCAGTGGCAGTTGGCAGAGTAAAGCTTAGGTTGGTGGATGGATTGAACGGGTTGGGATAGGCCGGATTCAGAGCAAAGCTGGTGGGCGCAACCTTGGAGGTGATGGTGGTGTTAAGCTCACGACCCTCACGATCCACAGCTATGACCGATACCAGATTACCAGAAACACCCAGAATCTCGGAAGCACCATTGATGCTTTGACCAGCACTGCTCCACACCAATACCTTGTTCTCATTGGAGAGAATCTCCATATTGGCATTAAGCAGGGTCGGATTCACCTTCCCAGCAAACTCAAACAGAAGTCCACCAATCGGAGAAGCGCACTCCACCGTGATC
>Ga0315289_10015224_pt1 | contig 10684 bp, 8 predicted proteins | sample YL17G11_40_MG_FD_203452 | JGI IMG/M metagenome (GOLD analysis project Ga0315289, IMG submission 203452) | Sediment microbial communities from Yellowstone Lake, YNP, Wyoming, USA - YL17G11_40 | ecosystem: Environmental > Aquatic > Freshwater > Lake > Sediment | place: USA: Wyoming | collected...
AACTACGAACTACGAACTAATTACTTTTCTTTATTCATCCCTTTCGGGAGGACTCCAGATCCATAGACCAATGGGCGACCATCCCGATACATCGGGATAAACTGTAGGTCGCCCCTACGCACCAAGATTATTTGCCCATAAAAATCTCGAAATAGCTCTTAACTTCTGAATGGGCTTTCAAGTAGTAAGTCTCAAATGCTCTAAATGGCACAAATAGTATGATTCCGAGCACAATCCCGATTGCGAGCTTCCCTATCTGCCAGCGCGTAATCATAAGAAAGATAATATAGAGAGCTGTCAGGACCATTATAGAGTGGCTTATCTGGGCAGGAATCGCCCGGGAAGACCAGGTGAAGAGAAAAAATCCCCCTGCTCCATAGAATAAAAGGAAGGGGATGGTAATACTCATTAATATTCTCTTCCCAAAAATTAGAGCAAATGCTGCAAAAAGCTGGATTATAGAAGAGACATTCCCCATAGCCCAGGAAATGAAGTCGTATTTAAGGAAATAGAGGAATACGAGCCCTGCCCATCCCGCACATATACCGTTTGCAAAAATTAAAAAAATCTTCACGCCTGTTCCCTATAAATTTAAGGGCTCAGAGGGAATTGAACCCTCACACCAGGGTCCGCAGCCCTGTGCTCTATCCATTGAGCTATGAGCCCATAAATTAGTCCCGATTCATCGGGACAGCTACATCCTCTTTTGTAGCAGCAAAGCGTTAGCTTTGCCCTTAGCAGTGGGCGACCAAGGTCGCCCCGCAGTTTACCCCGACGAAGCGGGGCGGTCGCTCTGTGGCTACATTATTTATTCAACATTTCTTCTATTTTATCTAAAAGGACCTTTTTCGGGAACGGTTTGGCCATAAAATAGCTCGGCCCTTCTGGCTTTAAGGTCTCGTATAGCTCTCTATCTTTGACTAAGCCCGAATTGAAAATCACTGGGAGATTGAGAAATTCGGGCTTTTCCCTCAACCTTTTAATACTTTTATAACCGCTCTGTCCGGGCATAATCACATCACAGATTATTAAGTCTGGTCTCTCTTTTTTGACTTTTTCTATCAGCTCCAGACCATCTTTAGCCAGGATTACTCGATATTTATCTTTGAGCAAATTTTTCAGTAACTCTCTGATCTCTTCTTCATCATCAGCTACGACAATTTTTTTCATTTCAGCTCTAGCCTCACCCTTCTCTTGGAAAAGAAGCGCCCCCTTTGCAGTTTCACTACCTGTAGAGACTGGTCTGGCTTCCTCTCTTTTAAGGGAGATCTCTCCTAAGACTTCCTTCACCGCTCCTAAAAATTCTTCTCGAGAGAAAGGTTTAGATAGATACTTTACAATATTCAATTCCTTCATCTGCAGGTCGAACCCGGCTATCGTGGCTATAACTATGGGGATCCCTCTAGTAATCTCATCCTTCTGGATTCTCTTTACCATCTCGTAGCCGCTCAACTTGGGCAGCACATAATCCATCACGATTAAATCCGGCTTCTCAGACCGAGCGAGCTCCAATCCCGACTCCCCATCCCTCGCTTCGATAAACTCAACATCGAATCTTCTCAAATGCACCTTCACTAAAAACCTTGCATCAATATCACTATCTATAATAAGGACTTTTTTAGCCATCCTTTTATTCCTTAGAGGACACTGACTAAAATAATTACAATCACACCTAAGGTAACTGCAGCAATCCCTGTACTACTCCACAAACCTCTCTTCTTCGCAGGTACTATCTCCACTTCTCTCTCTAATGCAGCCACATTACCATATCTGTCCTGAGACTTAACAGTGATTACGTTCTTCCCCAGGCTCAAATATAACACAACGAGAAAATCTCCCTCTGCATTAACGTATGCGGGTTTATCATTCACTTCTACTGTGCAACCTTTATCTGTCTTCCCCTTCACCTTAACGAACTCATCTTGAATTTTTTCCCCCTCCTGGGGAGAAGAAACCTCTAAGGTGGGAGGAGTGGTAATAACTGTAAAATTTCTAACTGGAGAATATTCGCTTTCGAACTCGTCTTCATAAATATAGGAGGCCCTCCAGAAATATTCACCATCGGGAAGTCTCCTCCTCTTGTACTCTTCGATACTTTCCAATTTCTTATCTTCGAGGATATTCATAAATTCGGGATCGGAAGCGACTTGTAGATGGAGATATTCTATCCCCAGTTTCCTCTTCTGTTCAGAGAAATCGAGTCCGGCAAGACTCTCGAGTAAATTAATCTTTTCTTCCAATTTTCCCTGTTCAGGTAACTCAGGGGCAGTTGCCGCCTTTGCCAGCTCCTCCTTAGCCCGGCTCAGGTCAGGCGGGGGCGGCAGGGCGATGGGTTTTTCCGGAGCATAATTCAATTTTGCCTGAGACATAAATCCTTCAGGGATTGTCACTCTCTCTCCCTGAGCTATGAGGTCGACTTTCCCCCTGTAAACAGATACCAGCGTTGTCTTGTCCTCTTTTATCTTTGTCTTGAAGTCGGGTTTGGCGAGTGCAGGTGAGATTTGGGGCTCAACTACTGCAGAAGCAGTAAGAACTTTTGCCTCTGAGGCTCTCAACTCTCCGGAAAGTAACTCCACTGTCTCCTCTTTCTTTTCCGGTCTAAGCATAACCAGTGAGTTCTCCCCTAACCTTATAATCTCGCCCTTTATAAATCTTATACGGGCTTGAGAATCAGAAAGAGTTCTGACTCCATCTTGAGAGAATAGTCTCATATAAAGAACCGCATTCTCCCATTCCGATTTTCCCCTCTTTCGAGTACGCACATTGTTCCTTATATGGATTAAATCGGCAATCTCATCCTTTAGTAAGCCAACCGGAACCTTGATTTTCATTGCAGGAAGGATGAGGTGGGGGTTTTTAACCAGCTCTTTATTATATTTGTAAATCTCTGGCCACCGTGATGGGTCTCGCAAATATAGCTCAGCAAACTTGTGGAGTGTATCTCCTGGCGCCACAGTCACTTCAATAAGCTCGACCCTCTCTTCCTGACCTCGCGATAGGGGAAAGAGAGATAGAATACCCAGAAAAGTAATAATTAAAATGGTTCCCCTCTTCCCTATCAAGCACATACGATTTCTCCCTTTTCATTCTTCACTAAATTTTTGGGAAGCCAGAAAGAGAACCTGCTTCCCTTTCCGATTTCAGACTCCACCCAGATTTTGCCTAAATGCGCCTCTACCCCGTATTTAGCGATAGTTAGCCCTAAACCGGTCCCCCTCTTCTCATCGCTATCCATCCCCGCCTGCTGAAATTTGTCAAATACCTTCTCTAAATAGTCTGGAGGAATGCCCTGCCCGGTATCAGCCACCGTAATTTGAATCCTGTCCGGGAAGTCCTGTCCAATTACGTCGACCCTCCCTCCAGAAGGAGTAAACTTTATGGCGTTGGATACCAGATTCATAATTACCCGCTCCATCAGGTCGCTATCAGCCCGAATTTTGGGAACCGCTTCCAATCCTTGACTCAATAACTTCACCCGCGATTTAACTGCCTGGGGTTCCATTATTTTGACGACCCTTTCAACCGTCTCCTTTGGGTCAAAGTCTGTAAGAGCAAGTTTCATCTTACCTGTTTCTAACTTTGCCACATCCAGGATGTTATTTATCATCCCCAGAAGTTTCTGACTGGAAGCATCTATTATCTTCAAGAAATCCTTCTGTTCTTCATTTATTTCGCCAGCCGAGCCATCGAGCAGAACCTCCACGAACCCGCGAATGGAGGTCATCGGACTCCTGAGGTCGTGGGTTATTGAATGGATAAAATCTTCTTTCATCTTTTCTATCTCTTTCTCCAGAGTAATGTCGTGGAGCACTGTAACCACGCCCAAATTCTTCCCTTTCTCAGTCTTGACGATATTGGTACCTGTCTTTACGAACTTCTTGTAAGGCCCCTGGGAGAGGTCGATTTCCTTCACCACAGTCTTCTCCTTCTGCTCTATTATCTCACGAAGGCTCTGGGCAATCCTCTGATCGCCAATGTAATCCATCAAATTTTTGCCCAGCACCTCCTCCCCGCTAACTTGAAGCATTTCCCGAGCCCGCCTGTTCATAAGCACTATCCTGCCGGAAAAATCTGTCATCACAATTCCATCGGCAATGCTATAGATAACTGCTTCTGTCTTGGTCTTCTCGGCAATTATCCTGTCGATCTGTAGGTCATTATATTCCTTTAATTTCTGCGTCATGAAATTGAAGGTATCGGCCAGAGTTAAGAGTTCATCATGAGTCTTCACCATAACCTTATGGGTAAAATCGCCTTCCGCTACCTTCTCTGCACCGACAATTAAGTTGAGGATCGGCCGGCTCAATCCCCGGGCAGTAAGGAGCCCCACCAGGGCTGCTCCAAAGATGCTCACAATTATCCAGAGAATGGCATTCTGCTTCATTTTGATTGCCGAGATATAGGCATCATCTTTTGCCTGCTGGACAATCATCCCCCAGCCCAATCTCTTCACTGGAGCATAGGCGCCAACCATCTCCACTCCCCTCTCGTCAGTGAACTCCTTGCTTCCCAGGGTCTTACCAGAAAGGACCTCCTGGACAATAGCCAAATGAGTGGCATCCTCAAAGTTCTCAGCCTTCTTTTTCTCGGGGTGGGCTATGATTTTCCCTTCCTTATTTACGAGAAAAGCAAATCCAGTCCTTCCAATCATTGTACTGTAAATCTTATGCCAGAGCTTGTTCAGTGTAACTACAATGTAAATGACTTGTCCCCCCACCAGCGGATAAGCCACATTCAACCTGGGATCGTCCTCTACGTAGTAGAGAGAACTGATATCTGGACTGCCCCCGAGTGCCTTAATAAACAACTTATCCTGCTTCAAATTAAGTAGCATTGCTTTCTTTTCAAGCTTCGGGTTATAGACTTTTATTATCTCCTCCCCTTTACTATCTACAATAGAAATAGTAACGAAATCCTCGCTCGTTTCCAAAAGGGATTTCAACACAACTCTCTTTTCTGACCAGGACATTTGTGCAATCTTCTGAGAAGTGATTATAAATGATAGTTTTCCTCTCAGATTATCTATGTAATCGTCAATCTTCTCAGCCAGTGACTGAGCCAGATGGGTATGGAGCTCTAAGATAGAATCCTGAAGAGCTACCCTATTGATATTAATCATCCTCAGCCCCACAATTGATAGCGGAACGACAGCAAGAACGACCATAATAAAGATAAATTTATAGAATAGTCTAATTTTTATTGCCATTTCATTATTAATTATACTTGAAATTTCTCAGAATATCAACCCGCGATAATTTTGTCCCGACAAGTCGGGACACTCCAGACAATTTCTCATTTATGGAGGAGAATTATCACCTCGCCTTTTATTTTCGTTTTCTTAAGGAGAGTCAATACACTGTCAATACCTCCCCTTATGACCTCCTCAAACTTCTTCGTCAATTCCCGCGCGATAACTACATCCACCTCCTCAAAGTTTTCCTTGACGACCTCCAGAGTGGCGAGTAGCCTGTTTGGCGATTCATAAAAAATAACCGTCTTTTCGAAATTAAACAGTTCTCTCAGTCGTTTTGTCAACTTTCCTTTCTTACGGGGCAAAAAGCCGGTAAAAATGAATCCGTCAGTGGGCAGGCCTGATACTACGAGTGCAGATATAGCAGCACAGGGACCGGGAATTGACTGGACGGTAATTCCATTCTCTATAGCCGTCTTTATGAGGGGGTAGCCGGGGTCGGAAATTCCCGGAGTTCCTGCTTCTGAGACTATAGCAACATTCTTCCCTCTCTTCAGGGTGGCAATTAGATAATCTGCTTTCCTATCTCTGCCGTAATAGCTTGTAAGGGGGGTATGAATGCCATAATGGCTTAATAATTTTCTGGTCTTTCTTGTATCTTCAGCTGCAATTAAATCGACTTCCTTAAGAATACGCAGGGCTCTTAAGGTTATATCTTCCAGATTCCCGATGGGAGTAGCCACAGCATAGAGTATACCCATAGTTTTACCTTATCTTGGCAACTGGTGGCAGCTTCCTTTTGTGCTCTGAATTCTTAACAAAATTTTTGACTTTCTCAATATTTCCCATGGAAAAGCCAAGAGTCAGTAACCTTTTAGTACTAAATTTCTTGTCGAACATATAATATAGTATTCTGTCAAGCTCATCATAATTGATGCCCAGTTCTCCTTCGTCTGTCTGCCCTGGCCATAAGCCGGCCGAAGGGTGCATCTTTATTATGGGCTCGGGAACTCCGAGATATTTCGCCAGTTGCCTCACCTGAGTCTTATAAAGGTCGCCGAGTGGTTCCAAGTCGACTCCTCCGTCGCCATATTTGGTAAAATAGCCCAACATTAACTCAGTCTTATTACTTGTCCCCACTACCAAAGCCCTCAAGGCTAATGCCCAGTCGTAAAGAATGGACATCCTCTCTCGCGCCATCTTATTTCCCCTCCTCAGATATTCCAATGCCTTAACCTGTGAGCCCTCACCTCCCAAGATAGGGGAATTAGGAATTCTTCCATAAGAAAATTTCTTGAAATATCTTTCAATCATAGGATCAATTCTAATTATCTGTGAATTTGCCCCAAGTTTTCTGGCAACGAGCCGGGCATGCTTTACGCTCTCCGACTGATAAGATTTATAAGGCATAATAAAGGCATATACATTATGAGGGTCTTTAAGCGCTTCCACCGCCAGGTAAGCAACGACTGTTGAATCGAGTCCACCGGAAAGGCCTAAGACCACTCGCTGGAATCCACTCTTTTCTATTCCCTTTTTAATAAATTCTACTAAGACTCTCTTTACTCGCTCACAGTTAATTGATAGGCTTTCCACTTACAAACCTTCCTTTTCCATTTCTCTTCTGTCCAGTAGTCTCAACAAAGCTTTAACTACCTCGGGATCGAATCTTTTTCCACTCTCCTTCTCCAATTCTCTTCTGGCTTCTTCCTTACTTAAGGCTTTGCGATAGGGTCGGTCGGAGGTCATCGCATCGAAAGCATCAGCAACACTAATGATTCGGGCACCTAAAGGAATCCCTTCACCTCTCAATCCCTCCAGATAACCCTCACCATCAAAACCTTCGTGATGGTAAAGAATCAAGGGAGCAACTCCGTTTAAGAACTTGACAGGAGTTATGATGCTTTCCCCAATTAGCGGATGCATTTTGACAATTTCATATTCTGTCCTTGAGAGTTTACCTTTTTTCGCAAGGATTGTTTCCTGAATGCCAATCTTTCCAATGTCGTGAATGAGAGCAGCATACTCGATATTCCGAATCACGGTCTCAGAAAGGTTCATCTCTTTGGCAATCTTTACAGCATATCGGGTCACTCTATCTGAATGGCCTTTAGTATGAGGGTCTTTGGCATCGATGGCTCGAGCAAGAGTCTGAATTGTTCCCAGATAGGTGTCCTGCATATGTCTGTAAAGTTCTGCATTTTCAATGGTCATTGCCGATTGGTCGGCTAAAATGGTTAATAACCTTAAGTCTTTTTCATCAAACTTCTGTCCCGACTCTTTGTTGTTTACATTTAAAACCCCAATTACCCTGTTTTGAACTATGAGAGGAACGGAGACAAAAGAGTTGGAGGTATATTTTCCATTACTCTCCCTGAAAAGACGTTCATCCTTTTCTATATCTTCACAAAGAACCGGCTCTCCCTCCTCAGCCACCTTCCCGGCAATGCCTTCTCCAATCGGAATACGGGTGTTCTTCACCACTTCCTCCGGTAGACCCTTTGCTGCTACAATCTCAAGCATATTTGTCTCCTTGTTAATCAACATCAGAGAGCCTATTTCCGTTCTTAAAAGTCGAGTCCCATTAATCACAATCAATTTCGCCAACCGGTCTATTTCCACTATTCCACTGGTTGCCACACCGAATTCATGAATTCTCAACAGGAAAGACAAGAGGTTTTCCAGGTCATCTACATGCTTTTTTATCTCATCTTCTGCCCCCTTCAACCTGAGTCTTAACTGTCTTTCCTTCCCATATTTTCTGACCAGATAGATTATGGCAATAGCTAAAACCAGATTTGTTACCAGTTTTAGAGAAAATTCCATCCACTCCACCTTACCTAAATTCTGCCTGACCTTGGTCGAGCACTCTTTAGAGTGCCAATCGATCCCGTCACCCTAAAGGGTGACCGACTAATGGGCGACCGCAAGGGTCGCCCCTACGCGTGGATTTCACCCTCACCCCTGGCCGTGGCCCGTGCCCACAGCACGGGCAGGCTTTATCCTCTCCCCTCAAGGGAGAGGAAATAGCTTGGGCGACCACAAGGGTCGCCCCTACGCTGCTGGAGTCCTTGCGAAAGCAAGGCTATTCCTCCCTCTCGGGAGGACTCCAAAGACCTGTTTGGTCGGGCACCATTAACGGTGCCATTTTCTTGTCTAATGCCTTCTTACAATATCTTTGATCTTCATAAGTCTGATAAGATTGCTTCTTTCCAGTTCCTCCAGTTTCATGCTAATATAGCTAATAGTCTCAATGATATTGGGAATTAATATATGCTCTAAAGCATTGACTCTCCGTCGAGTCCGCTCGATCTCGTAAGAGAGCATCTCCAACCTTCTCTCCTTTTCGGCAAGTTCAACCATCTTTGGTATTAGTTCCCTGTAACTTTTCAATGCCCTGTCGAGCTCCATAGAAGTAGTGAAAAGTCCATAAGAAAAGTAGTCACCCTCCATCTTAAGCTCATAACTGGGGACCCTTAGATTGAGAAGGGGAACATAAGTAACTTCAAGGCTGGTCTCCAAGTGGCTTCCCATTAATGCTTCCTCTAAAGACTCTCTCCCCATAGTTGACCTGGCAATAAGGAAGGACCCGTAGGCCTCGAACAATCCCCTCTCAACTGTCAGGCGGAGTTCCTTAATCTTCTCTATCAAAGATAGAAAATTACGCATCAGTTCATCCTGTTTATCCCTGAGCAATCTATGCCCACGACGGGCAAGGATTAACCTCTTCTTCAACTTCAAAAGCTCCATCCTTGTTGGATTGACAGCAATCCTCATAGTTCCTTCCTTTCAACTCTTTCCATATACTTCTGTATCTCTTCTTCCTTCACCCTCTTCAGCTCTTCCCTCGGCAACATTCTGAGAAGCTCCCAGCCAATATCCAAGGTCTTATCCAAATCCCTCTCCTCGTATTCTCCTTGAGCAACAAACTTTCTCTCATATTCGTCAGCAAATTGAGAGAATATCTTATCTGTCTCCGAGAGAGCAGCCTCTCCCAGGATTATCGCCAGTTCCTTTGCTTCCTTGCCTCGGGCATAGGCGGCAAAGAGCTGAGAAGTTACATTTCCATGGTCTTCCCTTGTTTTCCCTTCTCCAATTCCCTTCTCTTTTAGCCTGGAGAGAGATGGAAGAACATCTATTGGTGGCGAAATGCCCTTTCTGTGGAGCTCCCTGGACAAAATTATCTGACCCTCGGTTATATATCCTGTCAAATCGGGAATGGGATGGGTCTTATCATCTTCCGGCATAGTTAAAATGGGCATTAAGGTAATCGACCCCTTTTTGCCTTTTATTCTTCCTGCTCTCTCATAAATTGTTGCCAGATCAGTATACATATAACCAGGATACCCTCTCCGCCCGGGGACCTCTTTTCTGGCAGCCGATACTTCTCGAAGGGCGTCACAATAGTTTGTCATATCGCTCAAGATTACTACCACATGCATATCCCTACGAAAAGCCAAATATTCGGCAGCAGTCAGAGCTACCCGGGGAGTAGCCAACCTCTCAATTGCCGGGTCATCGGCAAGATTAATGAATAGCACTGCCCTCTCGATTGCTCCTGTCTTCTTGAAATCTGTAATAAAAAAATTGGCTTCTTCAAAGGTAATCCCCATTGCTCCAAAGACAACGGCAAACTTCTCCTCGAGATTGGCTCCTATCCCCAGAGAAATAACCTTTGCCTGCCTGGCAATCTGCGCGGCGAGCTCATTGTGCGGAAGACCGGAGCCCGAGAAGATTGGTAGTTTCTGGCCCCTTACCAGGGTATTCATTCCATCTATTGCAGAAATACCGGTCTGAATAAATTCTGAGGGATAGTTGCGGGCGTCCGGGTTAATTGGACTACCATTTATATCTTCTCTACTCTCGGCAAGTATGGCCGGCCCTCCATCAATCGGACGTCCCAACCCATCAAAAATTCTTCCCAGTATATCGACGGAGACAGGGAGTTCCACTCTCCGCTCCAGAAACCTCACGCGAGACTCGGCAAGATTTAGACCTGTGGTGCCCTCAAAAAGCTGGACAAGAACCCTGCCACCATCCACTTCAAGTACTTTTCCTCTTCTTACCTCACCTGTAGCAAGTTTAATTTCTGCTATTTCATCGTACTTGACTCCCACAGTATCTTCAACGAGAATCAAAGGTCCGGCAATGCTGGAAACTGTAAGATACTCCCTTTGCATAGAATCCTCAATTCCTTCTATGTAGTGTAGCCCTTAAAATAGGGACAGCAACCATCTTTTGATTTCAAATTTCAAATTACGGGGATAAACCCCTACACTACCTATATTCTGGGGATGAAGGGATGGTTTCAGGAGCTTCAATTCCGCCAGGTTTCGCCTCGGCGCTGGCGGAATTAGAGCGAGGTTCTAACCGAGCGACTCCGATAACTATCCCTTCATCCCCCTTCCTGCCTCTATCTGCCTTTGCATCTCTTCTTCTATCAGGTCAAATTTCTCCTCTTCTTCTTCATCGATGAATTTCATCCGGGATATC
>Ga0315289_10015226_pt1 | contig 10683 bp, 14 predicted proteins | sample YL17G11_40_MG_FD_203452 | JGI IMG/M metagenome (GOLD analysis project Ga0315289, IMG submission 203452) | Sediment microbial communities from Yellowstone Lake, YNP, Wyoming, USA - YL17G11_40 | ecosystem: Environmental > Aquatic > Freshwater > Lake > Sediment | place: USA: Wyoming | collected...
CTGAAACAACGATGCCATAGCAAAGCTTGCTGCCTCGCCAACGGTTTTGACGTTTCCAATTGTCAATGCATCCTTTACTTGCGGATCAACCACGTCTGCCATACCTAAACTCCTTTTTCTTAGAGACGAGCCGAAAGCCGCACCACGCTACTTTCGGAGTTAAAACCTTCAATAATTAATCTTGGTGAATAACTAATTGACTTTGGCCATGCCAAAATAACGTGTCAATTATATTTTTATATCGTCTCTGTTTAATCTTAGTGATAAATTTAGCTGATCTGTGTGCTAGGCGCGGGATTGAGTGATTAACTTTTGGTAAATTCGATTGCCTTGAGGCTTTTGTAAGTGTTTTTGATGTAGGCCATCAGGCTGGTTTTATCCCCTTGGAAGATATCTTCTGCGCCTGCCATGCGGGTATAGTCAGGTCGCGTCTTCATTGCCATGCCCGGATCTTCCAACTTACTACGTGATACTCGAATGATTCCAGGTTTGCCGTGGGTACGTTCGGTTTGTATTGACCAGAATTGTTGAACACCACTCTCGTTGAAGTGTTCCAAGGGTTTCAGAGCTTCGACAATTGTGTAGTTAGAAAGAACTTCCTGTTTGAATGCTGCCTCAGAATATTTTTTAGGTAGCTTTCCCTTATATTTTTTCTTGGCTTTCTGATACAAAAAATTAACTCTACGCCACTCTACCTCAGTGAATTGAGAGGATTTTTTACCTGTCTGACGCTCGACTTGGCGCGTCTTATAGTTCCACATTTTTTCTTGTTTTGGCCCCTTTACGACACCTTTCGGCATGATACAGCTCCCTGCGGAAGATGATACGGTCATTACTCTTAGCTAATCTTAGAGTAGCATCTCCCTTTAATCGAGGCGTTGACGAAACCCGGCAACTCGAAATCAAAACCATTCTTCAGGCGCAATAAAATGACATTGAGAAACCTACAGAATGTGCGGTTATACATATCGATTTCAGATCGTGAAATAAAATCTGTGTGATGGTAAACTATTAATTCGCAACGAAGATGATTTAAATGTCTTAAGGTTGCCGAATCGAGCCAGATCTCATCGAAAGTTAAATTCGATGTGCGGAATTTTTCTAGAACACATGCATTAACGCTAAGAATATCATGAATTTCTACCAGCTTTTTGACTGCATCGATATTGCTGGCTTTCTTGATCAGACCAAATGTGTCCTGCATTAAATCTTCCATGAGCATCTGCTCATCGTACAGCTTGATAACTTCACTTTGTTGTTGCATGGTGTGTTCTCCCTTTTCGTGGTTAGAAAAAGAAGTAACTGCAGCTACAACTTCTCAGATGGTCGAATCCACTCCCGAACGCGCTTTACAAAAGCTTTTATAACTAGGATTGAGCAAATTTTAAGTATTCCCCGTTTAGTCATGATTTCCACATTTACTGGAAATTTCCCTCCAGTAGGAAGTCCACTGTAAAGACGTAGGGGATTTCCCTTCAGGCAAAACTGTTCTACTTCAGTCTGGTCAGTTGAATACGCATATACAACATATGCGGCTTTGTGAAATAGCAACGTCTTAAGTAGGTGAAGTTTAAATTTAAAAGCATGTTTTTTGGTGTTTAAAAAATAGCCTACAAATTCCCTGTAATTGAAGGGATCTTCATCGCCAAACTGTTTAGAGGCTGTTTTAGGGATCTGTTGGATAGATTGCATCTCATTCAGTGGTGCATGAACAAGACAGTAACCTGCAATGAGGTTACGCTCTACAAAAAATCCATAACAAAGACCAGTGCGAAAGTAAGCTAGAGGTAGATCCTGTCTGCCAATGCGAGTTCGAAAGCGTAACATATCCGCTGTTCCGCGAAGTTTTCTGATATACATACCTAATCCCCTTATAAGCTTAGAGAGTAAATTCGGTACGCATGTTTAAGCGCTTTGCCTTTCGAGTCAAGGGAACAAGAACAACAGAATTCGGGAGCCCAGAAACTTTTACCAACATGATTGGCTTGCCAACCTTATAGTATCCCCACAAGAAACCATTGAATGTTAGTTCAAAGACCGCTGTCTCTTTCGGATAAGAACTAGTATCGATAGTGACAACGTGAAATCCGCGCTCCACGGTGACCTTAATAGAACTCTCTTCTGCTGTCGCAAAGTTAGAGAGCGTCAAAGAAAGTATCAGTAACCTTAAGAAATTAGTAATCATTTGGTAAAAACAACCGTCCAATAGTTATTATACATGTAGCCACCAAAATAGCGGTAGGTTTTTGAAAACATGATGGCATTGTGGCCTGGAGAATTGATCCAGGCCGTCACGGCTGCCCTCGGTGTTTTCTGCCCACAAGCCACAATCTCACCCCATGCCAGAGGCTTCAAGCCACACGATGCTATTCGCTGCCCAGGATTTGTCCCGGTGGCTCCCTGGTGGCTGCAGGTCTTTCGAGCGCCAATATCCTTAGAATGGATCGTAGCCGCACAAGTCAGTTGTGACTTCTCGACTAACGTGGGTAGCTTCCTTTTAACCCGCTCTTGATTGATAATGTCTAATAGCTCAGATGCCATTGCAGGGAAACCCCATAAAAGTAACATAGCGATTATTAAGGCTTTCATGTGACTTCTCCTCGCTTGGGTTGATAAGGAATCACGTCATAGCCAAGGCTCTCGATCTGACGCAGTCGATGGCGAAATGTTCTTAAGGGAATTTTGAGTTCTCGACTCGTTCGCGTTCTGTTACCGTGATGTCGTTCCAACACCGTCAAAATGAATGCTGCCAATATGTCTTGTAAAGACGATCCAGGTTTAATTTGTTTGAGCGCAGATAGGACATCAGGATCTAGTTGCCTTTTAGGGATCATAAAGTAACCCCCCTCGTACTAGCGCTGTGTGCATATCTAATTTAAGTATATGCTACATCCCAAGGACTAAGCAACGGTCACCGTCTATTTATTTCCTTAATCGCTTTGAGATCCCAAACGACTAGCATTGTCGGAAGCATAATGCCCTGTGCCGTTGGATAAGCAGTCTGAAGCTTCTTAGTGAATTTGGTGTAATTAGTATCCCAATACTCCTCTTTAAGTTGCTGCCAGTCCTTACCTCGATCATCTGCATGAAGGTCTAGAAAATTTCCTTCCACTTTAACGCTAAGAGTGGCTTCCCCAAAATGACCTTGATCATGGTCAAGGAGATAAACCCCTTCAGTGAATCTCTGATTACCACCTTCGAAAATGCTAAATCCATTTTTTAAAATGGCATCTGCCGCGTGTGTAGAAGTCTGGTGGTAATAAGTGCCTTTGAATTCTTTAACAGCGACTTTGCTCAGAATGGAATATTTTGCCTTAACTTTGGCTTTGAAGCCTTTTTCCACATTAAATTCCTGTATTGCCATCCTACCGAGACGTTTAAGTGCAGTAGGTAGCGCATAAGGTGTAAATATCTCAATAAACTTGGTTAACTTTTCTTGTTCCGATGTGATGCGGTCAAAGTAAAACTCCACCGACTTTTTTACATCCGCAACAGAGCCGCCTTCTTCTTTAACTACCCGCTTATAAAACTCATCGAGACTGATTTTTTCTTGTGGCTCAACTACCTTTTTGTGAATATCTTTTGCTTCTGTCTTATATTGCTCAAGATACTGTTCAGAGGTCATGTCGTTCCACTTAGTATCATAAACATAGAGTTTCTTATTAATTTCTTTAGGGGAAATAAAACCGCGAAAGAGAGCTTGTGACTCTGTTCCCCCGGATAGAAGACCAAAGGAAACTGAAGGTCGAAATGAATTCGGGTAGTAGCTTTTCACTTTACTGTCCGCTAGTCGAATTTTATCAACTGTATTAGCGTTGGTTGGGTAGAGATCCTTTCCTCTAACTTTGAACTCAAGCACAACTCGTCCAAAGTTTTTTGCGACTGTTAAATCAGTTGTAATGAAAAGACCTACCCGTACCTTCTTATCGCCTTGACCAGTCCAATGTGGGTACTTGCGATAATGCTCTGCTTTGGCGTCAATGCCGTTTTGAAGCATGTCATAGGCTGTCTCATAATCAGTGCCATGGTAAACGGCAAGTAAAGTGTCAGCCTGTAGGTGTTCAATTGCTTTATCCATGGGGTAACTTCCCTAAATTATAAAGGTTACTCATTTAATCTTTACTATCACTTTTGTACACGATAAGAGTGTGCATCTATGCTAAAAAGAATACTTATATACACATCTCTATTTTGTTACTCTGTATTGAGCTTCGGTCAATCTGGCTTATCTTCTATGCCAATGATATCCCCGGTTAAGGGGTACTTGTCCTCTGGGTTTGGTTACCGGATATCTCCCTTTACTAAAAAGAAAACATACCATGAAGGGCTCGATATTGTCGCTCCCACAGGAGAGCCCGTCTATGCGCCTGCTGATGGGGTTGTCACGGCTGTTGGGCGCATCAAGCGATTAGGTAAGTATATCATTTTGTCGCATGGTAATGGCATTGTGACTAAATACGGGCATCTCAAGAGTATCAAGATCAGAGAAGGGCAGCGGGTAAAACGTGACGCAGTAATTGGATCTGTCGGAATGACAGGAAGAACAACGGGCTCCCACCTTCATTATGAGATCCTCATTAACGGTAAAAATGTAGATCCAAGGAAATTTATCATTTATGATCCCAATAGAGATTTAGAAACAATTTGAACTTCCTGGAGATCAGATGTCAATTCTTGTTATTGGCGACCTCATTCTTGATGACTATCGGATCGTAGATGTTAATCGCGTTAGCCCAGAAGCTCCCTGCCTCATTGGTCTAGCCTGTGAGCAGTACACAAGGTTAGGTGGCGCTGCGAACGTGGCAGCTAATATCTTCAAGCTCGACTTTTCTGTCGTTCTAGTTGGGCAAGGTGAATACGATACCTTTCTTCCTATCTTGAATATGCTGGGAATGCCCTGTCTGCTGTTTCCAGGAGCCCATGCAATTAAGATGCGCTTCATTGACCATAAATCCCACACACAGCTTTTCCGTTATGATATCGAAAAAACTACCTCACAAGACAGCCGGGAAGACTTGGAAGGAAAGTGTAGCTACTCTACGTTCATCGATGACATAGATTTCAAGGCGCATAACGTCTGTGTTGTCGTTGACTACATGAAAGGGATGATACGTTATAATGATGTTAAGCGCATCAAAGGCTGTAAGGTAAATATTGTCAGCACTAAAAATCCTCATCCCCACCGGATACTGCCCAAAGCAAACCGAAATCGCTACCAGCCAATTAATATTCTTGTGGTCAACGAACGCGAGTATGCCGCAGCTAAAGATATCGTGGGCTATCAGTATGCCGTAAGAACTGAAGGTGATCGTGGCATGAGCATTTTTAAATATACACAAGTCTCAGAACAGTATTACAAACCAGATCTTCTTACACACATTAATGGCATTAAGGTGGATGTCTTCGATGTCACAGGAGCCGGAGATACTGTGACTGGTGTTATTGCTTTTTGTCTTGACCAGATGGGATTCTCAGAAGATAATTTGATTCGCGCCTGTCACTGTGCAAATCTTGAAGCAGCAAAGGTGGTGACGAAGACAGGAACTACTGTTGTTGACACCGATGCTGAATCTCTTCTTTGCATTTTTAAAAATCTCCCTCTTTGATGGGCTAATTTGGCGCATCTTGACCTTTTTTCTTTTCTGGTGTTAGTCTGTATAGGTAACTTTTGGAGAGACACATGTTTTTTGTAACTAACAATGAAGAAGATAGAAGCGGGGGTTAAAAGACCTTTACTCTGTCTTTTACATGAAACCCCCTTGATCACACACTCGATCAAGGGGGTTTTGAGTTTTGGAGGAAACAACGCTTGTGCAGAAGCTAATATGGGAATGTAGTTCAATTGGCAGAACGCTGGCCTGTCGAGTCAGAGGTTGCGGGATCGTTCCCCGTCATTCCCGTCTTTATATTGGGAGATAGCCAAGTGAGACACTGGTTGACACCAGCATTAGGAACATTTTAAAAAGTGATTATGTCTCGATAGCTCAGTTAGTAGAGCTTCGCACTGTTAATGCGATGGTCAGTAGTGCAAATCTACTTCGAGACGCTTTTTAACCGTTGTTGAGGATACTTCATGCTTAATAATTGTTGTTTACTCTGAATCCGCAGGTAGGGGTCCTTTCCCGTCTTTATGGAGACCATTATTCTGGTTTGAATTTAACACAAACCCCACCCGATGATGATTTATAAGCCATTCGGTAATGGTTTCCCTCGCTGTCTTTTTGGTGTCCCATAGGAAAAGCTGCGTCATACAACATTTGCGCCCTACTTAAACTGGTTTTAGCTTCTCTATCAAACATGGCAAGTAAATCTTCATTTCTTGGTGTCACATCGATAGAGTTTCCTTCAACCTTACTTCCCATTTTAGAAACTTTACTGAGAAAACTGCTCATACATTTCTCCTAATCGCCTTTATTAATTACCCTTGCGGTGTCTTAGCCACTTTTTTATCTCGTTCAGATCTCCATGGCAGAATCCATTCCTCATAAAAAAGTGCTGGATTCTTCGGCCTTCCAACAACAGCAGGGATTGTCTTCATTTTTAACGCTGCGAATAATCCTAATCTATGATTTCCATCAAGGATACCCCCACCGTCATCCATATCATACACTTTGTTCCTAAATTCAACTAGCACTGCAACGGGGGTTTTCTTAGAAATCACTTCTTTTTCCCACTGATCTGTATATTGAGGATCGCCTCTGCCTCTGTCTTCATAGGTTTTTTTATCTTTTAAATACAGCTCTTTTGAGCCTTCAAGTGTTTCTGGTAAAAACTTGCTTAATGGGTAGTTAGGATCAAAAGACCAAAGATAGTCATTAAAATTAAAATACTCAGCAAGGTCTATATTTTTACCGTTTTCCTCGGCATATTTTTGCCAACGATTCTTTATCCCCGAAGTAGCTATTAGTTTATCACTTGCTGATTGTACCTCCTGCTTTTTAAGATAAGGAAGTAGAGCTTTGAGCCCAAAGTGCAGAGGTGTAGGAAATTCATCCAGAGCAAACCAACCAAACTTCTCAGTCTCCCAGCAGAGCTTTGGTTTGAACTCTTTGCCAACTTCAATGATGTAATTGTGGTACTGGAAATCCCCTTTCTTATAGACGTAAGAAGGAATTAACTTATACTTTCCCTCGTACCCAGTTTCCTCTTCAATCTCGCGTTTAATAGCTTCAAGAGGTGTCTCATCGTCATCAATCGCGCCACCCCATACACCCCAGGTGTGAGGCTCATTGACTTCAGCAGATCTATAAGCGAGTAAAAACTTCTTTGTAGTCGTCGAATAGAAAACCCCGCCTGCTCCCGCACTCCCCCAAAACTTTCCTGACTTGTCTGTCATCAAAGCATGTTTACCAGTACCTATCTCATCATCGTCATCGTGTTGTGTGACGACTTTATATTTGGTATGAAGTATGGCGGAGAATTTCATAGCGTCCTCTTATAAGGTAAAAAAGCTGGTGATGAGACTCGAACTCGCAACCTGTTGATTACAAATCAACTGCTCTACCAATTGAGCTACACCAGCGTACTTAATTCTAAATCTCTTTCAATCCACCACTCATTCCATGTCGCGGTGTTCAAACCAAAATACGACTCTTTTTCAAAGCGCAAAGCCGTCAAATTGATAGGCTCGCGTTTCTCTAAAAACTTTCTCTTTCCTACCACAATTTTATCTCTTTGAAATAACAAAGTATTATCAATCCTGGCGGGTATAATCTGCTCTGGTTTTACAGTGGATGGCAAAAAGATCATACCTCCCTGTAATTGCTGTATAAATCTAACCCAATTGAGATTCCTTACCTTTGCGTCATAAAGTAGCGCTTCGGGGGTTACCAACCAAAGGGTATGGGCTCCGATCTCAGTATGCTCTGACATGCGTCTGAGGATCGATTTTAGGGGTATCCTGGTGCTTTGGATCTCGATGGCGACCAGATTCCCATCCACTTCGGTGAGTACGTCTGTGCGTGTCCTGCCGATCCCTTTCTCGACTTCAGCATAAACCTCATCGTCGTCTTGAAGCAGGCTCCAATAGAGGTCAATTTTGGCGTCCGAGTGGATGAAGGATTCAGGCATAATAACTCAACTATCCTGTGTAGCTCCTGCCAATCGTCTAACTCTTATATAACCACGCATGTTAGCTCCGGTAACTGCTGAAATAGTTAAAGTCAACACGACTGTTTCACTCCCTGTAGGGCAGAGAGTGGTTTCCGCATTACCGCCAATCGTACCGCCATTGTACCAATTTAAATTATATGCAGAGATTGGAGTAGTTCCTGTTCCATTGTGGAATGATATTGTAGTCCATTTAGCTAGAAAGCCAGCAGAGCTGGTGTAGACGCCAGCTAAAATTATTGAGCCCGTGAATCCGCTTCCGTAAGGGAAGGAGGCTCCAGTGTTTGTCTCTATATACCCCGACACCTCATAAGGTCCGAGCTGGTTACACGCTATCCCCGTATTGACATAATAATAACCAGTTGTACCTGAACTTATTCTGGTTACTTGAAGAGATCCAAATTCTTTAGTGATCGTTCCTCTAACATCTCCCGCGCTAGTCACCGTCAATCCTTGCGATGAAACATTCAGCAATGAAATTGAATTATCCGTAGCGTTACCAGCTATACTACCAAGCGTTGCACCACCATCAGAAAATCTGATAAATCCAGTACCACCAGATGTTTCAGTTCTAGTTAACTCCATATTCCAATCGCCAGTTTTAGTAGAAAATATTCGGTTGAATCTGACATCCCCGTTAACGTCTAGGCGATAAGAAGGCGTCATGTTGATTCCAACATTTCCACCTGAATATTGTAGAACAATATCTTTTGATACTGCGCCAGTCCTGTTGTAGCCTTGGATGATTGACAGGTCAGGACTCGTTAGCGAAGCCATCTCCAGTCCTGTTCCGCTAGTAGGCCATGTCGGAGAGGCAGTCGCCTGAAGTCTTAAAACTCCAGTCGTCTCTAGTTTAGTCTGTGGCGCGGTAACTCCACCTGCGCCCACATTACCCGCTTGTGTCGTATAAAGAGCATCATTCAAACTAACTTTCTTGTTTACAGCCGTTTTCAAAATCAGATCCCCTGATGATGAGATATACTTATCAGCAACAGCAAAGGCCATCGTCGCTAGTAAGGCTAAGAGGACAATAAAACCCAATTTAAATTTAGTTTTCATACGTTATCCTTACAGGTGTGGGGGGGGAGCCATACTGACATATACAAAATAAGTGTTGAGTTACTTGAAAGTATACAGGTAGTCTCATAGTAATCTTATTCACTACTACAACTTGTGCGACAACATTTATGATGACTACTTCAACTCCTGTTTCTTGGTTTCAGTATTCTGGCCTATGTGGTTGTGGATTACTAGACCAGAGAGTAGATGGATTTTTGCTTCATATGCCCATAACCTTTCTATTAGGGATTCATTAAGATGTCGCAGGATTATAGAATCCAAGTGGTATAAAGAACGATGGGGGGATGTTTTTAAACTTACTGGGGATCAAAACGAAAAGATAAGATTTGAAAATAACAAAACTGGATATAGGATCGCAACGTCAGTGGGAGGCTCGGCGATCCAAAGGTAGGTGTTCGCGTTGTTAATCTAAAAACCGCCGCAAGAGCATTTTTGTATACTGATGTAAAGGGGGATAGTGAGTAGAGGAGTTAACTCCACAAGGTTTTTAGCTCCTGAAGCAGTGAATTATTTTTTTTGAGTTCCTGAAGAATTTCGGGAAGCAGGTTAACCTGCGGTATGGATGGGTGTTTTTCGCACTTGGTTTTGTGATTGAATGTAGCAAGAAACAGTTTGATTTTATTTTTTGTTTTTTCTGACATCGATGTTTCTGGGCGGCTAAGGACTTGAGATAAGTTAGAGGGACTAATCCCTATCTTTTTAGCTATCCAACTTGCTTTTTTTGTAGTTCTAATTTGCTTTAACTGAGCAATGAGATTACCTGAAATTTCCTTGTCCTGGCTTTTTGGAAGAGGAGTAGACTCAAGAAACAGTTTGATTTTATTTTTTGTTTTTTCTGAAATCGATGTTTCTGGGTGGTTAATGACATTGGATAAGTTAGCGTGGCTAACCCCTATCTTTTTAGCCATCCAAACTATTGTTTTTGTAGTTTTAATTTGTTTTAATTGAGCAACGAGATCTTTTGTTGAGATTTCCTTACCCTGTCTTGGAGGAGGGGTAGACCCAAGGAACAGTTTGATTTTATTTTTTGTTTTTTCTGAAATCGATGTTTCTGGGTGGTTGATTATACCGGATAAGTGAGAGGGGCTAATCCCTATCTTTTTAGCCAGGTATGTTGTTGATTTCGTAAGTCTAGTTTGCTTTAATTGCTCAATTAACTTTTCCATCGCATCTCCTTATATATAATTTACGATCCTAACTTTTTATATTATCGGATTTTTTTATAAAATCTTTAACGAAATAATTATGTTTTTTAATAAAACTTTATATGGGGTTTTATGTGGAGTATTTATTTACTTTATCATGCCGTAAGCAACCGAACCTATTTGGGTATTACCACGAACGTTCAGAGGCGATTGCGGCAGCATAAGTACGGGAGAGGGAGGGGACTACGTCATTTGTGATGATCCGCACAAAGTTAGTGAGGCTATCCCTTTTTGGCAAATCACTGTCTAATATCTCTTTTAATGGCGTTAACTTATCTCGTTGTGTAGC